>WNGG01008337.1_pt1 | contig 11416 bp, 10 predicted proteins | sample 5400661 | NCBI WGS metagenome assembly WNGG01 (sample SAMN13153372, study PRJNA577476) | soil metagenome | isolation source: 100 cm soil or saprolite under Garry oak tree replicate 1 | place: USA:California | collected 2016-06-15 | reverse complement strand
AGCGCCACTTCACCCGTTGCAATGGCAACGGCGCTTGAGGAGCCCCCCAGAATCATCGGCACTCCCTCGACGTCGTACAGTTCAGCGGCATTCGCCTTTGCAATCTTGGCATTGGACTTGGTATCGCGCATAACCAGCTGCACTTTTTTTCCGAGGATCCCGCCGGAAGCATTAATCTCTTCGACCGCAATTTCGGCGGCACGTTTCTGGTCAAGCCCCTGTTTCGCATACGGACCGGTCTCCGGATAATTGAGTCCGATCTTGACAATCGCAGAATCCGCGGCAACGGAGTCTGATATAAAACCGACTGTCGGCAGCAGAACTGAACATGCGATTAACAGCATCTTAGTAGACAATTTAATCACTTTAATATCCCCCGGTTATGTCGATTTCTAAATTTTAATACATGATTTTATAACACAACATTCTCAAAATATTAAACAAAAAAAGGGCGCACCTTGCGGACGCCCCTTTCGTCATTTAAACCGGCAAATACTCCGACTACAGACTCAGATCGGCATGGCCGTGGTACAGAGCATCCCGTTCCCGCGACACTTCCTCGTTTTCCAGATACTCTTCGAAACCCATGGTACGGTCAATTACCCCGCCGGGAGTAATCTCAATAATCCGGTTGGCAACGGTAGAAACAAATTCATGGTCATGCGAGGCAAACAGGATCACTTCACTGAACGCAATCATCCCGTCGTTGAGGGCGGTGATCGATTCCAGGTCCAGGTGGTTGGTCGGCTCATCCAGAATTAGCACATTGGCGCCGGTCAGCATCATGCGCGACAACATGCAGCGGACCCGTTCGCCTCCGGAGAGGACGGTAGTTTTCTTCATGGCCTCTTCGCCGGAAAAAAGCATCCGGCCGAGGAATCCGCGCGCAAAGGTTTCACCTTCGGTGGGAGGTGAATACTGGCCCAGCCACTCAATAAGGGTCATCTCACGTTCAAAAAACTGGCTGTTTTCCTTGGGGAAATAGGCGCTGGAAATGGTAATGCCCCAGCGAAAGCTGCCGCTGTCCGGTTCCAGTTCACCTGCCAGAATCTGAAAAAGTGTCGTTCGGGCGATGGTGTTTCCCCCGACAAAAGCGATTTTGTCTCCCTTACGGACGATCAAGTCAAAGCCGTTCAACACCTTGATCCCGTCAATTTCCTTGGTCAATCCCTGAATTTCCAGGATGATGTCGCCGCAAGGTCGCTCCGGTTTGAAGACCACGTGCGGATATTTGCGGGAAGAGGTCGGCATATCCTCGATAGTAAGCTTATCGAGCAGCTTCCTGCGCGACGTGGCCTGCTTTGCCTTGGATGCGTTGGAGCTGAAACGCTGGATAAAAGCTTTAAGTTCATCGGCCCTTTCGGATACCTTGCGGTTTTCGTTCTGCTTCTGCTTTAAATTCAACTGGCTGGCGTGATACCAGAAATCGTAATTGCCGACATAAATCTGAATCCGGCCGAAATCGATATCGGCAGTATGCGTACATACCTGATTGAGAAAGTGGCGGTCATGTGACACCACGATAACGGTATTGGGAAAACGGAACAGGAACTCTTCCAGCCAGTTTATGGACTTCAGATCGAGATTATTGGTAGGTTCGTCCAGCAGCAGCACATCCGGATTGCCGAACAGAGCCTGTGCCAGCAGCACGCGAACCTTGTCACCCGCTTCAAGCTCCTTCATCTGTTTCGTCCGCAACTCTTCGGATATGCCGAGCCCGTTCAGCAGCACGGCCGCTTCGGATTCGGCTTCATAGCCGTTCATTTCGGCAAACTCCCCCTCAAGTTCGGCGGACCGCACTCCGTCCTCTTCGCTGAATTCGGCCTTGGCGTAGATTGCCTCGCGCGCGGTCATGACATCGTACAACCGCTTGTGCCCCATGATGACCGTGTTGAATACGGTCTCATCATCGAAGGCAAACTGGTCCTGACGAAGAACGGCGATTCGTTCCCGGGGACCGACGACAACTTCCCCCTTATCGGCCTCCAGCTCACCGGCAAGAATCTTGAGAAAGGTCGATTTTCCCGCGCCGTTTGCGCCGATCAACCCGTAGCAGTTGCCGGGGGTGAACTTGATGTTGACATCCTTGAAGAGTACTCGTTTACCATAGGAAAGGGTGATATTTGATGCTGCAATCATGCTGGTCTGATACTCCTTTTAGAGAAATAAAAAACCACAGGGCTTAGGTGAGCTCTGTGGTTCACTAACGCCTCAATGTATCACATTTTTTTACAACCCGGCAATACATTTCAGTATAAAAGTCACGAAATGCCCCGCTCCCGCGCACAAACCCGGATTTCGCATCAGATTGACTTTTCACCTCCTCCGGTGCTATTCAGAACAATGATTTTCATTAAGCACCGATAGACAGGGTATGCGCGTTAACGAAGTCGTTTTCTGCACAAACAAACGCAGAAAATTACTTTCCATTCTTACCAAGGAGCTCCGGTGTCACACAAACGCAGCCGCCTGTTTGCTTTTATATCAAGATATCCGCGCCTGATTCTGGTGCTCGCCCTGCTGTTTTCATCCATCTCTGTCCTGTACTCGATCAGGAATATAACGTTCCTGACCGGACGCGACGATCTGATGCCGAAAAATGCTCCCTTTCAGGTCGATTACCGTGCCTACCGCGCAGAATTCGGCGATCAGGAAGAGATCGTAGCGGTGATCGAATCCGACGACGCCGGGAAATCCACCCGGGCCGCAGATGCGCTCTATGCAAGACTTAACGAGGACAACTGTGTTTTTCGCGAAGTTTTCTACCCCGGAGGCCTCCCGTTCTTCCGCACAAACGGCCTGCTGTTCATGCCGCTGGACGACATCAGACAGCTCCGCGCCACCCTGACCATGGCCGCCCCGGTGCTGAAGGAGCTGGCCGCTTCCCCTTCGGTGCAAACCCTTTTCACCACTCTTACCGGCCAAATCGACAGCTATCTGGAATCGGGCGATCCTGCTGCATTGGCGAGCCTGACCTACATGCTGACGGCACTGGACAAGGGGTTCGCTTCGACTTCGCTCAGCGCAGGCTCTCCGGCTTCTTCGTCCGATGCTGGCTCTCCGGCTTCTTCGTCCGATGCTGGCTCTCCGGCTTCTTCATCCGGTGCAGGTTCGATCCCTGAGCGGAGTCGAGGGGAAGGATTGTCCATGGATTCCTTCCTGAAAGGCGGCGGCGACAAACCCTCAATGCTGGAGAGGGCTGGCAAACTGCAGGTCATCACGATGCTGCCTGTCAAAGAGGAAGAGAGCTTTGTCTCCTCGGAGAAATCGATTCAAACCGCCCGCTCCGCCCTGAACTACATCCTCAAAAGGCCCGAATTCAAGGGAGTCACAGCCGGATTGACCGGCGTGCCGGTCCTGGAATACGAAGAGATGGCCACCAGTCAGCGTGACCTGGAAATCGCCACCCTACTCTCCCTGGCCCTGACCGTAATTCTGCTGCTGTTTGCGTTCCGCGGCCTGCTGAACGTGGTTGCCGCCATGGTCTCGCTGATCGTCGGCATCTGCCTTTCCTTCGGCTTTGCCACCGCAGCCGTCGGGCACCTCAACATCCTGTCGATGGTCTTCGCCATCATGCTGATCGGCCTGGGGATCGAATACGGCATCCAGGTGGTACTCCGATATCAGGAAGAGCTCAAAAACGGCGCATCCGGCCAGGCGGCCATCGAAACCGGCCTGACCACCAACATCCGCTCAATCATCATGGCTGCCGCCACGGTGGCCATGGCCTTTGCCACTTTTGCCTTCACCGACTTCAAGGGCATTGCCGAACTTGGCATCATCGCCGCGGGCGGCGTCTTTATCTGCGTTCTGGCTACCTTTACCGTCCTGCCGGCCATGCTGGTACTGCTGGAGCCTTTCAGAAAACCTGCCCCGTCACCGGCTGCCTCCCCGTCACAACCGCCCAAGCACCCTTTTTTCAGCATGATGTTCATTCACCCACGGACAGTCATCACCGCGACCTTGCTCCTGTCTACAGCCTGCCTCTACCCCGCCATGACCATGCGCTTTGACTACAACCTGATGAATCTGCAGGCAAAGGGGCTTCAGTCGGTGGAGTACGCCTACAAACTGATGCGCAGCAAGGAAAATTCCGGCTATTTTGCAGTCGTTACGGCAAGTGATAAGGCTGAAGCAAGGAGTCTGACAGAGCGTCTTGAAAAACTGTCGACCGTGGACCATGTCGTCAGCCCGCTCACCTTTGTGCCGGAACAGCAGCGAGAAAAACTGGCGGAACTGGCAGCATTGAGAAAAATCATGGCAGATGTCAAACCGGTACCATATGAGGAAAATCTGCAGGTGATGGCGCTGCCGGCAGTATTTGAAAGCTTCCACGGCCGCGTAGAGAGATTGACAAAGTCACTGGAGGCGCAGAAGGCGCTTCAGGCCAGACCGGTCGGAGCTTTTCTGGCCACACTGAATTCCTTCTTCAAAGCGCTGGAAAAAGAAAAGGACAAGAATGCCTTGGGCATGCTGCGGGAATTACAGGGAGGCATGTTCTCCGAACTTCCCGACAAGCTGAAGATGATGAAGGAGAGCCTGGATGCGGCACCGATAGAGGAATCAGACGTGCCGCCGCAGTTGATGCGGCGCTTTGTGGGCAGAACCGGCAGAATTCTGCTGCAGGTCGCGCCCAAACAGGAAATTTTTGAGCGGGAACCGTTGCAGGAGTTTGTTGCCCAGGTTAAAGGGGTTTTTCCGCATGCCACCGGAGAACCGGTCATGGTATTTCAATCGCTAACCGTGCTGCGCGACTCGTATCTGAAGGCATTTATCTACGCCTTCATCGGCATCGCCGCAATCCTCCTGATCAATTTCAGGAGCATCCGCTACGCACTTATCGGTACGCTGCCGCTTGCGGCCGGTCTGCTGTTGATGGCCGGTGGGATGCGCCTGATGGAAGTCAGCCTGAACTCGGCAAATATCATCGTTCTGCCGCTGATTCTGGGAGTTGGCATCGACTCGGCCATCTACATCATCAATCGTTATCGCCAAGGGAGCGAGACCCCGGCCGAGGTTGCAACAGGCAGTGCCGGCGTAGGCGTTTTTCTCAATGCCCTGACGATCCTGTTCAGCTTCGGCGCCCTGATGATCGCCCATCACCGGGGGGTTTTCAGCATCGGCGCAGTCATGTCGCTCGGGATGGTTGCCAGCGTGACGGTCTTCATGGTCTTCCTGCCGGCATTATTGACACTGTGGGGAAAACGGCAACAATAACGACGCATTCTGCAATAATAGCTGTTGCAAGCCCTCCGGTTTTTTAAAAATCCCGGAGGGCTTTGTTTTATCTGGAGAATCGCTGAAGGCCTCCCCGGTTCATCAATTGTCTTACCCATTCCGGGTAAGGAGCCGGCCGTATGCGAAGTAATTGAAGCATTCCCGGGCAAAGACTATAATCAAAATGAGCATGGAAACAGATTCTTCGCCTAAGGAGGCCGGTATGAAAACGTTAGCGCGAATCATTTTTACAGCGATGGTACTGCTCCTGCTGGGCTCTATACCCGAATCAAATGCAGCTGGCAGACACTTCGGCCACGGGCCGCGCGTGGGGGTGGGTGTGTGGCTCGGACCCGGATGGTGGGGACCCTACTATTATCCTTACTATTACCCGTATTATCAGCCGGAGGAGCGGGTAATAATCGAGCAACAGCCCGAGATGTACGTACAGCCGTCACCACAGGCGGAAGAGCAAAACTATTGGTATTACTGCAAGGAACCGACGGGCTACTACCCGTATGTGAAACTGTGTCCTAACGGCTGGATGAAGGTTGTGCCGTCTCCGCCGCCCCAATCTTCTTCACCCCCTGAATAAAGGAGTGTGGTAATCGTGAGACTCGTGAATTGGTTTACAGCTGTTATGTGTGTGATCATGATGGCGGGTTGTGTGACTCTCCCGACCGGGCCGAGCGTGAGGGTGTTCCCGGCGCCTGGAAAACCGTATGATCTGTTCCTGTCCGAAGATTCAGCGTGCAGACAGGCGGCAGAACGGCAGATTGGCATATTGCCGCAACAGATCGCCGACGAGAACACGGCCAGAGGCGCGGTCGTGGGAACAGCCATTGGAGCAGGAGTCGGCACGGCCATCGGAGCGGTATCAGGGAATGCAGGGGCAGGTGCGGCTATCGGCGCTGCAAGCGGTCTGCTCGTCGGCAGCGCGTCTGGTTCAGATGCGGGCCGGTACGAGGCCAGGGAAGCCCAGTGGCGCTACGACACCGCCTATCTGCAATGCATGTATTCACACGGCAACCAGGTCTTTAATCCCGGACAGAGATACTATCGCCGGCGGGCGGTCGTCGCACCTCCTTCTTCTCCGGAGTACGAATATGTCCCTCCAGACTATCGCCCCGTCTATCCGCCGCCGAACACACCGCCGCCGGGAGCGCCCGTTCCTTGACGCCGCCGGGGATGAACCGATGGAAATCGCCTGCTTGCCGTCGAATCAGAAGGCGTGGTTTGTTCCGCGGGTTCGTTTCGCTCTGCGGTGAACGCATTTTTCCGGATTGACAAAGCGAGTGTTATTGTTATGCTTGGAAAGTGATCCAGTTCGGCGAAGAGCAAGGGAGGCGACATGTCGGTTAAATGGCAAAAAGAATATTCAACCGGAGTTATAGAGATCGACCGCCAACATCAGGAACTTTTTTCAAAACTCGATGATTTGCTCGATGCTATCGAAAAGGGAAAAGGGCAAAAAGTGTTGTTGGACATCTATCTTTTCCTCGACGACTATACCAGGAGACATTTTGCAGCCGAGGAGAGTCTCCAGCGAAAGTTCAATTATCCTCAAATGGCGCTCCATTGCGAAGAACATCAGCGCTTTCTTGAAAACCTTGACCATCTGAAGTCCAGGATGCAAGAGGACGGACCGACCGACAAGCTGGTTACGCTCACCAAGGATACGCTTGTCAACTGGCTGACGCATCATATTTGCTCAACGGACAAGTATCTGGGCGACTTCGTAAAAGTGAACCGCGACCACCAGTGGGAAGAGTGGATGAAGTCGCAATTCTAGCCTCCCCCCGCAGTTTTCACAAAATAATCCTCCAGGCATGACAACCGCCTTATCCGGCCAGCTCCCGGCGATGTATTGCCGCGCGCCGCGCATCTTCTTCCAGTACCTCTTCGGCAATATCCCGAAACAGTCCCATCAGGTGCGGATCAAAAAATGCTTCCGACATTTCCCGCATTATTTCCCGAACCTGGCGACTAGTGCAAGCCGCACGGTATGGGCGCCGGGTCCTTAAGGAATCGAATACATCGGCAATGGCCACAATCCGGGCTTCCAGCGTAATCTCTTCACCCTTGAGTCCATACGGATAGCCGCTGCCATCGTATTTTTCATGGTGATACAAGATCATGTTGACAACTTCGGCGGGAAGACCGGCCTGCCGGGCGACTTCCGCGCCCCAGAGCGAATGTCTGTGAATTATCTTCATGCCGGCTTCATCAAGTCTTCCCGGAAAATTGAGCACGGACTTCGGCACACCAATCTTGCCGCAGTCATGCAGCCAGCCGCCGTACTTGATATGGATAATGTTTTCATTCGACAAGCCAACCTTCATGGCAAGTGTGGATGCGTATTCAGCCACACGATCGCAATGACCCCGGGTATAAGGGTCCTTGAGTTCGATTGCCTGGGCGATGGAGCTGACGGCGCCTATCTCGCAATGCGCCAGTTCTCTGACCACTTCGGAACGTTCAACCGCTTCATGCACAATCGACTTAAAGTCATCGTTGTCCCAGGGTTTGATGATAAAGCGGAAGGCCTCGCTGATATTTATCGCGTCAATAGCGGTCTTGAGGTCGGCATGGGCGGTCATCAGGATGCGCCCTGTCTTGGGCGAGATATGACGGAGCAGTTCCAGCAGCTCTATTCCGGATATACCGGGCATATGATTATCGGATACCACAAGCCACACATCATCTTTGCGAACGATCTCCAGCGCCTCCTCTCCGCTTGATGCAACCAGCAGCCGCATGGCGGCATCATCCGAAAAAAGCTGCCGGATTGCCTGCAAAACAGACGCATCATCATCCACGAATAGCACGGTTCTCATGCCCGCTCCTGTAATAGAGCCATTCTGACTTGATTTATCCGGCATAGTCACTTCCCCCTTGCTGTTGTCGGGCGGCTGACAAACGTTTTACCTCTCCCCTGATACAATAAATTGATAAGGCAGTATATGCAACACCTTCAACACCTAAAGGTCTTTGAATTTGGTGATTTCAACGTCTTCCGGTCCGGAAGGTTAAAGGTAATTGAGTTGACAGGTTCAGCTGTTGACTGCTAGTTAATCAGCCTTTATATGCAATGACGAAGGAGGAATACCGGATGATGGAGGATGCGCCATGTTTACAAAAAAATTCACCAGACGGGTATTTCTGAAAACGGCACTGGCGGGGGCCCTGACCCTGGGCGGAGGCACTACGGCTTTTGCGAAGACTCTTCTTGCCGACAGGGGATCGCTTTCGCTCTATAACACCCACACGAAAGAACGGCTCTCCGTTATTTACCGGAACCAGGACAGTACCTATGACGTCGATGCCCTGCAGGCGATAAACCGGATTCTGCGCTGCCACTACACCAACCAGCAGACCGTCATGGACGTCAATACCATCGAATACCTAAACCTCGTCGACAAGAGACTGGGGGGTGGTAACGAGATCCACATCATCTCCGGCTATCGGTCTCCTGCCTACAACACGCTGCTATTGTCCCAAAACCAGCATGTTGCCAGGCACAGTCTTCATCTCGCAGGCAAAGCCATTGACATGTCCATCCCCGGTATCGAGCTGCGAACAGTCAGAAACACTGCTGCGGCCCTGCAGCTTGGGGGGGTCGGCTACTATCCCGGTGAAGGCTTTGTCCATATCGACTCGGGGAACGTCAGAACGTGGTAAAAAACGCGGCGGTCACCGTTGCTCGATATTTTCAGGGCCGAGGCACAACTTGAAACCATTCGTACTTACCGGCTTTATTACCCTGCTCGCCTTACTGCTGCACGTATCCGGAAGCATCGCCGCCACGGATTTCACCAACTCGCTCTGTTCAGTCCACTATCCCAGTGACGACGGCGTAGAATGGGATTGCGTGCAACTGAAGAAGAGCGACACCCCGGTCAAACTCTTCGGCGACCGCTGGCAGGACGTGCTGCGCTTCAACCGCATGGACCGGCGCCACTTTGTCGGCGGAAAATCCATCAAGGTTCCCAAACGGCTGGAGGACATCAAGGGTTTCACCCCGATGCCCAAAAAGTACCCTGGTGCCGCCAATGAGGCGAAATTCATCCTGGTCGACCAGTCGCAGATGTTTCTGGGGGCCTACGAATACGGCAGACTCGCCTTTTCCGCTCCGGCGGCGATCGGCATCGAGGGGCACCGGGTTCCGAACGGCGAATTCAGAATCGAGGCGGTCGACCGGCGGCACGAATCGGACACCTACCCCGTGGCGGGGACCGATCAACCCTACCCGATGCATTACGGGCTCAGGTTTGCCGTGGACAATCTGAACTGGATAAGCTACTGGATCCACGGCCGCGACGTGCCAGGACTTCCGGCGTCCCACGGCTGCATCGGCCTCTACGACGAGGAGATGCAGAAGCAGTATTCAGGGACTCCCAAAGTACCGGTTCTCACCGACGCCAAACGGCTCTTCCAGTGGGTCGTGGGCTCCCGCGGCGACAGCGGCAAGTTCCACAGGATCAACTATGGTCCAAAAGTGGTGATTATCGGCACCCCGCCATTGTGACCATACAGAGCATTAACCCGCCAGTTATCTGACGACCCTGATCGACCGGATGATTACCGGCGTTTTTGGCACTTTCCGCATCCCCTTCTGTTTACCCGTCGCTACAGCCGCGATGGCATCAACCACCTTCATTCCCTCGACCACCCGGCCAAAGACCGCATAACCGTACCCCTGTACGGAGTCGTCCTTATGGTTCAGGAGGGTGTTGTCGCTAACGTTGATGAAGAACTGGGAAGTGGCTGTTTCAACTTCGAAAGGCCGGGCCATCGCGATCGTTCCCCGTCTGTTCCTGAGGCTATTGCCCGCCTCGTTCCTGATGGGAGCGGCGGTCGCTTTGGGCTGCAAATCGGGGGTAAAGCCCCCGCCCTGGATCACGAAACTCTTGACGACCCGATGGAAGATAGTGCCGTCATAGAAACCGCTGTTCACGTAATCAAGAAAATTTTTGACCGTGATGGGTGCGGATTGCGGATCAAGCCGGATCTTGATCGCGCCCATACTGGTTTCCATCAGTACCAGTGGTTTATCGCCGTCAGCATCATCCACTTTATCGGCAGCTCCGTACGCACTTGACGCCGCCAGGGTTGCAACCAAGATCAACAGCCAGATAATTCTCTTCATGAAATTTCCTCCGGGCTTCCTGAACTACGCTTTCTCCAGCCGATACGCATAACAGGAACGCCAATTGCCTTGGCAACAGACCTTGCACGATATCATATTTTACGTCCTGTGTTTTTTATCACATTATGGTAAAATTCAGCTAAGTCAACAGGTACGTTGAACGTGATGCGAAGTTCCGGATACGGCAAATGTAGATGGCGGTTTTCAGCTATTGGAGGTGTCCCATGACAACAGCGAATATTGACGAGGCTATCGAACGATACGTAAACGAACGGAAAAAAAGTGAACGAAAAGTGGCGGAAAACAAGTTCCTGAGATACACGTATCTCGCCTGTGGCGAGAAGGATATAGCGGCATTCATGCGCCGAAGCCGCAGCCTGATACGCTACTACATCGATTATCTGACAGTTCTTGAAAATCCTCTGCGCGGACCGCAGGCTGCCTGGCTGGCTCTGATGGCGATGGTATTTTCATTCGGGATCTACATGCTGGCGGACGATGAAATGCGACTCGCCGGTATATTTATCTCTTCGGGAACTCTGGTAAACGGCATTTCCCTGGCCCGCTCCGTGATTGACAAATGGGTTGAGACCTCCGTCACAATCGCGCTGTACCGGGAGATCATCGAAATCATTGACAGTTCACTGCCGGCGGAGTGCTGACGACACAATGCGCTTCAGGAGTAGTTCAGCCCAGATGAAGCTCGGGTTTGAGGTTGTCTGGTCTGAAACTCGCGGCGATGTGCCATCCCTTCCTACTGTTCAGCACCGGATCCAGACGGGATTCGACATAGCCGATCAAACTGGCGTCATCCGGAAGTTCCGTGGCAAACCTGACGATACGGAAAGCTACCAGATCGCCTGCTTTTGGATACCCGGGAGCTTCCGGCAGGGTCGGTCCCCAGATTTCGAGCCCCCCCTCTTGGCCGGCAAGATGCAGAAGAAACCAATGTTCACCTTCCGCTCCACGTCGTCCTTCCTCCATCACCAGCGCGGGTATACGCGCATCCAGAAGCAGCGGATACCGCAAACTGCAGGCATGGGCAAACGC
>WNGG01008335.1_pt1 | contig 11417 bp, 9 predicted proteins | sample 5400661 | NCBI WGS metagenome assembly WNGG01 (sample SAMN13153372, study PRJNA577476) | soil metagenome | isolation source: 100 cm soil or saprolite under Garry oak tree replicate 1 | place: USA:California | collected 2016-06-15 | reverse complement strand
CGGTCCATCCGCTGCAGGCGCTCCATCAGCGACATCGCCTCGCCCATGGAGAGGGGGTCCTCGCCGAAGAACGGGTAGCGCTCCGCCAGCTCCGAGGGCGACATCATCGCCTGCATGAACCCGGACAGGCGCGCGAGCTCGAGACGCAGGGAGTCGTCCTGCAGGAGCGCATCCATCATCTGGCGCAGCTCCTCGCGGGCTTCCGGACTGAGGCTCTGGAGCAGCGACTGCATCTGGGCCATCTGGCGCTGTAGGTGCTCGAGGAGCTCGTCGAGGCTGTTGATGCCGGGCGGGAACATGTCGCCGAATCGCTGCATGAAACCGTTGAAGTCCGGCGTGCGGCCCTCCATGCGCTGCTCGAGCATCTTGTTCAGCTCGCGCACCATCTCGCGGACTCGCGAGAGGTCCTGGCCCTGCATCTGCTCCAGGGATCCCTTGATGCCCTGGAACATCTGGTCCAGGACCTGCTTCTGCAGCTGCTGCATCAGCTCTTCGAACTTCTGACGCGCGGCGTCGTCGACGAACTCGTAGTTGCGCAGGCCCTTGACCCGTCCGCCCAGGTCGTCGGGCAGCCGGTCGAGCTGGTCCTGACGCTGACGCGCGATCCGCTCGAGCAGCTTGCGCGCCTCTGGGGTCGCTTCGTTGAGGCGCCGCTCGATGCCGCCGCGCTCGGTGTCGATCACGTCCTGAACCTTCTGGCGCAGCTCCTCCACAGTGGAGTCGAGGTTGAAGCGACCCAGCTCGCGCTCGCGCGACTCGCGGAGCTGCTTCAAGAGCTGCTCGAGCCCCGGCATGTTCGGCGAGCCCCAGCGCAGGAACCGCTGCAGGGCGGCGTTCAGGTCGCCGTAGTTCATCAGGTCGTCGGACAGCGCGTCGAGGACGTCGCCCGCATCGAGGTCGTCGAGCTTTTGGGTTCCGTCCCACCGGGAATATCGGAACGTCACCCGATCACGCTAGCAGGGCGCCAACCTCCCAGGGCACGTTCGATGGCACGAGCCGCGCGCAGGGCTATGAGGTCGTTCCAGTTGCGCGCCACGACCTGGACCCCGATCGGCATGTTCTCCGGCGAGGTGCCGGCCCGCACGACGACGCATGGGTTGCCGGTGAGGCTGTAAGGGATCGTGTACGTGTACTGGTGGTCGTGCAGGGCCCTGGCTCGATAGAGCGGCGCGATGTTTGGCGCGACGGGGCTCAGGACGAGATCGAAGCGAGTCATGAAGTCGAGCACCAGCCGGCGGAAGTCATCCCATCGCCTGTAAAGCCGGTCGTGGCTCATGTGTTTCCTACCCCAGTAACCGAGCGTGACGAGGTGAGCCTCGTTCAGGCCCGGCGGGCGCTCCTCGGTCACGACGCAGCCCTGGGCACCGAGGGCTTTGGCCGCGGCGCGAACGGCGGCGGCGATCGCGGGGGTGGGCTTCATGATGCCGTCGTCCGTGTACCAGGCCACCTTCAGCCCGGCTAGCTTCGGCGTGCGCCTGGGGAGCGGGACCGGCACGACGCCGGAATCGACTCCGTCGGGACCGATCAGCGCCGGCAGCGCCAACGCCAGGTCGCTTACGTAGCGGGCCATCGGACCGACCTGGCTCCTGGGGTCGCTGAGGCCGCCGGGCAGGCCATAGCCGCCAGTGACCGGGATCAGGCCCGCGGTGGGCTTGAGCGCGGCCACACCGCAGTAGTGAGCCGGAATCCGGATGCTTCCGCCCGAATCGCTCCCGATCCCTATCGGCGAGCCGCCGGCCGCGATGATCGCCGCCTCCCCGCTGCTGCTGCCCCCGGGCGAGCGGTTGACGTCGTAGGGATTGCGCGTGCCGCCATGCAGCGGGTTCCAGCTGTCGGTGCCCACGCCGCCGGGCGGGCAGTTCGTTTTGCCGATCAGGATCGCCCCCGCGCGCCGCATCCTGGCGACGGCAGTGGCGTCGTGGGCTGGGACATTCGCGCGCAGCATTCGCAGGCCCGCCGTGGTGGGCAGCCCGGCGGTGTTGAAGATGTCCTTGGCCGTGAATGGGACGCCGTGCAGCGGCCCCAGGGCGTTCTTGCGCTTGTTCTGACGGTCCGCCGTCCGAGCCTCTTTGATGGCACTTTCCGCGGTCGCGAAGACGACAGCGTTGAGCCGAGGGTTGACCGTGTGGATGTGCTCGAGGTGGGCCCGCACGACCTCGACCGAGGACACTTTCTTGTCGCGGATCGCGCGTGCCAGCCAGCCCGCCGGCGCGCCGATCACGTCTCGCATCGCGGCGAGCTTAGACGCTCCGACCCGAATTTGATCTGCTAGACGGTGTCCCCAGGCTTGATGTCGAGGACCTTGACGCCGTTGCCGACCAGCTCCTGGAGCTGATCGGGGCGCCCGGCCAGGATCGGAAACGTGCCGAAGTGCATGGGGACGACCGTCTTGACGCCCAGCAGCGAGACGGCCTTGGCCGCCCGCTCCGGACCCATGGTGTAAAAGCCGCCGATGGGCAGGAAGGCGACGTCGAACTTGTCCAGCTCCGCGATGACCGACATGTCGCCGAACACATCAGTGTCGCCCGCGAAGTAGACGGTGAAGCCGTTCTCGAACTCGATGACGAATCCGCAAGCCTGGCCCCCGTACACGATCCCGCCGTTGTCGGTGATGCCGCAGGAGTGCTCGGCGTGGACGAGCGTGGCCTTGATGCCGTCAGCGTCGATCGTGCCGCCCTGGTTGCCGCCGATGATCTTGTCGCCGTCGAGCCCTTTCGAGCCGAGCCAGACGCTTATCTCGTGGTTGCAGATGATCGTAGGCTTGGTGCGGCGCGCGATTTCGACCGCGTCGTGGATGTGGTCGAAGTGACCGTGCGTGATGAGCATCAAGTCACATTTGTCGAGCGTCTTCAGCTTGTCCGGGGTGACGGGGTTGTTCATCACCCAGGGGTCGATGAGGACTTCCTTCCCCTTGGCGCTGCGGGCCTTCCACGTGCCGTGGCCCAGCCAGGTGAAGCTCACGTCAGCGTTGAGCGCCATCGAAACTGCCCCCCTTACTCAGACCCGCGTAAAAGCAGATTCTCCCACAGCGATCACGCGCTCGCGCCGGAGCGCCAGGAGGCTCGCCGTCCAGATCGCGAGCACGCCGATCACGCCCAGCTCCGCCATGAGGCGCAGGACCAGGAGGTTGGAGTAGCCGCTGACCAACAACGTTTGCATCCGGTTGTGGCCCGGACCGATCAGGAGGTAACCCGCCGCCACGAGCGCCAGCACCGTCCAGTCGCGCCGGCGGACGCCCCATGCGACCAGCACGAGGATCGGCAGGACAAGCAGCACGAGGTGGGTGCCCCAGGAGTAGCTGGTGACGATTGGCGTCAATGCCACCACCGCCGCGGCCTCCAGCGCGCGGCCGGAGCGCGCAACGGCCGGCGTGCGCAACACAAACAAAGTGAGTGCCACCGCCGCGACCGCGATCACCGCCGTGATGACGCGCGCCGCCGGCGGGCTGCCGCGGGCCACGCCAAGGAACGTGTCCGGTTGCAGGAGCCGCGTGATGGTCCCGCCGGGCGAGTGGTTCTCGTAAAGACCGGTGCCGGAGCTGATCGTCGGAAAGACCGAGAACAGGTACTCAAAGAGGTACTGCGGCGCGGCGAGCAGCCACAGGCCGAGCCCGGCGACGATCGCCGCCGCCAGCATCGACCAACGCCTCGCCCACAGTATCAGCAGGCCGACCGGGGCCTGGATCATCTTCACCGCGACCGCCGTGCCCATCGCAAGGCCGCCCCACCATCGAGCGCCAACCCAGCCCCACAGCCAGATCCCGGACAGCGCGAGCAGCAGCAGGTTGACCTGTCCTTCGTCGATGTTGCCGATCACGGGCTCAAAGCTGATCGCCACGAGCGCCAGCAGAACCGCAAGCTGCCAGTCGTCGACTTTCAACGCACGCAGCGCACAGAAGATGAAAACGAACAGCGATGCGTTGAGCACGAGAATCGCGCCGACGGTGATGACGTGGCTGTCGACCGAGATCAGCGGCTGGAGCAGCCACGCGAGGGGTGGCGGCATCACGTACTGCGGACCCGTCGGCTCCAGGCAGCCCATGGTCCGGCAGAGGTCGTAGGGATCGCTGTTCTGCGCCAGCCGCCTCGCGGCGCGCATGTAGCTCTCTTGAAAGTCGCCCAGGTACGCTCCGAACGCGAGCGGCTGGATCAACGCCTGCCACAGGTAGACGGCCGCGATCGGTACGCCGGCGAGGACCAGGAGCACGCTCCGAAAAACGCGGTTGTCCATGGCCGACAATCGCAACGCCCTGGCCGGTGTCGTCATGGCTTTCGAAATACCAGCAGGTGGTTGAGCCCAAGCTCGAACCTCGACTGCCGCTCGAGAACCAGTCCCGCCCGCTCGAACATGGCGATGGCTTTCCGCGGATCGAAGCCATAGTGCTGGTCGTCGCGCATTCCGTCGACGAGACGTACCGCCTTCATGACACGCAGCATGTCGTCGACCCGTGACGAGGGCACGGTCACCACGAGATGTCCCCCACTGCGCAGCTCACGCGCGCAGCCGGCGGCGAACCCGGAGTGGTCTGCCTCGGGAATGTGCTCCACCACGGCGAGCGCGGCGACGACGTCAAACGGCTCGCCAGGTGGCATCGCCGATGGAAAGGAACCCCGGATGTACCTGTACTTGGCGGTGCTTGGCGGCACAGGGTCGAGGTCGATCCCTACGCCCGCGCTGACCCGGTCGTCGAGGACCCGGAACAGCGCGCCGTCGGCGCACGCGATGTCGAGGACACGCGCTCCCGGTGCGACGTACGGTAGGACGCGGCGCGTTCGCTCCCATTGAAGTCTGTAGTCAAGCCACTTCATAGGAGTTCGATCGCGGGCACCCTACCATGCCTGCGTGCCGGTTCTTCTTCAACGGGTCTTTCGCCGTCCGCTGCTCTGGTGGGCGATCGCGGCGGTGTGGCTCGTCCACGACGTGATGGGCAACGTTCTGACCACCCAACGCTCCGACGCCACCTCGGTGATCCAGGCCGGCTACCGCTGGCTGCACGACCCGGCTGCCATCTACGCGGACACCGCGCGCCACCTGGCCGAGACGGGGTTGGTTCCGGTGACCGGCCTGATCCGCCCGCCGGCGGCAGCGATGCTGGCCGCGCCTTTCTCTTTTCTGCCCGGATGGATGCAGGTACCCGCCTGGACGGTCGCCGACGCGGCCGCCGCCGTGATCGGGCTCTGGATCGTGCAGCGATATATCACTCGAACCCGGCTCGAGATGGCCGTGCTCTGGGCGGTTGCTTTCTACAGCCCGCCGCTTTACGCCGAGGTCAACGCGGGCCAGATCGGGGGCTTCGTCCTGCTGTTCGCGTGCCTCGGTCTGGTCACCTTTCGGCGGCGGCCAGCGCTGTCAGGGGCGCTGGTTGCGGCGGCCGCGTCGCTGAAGCTCTATCCCGCTCTGATGGTGTTGGGAGCGCGCACCAGGTGGCGGCCGTTTCTCATCGCCGCCGGGATCGCCGGCGTCCTCCTGACGATCGTCGCGTGCATTCCCCTTGGAGCGGCCGGCGCCTGGAGTTACGTCACCGGCGTCTTGATCCCTTCGTTGCAGGCGCCCAACCCGGACTGCGCGCAAACCTCGGTCGCGACGCTGTTCGGCCGGTCGATCGGCGGAGACCCCTATCCGATCATCACCCCGAGCGGCGGGATCAGCATCCTGCAGTCGCCAGTTCACCTAGCGACTCTGGCCACCGTCCTTACCGTGCTGACGCTCGCTGCGGCCGTGGTCGCGGCTGTGGCCGCGTCGCGCGCCAGCGGGTGGAACCCCGCCTATGGCCTGGCGCTCGGCCTTGCGCTCGGTGGCCTGCTGCCCGGCGAGCTCAACCCGTACCAGTACGTGCCGCTCATGCCGCTGGTCCTGATGGTGCTCGTGATGGCGATTCGCAACGCGCGATGGCAGCGCGTCCTCTGGCTCGCCGCGGGATTGCTCTTCTGGCTGCGCCAGCCCTGCCTGCTGCCGTTTCCGAACCTGTGGACGATCGGCGCGTTGATCCTATTCGCCACGTGCGTCCTGGCGGCACGGGACTTTGCTCCTCCCCATTTATGGGGAGGTGGCCCGCAGGGCCAGAGGGGCAGATCCGAGTCCCCCAAGTCGGATTAGTCGCTCGGCGGTCTGACCCGGCCACGCGATCCGTTGCGGGAAAGCCAGCTCGTGTCTTTGAGGAAGTCGATGAACGCGCTCACCGAGGTGGGTAGCCTGCGCCGGCGCAGGTGGACGATGTGCCAGTCCCGCCGGATAGGGAACCCGCGCACGTCCAGCTCGACGAGACGCCCGCTCGAGAGCTCGAGCGTGCACGCATAGCGAGAGATCACCGCAAGCCCGAGACCGGACTCGACGGCATGCTTGATCGCGCCGTTGGAGCCAAGCTCCATCGCGACCATCAACTTCACGCCAGCCTTGCGAGCAGCCTTCTCGAGCGACCACCGGCTGCCCGATGCCGCCTCCCGCATGACGAACGGCTGGTCGGCGAGGTCCTTCAGTTTCAGGCCGCGCCTGGTGGCGAGCGGGTGGCCCGCGGGAGCGACGACGACCAGCTCGTCGCTGAGGAACGGGGTGATGGTTAGATCGGGGTCCTTCGACGCCGGGCCGACGACCGCCAGGTCCAGCTCGCCGCGCAGCACCTGCTCCTGCACGCGCGCACGCGTACCGATCTCGAGCGAGATGACAAGGCCAGGGTGCAGCTTCTTGAATGCGCCGAGGGCCGCCGGCAGCAGGTAGATCCCGACGGTCGTGCTTGCGCCCACGCGGAGATTCCCGCGTTGGATGCCGCGCATCTCCTCGATCGCGACCGTGGCCTCATCCAGCACGTCCAACATGCGGCGGGCGTAGCCGTACAGAAGAGTCCCCGCCTCGGTCAACTGGACGCGCTTGCCAAGCCGGTCGAGCAGCGGAAGCCCAAGCGTCTCCTCCAGCTCTTTGACCTGGTAGGAGACCGACGGCTGGCTCAGTTTCAAACGCTGCGCGGCGAGGCTGAAGCTCTTCAGGTCGGCGACGGTCTTGAACGTCCGCAGCTGGCGAAGGGTGACGGCACGGTCCAGGTCGAGCTGCAGGTTGGCCTCGGGCACGCCGCCTACGATATATGCGCAATGGCGGCGCGAAAACCAAGGTCACTCTCGCCTGTTCGCCGGACGACGCCAAGCCTCGAAGGCGTCGAGGCGCCGCAGCGAGAGGCGGCGACTGTGTCCGAGCAGAAGATCAACCAGTACCGCAAGCGCCGCTACCAGGCACTGCATGCGGAGACAGCGGCGGCCAACAAGCGCCGAGCCTCGGGCAAGGCCACCGCTCGGGACCGCATCGAGATGCTGCTCGACGACGGCTCCTTCGTCGAGCTCGATGTCTTTGCCACCCACCGGGCGCATGGCTTGGGCATGGAAGACCGCAAGATCGCGGGCGACGGCGTGGTGGCCGGTTTCGGGGAGATCGATCGCCGGCCGGTCGGGGTGTATGCGTATGACGCGACGGTCTTCGGCGGGTCGCTGGGCGAGGTCACGGCGGAGAAGATCGTCAAAGTCCAGGAGCTCGCGTTGCGCAACCGCGTGCCCATCATCGGCATCAACGACTCGGGCGGCGCGCGCATTCAGGAGGGCGTGGTCGCGCTGGCGGGCTACGCGGACATCTTCTACCGCAACGTCCGATCGTCGGGCGTGATCCCGCAGGTCAGCGTGATCGCCGGGCCGTGCACCGGCGGCGCCGTCTACTCACCGGCAATCACCGACTTCATCTTCATCGTCGCCGGCCAGGGCTACATGTTCATCACCGGTCCTGAGGTGATCAAGGTGGTCACCGGCGAGGCCGTGTCATTCGACGAGCTCGGCGGTGGCCAGGTGCACAACGCGACATCAGGCGTAGCGCACTTCCTTCCCCGCACGGAGCAGGAGTGCGCCGCCGGGGTTCGCAAGCTGCTGTCCTACCTTCCCTCTTCGAACAACGAGAGGCCCCCATTCGTCCCCACCACGGACGACCTCGAGCGCGCGGACGCCGAGCTGCAAACCATCGTTCCGGAGTCGCCGAACAAGCCCTATGACATGCGCGAGGTCGTCTCGCGAGTGCTCGATTCGCGCGAGTTCTTCGAGGTGCAGCCGTTCTTCGCACCCAACATCGTGGTCGGGCTCGGCCGGCTCGGCGGGCACGTTGTGGGTATCGTCGGCAATCAACCCAAGGTGTTGGCCGGTGCGATCGACATCAACGCGTCGGTGAAGGCGGCGCGGTTCATCCGTTTTTGCGACGCGTTCGGCATCCCGATCATCTCTTTCGTCGACGTGCCCGGCTACCTGCCCGGCCGCGACCAGGAGCACGGCGGCATCATCCGGCACGGAGCCAAGCTGCTTTACGCCTACGCCGAGGCGACCGTGCCGAAGCTGACAGTGATCACGCGCAAGGACTACGGCGGCGCCTACTGCGTCATGTCGCCGAAGCAGATGGGCGCGGACCTGAACCTCGCCTGGCCGACCGCCGAGATCGCGGTGATGGGCCCTGAGGCGGCGGTCAACATCATCTACAAGCGCGATCTCTTGGCTGCGCCGGATCCCGCCTCACGCCGCAAGGAGCTCGTGGCCGAGTACACGGCGCGCTTTGCCAACCCGTACGTGGCCGCGGAGCGCGGCTACATCGACGACGTCATCGAGCCGAGCCAGACGAGGCGCGAATTGGTTCGTGGCCTGCAGCTCTGTTTGCGTAAGACCGTCGAGCGCCCTGCGCGCAAGCACGGCAACATCCCGCTTTAGAAAAGCGGCTCCTCCCGATTCATGGGGACGTGGCGGCGCAGCCGCCGGAGGGGCTAGGTGCCCGCCCTTCGACGCAGGGCCTGGGCCTTCTTGCAGTAATCGTCGACCGTGACGATGAACTCCGCGTGGGACCACGTCAGAGGCGAGACCGACAGCGGCGCCCCGGTGTTCGGGTCCAGTTGCTCGGACAGCAATCCGCCCGGCATCTGGTGCGCGACCACCCAGTCGATGATGTCGCGGGCCGGCTGCAGGTCGGCCGCCGCCTTCGCGGTCGCGACGTACCACTGCGCGAGCCACATCGTGCACATGAACCACGGGTTGCCGGGCACTTTCCTGGTGTCGGACTCGACCTTGAAGTAGTAGTCGTCGGTGTAGCGGGCGATCCCGCCGCATTCAGCGCCGTTGGCGAGTTGGGTCGCGATCGCCTGCATCGTCTCGACGATCCGGCCGTCGTCGGGCGGATACATGCCGAAGCGCCACAGGCCGTAGATCGCGCTGTCCAGCACCGTGTCGACCGTGACCGATTCATCGTCCTCGACGGTGATCCGGCGCGGAAACCGTCCGAGCTCCGCCCTATAGAGGTGGGTGTCGGAAGCCTCGCGCAGCCTTTCCGCGGCGTCGCGGTACCGCACATAGGCCGCGACATCGCCGAACAGGTCGGCAAAGTTGCGTGCAGCGTCAAGACCTCCCCACACCGACCCGACCGTGAACGCGTGCACGCCCCAGCGCTCCTCCCACAGGTCCCACGAGGGCATGGGCAGGCCGTTGCGCTGGTCGACGTAGGAAACCATCCAGTCGGCCGCGGGCACGATCAGCGTGGAGTAGAGGCCGACCACAAAGTCGAGGTTCTGATGGATGCGGTAGTGCTGCCAAAGGGACCAGAGCACGAGGCCCGTCTCGTCCTCCTGGATCGGAAGCGTGCGCACGCCGTGGGAATCGATCCAGGGCAGCCACGAGCTGCCGGGCTGACCGTACGGCGTGTACTTGTGCAGGAAGAAACCTTCTTCGACGAGCGACTGCTGAGAAAACGTGAAGAACATCCGCGTGACGTCCTCATGGCCGGCCCGGTCGAGGGCGTTTGCCACCAGTGCGCCGTCGCGCGGCCACGCATAGGCGTACGTGTCGCGGGCGAACTTCGTGATGTCGAAATCCGTCGAGGCGATGATGGCGCCGCGGTTGTCGACGTGCGTGCGGGCGGTCAGGACGCTACGGCGGTACAGCTCGGTGGCCGCCTGGCCAAGGTCGTCGTCGATGTGGCGGTGGTCCTTCTCCGACCAGACCTGCCAGTAGGTCAGGGTCCGGCCGCGATACGTGTCGGGTCCCTTCCCGACGATCAGGTCCTGGCCGTAGGCGGTGACCTCGCTGAGGCGAGAGCCCATGCAGAGCCAGTGCGTCATGCTGCGCTGCTGGTTGGATTCGACCACACCGAGATCGAATCCGACGGTGCAGTCCACCGAGCCCTGCTCGATGGGATTCCGGCCGAGAACGCCATCCTCGGCGTCGACCCAGGTGCCCGCGGCCCCGTTTCCCTTCTTGCCGTTCGCCCACGAGCTGATGCCGTAGTCGTCGCCGACCTGGCCTCCGATCAAGAAGTAGCGATTGGCCTTGTACGCGATCACGCCGCGGTGTCGCGGCTCATAGAGCACCGTGTTGCCGATGTCGGAGCCTTCGATGAACCAGTCGTAGTGGAAAAAGACGCGCCCGACCGAAAAACCCGCCTGTGACGTGACCTCAATGTTCCGGATGAACCAGTTGCGCGCGAGATCGACGAAATCCTCGAACCTGACCCTGATGCCGAGTCCTGGATGACTGAGCCGTACGTCGCTGACGAGTGAATCCTCGGCGTAGCCGAATTTCCGCTCCCACGCGGGGTCATCGAGCCAGGCGAACCTACCATCGATGTAGAAACCGGTGCGGCACACGTTGCCCATCGTGTGGTTGGCGTCGCCCACGCGGGGATAGAAGATGTCGCGCACCGAATACGTGGCATCGAAGCCGATGAGGCTGTTGCCGTTGCCGAGGACGAGACTTCTAGGCACGTGGTTGGCGCGGCAATCCTACAATTCGGCCGCACGTGCCGCCGGTCCACATCATCACTTCACGCAGGCGCCGCCGCACCGTCGCCGCCCGTCTCCGGTTCGGTGTGCTCGAGTTGCTCGTGCCCGCGACCATGCCCCAGTCCGAAAGGCAGCATTGGGCCGAGGTCTTGAGCAGGCGCCTTGCTCGCCGCGCCGAGCGGGCGCGGCCATCAGACGAGCGGCTGCAGGAGCGGGCATCGAAGCTCAACGTCCGGCATTTCGGCGGGCGGCTCACCTGGACGTCGATTGGATTCGCAGACATGGAAAGGCTGTGGGGCAGCTGCACGTTCACCGACGGCGCCATCCGCATCGCACGGCGCGCTGCGTCACTGCCTGACTGGGTCGTCGACTACCTGCTGATCCATGAGCTGGCGCACCTGGTGCACAGCGACCATGGCCAGGAATTTCGCGAGCTGGAAAACCGCTACCCACTGACCGAACGCGCGAAGGGATATCTGCTCGCCATCGATGCGATGGCCTGATCGCGGCCCCAAGCAAAATTCCGCACGTTTGACGTCAGCCGTGCGCAACTGAGGTGGCTTGAGGCGCACGTCTGACGCCGGCCGTGCGGAATCCGTCTCTAGGGCGTGAGAACGATCTTCGTCGCCTCGTGGGCGTC
>WNGG01008334.1_pt1 | contig 11418 bp, 10 predicted proteins | sample 5400661 | NCBI WGS metagenome assembly WNGG01 (sample SAMN13153372, study PRJNA577476) | soil metagenome | isolation source: 100 cm soil or saprolite under Garry oak tree replicate 1 | place: USA:California | collected 2016-06-15 | reverse complement strand
GTTCGTGAGGCGGAAGTACGTGGTGTCCACGCCCACCAATTTTCCCGAGCGACGCAGGCCCTCCCGAGTGAGCGACGTATTGAGGACGACCTCCGCGCTCGTCACCTCCACGCCAGGGACCACGTGAGCGATCGCCTGGGCGTCCGCGTAGGTGAGGCCGGGCGAGAACTTCGTCACCTTCTTGTCGGGTTGGTCATCGGCGGGGCCCTCGTGCTGCTCCACGAGCGGCGTGATCATCACGTTGTTCGAGCCGAGCAGACGCATCTGCTCGAGGATTTCACGCTCCGCGCCCTTCCCGATCGCGAGCATCGCAATGACGGAGGCGACGCCGAACAGGATGCCCAGCGAGGTGAGCGAAGCCCGCAGCTTGTTGTGCTGCACGGCTTCGACAGCCGTGCGCATGCTGAATCCAACGTGCGCGATGAACTGGCGGCGCAGCTCGGCGAGGTTCACCGCGCTGGCGGCGGAACCGCGATGCCTCCCCGGGGTGCGGTGTCACCGCCCGCCACGGGCAGGCTGACGCGCACGGAGTCCGGGAGACGCGTCAGCGCGATTCGGTCGTGATCCGGTGGAGGCGAGACCAGCACCCGATCGTTCTCCTCGAGGCCGCGCACGATCACCACCTCGTCGTCGTTCATCGGTCCGGTGATCACTTCTTGTTTCACGATGCGTCCGCCGTCCTGGCGATACACGAACGGGATGCCGCCCGCGCTGCTCACCGCTTCGAGCGGTACATAGAGCGCCACATTAAGCTTGAGGGTCTCGATCGCGTTCCCCGTCGTCATCCCCGGACGCAGCGTCGTGTCCGAGCCCTGGACCGTCACCTTCACTTCGAAAACCTTCGCGTCGGCGTTCGGCCGCTGTTCACCGACGTTCGCGACACTCGCCACGGTTCCGGTGAGGTGCTTGGTAGGATCGGCATCCAACGTGAGCGTCACGGGCTGGCCGACGGCAAGCTTGCGCACGTCGATCTCGTTGACGTAGGTCACCGACTCCATTTGCGTGAGGTCGGGCAACGTGGCCACACCCGGCTCCCAAGCGTTCACCTGCGAGCCAGCCGTGCGCTTGCGGCCGTTCCATTCTTTCACGTAGATCACCATCCCGGGCGCCGGCGCGCGGATCGTGAAGCCCGCCATCGCGTCCTCCACGACCTTCAGCAGATTGCGCTGCCGCTGGAGATCAGCGCCCACCTCACGCATCTTCGCGCGCGCCTGCTCGGTCTTGGTCTCGTAGTCCGACCGAGCCTGGGTCAGCGCACGGTCCGCCCGTTCGTAGTCGATCGCGGCCTGGCGCTGCACCGTGGGCGCCTCGTAGATCGACTGCTCCTTGGCGAGGCGCTTCTCCTCCAGCGCCAACTCCATCGTGCGAATGTTCTCGCGCGCCGTCGAGAGCGTGAGCGTGGAATCGAGCATCGCCTGCTCGTACTGCGCCTGCGCCTTCTGGAGCGCGAGCCTCGTTTCGTCCAGCTTGTTCGCCAGGGTCGAGCGGTCCAGCTCCGCGACCACGTCGCCCTGTTTTACGATCGTGCCTTCCGGCACGATGGACTGGATCTTCATCTGCCACGCGCCCGCCTGCTGCGCGCCGGCGGGGGCGGTGATTTGGACGAACTGCCTCGCCCGCAACTCGCCGGAGGTGGTGACCGTGACGGCAAACGGACCGCGCTTGACGCGCGCGACGAGGGAATTGTCCGGAGATGCGGGACCCCGCGCCAGCAGCCAGGCGCTGGGGACGAGAATGGCTATTCCGATCCCGATCAGTTGCCGCCGAGTGGGACGGAACGCCCGCAGCGTTGCCAGCGAGGGAAGGCGAAGCGCACGCATGGTTTTAACCTCACGGGGGAGCCGTAAGTTAGACACGATCCAGCCGTTTTCCGTTCCACGCTAGATGGCCTACGAGCCGCCGAGCCGCCGCGCGACATCCCGGCTCCACGCCGCCTGCTGGTCCGCCAGGAGCCCATGGTTCGTCTCGTCATCGTAACGGCGTTGCTCGGCCTTCTCCTCCTGGGCGAGTCGCTGCGCCAGGGCGCTCAGCTCCGCATCGGTCTTGGCGCAGGGGCGGGCCAGATCCCCAAACGCCCGCTGCATCCGGCGGGCGTGCACCTCCGCCAGATCGAAATGCGTCTGTTCGTGGCCCAGCACCGTCCGGCGTTGCGCGCTGTCGTTCAGGACGATCGCCTTGACCCAGGACTGCCGCGGCCGGAATCCGGCGATCACCCGAGACTCGAACACACCACCTCTGCATTTCCAGCCCGAGTACAGCGTGTACGAGATCTTCGCGCCCTCCCCGCCCTCGGAGGGCGCGGAGGGCGGGGACCCCTGGAAGTCCCTCCAGGCGAGCGGCCGCCTTGCGGACCACGGAAACGCGTGGTCTGCGGCCAGATCGCCCTGCAGCACGTCGTCCAGCGCACGAGACGCTGCAGCGGACGGCGACCCACGCCTGGACGGACTTGGGCCCGGGCCCCGAGCAGCAGGAGGGACGGCACGGCTGGCGCACCCAAGAGCCGCGACGAGCAAGACCGCAACGCCGAGTCTCATTGAAGGGCTACAATCCGTCCCCGCGGCGGAATCCCCGCCTCGAGCTCCAGAATCCCGACGCTCGGCGGAATCCCAAACCGAGGCGCGCCTGCACCACCGGGATTCATCACCGTCACCGTCTTGTCCACCAGCTCGAGCAGCGGCCGGTGACTATGCCCAAAGATGATGATCTCGGCGTGAGGAAACGCCTCGTGCAGTTTGCTGGGATTGGGGCTGCCGAACTGATCGCCGTGCGTCACGACGATGGGGAAACCGTCCAGCTCGATTTCGGCGACCTGCGGCAGCTGCGCCCGCACATCGAAGCCGTCGCTGTTGCCGTACACCGCCGTCACCGGGGCGAGCGCGCGCAGCTCAACCAGGAGGTCGCTGCGCCCCACATCGCCACCGTGCAGGATGTGATCGACTTCCTTGAAGATCTCGAAAACCTCGGGCCGCAGCGTGCCGTGCGTATCCGAGATGACGCCAAGTCTCACGGCGCTTGCGACGACGTCACATAGAAGTTTTCGTCGACGCTCAGCTCCATCGCCCGCGGCGAAGCCTCCAAGGTCTGCCACGCCTCAGTGGGACGCAGCAGTCGGGTCCCCATTCCCGGAATCTGCACGCGGACCGGCATCTCGAATCCCGGGACGACGTTGGCCCAGTGATAGGAAAGCGTGGTGCCCTGGACGCGGAACTCGAACACGGGGATCCTGGTCGTCGTGAGATACTGTGCGAACACCGTACTGAGGTCGATGCCCGCTTCGCGGCTCATGTAGTCCTGCACCTGTTTGCCGGTGACGGTTTGATGGTAGAACGTCTTGTTCAGGCCGCGCAGGATGTCGCGCCACTTCGCGTCGTCGTCGATGATCGCACGGATCGTGTGCAGCATGTTCCCGCCCTTGGGATACATGTCGCCTGAGCCTTGCGCGTTCACCCCAAAGGCGGGGACGACGGGCCGGTCGTTGCGCACGCCGCGGCGCGCGCCGATCATGTAGGCGGCGCCGGCGCTCTTCCCCAAGCGGCACTCGGTGTAGATCCCCTCGGCGTAATTCGCGAAGCTCTCGTGCACCCACATGTCGGCGTGATCCTGGGCCGAGATGTTGTTGCCGAACCACTCGTGGGCGCTCTCGTGCACGATAATGAAGTCCCACTGGAGGCCGAGTCCCGTGCCCGACAGGTCGCGGCCCAAGTAGCCGTTGAGGAAGTGATTGCCGTAGGCGACGGCGCTCTGATGCTCCATGCCGAGGTGCGGCGTCTCGACGAGCTTGTAGCCGTCGGCGTACCACGGATAGGGACCGAACCAATGCTCGAAACAGCGGATCAATGGGATCGCCTGCTGAAACTGGCGGCGGGCCGTGTCGACATGATGGTCGAGCGGCCAGAAATCGAGTGTCAGCCGTCCTGCCTCGCCGTTCAGGGTATCGCTGAAGTGCGCGTAGTGACCGGCATTGATCGTCACGTCGTAGTTGTTGATCGGACTCGTGACGAACCACTCGTAGGTCGTGGTGCCGTCGCGATTCTTCGCGGTGCTCCGCAGCCGGCCGTTCGAGACATCGACCAGCGGATCGGGCACCGTGATCGCGATGCGCTGGCTGTCCGGCTCGTCGGCCAGATAGTCCTTGTTGGGCCACCACACGCTGGCGCCCAATCCTTCATTCGCGGTCGCGACCCACGGCCGGCCAAGGCTGTCGGTGGGGAATGTGAATCCGCCATCCCACGGCAGCCGCCGGCCGACTCGGGGCTTGCCGTGATACCACACGGTAATCGTGCGAGCCTCGCCGGGACGCTGCCGCGCGGTCAGCGTCACGAAGAAGGCGTTGCCGTCACGCCGATAGGTAAGCCTGCGACGGTCCTGCACCATGCTGTCCACGACGAGGGGTTGCTGGAGGTCGATCTGCATCTCGCGCGCCGTTTGCAGCACGCGGTAGGTGATCCCGTTCCACCCGACGATGCTGGAATCCTGCAGGTTCACGCGCGTGTGCAGGTCGTAGAACCGCACGTCCCACCACGCGCGCGCGGGTCCGTTGGAGCCGCGCAGCGTGTCGGCGTGCGTGTAACGCGTCGTATCCTGCGCCGACCCGATCGAAACCAGCGCGAGGCCGGCGGCGAGAACACTCAGGGCAGCACGAATACGCGCTCCCCGGCGAACTTCCGTCCCTTGACATCCCATGGGAAGAAAATTACCACGCGAAAGGTGACGCGCTCGCCGGTCGGCGTGCGCTCGAGCCACTTCCCTTTGTGCGTTCCGTTCACCAACGCTTCCTCGCTCACGCCCTGCGGCCCGATGACGATGCTCTGAAGATCGAAGTGGATGTCGGGAAAGGCGCCCAGCAATTCCATATAGAAACGTGTCGCGCCCGCATGGCCCTCCCAGCGGCCGCCGTCGGGAAGGACTTCGTACACGCAGTCGGGCGTCAACGTCGCAATGAGCCCGGCGATGTCGCGCTTGTCCTCCGCAATCGAATGCGCCTTCCACAGCTCGCGGATCTCGCGATACAGCTCCGGCGTCACCTCGCGTGCCAGCAGCTCCCGGACGTTCACCGTCAGCCTTGCCAGGGTTTGATCAATCGAATCTCGAGCCCCAGCTGATCCACGATGCGCTGCACGATGAAGTCGACCAGCTGGCCAATCTCGCTTGGGCGCTGATAGAACCCTGGTGCCGCCGGCATCACGACCGCGCCCGCTTCGGCCGCCAGCGCCATGTTGCGCAGATGTATGAGCGAGAGCGGTGCCTCCCGAGGGACAAGGATGAGCTTGCGCCGTTCCTTGAGCGTCACGTCAGCGGCACGCTCGATGAGTGAGCGGCTTGTACCATGGGCGATCGCGGCCAACGTGCCCATCGAACACGGGCACACCACCATCCCCAGCGTTTTCACCGATCCCGACGCCGGCTCCGCGCCGCGGTCGGCGTCGTTGAACAGACGCACGCACCCCCAGTCGCCGCCCGTCGCCTGCTTCAGCGCCGCTTCGTCCTTGATCCCACACTCTTCGGCGAGCAGACGCCAGCCGTGCGCGGAGACGAGCAGCCACGTTGGGATGTGATTGCTCGCGAGAGTCTCCAGCAGTCGCACCGCGTACGGCGCGCCCGAGGCACCGGTGATCGCGAAAACGACTGGCGGAGAAGAGTCTGACACGGCCCGAATAATACCCTCTGGCTAGAGCCGTCGCGCGGGCGTTAATTCGACCTATTCCATCACTGTGCTGAGGCTCTGATGCCCGCTCGTATCCGCTCGTTAGCTCTGGCCCTTGCGGCCTTTATCCCCGCGACGTTTGTAGCCCAGCAGACCCCGACGACTTCTCCTGCCGCGCCGGCGCTCACGCCACCCCTGGCGACGGTGCGGCCGCATCGGTTCGACGAGCATGGCAATGTCCGCATCGACCAGTACTACTGGCTCAAGGATCGGAATAACCCGGAAGTCATCAAGTACCTCGAAGACGAAAACGCGTACACCAAGGCGGTCATGGCGCACACGCAGGCGCTGCAAGACCGGCTATATGACGAGTTGAAAGGACGCGTGTTGCAAAACGATCAGTCCGTGCCGTTCCGCGAACGCAACTACTTTTACTATACGCGACTCGTCGAGGGGAAAAACTATCCCATCTACGCCCGCAAACGTGGTTCCCTGACCGCCCCCGAAGAGATCATGATCGACGCGAACGTGCTCGCCGAAGGCAAGTCGACGTTCCTCGTTCGGGTGTGGGACATCAGTTCGGCGGAGGATCTGCTCGCGTTCGGCGTGGATACTACCGGGGGTCGCGTCAACACCATTTACATCAAGAGCCTCCGTACAGGGGAAATGCTGTCTGATGTCATCCCGCGGGCCATCGGCGGCATCGCCTGGGCCGAGGACAATCGCACGCTGTTTTACACCAAGCCCGATTCCGTCAGCGTCCGGCCCTATCAGGTCTATCGTCACCGGCTCGGCACGCCCGCAGCGACCGATCAATTGATCTATGAAGACAAGGATGAGACGTATTACACCTCGGTCTTCAAGACCAAATCCCGCGCCTACATCATGATTCAGTCGTCGCAGACAATGGCGACCGAGTATCACTACGTCCGAGCGGACCAGCCCGACGCGCCGTTCCGGGTCATCATTCCGCGCGAGCGTGGTCATGAGTACTTCGCCAATCATTTCGGCGACTATTTCTACATCCTCTCCAACGACCATGCCAAGAACTTCCGTCTCATGCGCACGCCCGTGGCGCGGCCGGGGTGCGACAACTGGGAAGAAGTGATTGCGCACCGTCCCGACGTGCTGCTCGAGGACTTTGAGTTCTTCCGCGACTACCTGGTGCTGACCGAGCGCAAGGACGGGCTGGTACAGCTGCGCGTGCGCCCCTGGAGCGGCCGGAATGAGTACTACCTGGACTTCGGGGAGCCCGCGTACCTCGCCTACGTCAGCACCAACCTCGAGTTCGACACGCCCCGGCTGCGTTACGTCTACACGTCCCTGACCACTCCGTCATCGACGTACGACTACGACATGCGGACGAAGCAGAAGACGCTGCTCAAGCGCGACCAGATCCTGGGCGGCTTCGACCCGTCGAATTATGTCACGGAACGGTTCTCTACCACCGCGCGCGATGGCGCCCGGGTGCCCGTGTCGATCGTGTACCGCAAGGGAATTTCGCGCCCTGCCCCGCTGCTGTTGACCGGCTACGGGTCGTACGGCTCAAGCTCCGACCCCGCGTTCTCGTCGGATCGCGTGTCGCTGCTCGATCGCGGATTTGTGTTCGCGATCGCCCACATTCGTGGCGGATCCGAAATGGGGCGGGCCTGGTACGAGAACGGTCGTCAGCTTCAGAAGAAAAACACGTTCACCGATTTCATCGACGTCGCCGATGATCTGGTGCGGCGCGGCTTTACCAAGCCGGACCGGCTGTTCGCTCGCGGCGCCAGCGCCGGTGGCCTCCTGATGGGCGCCGTCGTCAACATGCGCCCGGAGCTTTTCAAGGGCGTGATCGCCGGCGTCCCCTATGTCGACGTGATTACCACGATGATGGATTCCACCATTCCGTTGACGACCGGCGAATACGACGAGTGGGGCAACCCGCACGACTCGACCTTTTACCGGTACATGTTGTCCTACTCACCCTATGACAACGTCGAGCGGAAGGCGTATCCCAACCTGCTGATAACGGCGGGACTGTACGACACCCAGGTCCTGTACGTCGAGCCGGCGAAATGGACGGCGCGGTTGCGCGCCATGAAGACCGACACCAACCGCCTGATTCTGCGAACGAACATGGAGGCGGGACACAGCGGGGCGTCGGGACGCTACAAGCGCTGGCACGACGTGGCGTTCGAGTATGCGTTCCTGCTCGACCTGGCCGGACTGGGGGATAAACCGACTCCCTAACGCCCGCGCCGGTTCGGGGTGGGAGAGCGTTTGGGATGCGCCGGCGGTCGGGGTGGAGCTGGAGAACGCGGAACGCGGAAGTCGGAACGCGGAACAGGTGCGCGTCTGGGGCCACGAGTTCCGCGTTTCGCGTTCCGAGTTCCGCGTTTCATAGCACCCGATCCACCAACGCTCCGAGAAACACGACAATACTCACAATCCCATTCGCCGTGAAAAAGGCCGCATTCAGCCGCGACAGATCTCCAGGCCGCACAAGCTGATCCTCCCAGGCGATCAGCCCTGCCCCGATTCCCACGCCGACGAAATAGGCGATCCCCAGGCCCGCACCGTACCCGAACGCCGCGAGCGCTCCGATGGCGATGCCATGCAGCAGCTTCGCGACGAAGATGGCCCGCGCCTGTCCCAGCCGCACGACCAGCGAGCGCAACCGCTCGGCGCGATCGAAGGCTTCATCCTGCAGCGCGTAGAAGATGTCGAAGCCCGCGACCCAACAGGCGACCGCCAGCGCGATCACCAATAGCAGCCACCACGGCTCGCTCCAGGCGCCCGTGATGGCGACGTAGCCGCCGACCGGGGCAATCGCGAGCGCGCCGCCGAGCCACAGATGCGTCCAGTCCGTGAATCGCTTCGTGTAGCTGTACGTCGCAATCCAGATGAGGGCGACCGGCGCGAGCGCCGCGCACAACGGATTCAGCGCCCACGCCGCGAAGAGGAAGACGACCATCGCGCTGAGCACGGCGGCCCAGGCCTGGCTGATCGTCAGGCGGCCGGTCGGCAGCTCGCGGCCCTGGGTGCGCGGATTTCTGGCATCGAGGCGGCGATCCGCGATGCGGTTGAATCCCATCGCGACGAAACGGGCGGCCGTGAACGCCACGATGACGAGGATCGCGACGCGCCACGTCACCGACTGCGTGTATGACGCGACGATGACGCCCAGCAACGCGAACGGCAGCGCGAAAATCGTGTGGGGAAGTTTGACGAAGTTGACGTACCGGACGAGGAGCGACTCGCCCGCGAACGTTTGCCCCTCCCGCGGCGACACGCTCACCGCAGTGTCTTCAGATACGCGAGCAACGCCCCGCGTTCCTCATCCGTGAAGCGCGAGAACCGGCGCTCGGCCATTTCGGACATCAGCTCGAGCCGCCGGTTGCCGAGCGCGGTGCCCGTCCGGAAAAAGGCCCGGAACGCCGAGTCGGAGTAAGCAGCCGCCACCGCGAGGTTCGGCACGCTCGGCCCGTCCCCTGGCGGCGCACCCTTGAGGTCCGGCCCGTGACACTCGGTGCAACTCGTCAGCGCGAGATACCGTCCGAAAGCCAAGCGGTCCCCCGTGGGAGCGGCTGCGGGGTGCGGGGCCGTATGATCGATGACCGCGGGCTCCGTATGGAACTTGCCGAGCACGAGACCCAACCGGCCCATCGGACCGACCACCCTTGGCGGCAGATCGTGGTCCACCGACGGTACGCTGCGGAGATACGCGATGATGGCCCCGACATCTGCGTCCGACAGCCGCGCGAACATCGAAGAAGGCATGATGACGACGCCTTGGCCGTTCTTCCGCACGCCGTGGCGGATGAGCCGCTCCAACTCGGCGTCGGTGTAGCTTGGAACGAGCCGGCTCAGGTTCGGCGACGCGATCCGTGCGAGCATTGGGTCGTCGATCATCATGTCGCCTTCGAGCTTCTGACCGTGGCAGCCGTTGCCCCCCCGCAGAGTGGCCAGGCGCTGCCCCTCCGCCACCGCGGCGGGCCCGGTCGGGACGCGGATCTCGATGAGCGGAACGGCGTAGGTCCGGTGAAGGATGCGCGCGCTCAGCGCGTACACCGCGGTGGTGGCGAGCAGCAGCAGCGCCGCGAGTCCCGCCAAGCCGAGGCCCAGCCACTTAAGGAATCGCCTAGAGCTCAATGCCAAGGTCCTTCCACATCCCATCGACCCGCTGCTTCGTCACCGAATCCATCACGATCTTGTTCGGCCAATCGCGTGTGAATCCTTCTTCCTTCCACTTCCGCGTCGCGTCGATGCCCATCTTCGATCCGTAGGTGAAGCCGCGGCTCGAGTGATCGAGGACGTCGATCGGCCCCATCGCGAAGCGCACATCGCGCTCGGGATCGATGTGATTGAGCGCGACCCACCACGCTTCCTTGGGATCACGCACGTTGACGTCCTTGTCCAGCACCACGATGACTTTGGCCAGCGACATCAATCCCTGCCCCCACAGGCCGCTCATCACCTTGTACGCCTGGCCCGGGTACTGCTTGTCGATGCTCACGAACACCAGGTTGTGAAAGATCCCCTCGGCCGGCATGTGCAGGTCCACGATCTCGGGGATCGTGAGCCTGAGCAGCGGCAGGAAAATCCGTTCGGTCGCATGGCCGAGGTAGTAGTCCTCCATCGGGGGGCGGCCCACGATCGTGTGCGGCCAGATGGGATCGTCGCGCAGGGTCACGGCGGTGACGTGTACCTTCGGGTAGTAGTCGGCGAGCGAGTAAAACCCGGTGTGGTCGCCGAAGGGCCCCTCGAGTACCAGGTCTTCGCGCGGATCGATGTAGCCTTCGATCACGATCTCCGCTTCCGCGGGGACTTCGAGATCGGAGGTCACCGCCTTGGCGAGACGCACCGGCTCCCCCCGCAGGAAGCCGGCGAACAGATACTCGTCGATCGTCGGCGGCAGCGGCGCCGAAGCCGCATAGACGCTCGCAGGATCTCCCCCGAGCGCGATCGCCACGGGCATCTTCTCCCCGCGCTCCGCCATCGTGCGCCAGTGCGCCGCGCCCACCTTATGCCGCTGCCAATGCATCGCGAGAGAGCTCTTCCCGAGCACCTGCACGCGATACATCCCCACATTCCGAACCCCCGATCCCGGATCCCTCGTTATGACTCCTCCGAGGGTGATGTAGGGCCCGCCGTCCTCGGGCCAGCAGATCGGCACCGGGAACTGGGCGAGGTCGACATCCGATTCCTCGATCACGGTATTCTGGCAGGCGGGGCGGCCGACGGTTTTGGGTGGGAACTTCGCGATCTCCGCGAGCCGCGGCAGCATCGCAAGCTTGGCAAGCAAGCCTTCGGGCACCTTGAGGGCGAGCAGCTCGGCGATGCGCGCGCCGACGTGGTCGAGGCACTCGACGCCGAGTGCGAGCGACATGCGCCGCTCCGAGCCGAAGAGATTGACCGCCACCGGATACTCGGACTTCCCGCCGCCGCGCAGCGTCGGTTGTGCGAACAGCAGCGCGGGCCCGCCGCCGGGCGACTTCATGCAGCGATCGGCGACTTCCGTGATTTCCTTGTCCACCGACACCGGGCGCGCCACCCGTGTGAGCTCGCCGGTCTTGTCGATCGCGGCGACGAACTCCCGCAGGTTATCGAGTGCCATAGTGGACGGCGCAGATGCCGCCCGTCAGGCGTTCGAAACCGACGCGCGAGAATCCCGCGGCCACGAGCCGCTGCGACAGCGCCTCCGGCTCCGGAAACGCGAGCACCGACTCTGGCAGGTAGGTATAGGCGTCTCTATGTTTCGACACGAGCCGGCCGATGGCGGGGAGAATTCG
>WNGG01008333.1_pt1 | contig 11418 bp, 9 predicted proteins | sample 5400661 | NCBI WGS metagenome assembly WNGG01 (sample SAMN13153372, study PRJNA577476) | soil metagenome | isolation source: 100 cm soil or saprolite under Garry oak tree replicate 1 | place: USA:California | collected 2016-06-15 | reverse complement strand
TCTTTCGCCCTCTCAACGATGCAAGGCAAGACCCATCCTAGCTCTGACTCGCCTTCCCCATGAGGAACGGGACTCGGAAATCTAAGCTTGGTCCTACCGAACTCGAAGCTTCTCGCGTCTGCAGCCTCGAACTTCTCCGCTAACTTTTCTGCGGCTTGGCGAAACATCCAACCACGCCGTCTCTGCGCCGTGTTGATCTTTCGACGACTGTCCTTGGCAAGTACGATCTTTCCTTTGTAGATCCGTTCGAAGGATTCCGGACCGCTCCCCAGCCAGACAGGGTCAACGAAATTCGGTGTATGATGATCATGATGGTAGTGGGAGATGGTTACGACCTTTGCCTTTTCTGCTGCTTCCTCGATCCTTTTCCTGGCCTCATCCCGCGCCTGGAATTCCCTTGGATGAGGCATCAGCCTGAACCTGGGTCCCAACGCAACTCCAGCGTCTAACAAGACTGTCACGTCTTTGGTCTCGACTAGAGTGCACATCGAGCGAACCCCAAAGCTCTCGAAAGCAAGAGGCGTTACATTGATCCCGGCCAAAACTCTAGCAGACTCTAATCGTCCGTCGGGGGAGTAAGGCTTTATTCGTTCGCGTTTCTTCGATCTGTCTTGGGTCCGATGACTGCTCTGGCCCAACGGACATGTCCCTTGGGACTAGATGAAGTGGATCTTGAGACCCGGCGCTAAGCACTGGGCGAGAATGAGAGAGGACCCATCCGCCTCCCTAACCAAATGCTGACTCTCAAATAACCCAGAGATGGAGCTGTCGAAACGGACCACTGATCAACTTGGAGAAAAGATGGCTCGTCCTCTCCTCAGTTCTGACGTCTAGAGTCATTTACACCATCAACTGGTTCAACATATCCCCGGCGCTCTTCCTGATCGGAGTGGAATTTGGTGTCGACCTTCCATCGCTAGGCATTCTAACAGCTTCGTTCCTAGCGGGCGCTGGAATATTCCAGATCCCCGCCGGGATCGCTTCTGCTAGCTGGGGTCCAAAGAACACCTCCCAGCTCGGAATGCTTCTTCTCTCACTTTCAGGAATAGGAGAGGGATTATCACCCAACTTTCCCGTCTTGGTCGTATTCCGATTCCTACTTGGGGTCGGAGCCGCACTCTTTTTTGCACCTGCTATCGGCATTCTAACACCCCTCTTCAAAACCGAGGAAGAGGGTCTGGTGCTCGGCCTTTACAACAGCTGTTTCAACATTGGAGGTGGTTTAGGTCTGTTCGTCTGGGTGATCGTTATCGACGCTTTCAACTGGCACGTAGGGCTGGTAATCGGCGGAGTGCTCGGCTTAATTTCGGTCCTCATCGGCCAAATCGTGATCCCGCGCGACAACACCGAGAGAAAGGAGCGTAGGTCGATGCGGAGAGCTTTCCGGAGCCGTAATATTTGGATTATTGCGTTTGGCGTTCTTGGACTCTGGGGCGGGATCTTCACCTCATCCCAGTTCCTCGAAGGATACCTCAACAAGTCACTGTCTTTTCCAGCTGAGATCGCTGGATTGCTTGCGTCTCTAATCATGTTCGCGAGCATATTCGGGGGTCCGGTTGGCGGCTATCTGTCAGACCGGTTTAAGCAACGAAAAATCTTCATCCTCGTTCCAGGCCTTCTTGCCTCGATAGGAATTGCCCTGTTCGGAGCCTCACCTGCTAGCGGACTATGGTTTGTGATTCCTGCGGTCGGCTTTCTCGACGCAATGGTCTTTTCAACGATGTATGCTAGTGCATCTCAGTATCCCGAGGTGGGACACGAGTATGCGCCTCTTGGAATCAGCATTATCAATTCTGTGCAGATTCTGGGAAGCTTCTTTGTTCCGATAGGCTTCACCTTTTTCGCCAGTGTGTACAACAGCTTCTCCGCGGGCTGGTTCTTCATGGGCGGGTTTGCAGTTGCAATGATGCTGCTGATTTTTCTTCTTCAAGAGCCATTCAAGGCGAGTTCCACATCCTCAGGCTAGCTTGTACAGCTCATCTTGGGAAACCGCTTTCAGAGCCTGTTTTCTTCCCTTTCTCACCATAACTCTGCCCTTGCTTCGAGAGGTTAGTTTTCCAACTTCTGTCAGCATGCAGGGAGTGTTCAGAAGAGCCCTCTTAACGGTCCAGCGCTTAGACCGCTCGACAGCTAGTAGAAGCGTTCCAGAGCTCATCAGCTTCAACGGGTCGAGACCCAAGGTCATACAAATGACCTGTGTTGCAGGAGCTACCGGAATCTTGTCCCCCGAAACTTCAATTCCAAGACCAGAGGCCTCGGCCATTTCCCATAAACCGTTCAAGACCCCTCCCTCAGTAGGGTCGTGCAAGGCGTGGACTCCCTTTAGCTTGGCCGTAAGAAGTGCCTCCTCGACAACGCTGATCTGTTCCTGGTAGCTTCTAGCCAGTTTCAACAGTCCTTCCGGTACCCCTTTCTTCTTCAGAAGAGTCGCTCTGTCTCGCGCCAGAATCGCAGTCCCCTCCAATCCGGCAGTCTTGGTCAGAAGAATCCTGTCTCCCAGTTCCCCACCTTCTGAGCTCAGGACTCTACCTCGTGTCTCTCCAACCATAAACCCCGAAATTATCGGCCTGTCTAATCCTGAAGTTGCTTCCGTGTGTCCTCCAACCACGGTTATCCCAAGTCTCTTCGCCGTTTCGTGAATCTCTCTCGTGATCTCTCTTAGAGAATCCTCTCTAGTTCCTACAGGAAGCAGAATCGTGCATAAGTACCACTTTGGTCGGGCCCCAGCCGTCGCGATGTCGTTCGCGTTAATTTCCACTGAATGTTGTCCGATATGGCTAGGTGTCCCAGTAATGGGGTCCGCGGTGAAAACCAAAACCATGCCGTTCTGTTTGACTACGGCCGAGTCTCGACCGATTCCTGGACCAATAAGAACTCTCTTGTCTCCTTTCCCCAAATTAGTGTAGACCGCACGCAGCAGAGTTTCCGTTGGAATTTTTCCCGCTGCAAATCTAGTTTGCCTTCCCGATGCCATTTTCCAGATAAATCCTGCCGAAGACTTCTAGATCGAATGGGTCAAAGCCTTGCTAAATCTCTTGGTCCAACCATGGACAGAGAGTTCCCAGGAGCGAGACCTGTAACGGGCCACACCCTGCCGTGGCGTCCGCTCGGGTCTACAAGAATCTCGGAGCGGCACTGTAAAGTTCAATCGAGGCGACAGGCTCTCGACTCAAGGCGGCTATTATTTGCCTGCGGATTTCTGTGGGGCTTTGTCGAACTCTATCTTGCAGTGGCTGGAACAGGAATAGAACTTTTTTCCGTCGTAAGTTGAGCTAAGATTTGGTAGTACGGCTATGCGTCGGTTGGGGGCTGACTGTTGCAATCCTGTTGTGGTCACCGATGTTCTATCCGGTTGTGTCGAGAACCTGGTTTGTTCCATGTTGAGATTAGGTTTGGTGATTCATCTTGAGAGCCGAGTTCTCACTATCATCGGCTGGGGTTGAAAGGGAAAATTGCTTGGAGGGATAGGATGAGGATTTTTAGGGAGGAATCGCCCATTTTCTGCCCTGATCTCGAATCCAAGCCCCGATTTCTAGAACCCGAATCCCCACGCCTATCCCAAAGGGAATACACGCGGATCGAAAAAGGCCAGACAAGCCGATAACGCACCCGTCTCGAAAAAACCAGCCCGGAATCCCCCCAGACAGGAAGAGCATCTCGACAAGAAATTCCTATAACTTTTGCAGAGACCTTGTGTGAGAGAGCGGGTGATCAAGGAAGCAAAAAGATTGTGAAATCGCCTGTTATCAGCCCTGATGTCGATTCTGGAACGCCCCCTTCAACTCTCCCGAAATTCGTTCGGAATTGTCGCCTTCTTTCCATAGTCATCCCAGCCAGGACCGTGCCCTGAATCGCTGTGCGCGCCTAGAATCAGTGCCAGACAGGAAATGGTTTCTAGAAAATAGGGGGTCTTAGCGACCGGACCTTGCGTCGCATGAGCGGAGTCCCTCGGACCCGTGCGAAAGTAAGAGTAGTGTTTCTGCGCAGAAAAGTGATAGAGTTTGGCTAGTCTTCATCGCGGGGCGATTTTTTCTTGTAGCCCTCAGCCGGCTTGTCACCTGGTTTCTCTTTCGTCTCTTCGATCGGTGAGACGAGCGGCGTGGTTGTTTCCGAAGATTTCAAGTCCACGGTTGAGGTTTCAGGCTTGTCGATGATGATCGGCGCAGTCGACTGCTTCTGGTCCGAGACACCAGAAGGCTGTTCCGTGATCAATGGTTTGCTTGGAAAAGTTGGACGGACAATAGGACGAGGCGCCTGTCTTCCTAACGAGGAAGGCTTCTGAGTCATCGGGCCAACAATCACGCTCGGAGGCATCATTCTCGGAACCGGAACTGGAATGTAGGGCTGCCTGAGCCCCTGATCAGGAACAATGCGAGCAGTCTTCTTCAAACCTGTAGGAGTAAGAACCCCTGTAGACTCTCCAACGTACTTGGGACTGTCCTCCCAGCCAGAAGCGGAAGCGACAACCACCGGTTTCTCCGAGAACTTGCCCTCAGCATCCGGACTTGACACTGGCGATCTTTCCGAGATGACCAGAGGAGGACTCGGTAAGGCAGGCATCGGAAGCTTCACCTCTATTCTCGGTGGCGGAATGCCTGTTTCGCTCTGGAAAGGAGCTTCAGAAACATTCCTGCCCCGGATCTTCGGCACCGGTGGACCTGCCTCTAACGGCGTCCTGAACGCCTTCTCCCAGGACCCGGGATTCGGCTCTCCAGGCGGTGAAGCCATCGCAGCCGCGAAGCTAGGCGAAGGAAGACCTGGAACAGAGACGCTCGATGTAGACGGTGTTCTGAGCGAAGGGATCTTTTCCACTCTGAGCTCTGCGACCTGTGCCTCAAGAACAAGGTTTCGTTTCATAAGATTCTCCAGCATCTGCAACGCCCTCTCCAACCGTATACCTGGTCGAAGCCCACGGTGAAACTTGAAAGCCAAGGTAATCGCGAACGACGCAATAATCACGAGAACCGCAATATCGACAGTTGTAAAAGCGAGCTGTGGAAACCTTGTCAGCTGATCCCCGAGCCCCGCGCTCACCGATGGGTTGTTAGCGTAGACGAGGAAGATCCAGTACGAGAGCCAGCCGACCAGCATTGTCTCGATCGCAACGAGCTTGATGAGTAATCTTCTCATCTAAACACATCCCACTCCCGAGACGACCGAGTTACCCATGTAATCAAACTGCCTAATCCTTGCTGTAACCCCCTGACACTCCTCAAGGTCTCTACGTCCTCTCTCCAACTCCCCGATCCTTCTTCAACGTCTTCAATATCGTATCCAGCGCAGTATCCCAATCCATCTCCCCACCAGGAGAACCCTGATCACCAGCTTTGGTTTCTGTCTGCCGTGGCTCATCCGAGCCCCGTGCTTGAGGTGGGCGAGGCGGAGATCCAAACACATCCTTGTCCTGCGATACGCCTCCAAGATCTCCCTTCTCAACCGGCTTAGGCGGACTCCAAGGCTGAGGCAACGGCCCACCAGGAGACTGTAACGGTCGACCTTGCGGAGGCGGCCCGGGAGGACGAGGCTGATCCGACCTGAAAGAAGGCGCAACCCCAACCGGACCAGGCTGCCCCGGCCGACCCGGAGGATAACCAAGAGGCCGAGGACCCTGCCCAGGCGGAAACGGCGGACGCTGCCCCGCAGGCCCAGGAGCGGGACCAGAACCAGGCCGAGGCGGACCTCCTTGAGGAGGAGGACGAGGCCCAACACCCTGACCCGGCGGAGGACCCCACTTCTGAGGAGCCGCAAGCCCCGGCCTCGGAACAGGATCAGTCCACTGGCCTCCCCGTTGATCAGGAGAAACCCACTTCGAGACCGGAAATGGAGTCTGAGATGCCTGCGGAGGCTTCGGAACCTGACCGACAGGACCACCGAAACCTGGAGACTCAGACCCGGGCTTCTGCTCGACAGGGCCTGGCGTAGGAAAGACCGTTCCCATATCCGAACGCCGCTCGCCAGGTTGATCTGGTTCAGGCTTCCATTGCGATGGAAAACTCATCCGCGATGGCTCTGTGGGAATCCTGTTCATCGGAGCACCACCCTCTCCACGAGTAGGCGCTGATGGCGGAGGAGCTGAAGGCAGAGGCCTAGCCGGTTGCTCCGGCCTATACTGGTCCCTCAGCGTCGAGTTCAATATCGAAGTCGAAGGCTGAGTAATCCGGTCAAGACTCTGAGAGGTAGTAGATGGAGGAGCCGTCTTGGAGGATGCAACCATCGAGGACGGAACAGCGCCCCGTGACCCACTCCCTGTAGACGGTGTGCTCTTAGGCAAAGGCGGCACCGCATAAGCTGTATGCCGGGAAAACTGACCTGGAGGAGGCCCAGTCGGCATGATCTTGCCTTGAGAGGCAAGGCTTCCAGGCGTCTGCACCGGTCCACTCGACTTGAACAGTTTAGCCTTCTCTAGTCTTCCGGTCTCGTCTCCTCCGTGTCTTCTCTTCAAGAGAAGATATCCGAGGCTTGAGCCGCCTCCGAGGCCCGCAGTCAAGACTATGAACGGATAGACCGGTCCGAGAGTAGCGTCAACGTACGTGTGGAAGTATACATCGTAGAAGTACTGGTTCACAAGCCAGAGGCTCAAGATCACGTTGACGCCGATCGAGGCGATCGTGGTTAAGCCGAGTTTCCTCATCAATAATCATCCTCAACCTTCTTCTTCACCCTCGTCGGCCTTAGACCGGTCCTGACCGTGGAGACCAATCTCATGAAGCCGTAAGCTGAGGCCGCCATCAGCACACCAACTAGGAAGACTGGATTGAACGAGCCGAAGTACTGTTGCTCGTAGACATTGTAGAAGTACTCCACTATCAGCCATGTACCGAAGAAGAGCACGACGAAGTACTCGAGCAGAGAGGTTAGGAGAGCGGTCTCGTAGACCCCGATTCCTGTAGACTCCTCGCTAGGCCAGCCCAACAAATTTTCTATGTACCTCCTGCTATTGCTCTTCCTGGGTTGGGCCTCCTCTCCCTCAACCCCCAATAATCCTCAACGCAACAGCACAACCAACTGGGACTCACATTAAGGGTGTTGTAACCTGCGAAACCAGAAACCAAGTACATTAGACCCTCCGATCTCGATTAGGTTCGGAATGGTCTCAGCTCTAAATCGGACCTGTTCCCAATCGCAGGTTAAATAAGCTGGAAACAGATTCCAAGATCATCCGAATCAAGTGAGACTCAAGTGACTCAGGAAGCCGTCCGGAAATACGAGATTGTAGAAGACTTACCGGGCGTCGGACCATCAACATCTGAGAAGCTGAAAGAACTTGGCTTTCATACAATCGAGAGCCTAGCAACAGCTACAGTGAGAGAACTTGTTCCCGCTGGAATAGGAGAGAAACAAGCCGCAAAGATCATCGCAGAAGCCAGAGACAGCATCTCACTCTCCTTCGTCAGAGCCGACGAACTCATGAAGATGAAAGCAAATGTGCGCCGCCTTACAACCGGAAGCAAAGCATTCGACGGACTAATTGGTGGCGGCCTTGAGACACAGACCATCACAGAATTCTACGGGGAATATGGCGTTGGCAAGTCAATCCTCTGCCACCAGCTAGCGATCAACGTCCAACTACCAGTTGACAAAGGTGGCCTGGATGGAGGAGCTTTGTACCTTGACACGGAACAAACATTCCGTCCAGAATGGATCGTGAGAATGGCAAAGACAGCAGGGCTGGAGCCCACAGACATTGCCCAGAGAATCATCTATTCTGAGGCCTACAACTCCGACCACCAGATACTTCTCTTGGAGAAGGCAGACCAGATCATCAAAGACAACAACATCCGCCTGATCATCATCGATTCGCTAACATCCCACTTCAGAAGCGAATACATAGGCAGAGAAATGCTGGCGGAGAGACAACAACGTCTAAACAACCACATGCACCGTCTAATCCGTCTCGCACGAGGGTTCAACGCTGTCGCCATAGTCACCAACCAAGTCATGGCGAAACCCGACCAGTTCTTCGCCAACTCCGTAGACGCAGTCGGCGGACACATTGTGGCCCACACAAGCCATACACGAGTCTTCCTCCGCCGAGCTGCCACCGGCCCGATACGCATAGCCCGACTTGTATCAAGTCCATACCTGCCCGAGGGCGAAAGAATCTTCAAAGTCACAGAAGGAGGAATAGTCGATGTCTCAGAAGAAGACGAGGTCAAGCGACGCCGATAAAGGAGGACCGAAAGTGATTCCACAACTTCCGGTGAACAAGTTTCTCGAAAACGTAGAAGCAAGAGCATGGACCGATGCAGAGAAAGAACTCGACATCATACGGCAGAAATCGGACAACTCTCAGTGGTCAAGAGGATACGTCAAAGCGCTCGAAGGATTGATGCTATCATACCGGAACAACGATGACAAGTACATCTTCCTACCAAAAGTCCTAGCCAACCGGCCAGAGGATGCGATCAACAATTTCAAGAAAGAGTTCTCTGAATTCGCCGCGAACGAACTGCACGGCGAATATGATCGAGGGTACTTCAAAGCTCTCGAAGACTACTTCACACTCCTAGCCAACATGAAAAACCAGCGAGCTCCTGCGGAGGCTACTCCACCCGAGCAGGCGACTCTCGACCAATCGACACCTAGTACGGACCAGGATGAATGATCGTGTTCAGCAGAATCGTTGTGAACAGGAACCAGATGATATAGCTGCCAATTCCCAGCGTAATGTGCTTGTTCGGCCCTTTCAACTCAGTCGGGCCATAACGGAAAACGTACTTGACCAGTAGAACCGAGATCGCATAGATTCCGATACCCATGCTAACCGCGGAGGCCGTTCCCTCCAAAACGCTCGGTCCGCTGAGACCCAACGTGTTGTACAACACTCCTGCCAAAACCGCAAACCCAAGACGTGTCCAATACACCAGCGTAGGCGGCGAGATTGACCGGATTTTCTGAGGCTCAGAGGGTTCAAGAGCCAAGCTAGACCCTGGACTCGCGACCAATAACGATCAGGCACACCTCAATCGCGCCGCAGATAATCTTTGCTAGGCTCGTCACCGCATGAAGATTTTATAGATGGCGAGGAAAAGGCCGATCTTGCATTGTCGGTTCATGAGTCCGAGCCGGACATTCTCGTTCGTGACATAATGTCACGACCGGCGATAACAGCGAAGGAGAACGAGACCGTCGCGGGAGTATCGAAGCTTATGGGCAAACATGACATCGGCTGCGTAATCGTTGTAGACAAGTCCGGAAACCCGGCCGGAATAATCACGGAGAGAGATATTGTCCAGAGAGTGGCTGCAAGAAACGTTCTTCCTTCTGAACTGAAGGTTGGTCAGACAATGTCGAAGCCAGTGGCAACGATCTCCCCAAGAGCTACGGTTAACGAAGCCGCAAAAATCATGAATCACAAGAAGATTCGACGACTCGCCGTGATGGATGAAGGAAAACTGGTAGGAATCGTAACCATGAAAGATATCTTGCAAGTGACGCCGGCGATAATCGACCTAGCCTCCGAAAAGAATCGGGCCGGACTAGAGAGCCCGCGGACACGACCGACGCTTGGGGGATACTGCGACGAATGCGAAACATGGTCCGACAACCTCGTCCAGAAAGACGGGATATTCCTCTGCACGGACTGCTCTAGGGATCTTGAACCACCTGAAGAGCCGTAAAAGCGACAACAGGTCAGGTCTGCCCAGCCTACTAATTCGAGACGCTCACATATGGACCAAGAACGAACTCACCCGAGGCTCCATCCTCATTGAGCATGGCAAGATTCAGAGAATAGCGCGAACCGTTACAGAACGGGCCGATGAAGAGATTCGAGCCCGGCAATTGCTCGTACTCCCTGGGCTAGTCGACGGCCACGTCCACCTACGCGATATGAAGCTCTCCTACGAGGAAGACTTCACGACCGGAACAGCAGCCGCTGCAGCGGGTGGATTCACCTCAGTCATAGACATGCCGAATTCTCTTCCGCCTACCGACTCAGCCGAGCGCCTCAGAGAGAGAGCAGAGAGAGCTTCCAAGAAAATTCTGGTGAATGTAGGTTTCCACGCGGCCGCGCTCGACGACAAAGATGCAGCTTACGCCATGAAGTCCGCTGGGGCCTTCTCGATGAAACTCTACCTGCCCAACCCTATCGCTCCCTTGAACGTCAACGATGACCGAGTAGTGGTCCAGGTCTTGAACGCCGCGAAGCAAGCTTCGCTTCTCCTCACAGTGCATGCAGAAGACATGACCAAACTTCCAAGGACCGAAAAGATCGGGACCTTCGCGGAACTAGTCCGACTGCGACGGGGAATTGCGGAAACGAGCGCTGTGAGGCGGATCTTAAGACTACAGAGAAAGATCGGTTGTCGCGTTCATTTCTGCCACGTTAGTCTTCCGTCTAGCTTGTCTGCAATTTCAAATCGATCTTCAAGCCGTCTGTCCTCAGAAATCACGCCTCATCACATTCTCCTTGCCGAAAATCATGTAGAGACGCTAGGCTGGAAGGCTTGGATGGTGCCACCGCTGAGATCTCGCAATGATACGCGAAACTTGTTTCGGGCGATGAAGATGGGCATTCCAACGATCATGGCGACCGATCATGCCCCACATACTATCAAAGAAAAGGCGAGACCCCCTCGAGAAAGCTCACCGGGGATACCAGGCCTCGAGACCGCTTTGCCTTTGATGCTGACCATGGTCAATAAGGGGAATCTGTCTCTCGGACGATTAGTCTCGCTTCTCTCGACCAATCCCGCGAAGGTCTTCGATCTTCGTTCGAAAGGAAGACTTGAGAATGGAGCCGATGGAGACCTAGTTTTGGTCGACCTGAAAAGAAGAGGAACGATTGATTCTTCGAGGTTCTTTTCGAAAGCTCACTACTCTCCCTTCGACGGCTGGAAGACGCAAGGTGGCGTTCACACCACCATCGCAAATGGGCTCGTTGTCTATCGCGAGGGAGAGATCACAGGAGAGCCAGGCAGCGGAAGGGTTCTGAAAAGTGGAAGACACGATTGAGATTTCTTGTTGACGGAATGCTCGGCGGACTGGCAAGGTGGTTGCGAATACTAGGACACGAGGTGAGATACGATGCGGGCGCGAAGGACAACGACCTTCTAGCAATCGCCGATGCTGAGAACATGGTCTTACTAACCAGAGACCAAGAGCTGTACCAACGAGCTGTAGCGAAGAAGATAGCGTCCGCTCTCGTGGTGGGTGAAACGGAGGAGGAGAGATTGGCTCATATGGCGAGCTCTTTCGGCGTACGCTTGGAGGCTAACATGGCTGAGACGAGATGTCCAGAGTGCGGAGCCAGCCTAATGGAAAAATCAAAAAATGACCTAAGCGGCGAGGTCCCTAAAGAAAGCCTCAAACTGTATACCCAATTTTGGAAGTGCAGCAACCAGACTTGCGGAAGAGTGTATTGGGTCGGAAGCCACTGGAAACACATACGTCAAACTCTCGAAGAAGCAACGAAGC
>WNGG01008331.1_pt1 | contig 11419 bp, 5 predicted proteins | sample 5400661 | NCBI WGS metagenome assembly WNGG01 (sample SAMN13153372, study PRJNA577476) | soil metagenome | isolation source: 100 cm soil or saprolite under Garry oak tree replicate 1 | place: USA:California | collected 2016-06-15 | reverse complement strand
CGCCTGCCGCCTCTCCGAAGGGTCCCCAATGGTCACCGCTCGTTCCCGACCCCCGCGGTGACAGTCTCGTGGTGCAGTTCCGCTTCGAGAGTGTGCGCTCGGTGGCGATTGCGGGCGACTGGAATCAGTGGCGGCCGGTACCGCTACGCTCGTTGGGCGCGAATCTGTGGGAGGGAACGCTCGCGCTCAAGCGCGGCGTGTACCACTTCAACCTGCTCGTGGACGGCAACGACTGGGTCGTGCCCAACGGTGTGGCCGCGGTACCCGACGGGCTGGGGGGAATGGTGGGGGTGTTGCTCGTGCCGTGAGGCCAGCACGGTGACGAGGAACGGGGCGCCACCTTCGCGCCCCGTTGTTAGCAGCTGTCCCCTCGGCCGAGCCTAGGGCGTCAGCGGCGTGCAGCCATTCGTCAGGCCGCGGCCATTGCACTCCGGGTCGGGGATGGGCATTACCTTGGCCACGTTGCCACCGGTCGGCGGCTGCTTCGGAATGTCCGCCATCCGGTTGAATCGCCGGGCGTCGATCCAGCGCGTGCCCTGCTCCCAGAGCAGGGAGTAGCGCCGGTTGTAGAGCAGCTCCGCCACGAACGCGGCGTCGGGGCTCGCGATCGTGAGCGTCGTCGCGGCCAGCTTCCCCGCATTCTGCCGGACCAAATTGATGTCGACGAGCGCCGGCAGCTTCGCTCCAGTGAACCACTCGGCTTCAGCGCGGAGCAGTACGAGCTCCTCGTCACGGATGATCGGAATCGGGCGCGTCGGATCCGGGCTCGCACCGGTGAAATAGATCGTGAACTTCTGCTCGCCGGGGATTTCGGAAATCCCGCCCAGCACCTGCGTGTCCTTCGCCGCGACGATCTTGTCGATGACGCGCTGGTCCGGCTGGCCGCCAGGCTGGAGCTGCGCGTCCACGCTGTCCGACGGGTGGGCATAAAACGTGACGCCGTTGAGTGGCTCGGACAGACCGTTCGGTACGTCGTTCGCTGCGTTGGAGAAGTCGAAGTACGCGCCCGTCTTGAAGTCGGCGGCGTTGTTCGTGATGAACGACGCCGTGAGATCGGCAAGCGCCGCGGTGTAGCACGGCGCCCCGCAGTTCGCGGCCGTGGCCCGCAGCACCCGCGCCTTTGCCGCGAGAGCCCGGTTAAACGGGATGAACAGCGCTGGCGAGCTGAAGTCGGCCGCGTTCAGACCTGTGCCGTTCAGTCCGGGTGGGACCGAGAACGGAAACGCCGCAGTCCCGGCCCTCGTGAGGTCCGCTCGAGCCGAGTCCAGGAGACCGATGGCGTATCCGTAGACGCTGTCCTTCGCCACGAATGGCGCGGGGGGAGCGGTGATCGAGATGTCCACGTCGACCGGCGCCCCAAGCGAATCGCGCGCCTCGACGACGTAGAGGAAGGCGAGCGCCTTCATCGTATTCGCCATCCCGCGAGACGCGGCCTTTTCGGGGTCGGAGACTTCGGCCGTGCTCACGCGGCCGAGCGCCGTAAGATAGATGTTGGCGTTGCGGATCGCGCCGTAACGGCCTCCCCACAACGCGCCGCCGAAGTTGCCGGTGAGGGCCGCGAGGAAGTACGGCTCCTGGTAGTCCGGCTGGTTGTTACCCGAGAGATTGATGCCCTCCCGTCCGAGGGACCCGAGTCGCCAGACAATTCCCTGGATGTCGCCACGGGCGCTCGCGAAGATGCCCGTCGCCGCCGCGGAAAGCTTCGCGCGGGTGGGGTTCGTGATCAAGTCTTCCAGGTTTGGCTGGTTCGTGTTCGGCACGTTGAAGAAATCCGAGCACGCGATGCCACCGAGCAGGGCGGCCACCGCAGCCGCGGCGAGGACCGTTCGAGTCCGCAGTCTGTTCGTCATGGTCAGAACCCCGCCGTGATCGAGAAGTAGAAACTCCGCATCGGCGGATAGGGACCGAGGTCGATGTTCCGCGATATCGCCTGTTGGCCGAAGTTGCTTTCCTCGGGATCGTAGCCGAAGTAGTCTGTGATCAGCACCAGATTGCGTCCTGTAACGCTCACTCGCGCGTTCCTGGCACCGAACCAGCCCGCCCACCGCTCTGGCAGGTCGAGGGCGATGCTCGCCTCGCGTAGCTTCAAGAACGTCGTGGACTGCACGAACGGCGGCGCGATGCCCCACACGTTGCACGCGTCGTAGCGCGCTCGGCCCGCCACGGTCACCTGGTCGGGCGCCAGACCATTGCAGTCGTAGAGCGATAGTGTCTGGTTTTGCTCGGCGCCACCGAGCTGCCAGTCCCACAGCATCGAGAATGCTAGCCGCCGATACGAGACATCGTTCAGGAACGACCACCGGAAGCGCGGGTTCGCTTGCCCCAGATAGCGGGTCAAGAGCGCGCCACCGCCGCCCGGCACCGTGTCGGTGCCGATGATTTGAGTGATGGGCCGGCCCTGCTGGATGAAGAACTCGCCGTACGGCAGCCCAAACCCAGCGACGGGCGGACGGAAGCCGCACACCGTGGCGCCGGGCTTGCAGATGTCCGGCGATGGCAGCTCCTGCACTCGGTTTTTGAGCGAGGTGAACGTCGTGCGGAACACCCAGCTCAGGCTCTTCGTCTGGACCGGCGTGACGCCGCCAGCGATCTCGATCCCCTCGTTCCAGAGCACCCCGCCGTTGAAGATGCGCGTGCCGAACCCGCTGGACGTGACCGGCGTCGCTTGGAGCAGTAGGTCGTAGGTGTGCCGGCTGTAGCCGGTGACCTCGACGGTGGCCCGCCCGTGCCAGAGCTGCGCATCGACGCCGGCCTCCACCTCCTTGAGGCGCTCCGGCTTGATGTCCGGCGCGCCGGCGACCCCGCCGATCACAGTGCCCACGGATCCGCCGATGACCGTGCTCGCGAGCGTAGTGAACTTCTGGCCGAAGATCGGCTGGTTACCCGTCTCACCGTACGCGCCACGGATCTTGAGCTCCGTTCCCTCCCCGAGCAGCCCGGGGAACCGATACGAGGCCCCCGCCTTGGGGAAGAGGTAGTACTTGTTCGGGTCGCCGTTTGCGCTGGAGCGCTCCGCCCGGAACCCGACCGACAGCATCAGCCGCTCGGCAAGCGTCAGAAACTCCTCTTGGCCGTAGAACGCGAGTGTGCGTTCCTTGAGGTTGAGCTCGAACTGCTGCTGCAGCACAGAGCCCTGGTCGATGTTCGATTGGCCCGGTAGGAGCCCATGGGCCACCACGCGGGCGCGCCCGAGCTCGCGGTCCTCGACCTGTACACCGGCGGACGTAGTCGCCTTGAATGTGCCGGTCGCCGGCGTGTAGGTGTGGATTGTGTTCAGATTCCAGTTCCACTGCCGGCTGTCGGCATTGGATCGAGCGGAGGTACCGGGGTTCGTCAGCGTCTGCTCGAATAACAGCTCCGGCGACGAAATCACCACCGCCTTCTGCTGGAACAGATCGGCACCGGCGGCACCCACCAGCCGCAGGTTGTGGCGCGCTGTCTGGACGGCCTGCCAGTTCAACGTGGCGCCCGCAGTGAAGCGGTAGACCGTCTCGGTGTTCTTGGCGAGGGCCGCCGTCTGCAGCGGGTTCGAGCCGAGATAACTGATCCCCGGCTGGGGGTAGAGGCCGCTCTGCGGCAGCAGGCTCACGAATGACGGGACGTAAGCGATCGCGTAGGTCACGCTGGCACCGTTATTGTCGTTGTTCGTGAAGCCCTTGTCGGTAGCCGTGCGGTTGAACGCGGTGCTGACGCTGAGGTTCAGGCGATCCGACAACGTCTGGTCGAGGTTCATACGCAGATTCTGCCGCTCGTCGAACGTGTTGCCGATGATGCCGCCGTCCCGCTTGGAGCTCCCCCCCACGAAGTAGCGGGTGTTCTCCGACCCGCCGCTCACGTCGAGGTTTGTCTCGTAGGCGAACGGCTTGGTGTCGGTAAGCTCCTTCAGGTGGTCGTAGAACGGCACCTGGCCGTTCACCAAGTACGGCTGGATGCGCGCCGCAGTGTACGGGAAGGGGTCGGCGAGGGTGAACGCGCGGGTCGCTGGGCCGCGCAGCAGCTCGGAGAACCCGAGGCGCTGGGTGATGTTGGCGTGCGGCTTGCCTGCACGGCCGCGATTCGTCTTGATGATGATCACGCCGTTCGCGGCCTTGGCTCCGTAGATCGAGGAGGCGGCCGCACCGCGCAGCACTTCAATCGACTCGACGTCGCTCGGGTTCAGGTCAGCGAGGCGGTTCACCGGGTCGTCTTGCTGCTCGCCGAGCCCTTGATTCCGCGAGCTCACCGTGACCGCGAACAGCCCCGTGGGGAGCGCCGCGTTGCTATAGAGCACACCATCCACCACGAACAAAGGATCGGGCGACCCGATAACCGTGTTGCTGCCGCGGATCTGGATCTGCGTGCCGCCTCCGGGCGCCCCGGAGTTCTGACTGATGATCGCGCCCGGTACCTTGCCCGCGAGCGCCCGGTCGAGCGCCGGTGACGGCACGCGTGCGACCTCGGCTCCGCTCACCGAGGTCGTCGCCATCGCCGCGTTGCGCCGCTCGATACCGGTCGCCTGGCCGGTCACGACGACCGCCTCGAGGTTGAACACGTCCTGCTCGAGCGTGACGTCCGCGGTGTTCTGGCCCGCCGGCGCGGAGACCTCCCGGCGCTTGTAGCCGATGCGCCGGAACACCACCGTGACCTGCCCCTCGGGCGCGGAGACCGCGTAGCGGCCGTCGGCATTCGTCACCGCGGCGAAGGCGGTGCCGGTCACGGTGACGGTCACCCCGGCGACCAGCTCGCTGGTCTGCGCCGCCGTCACACGGCCGGTGATCTGGCGCTGCTGCGCCGCGAGGGTGGCCACACCGACGAGCGGCACCAGCAGCAGCGCGAGTAGCGAAGTGCGCTTTACCACAATCCCTCCTCGAACCGAGCGACAGGGTGGAGCAGGAGAACGGGCGTCGAGCACTCCTTATGCTGCGCCCCGATGCACAACCGCGCAAGCCGGGAGCACGGGTTGCGCGCTGCGACACAAGTTGCACGACGACGCATACACAACCGCCGAGCGCGGCTCGCGCTCGGCGGTGCGAACACCAGCATGCGGCGGGGCTCAGTAACTGAACCGGAGCGTGACCCCCGCCGTCCGCGGCTGGTTGGTCAGGTAGCCCACGCGGGCGCGCCTGCCCCGCTCCCGGTCCAGCGCCAGGAAGGCTCGCTCGTCGGTCAGGTTGCTGCCGAAGACCGTTAGCTCCCAACGCTCTCGCGTCACACCGACGCGCGCGTTGACGAGATTGTAGGCCGGCAGCAGCGGGTTGAACGTGAACGTGGACTGCGTCAGCGGTCCGCCGATCGTGTGGGCCCCGAAGGTGGTCAAGTCGACGGTGCCGTAACCCGGAGACTCGTCGTCGATTAGCGTGAAGCGCGAGCCCACGTACTGATCGCTGGCGCCGACGAACGCCCGCGACCCTGCGCCCACCGACCACCCATAGGTGACGGCCGCTGACCACTGCACTTGCGGCACGCTAGGCAAGCGGTTGCCCTCCTGGATGGCCGAGAGCACGTTCCCCGCCCCGTCTGTCAGGGTCGACCGCAGCTTGGAGTTGTCGAGGCTGACAGACGCGGAAAAGTCGAGGTGCTCGTTCGGGCTGGCGGTGACCTCTGCCTCGATGCCTTCGCTCCGGGCCTTCGGCGCGTTCAGGATCAAACGGGACGAGCACTGGCCCGCGGTCACGGTCAGCTGGAGGTCGCGGATGTCCATGTAAAACGCTGACAGGTTGATCGAGGCGCGGCCGCCCGCCACCTGGGACTTTGCCCCCACCTCATAGTTCCACGCCTTCTCGTCCTTCCAGGAGTTATGGCCGCTGAACGTGATGGAGTCCTGCCGTGTGCACAGCGGGAGATTGAGAGGATCGTTGATCCCGCCCAGCCGGAACCCCCGCGACGCCTGAGCATTGAGGGTAAGCGCGTCGGACAACTTGTAGCTCGCGATGAAGCGCGGCGCCACGCCGTTGGCCTTGGTGGAGCCGGGTTGCGACAGCAGGGCCTTCCCCGTGCTGTCTTGGGCGAAGATGCCGTCGAAGATCTGCTGGCGGGTCTCGTCGAAGTTGTAGTACCGCAGGCCTCCAGTGAGGGCGAGCCGGTCAGTCACGGAGAGCGTCGCCTCGCCGAACGCGGCGTACTGCTTCAGATCGTAAGAGAGGGTGGACCAAAACAGGTGGTCCTTGGGCGCCAGCAGTCCCTTCGTGAAACCGTAAGGAGCGCCAAGGATCGGCGCGGCGAGCGTGTCGAACCTCGACACGAACAGGTCCTGGGCGTAGTGGCGCTTGTTCTTGCTGTAAAAGCCGCCCACGAGCCACTTGACGCGATCTCCGCCGCCGGACAGGCGTAGCTCCTGCGTCCACACCTTGGATTTGGTGGAGTCGTCGAGCGGCGCGTCGAGCGTGTAGATGTTCTCTGGGAGACCGATTGTGCCGCCCGTGATGCTTGCGGTCAAGGCGGTTGCATCGCGTACGACCAGGACGTCACGGTGGGTGTAGGCGGTGATCGAGGTCAGGCTCGCCCGTCCCAAGTCGTATTTCAGGTTCAGGTCGGTGAGCAGGAACTTGTCGGTGAAAGGCTCTTCGATCTGGGTGAAGAGCTGGCGCTCGCCCAGCGTCACCTCGGGTCGCTTGGTCGTGTAGGGGTTGGCCAGGATGTTGAAGGCGTCGATGCGGTTCCAGCCGTCCATCTTCACATCTTGATAGACAACCCGAGGAGTGATGGTGAAGCGCCCGCTCGGAACGATACGGAAGGCGGCCCGTACGCCGGTGCGCTCACCGCCGTTGACGGCGTTGTTGACTTTCAGGTTGGGTTGCACTGCGTCCATGAAGCCGCCCGGCCGGTTGCTATAACCCGCCACGCGGAAGGCGGTCTTGTCCCCCAGGGGCACGTTGAAGCCGAGCTTGGCACTGCTGCCCGGAGCGCCAGCATCGATCAAGCTCACGCCCGTTTCACCAAACGTGCTGCTCTCGCCGACCTCGGGTTGGTTGCTGATGTAGCGCACGGTGCCACCGAGTGACCCCGAGCCGAACAATGTCCCCTGAGGACCGCGGAGCACCTCCACGCGGGAGACGTCGAACAGGTCCAGGTCCGGCGTGAACAGCGAGAGCGAGACGGGTACCTCGTCCAGATACGCGCCCACCTCTTCCTTGACCCCCGGCTGGTCCCGGGCGACCTGCCCGGACGAAGCGCCGCGGATGGCGGGCTGACTCTGACCGGGGCCCAGGTTCTGCACGGCGAGCCCGGCCACGTTGGCCGCGATCGCCTCGATATTGTCCGCCCCGCGCGCGCGGAGGAGGTCCGCGGTGGCGGCGGCGACGGAGAAGGGCACGTCCTTGACCTCCTGCTCGCGCAACATGGCCGTCACGGTGATCGCTTCGAGCGTCAGCGGCTGCAGCACGAGGTCGAGCGAGACGGCTGCGCCCGCCGCGACCCGCACGTCTTTCTGGGACGCTGCTCGCTGGCCGAGCAGCGACGCGGAGACGGTGTAGGCGCCCGGCGCGAGGTTGGAGACGGTGTAACTGCCGTCGGCGGCCGTGGTCGCGCGGCTGGTAGCGCCCGTGCTCTGGTTCGTCGCCCGAACCGTGGCTCCCGAAGCCGCGACACCGCCCGCACTGCGCACCACACCGCTGATCCGGCCGTTTTGGGCAAATGCCGGAGCGGCGTACAAGGTGGCGGCGAGCGCGGCGATGTTCAGGAACCGGCTTCCAGGGCTGACCATAGAAAAACCCTCCTGCTCGAAGCGTGGGGCCCGCAGTGCGAATGGAGCGGCTGGGTAGCCTGAATACGGTCCATGGGAAACCCTGTCAAGCCCGCCTGAACGCTACGCTGGGACCCCCGACTTCGCCGGGAGGCGACGCTTCACCAGGGCGCCGTAAGCCATCGGCCCCACCGCAGCGAGCGAACCCGCTACCAGGACGCCCGGCAAACCGATCTCGCGACTCTGGATCTCGAGACCCACCGCGCTCAGGATGAGCAGGATCGGCAGGGCGCCGAGCACCGTCAGGGCGGGGGCGCCCAGCGGCACACGGAACGGGCCGCGCCGCGCCGGCTCAGGGGTCCGCCCCTCAAGCCCTCACCCAGCGGAAGCGTCGGGCGCGCTGGAGGTCGACTGACCGCCCCGCTTGCGGCACCGCTCGCGCAGTTGCTGAAGCATCCAGGCCACACCCCGGTCGCGGACGTCGCCCCAGTTCGCGCCCGTCAGCCGTCGAACGGACCGGTAGCAGGTGGCCGGATCTAAATGCGCGTGCTTTGCGAGACGGTAGAGCGGCGTGCGGTACTGGTCTGAGTGCATCACCCACGCGATGGCGCGGACCCACGCAGCGAGCTCCTCCAGGGGCGGCAGGCCCTCCCGGTTGAGAATGCGAGCCAGCTGATGACGATCGCGGAGACCGAGCCGGGCGGCAAAGAACGGCGAGGTCCCGTACACACCGCCGCACTCGGCGAGCGCATCCAGAACCGCGCCCCCTAACGACGAGGTCCAGTGCAACGTGCCTCTCAGCAAGACCGCAAGCGACTGCACGGGCGTCTCATTCCGCAAAACGTGCGACGGTACTGCGGACCGGCTTCACCCGCGCGGCATGAGAGCCACCCATTGTTGCATCAACCCTGCATCCACTAGCGCGTAGAGTCATAGGCTCGTTGCAGTTGATCGACACACGACACGCATCCGCCAGTCGGCCGGTCCCGCAACTTCCAATGTCTAATCAAGCGTGCGGCTCGAGGACAGCCCCCGCAACAGTGGGTGCACGTTTTGCACACTGCGGCGGCGCTGTTCCTCACCGCATTACCCAAACGCAGCAGTAGGCTGCAGGAGGTGGACATGGGTAGGTTCAGCCGGGTTGAACGGATAGTGCCAGTCGCGGCGATCGTAGCTCTGGCAACCGCATCGTGCGGCGGCGATCGCCCCACCTCGCCGCGAGCAGAAGAGCGGCCGGTTTACAGCGCCGTGGGAATACGCAGTACCGAGACCGCCATGCGCGCCCGATTAGAGCGCATCACCCGGGCAGCGGCGCTAGCGCTGAGCGACGCCAAGGTTCGAACATACGTGTATCAGCAGCTGCGCGCGTCTCCTTATCGCGAGCACAAACTTCACTTCGCGCCGTTCGTCGCCCAGGCCGGCAGTCCCTTCGCGGCCGGGATCGCGGCCGCCGCAGGACTGACCACCGGCGGCGTGAACGCGTTGCTCGACAGCATCATCGATCTCGAGTTCTACATGCCCGTGAAGGCGCACTGGGCGAGGTGGGCCGGCGGGCCCGATCTGATCGTGGCATCGGCGTTCAGAGACCACGAGATCCCGGTAGCATTCGACCTGCAAGGCGCGCCGGTGGTGTTGACCTCGGCGCAAGTGCCCCCTCCGACCCCAACTCTGGGGATCGTGCCGAGGGAGACTGATTTTTCGCGACCGGAGCAGCTACCCCTGACGAACGGTCTCGCGCACCCGACGTTCGTACCGTGCGACCCCGATTGTGGTGGCCCTCCCCCCCCGACATGTCCTCCGGGAGTCTGCATGACGTTCTCGTACATCCCAGGCGATTATGAAGGGTTCTTAATGGGGGATCCCGAGTTCGAGGTGCACGCTCTGGCCCGCAGGTCGTCAGCGGCCAATGGGTTGAGCGACTGGCAGTGTGCTGGCGAACACGCCGCAACGGCTGGCGGTCAACCGGGGATTATGTCCTCTGCGTACGCCTACGATCAGAATGGGGACACTTGGTACGGGGCTGTCCTCCTAGCGAGCAAGGATCAGGCCAACGCAGCACAAGCGGTCGACTCCGCTATGGTATATCTCGTGTTGGAGGACGACAACACCGCCTGCGTGATCGTCAAAGATGCCCAGCAGCTATCCGATCAGATTGGCGCAGTAGCGGCCATCGCGGTGGAAGCTGCGAACGCAGTGCTGGCATTCTTCTATTTCGATAATCCCGCCATGGCGGCCAGGAGCCTTATAAAGGCCGTCCAGGACATTTTCAGCGCGTCCCAGAACGACGACATCGTCGGCATCATGGTCGAGGCATCCAAAGTCGGCGTCAGTTACTCGGACGCGACACACGCGATCGTCCAGAACGTGAACGGGCAATTGCAGATCACAGGACGAGCGAGGCTGACAGTTCAGCCCTAGAACAGCCGATCACGAGTGGCGGACGACGGCGTTCCGCCACTCGTGACCGAGTACGGACAGGAGGGTAGCTTCTAAAAAGGTGGCGCCGCCCGCCTGTCTGTCGTGGAAGCTGAGCGCAGCAAGGAGATGGGCAACCCCCTGCTACGCCGCGACCTTTTCTTTCGCCTTGCGCCCGCCCCCGCCGAGCACCACGTACGCCACCGGCCCCACCGCGGCGAGCAGGCCCGCCACCAGCACGCCGGGCAGGCCGATCTCGCGACTCTGGACCTCGAGACCCACCGCGCTCAGGATGAGCAGGATCGGCAGGGCGCCGAGCACCGCCAGGGCGGGGGCGCCCAGCGGCACCCGGAACGCGCCGCGCAGCGCCGGCTCGGCATGCCGCAGCTGCAGCAGCGCCCCGAACTCGAGCGCCAGCGCCGCGCTGTACAGCAGCACGTCGCCCGCGAGCAGGCCGCCGAACGGCACGAGTGTGAACCCGGAGTACGCGAGCGCCGACACGAGCACGGCGTTGCGGGGCGTGCCACGCTCGTCCGTCCGCGCCAGCGCGGCCGGAAGCAGGCCGTCCTGCGCTAGGACCAGCGGGATGCGCGAGTACGCCAGCAGCAGTGCGTTGAACAGCGCGAACGCGCTCACCAAACCCGCCGCGGCCACCCAGACGCTGAGCCAGGAGCCGACGACAGCGCCCGCGATCTGAGGCCACGCGCCGTCGGTCCACGTCTTCCAGTCGGTGAGCGCCAGCGCGGGAAGGATCGTGAGCAGATAGACGGCGGTGACGAGCGGCAGCGCGCGCGCCAGCGCCCGCGGGTAGGTCGCCGACGACTGCTCGATCTCGCCGCCGATCGTCGAAGCGTTGTCCCACCCGCTGTAATTCCAGATGCTCTGAGAAACACCAATCCCGAGCGCCCCAAGAAACGATGTGCCACCCGCATGGAACGGCGTTACCGGAAACGGCGTTGCCGGTTGCCCGAGCCAGCGCGCCAACGCCACCGTCGCGAGCACGCCGAACGGGGCGAGCACGAGGGCGACGAACCATCCCGACGCCGTCCCCACGACCCGCGTCCCCCGCAGGTTGAGCCAGGTGGCGCCCCAGATCAGCGCCAGCGCGACGAGCCACGACTCGAGGCGACTCAGCTCCGGCATGAAAAAGCGCAGGTACTGCAGAAACAGCACCGGGTAGATCGCCATGTCGATCAGCGAGTAGACCCACGAGAGCCACCCGTTCCAAAACCCCCAGAAGCGCCCGAAGGCGCGCTTCACCCACTGGTAATAGCCTCCCTCGACGGGGAGCATCGACGCCAGCTCCCCGATGAGGAGCGCCTCGGGCACACTGTAGATGAGGGG
>WNGG01008328.1_pt1 | contig 11421 bp, 9 predicted proteins | sample 5400661 | NCBI WGS metagenome assembly WNGG01 (sample SAMN13153372, study PRJNA577476) | soil metagenome | isolation source: 100 cm soil or saprolite under Garry oak tree replicate 1 | place: USA:California | collected 2016-06-15 | reverse complement strand
CGGCATCTCGGCGATCCACGACGTCATCTGGTACAGCGAGTCCGAAGCCAAGCCGAACACCGTGGTGCGTTTCGATCCCAAGGCCGAGAAATTCCAGAGCTGGGCGATCCCGGGCGGCGGCAACATCGTGCGCAACACTTCGGTCACGCCGGACGGCAACTTCGTGCTGGCCAACAGCTTGGTGAACACCGTGACCTTGGTCACAATCCCGAAGTAGGACGGCTTCTGCGCGATCGAACGGACGCAAGCGCCGTTCATCGCGCAGCCGACTCAGTAGCGCGTCACCAGCGCCAAGCGCGCGGTGCGCGGCTCGCCCGGATGGAAGTGGATGTCGTCCATTCCGATTCGCCTGTCGCTGCATCTTGCGGTCGCCGGGTTGTCGCCGGGCACCCGCGAACAATAGAAGTACTCGATGTCGCTCACGTTGCGGTTGAAGAGATTGAAGACGTCGAAATCTACGCTGGTCTTCGCATCGACCTTGTAGGAGGTGCGCGCAGAAAAAACGACCGAGGACTGCGAGCGCCGGCTGTTGTTCTCGATCAGAGGCCGCGGGCCGAAGTAGCGCGCGTGCACGGTCCCCGACCAGGGCCCGAGATCCTTCACCGACACGCCCAGGGACGCGACCCGGTCGATCGCACCCGGAATGTAGCTGCCTTTGGGATCGCTGTCGGTGAATCGCGCGCGCGACGCCGAGAGATCGAGGTCGACCAGCAGCCAGTCGTGCGGAATATAGCGGGTCGACCACTCGATCCCGCGGCGCAGGCTCGGTCGGCTCGCCTCGGTGGTGCCGGCGTCGCCGACGAACACCAGCTCGGAGGCGAGCTCGAGGCGCCACAGCGAGAGCGAGGATTGCAGGTGAGGAAGCTTCTCGGTGCGGAGACCGATTTCCTCCCCGCGCGTCTTCACCACAGCCGGGACCTTCGCCGCGGTCGTGATCGTCGTTCCGCGCGCGTCGTTGCTGTGGAAACCCTGCCCGTAGTTCAGGAAATACTCAGTCTTGTCGAACGGACCGAAGATGAAGCCGAGCTTGGGCGAGGCGATGTGTGCGTTCGTCGTCCCGGAATTCGCTGGGTTGTCGCTGTCCACACGCGCGCCGTAAAAATCCTCGCGCATTCCCGCAATACTGCGGAAGGTGTCGGTCCACTGGATCGCGTTCTCGTAGTACAGGCCCACCCCGGTCTGGAGGACTTTGTCCGAGCGCGCCGTGCTCGGCGTCGTGTCCACCCGCTCGCGCGCGGTCGTGTTGTATAGCGCGACGTTGATGTCATCGCGCCGCGCATCGACCCCGAGCTTGTGGGTTATTTGGCGCTCGTCCCATTTCCCGTTGAAGACCCAGCGCGGCGTCATTCCGACGACGGTGCGGTCGTCCGCCTGCTCGAACTGATCGCCGCTCGTCGGATGGTCGAGAAAGAACGTGAAGTTGGAAAACAGATTCAGCCGGTACTTGATCGCGTAGACATCCATGTGGAACACCGCGCCGTTCTCGAGCGTCTTGTGCCGGTCGAGCGACACGCTGTAGCGCGAGGTTTTTCCGCCGTCGGTGGGATCGATCGCGCCGAAGCGTGAAATCGTCCCGTCGTCCACCGCGCGCTGCGGAATCTGGTCGGTCGCGTTCCACTTGCCGGTGTAGCCCATGAGGGACAGGGTGTAGCCGTCCGCGTTCGTGCCCTCGCTGAAGCGCAGCACGCCGTTCAGCTTGCGGTAGTCCTCGGGATTGATCCACGGGCCGTCGTTGTGGAACAGCTCGAAGCCGTAGAGCAGATGGCCCGGGCCGGAATCGAAGGAATTCGCCGCCATCGCGCGCCGGTAGCCGTTGCTGCCGAGCCCGAGCGAAGCGATTCCCTTCGGCATCTTGGTGTAGTAGTCGATGTCGGCGGCGCCGGCGGAGGAAAAGTCGCCCTCCTCGGCGAAGTACGGCCCCTTCTTGTACGCGACCCGCGACACGAGCTCCGGGATGAGGAAGTTGATGTCGGAGTAGCCCTGGCCGTGCGCGTGTGTCGGCATGTTCACCGGCATGTGGTCGATCGTGGTGAGGAAGTCGGTGCCGTGATCGAGATTGAAGCCGCGCAGGAAATACTGGTTCGCCTTGCCGTCGCCGCTGTGCTGGGTGATGATCACGCCGGGCACGTACTCGAGCACTTCGCCCGGTCGCAGCATCGGCCGCGCCTCGATCAGCTGCGGGGTGATGGTGCCCTGGCTCGCCGCGTCCGAGGTGCCGACCGCGTTTTCGTAATGTCCGATGATGCGGACCTGGTCGGGTCTTTCGTTCTCCTGTGCGGGGCTGTGCTGCACGCAAAACGCGGAAAGAAAAGCAAGCGCAACTTTCGTCTTCTTCAAGATCGCTCCCACGGATGGAGAACGAATCATACCGGGCGCCATGGAGCGTTGTTGAGCCTTCGCTCTCATGGTAGGGTTCGGCATGTCTCGCCAGCCGGAACGCACGCAGTGAACTCCGCCTCGCAACGCCTGCCTGCGGCCCACCTCAAGCGCTTCACCGCCGATGCCCTGCTCGCGGTCGGCCTGCCCGCGAAAGACGCCACCGCCTGCGCCGAGCTGATGGCGCGCGCCGACCTCCAGGGCGCGGACGGACACGGAATTTTCCGACTGCCGCAGTACGTGCGTCGCATCAAAGGGGGCGCAGTCAACGTGAAGCCGCAGGTGAAGGTCGCGCGCGAAGCGGCGGGTATGGCGCTCATCGACGGCGACAACGGCATGGGGCACGTGGTGATGAGTTTCGCTGCGAAGACCGCGATCGCGAAAGCGAAGACGGCGGGCGCGGCCTGGGTCGGCGTCAACCGCAGCAACCACGCGGGCCCGGCGTCGCTGTACGCGGCGATGCCGCTAGCGCACGACATGATCGGGCTGTATCTCGCCGTCGGCAACGCCAACCACATGGCGCCCTGGGGCGGGATCGATCTGCTGCTTTCCACCAATCCGATCGCGGTGGCGGCGCCGGGGGACGAAACGAACATCGTTCTCGACATGGCGACCACGGTCGCCGCCTACGGAAAGGTGAAGACCGCGGTGCAGCGCGGGGAAACCCTGCCCGAGGGCTGGATGATCGATCACCAGGGCAGGCCGCTCACCGATCCGAAGCGCGCCGACCAGGGCCTGTTGGTACCGATCGGCGGTTACAAGGGCTACGGGCTTGCGCTTGTGTTCGGCCTGCTCGCAGGCACGCTGAACGGCGCGGCGATGGGGAGCGAAACCGTCGACTTCAACGCCGACGACGTGACGCCCACCAACACCGGCCACGCGATCGTCGCGATCTCGATCGCCGCCTTCGGCGATGTGAACGAGTTCAAGCGCCGCGTCGACAAGCTCGCGCGCGAGATCCGCGGGTCGAAGCCCATGCCGGGCGTGGCGCGCATCTGGCTGCCCGGGGAGCAGAGCCGCGCGAAATTCGAGGAGCGCTCGAAGCTCGGCATCCCGATCCCGGAGCCCCTGCGCGCGGGCCTGGACAAGCTCGCCCGCGAGTTGAAGATCAAGGCCCTGGAGTTCCGAGGACGCGATCAGTCGTAGCCGGCCACGACGATGCTGCCGTCGGCCTGCACGAGGACCGCGTTGCCGGAGGCGATGTTGCTGGGGCCCGTGGCTGGCGTGGTCACCAGGCCGCCTGACCCAAACCCGGTGTCGAGCTTGCCGTCCGCGTTGTAGCGCAGTACCGCGACGCTGACGACGGAACCGGCGGAACCGGTGTTTCCGGAAACGACGATTTTCAAATCCGCCTGCAGGGCAACCGAGAACGCGTTGTCGAACCCGCCGAGGGTGGTGACTACCTTCCCGTTCTGCCCTGTTTCGCCGAAGGTCGTTTCGAGCGCGCCGAACTCGTCGTACCGGAGGAGCGCGATGTCGGAGGTGTCGGCCGAAAAATTCACGTTGGCATGCCCGGCGACGACGATCTTGCGGTCGGGTTGTAGGACGAGCGCGTTGGCGAAATTGTTGCCGGTACCGATGCCGGTCTGCACGATACCCCCGACCCCGAAGGTCGCATCGAGCGCGCCGTCGGCGTTGTTGTAGCGCAGCAGCACCGCGTCCATCGAGGAGTCGCTGAACTTTCCGACCGATCCGGCTGCGACGATCTTGCCGTCCGCGGGCTGCACCTGGATTGCGAGAGCTGCTGCGTCGGCGCCGAGGGGTGTGGTGACAAGTCCGCCACTTCCGAAGGTGAGATCCGGTGTGCCGTCCAGGTTGTACCTGAGCAGGACGATATCCGTTTTCGCGCTGGTCAGGGCGTGCCCCGCCACAATGATTTTCACGCCCGCCAGCAGTGCTGCCGGCTGCAATGCAAGCGCCGCGGCGACCGTATCGGAACCTGTTCCGATCGTTTTAGTCACGATCCCGGTGCCTGGCGTGCCGAAGCTCGCGTCGAGCGTGCCGTCGGCGTTGTAGCGCAGAAGGACGATGCCCTTGCCTGAGGCGTCCGCGGCGAGAAGGGTCCCCGCCACGACGATCTTGCCGTCGGGTTGCACGGCGACTGCGACGGCTTCAGCGCTGTCGGTGCCGACGGCGGTGCGGACGATTCCACCGCTTCCGAAGCTTCCCGGTGCGGAGTCCAGCGAACCGTCCGCGTTGTATCGCACCAGGGCGATCGCGCCCTGCCCCGCCAGGACCGAGTGCCCGGCCGCGATGATCTTGTTGCCCGTCGGCTGCAGCGCGACCGCCAGGGCGTACTCGACCTCCGAGGGGTCGATCTTGGTGGCGACGGCGCCGCTGCCGTTGAAGCTCGCGTCGAGCCCGCCGCCCGGCAAGTAGCGCTTGACGGCGATCGCCGTGGGCGGGAACGTCGTCGGGTTCCCCCCGCAGTCGGTCAGTCCGATGCACGCGAGAACGAGCGGGAATGCCGTTCCCATCCGCAATGAGGTTTTACGGTTCATTTCGACTCCTTCAGGAAACGAAGCTTAGTGCAAACCTGGAACTTGTGTGCATTACAATCACCTGAAGGGGGGTCCGTCAACCCATCTCATGACCAAACCTCGACTCGCGGAGCGTCGACATGAGTACACCGATTCAGACTGTGCTGATCTACGGTTACGGCGTCATGGGGCGCGGAGTCGCGAGGACCTTCGCCGAAGCAGGGTTCGCCACCTTCGTGAAGAGCAGCCGCGCGGGGAAGCTCGAAGGGCTTCCGGCGAAGACGAGCGTGGTCGAACGCCTGCCGAAGGAGGCCCCGGATCTCGTCATCGAATTCGTGCCCGAGGACGTGCGCGTCAAGCAGGCGGTCTACGCCGAAGTCGAGGCGGCGTATCCGGGCGAAGCGCCGCTGATCGCGACCGGGACCTCGGGACTCGATCTGGTCGAGCTGGCGCGCAAGATGAAGCGCCCCGAGCGCTTTCTCGGCATTCACTACTTCATGCCGGCCGATACCGCGCCCGTCGTCGAAGTGATGGCGGGGCTCGCGACCTCCCGCGCCGACGTGGACCGGGTGGCGGACGCGCTCAGGCGAACCGGCAAGGAGCCGGTGGTGCTCTACAAGCCCATCGTCGGCTTTCTCGTCAACCGCCTTCAGCACGCGATCCTGCACGAAGCCTATTACCTGATCGAGGCGGGCGTCGCCTCCGCCGAGGACATCGACCACGCCGCGCGGCGGATGCTCGCGCCGCGCATGTGCCTGAACGGACTCATCCAGCAGAAGGACATCAGCGGCCTCAAGATCCACGCCGATGCCCAGGAGTCGATCGTGCCGAAGCTGTTCCACAACGCGACTCCCAATCCGATGCTCCAGACGATGGTCGCCCTCGGCCGCACCGGGCTCTCGGCGGGCAGAGGCTTCTACGACTGGAACGGCTGCGACGTGGAAGGCGTGCGCAGACAAGCTTCGACCCAACTCGCCAAGCTGCTCGAATTCCTGCGGAGCGGGATCGGCCCGCCGGCGCCGGGAACGCGGCCGAAGGCGGTCTCGAAGTAACGGATCGGGAGGACGCGCTCTACTCCCCGCTCATGGTGACGTGGCCGGACTGGCTCCTCACGCGCTCGAGCCATGCCTTCACGGCGGAAAAGCGCGAGAGCTCGAAGCCGCCTTCGTGGGCCACATGCGTGTAGGCGTAGAGCCCGATGTCGGCGATCGTGTACCGCTCGGCCACGAAGAAGCTGCGGCTCGCCAGATGTTTCTCCATGACCTCGAGCGCGGCGTACCCGGGCGCCATCTTCTCCTGGAGCTTGGTCTCGTATTTCTCCGGGCGGCCGAGGTAACGGATGATGTAGCGCGCCGCCGCGATATAGGGCTCGTGGCTGTACTGCTCGAAGAAGAGCCACTGCAGGACCTGCGCGTGCAGCAGGCGCTCGGAGGGCAGGAAAGGCGTTCCCTCCGCCAGATAGTTGAGGATGGCATCGGACTCCGGCAGACAGACCCCCTCCTCGATCTCGAGAAGCGGAATCTGGCCGTTCGGGTTCTTCGCGAGAAAGGCCGGCGTCCGGGTCTGCTTGTCGAGAATGTCGACGTGCACCCACTCGTGCGGCCGCTCGAGCTGCGCGAGCAGCAGCTTGACCTTGTAGCAGTTCCCCGACTGCAGATCTCCGTAGACCCGTAACATTCCGGTCGCTAGTCTACGCTTTTCAGAATCGATTTCCCAAGGACTACCCGCTTTCATTTCGTCCCGTGCTCGTCCGTGCGCGAAAGCAGTAACGCCGTGATCTCCTTCGCCGCCTCGGGCTTCAGCGTGCCCTTGGCGAGCGCGAGCGGAATGGTGCGCAGGCTCAGGATGCGATAGAGCTCGAGCGAATCGGGCGCTTCCTTTGCGAGGGCGTCGAGGTGCCTGCGGATGGTGCCGGCGTCGCCGCGCGCGATCGCGCTCCCCAGCCCGCCCGCTGCGCCCAGTTTCTCGACGTTGTCCGCGGTGCCGCGCAAAAGGGGCAGGAGCGCGGCGAGCGCGTCGGCCTCGGCGATGCCGAGCTTGCCCCACAGCGCGATGGCCTCCCGGACGAGCGCGATGACGAAGGCGCCGGAGAAATTGGCCGCGGCGTGATACAGCGCGCGTCCGCCTTCGGGCAGGCGCAGCGGCTTCGCGTCCAGGGCGAGCGCGAGTCGCTCGAGCCTTTCCACGAGTGCATCGGGGCCCGCGAGCGCGATCGCGCAGTCCGCGAGCGCGCCGGGAGACTCTCCTGCTTCTCCGAACATGTGCAGCGGATGAAAACCGCCCGCGAGCGCGCCGTCTGCGACCGCTTTTTTCAGAACCTCGAGATCAACAGCACCGCTGCAGTGCACGCAGGCCGAGCCCGCGCGCCACTCGATTCGAGAGGCGACTGCCTCGATCGCATCGTCGGGCACGGTGAGAAAAACGAGATCGACACGGTCGGCGACTTCCTGCGGCGCGCAGACCCGCGCGCCCGGAATTCGCACCGCGAGCTCTTGCGCGGACGCGGCGCTCCGGCTCGCGACCGCGACAACTTCGACGCCGGCCTGCGCGAATCCCATTGCGAGCCCCGTCCCCACGCGGCCCGCGCCGATGAAACCGAGTGTGAGCTTTTTCGGAGGCATTTGTTACCAATTGTACGAAAGGCGTCGCCCATAAGCGACAAGCAGAATCATTTCGAATACCGAGTCAACTTCGGCGTCGAACTGACGTTATTGAGTTCGTGTCCATAGCAATGGGCATCCCATTCAACTTTTAGCGAGGTCGTAACATGAAAAAACTCATCACTACCCTGATGGTCGCCGCATTCGCCGGCACCGTTCTTCCCTCTTTTGCGCAAACTCCGACGACGCCCGCGCCTTCCGTCGCACCGGCGACTCCGGCCGCGCCGATGAAGTCGGAGCACGGCAAGAAGCACAACAAGAAACACAGCAAGAGCAAAACCGAGCCGAAGAGCTGAAGCGGCACATCGCCCTTACGGGCGAGCAGGACCAAAAAGGCGGGGACCTCCCGCCTTTTTGCTTTTGTGGCATGCCTTGCGCCTTCCGCCCGAAGGGATACAATCGCGGGCCTGATCCCATCCGCGCACCCTTGAAATCCCCGAGCTACGACCCCACCTTGCCGCTGACTTCTCACACGCGGAGACCGGACCCATGAAACGCATCGTTCTCTTTCTCGCCACCAACTTGGCCGTGGTGCTGCTGCTGTCGATCATCGCGAGCGTGCTCGGCGTGGACCGGTTCCTCACGCAAAACGGCCTCGATCTCGAGTCGCTCCTCTGGTTTTCGCTGTTGATGGGTTTTGGCGGCTCGTTCATATCGCTCCTTATTTCCAAGCAAATAGCGCTGTGGTCCACGGGCGCGCACATCATAAAGTCGCCCGAGGGCGCGCACGAGCGCTGGCTGGTGGACACCGTGAAGCGCCTCGCCGACAAGGCGAATATCGGCATGCCGGACGTCGCCGTGTACGAAGGCGCGCCGAACGCCTTTGCGACCGGAGCGTTCAAGAATTCGGCGCTGGTCGCGGTCTCGACCGGCCTGCTCGAATCGATGAGCCGGGAGGAGGTCGAAGCGGTTCTCGGCCACGAGATCACCCACGTCTCCAACGGCGACATGGTGACCCTCACCCTCATCCAGGGCGTGCTCAATACCTTCGTGTATTTCCTGTCTCGCGTCGTGGGCTTCATCGTGGACAAGGCCGTGTTCCGCACCGAGCGGGGCATCGGACCGGGCTTCTACATCACGGTGTTGGTGAGCCAGATCGTGTTCGGGATTCTCGCTTCCGTGATCGTCATGTGGTTCTCGCGCCAGCGCGAGTTCCGCGCCGACGCAGGCTCGGCGCGGCTGCTCGGCACGCCGCAGCCGATGATAGGCGCGCTCGCGCGCCTGGGCGGCATGCAGCCCGGCGCGCTGCCGCAGTCACTTGCCGCGGCGGGCGTGAACGGCGCTCAAGGGTGGGCGGCGCTTTTCTCCAGCCACCCGCCGATCGAAGAGCGCATCGCCGCCCTGCAAGAGCGGACCCAAGAAACCCGCTAAAGCGGGTTGTTTTCCGAGACGGCGTGGAAGTCGTGCACGTCGCCCTGGGTGCGGGGACTGCGCACCCGGCAGAGCGAAAATACGACATAGGATCTTTGCGGGGCGGTCACCGCTGCCTCGCGCCCTTCGACCTCGACCGCGGCGAGATCGAGCCGGCTTGCGGTCGCCGTGATCGCCACCTTCCCCTCGACGCGCCCGCCCGTCATCACGATGGTGGAGTTGTACGCATGCAGGCCGGTTTCGCCGCCGCCGATGTCGCTGTCGTCTATCGTGACGGTGGAGTCGAGAACGTGCAGCTCGCGCACCCGCGCGCCGCGGATCTGGGCATTCCGGCAGCCGTCGAGCGTCAGCCTGTCGTACTCGCCCTCGAATACCCGGTTGCGCTCGTTCCGGCAGGTCCCCTCGCCGCGCTTCGCCAAGGGGGCGGCGGGACTCGCCGGCGCCGGCGGCAGACCCCGCTCCAGAAACGGCTCGAGCACCGCGCGGAAGCGCTCGGGAGCCTCGAGCATCAGCTCGTGCCCGGCGCGCTCGATCACCGCCAGCCGCGCGCGCGGCAATTTCAGCGCGAGCACTTTGCCGGTGCGAAGCGGCGCGAGCGTGTCCTGCGCGCCCCAGATGATCAGGGCGTCGGCGCGGACTTTGGGCAACTCCAGGTGAAGATCCTCACTCACCACCGCGAGGCCGGCGATCTTCGCGGGGTCGGCGCGGAGCAGGCGCTGGCGCAGCTGCTGGCTCGAGAGGATGATTTGCGGATCGAGGTGCAGCTGCTGCAGCGGCGCGAGGAGCTTGCGGGCGAGGTTGGTAAGCCAGTCGGCCGGATCGGCCGCGGGCGGTATGAACTCCAGGCCGAAGTGCGCGAGAAACTGGTTCGTCGTAGAGGAACTATGCAGCACGCCCGGTGCATCGACGACCACGAGCCGCAGCACATCGTCCGGGTAAGCCGCCGCGTAGCGCAAACTCACCACGGCGCCCATCGAATGCCCCACCAGCACGAAGGGCCCCTGCAGAAAGCGGCCGGCGACGAACTTGAGGACGCGCGCGTAGTTGCCGGGCGAATAGAGGACATTCGCCTTGTCGGACTGCCCGAATCCGGGCAGATCCACCGCAACGACGTGAAAAGACTTCTGCAGCCAGGCGATGGGGTCGCGGAAATCGCGCGCCGCCTCATCGCCGATGCCGTGCACCAGCAGAATCTCGCGCGCATTGCCGCTGCCGGCCTCGTAGACGACCATCTGCCCGCCGAACACGGGCTCGTCGATGCGGTGCGCTTCCGTCCCCGGAACGCGCGGCTCCGGCTCGGCGGCGGCGAGAGCCCCCGCCGTCGAAGCGAGGAATACCGCGACGAGATGAGCACGCCACGACTTCGCTGCAAAAAATTGAGACGGCACTAGATCGGTCTCAGCGCGTAGCGGCCGTCCTTCTCTCTTGTCAGGCGCCCGGCTTCGCGCAGCGCTGCGAGCGCGAGCACGACCTCGCGCCCGTCGCGGCTCGCGAGCGCGGCCATCAGCGCTTCGAAGGTCTTCGGTCCGTCGGCGAGCGCCGTTTCGACCGAATCGAAGCGCCTGCCTTCGAAGCGCGGCGGCTCGGGGATCGTGGATTCGATTCCGCGCGCCTCTCCCATCGGCAGCGTGAGGTCGAATCCGGCTTTCGCGCCGGTGCGCGCGCCGCGCAGGGACGGGTCGAGCGGCAGCGTGCGAAAGCCCGACTGCACCACGAGGTCGCGATCGGCCTGGAAACGCGTCGCAAGCGCCCAGTCCATCTGCTCGTCGGAAAATATGTCGATATCCGGATCGACGACGAACACGTGTTTCACGTTGGCGAGGCAGCCGAACGCGGCGGCGATGGCGTTGCGCGCCTCCCCGGGCACGCGCTGGCGCATCGCGACGCGCACGTTGTACATGCCGCCGCTGGCGGGCGTCGCATACACGGCTTTCGTCTCGCGCACCGCGGTTTCCAGCGCGCGCCAGACCATGACCTCGGTGCGCAGCGCGTTCAACTGCGCCGTATCGGTGCGGCCCAGGTTCCGGCCCCCGATGGTAGCGGTCTGAAAGAGCGCGTCGCGGCGCCGCGCGACCGCGGTGAGATGGAACACCGGGTTCTGCTTCACGCCCCCGTAGTAGCCGAGGAACTCGCCGTAGGGACCCTCGGCCTCGACGTGGCCGCGCTCATCCAGGTAGCCCTCGAGCACCCACTCCGCGTCCGCGGGTACGCGAATATCGGAAGTCACGCATTTCACCACTGCGAGCGGCGCATCGCGCAGGCTCGCCGCGAGGCCCAGCTCGTCCACCGGCAGGCGCATCACCGCGGCGACGTAGTCGGCCGGGTGCGCGCCGACTACGAAAGCGACCGGCAGCCGTTGCCCTTGCCTCGCCGCCGCCTCGTAGAGCGCGCGCAAGTCCGAGGGCGAATTGAGATCGACGCCGGCCTCGCGCCGGCCGCGCAGCATCAGGCGGCGCACGCCGACGTTGGTCCAGCCGTTCGAGGGATCGAGGACGAAATCGATCGAGGCCGAGATGTACGGACCGCCGTCCATG
>WNGG01013244.1_pt1 | contig 11423 bp, 8 predicted proteins | sample 5400661 | NCBI WGS metagenome assembly WNGG01 (sample SAMN13153372, study PRJNA577476) | soil metagenome | isolation source: 100 cm soil or saprolite under Garry oak tree replicate 1 | place: USA:California | collected 2016-06-15 | reverse complement strand
ACGCCGCCCGACCCCGTCAACAAGAACATCTTCGAGATGAGCTACCGCGAGCGGCGCCACTTCCGCATCGACGATCTGCCGCGCGACCTGCACGAGGCCCTCGAGTACCTCGAGAAGGACGACGCCGTCCGCGCCGCCCTGGGCGAGCACATCTACGAGCGCTTCATCGAAGCGAAGCAGCGCGAGTGGCAGGAGTATATCGGTCGGGTCAGCGAGTGGGAGCTGGAGCGGTACTTAGGCCTGTACTGACGAGATGCGAGATGCGAGATGCGAGCCCATCTCCTGCATCCCGCATCCCGCATCCCGCATTCTCCCTAGTATAGATACGCCACGCTCAGTGCCACGCTGGCCTGGCCGCTGTTCCCGTTGAACACTGGGAAGTTCGAGTGGTCGTACCGCACCTCCGGTCGCAGCAGCACGTTGGGGAAGGTCTTCACGTTGAGTGTTCCCGTGAGACTCCACAGCTTGTGCGCGACGCCCGGAGGGTTAGTGAAACCTAGCGGCACCAGGAGCGTGCGCGCCCCCTGCGCGTCGTCCAGATAGTCCGCGCGTAGCGCGAGGTTCGCCTTGGGCGAGAGGTCGGTCGCCAGCCACCCGCCGAGGGCCCACCAGGTGGCATCCTGAGTCGGGTCGGGGAGGGCGGCGTTCGCCGACTCCTTGCCGTAGTCTCCCTGCACCCAGATCGACGTCTTGCTCCCGACCTTCTGGTTGACCACCACGTCGAGGCCATAGCGGGCGGCGCTGATGCCTGACTCCTGGTCCCCCACGTACCCCACCACGCCCAGCGTCGTGTTGGCGCCGGCCGCGATCCCCACGCGTCCCATGAACGACTTGTGGCCGTCAGTCACCACGATCCGGTCCCACCCGTTGTCCACCCGCAGCTCCACGTCCGTGGCGCTCGAGGGCTTGAAATCCACCTCGACCCCGGTGGACGTGAAGTTCTCGACGTAGATGAACTGATTCCCCTCCGACCAGACCGGGTTGACGACGTCTTCGATGACCTCCACTCCCATCATCGTGACCATCTTGCCGGCTTTGACCTGCACCCCGTTCCCGCTCTTGGTCGGGACGTTGAGGGTCACGTAGAGCTGCGTGACGTCGCCGTCTGTCCCCACGCTGAAGCCGCTTGACTGGAGGAGGGTCGCATTCTGACCGACAAGCACGTCGGCGTGAACTCCGGCGTCCAGTTTTTTCGCATTGTACGGCCGGTCGGCGGTCAACTTGAGCGCATTCAACGTGAAGGCGTCGGAGTAGCGGTCATACAGGCGGCCGACGATCGTGTTGGGGGGAGCGGCCTCGGTGGAGTAGACGTAAGACGCCTCCGCGTAGCCGCTGAGCTTGAAACTCGGTGGCGGGGCAGGGGCGGGGGCCGGGGCCGCGTCGGCGGCGGCGGGTGGAGCTTGCCCAACGAGGGGCGCCGAGACCGCGCCCAGCCAGCCCAAGCTGAGTATTGCGACCGCACGGATTCGTTGCGGCATTGCTCCTCCTGGAGGTGAAGTGGCTGCGAAAGCTGCAGCTCAATGCTACAGCCGCGCTGCACCTGTGTCAATGGATTTGTGCACTTCTTGCACAAATCAATGTGCAAATAGCACTAGATAGGCAGTTATGGCGGGTGAATCATTTGCTATAGTGCCAATGAGACGCAATATCGTATTCATGGATGCACTTGCTCCGGCTCGGGTGCGCCTTGGCCGTCGGGGTTGACGCCCCGCGCTGCGGGGTTAGTATGGCCGGACGATGACGAACCACGCTTGCGTCGGCTCGCTGATTGGCACGATCGCGATTTGCGGCGCCTCTAGAGGCGGCGTGCTGACGCTCGGCTAAGAAACTCTCCGATCAGTCGGTCCCACGCGGCCTCTCGACAGCTCGAGAGGCCGTTTTGTTTGAGGTCACTTTTGAGGTCACTATGGACTTGGTGTTGTACGACACGACGCTCCGCGACGGGACCCAGCGCGAAGGGCTTTCGCTCTCCGTCGAGGACAAGCTGAAGATCGCCCGGCGCCTGGACGACCTGGGCATTCACTATCTCGAAGGCGGCTGGCCGGGATCGAACCCCAAGGATGCCGAGTTCTTCCGCCGCATCCCCCAGGCAGGGCTGCGCCGGTCCAAGGTGGCCGCGTTCGGGATGACCCGGCGCGCGGGCGCTCGCGCGGAGGACGACGCCAACCTGCGGACGCTGCTCGAGGCGGAGACGGCGGTCGTGACCCTGGTCGGCAAGACCTCCGTACTCCACGTGGAGCGGGTGCTCGAGACCAACCGGGACGAGAACCTGCGGATGATCGGCGACAGCGTCGGCTACTTGAAGCGCCTGGGGCGGGAAGTCATCTACGACGCCGAGCACTTTTTCGACGCCTGTCGGCTCGACGTCGCTTATGCCCACGCCACGGTGCGCGCGGCGGCCGATGCCGGCGCCGACTGCGTCGTGTTGTGCGACACCAACGGCGGCGAATTGCCCGAGGTCGTCGAGCAGCGGGTCCGCGAGGTGCGCGCGCACGTCTCCTCGCCCCTCGGGATCCACACGCACAACGACTCCGGACTCGCCGTGGCGAACGCGCTCGCCGCGGTGCGCGCCGGGTGCATCCACGTGCAGGGAGCATCCACGTGCAGGGAACGATCAACGGCTACGGCGAGCGCTGCGGCAACATGGACCTGGTGCCGCTCGTCGCCAACCTGCAGCTCAAGCTGGGCTACCATCTCCTGACGCCTGAGCAGCTGCGCGGTCTCACCGAGGCAGCGCATTTCGTGGCCGCAGTCGCGAACCTGAATCCCGATGCGCACCAGCCATACGTCGGCCGCAGCGCGTTCGCCCACAAGGGCGGGATCCACGTCGCCGCGGTCGCGAAGACGCCCGGGAGCTATCAGCACATCGATCCCGCGCTCGTGGGCAACGAGATGCGGGTGGTCGTGAGCGAGCTCGCCGGGCGGCGCAACGTTACCATGCGCGCCGAGGAGTTGGGGTTGCGGCTGGGCGTGCCCGAGCAAGCCCTACTCCAGCGGATCAAGGAGCTCGAGCACGCGGGGTTCCAGTTCGAAGCCGCGGACGGATCGTTCGAGATGCTGGTGCGGCGCGCGGCGCCGGATTACCAGGCGCCGTTCGAGCTGCTGGGCTTCACGGTGCTTGTGGATGAAGCGAACGGGGCGGGCGTCAAGGCGCAGGCGACGGTGAAGCTCCGCGTCGGGGACGAGGTGGTGCATACGGCGGCGGAGGGGGCGGGGCCGGTGAACGCGCTCGATTGCGCGGTCCGCAAGGGCCTGCTGCCGCACTACCCGGAGCTGGCCGACGTGCGGCTCGTGGACTACAAGGTGCGCATCGTGGATGAGCACCTCGGCACGGCCGCGAAGCCTCGGGTGGTCCTCGAGTCGGCGCGTGGCTCGGAGCGCTGGAGCACGGTGGGGTGCTCTGAGAACATCGTCGAGGCGAGCTGGCAGGCGCTGCGCGACAGCCTCGAGCTGCCGCTGCTTAGGGGGCGGGCCGGTCGATCAAGCGGGAATCAAGGCCAGATCTGATTGCTCCGGTCGAGGTCGGGGAAGAAGGCCTCGGGATCGATCTCGACGCGCGTCACGCGAGGGGCAGCCGCGACCCGCACCACCGCCCGGCGGGCGCCCGTGAGCCAAACGTCCACAGGCACCTCCAGCCGCTGCATGCTGCCATCCGCGCGCGTCACGGCGAGGCGCACCGGCATCGGCGCGAGTCCCCGGTCCACGATCGTGATCGTGACCGAGTCACCCGCCGGCGTCACGGACTCGAGCGCCTGGTCCAGGGGCCACGCTTCGTAGAACCAGGTCGTCCAGAACCAGGACAGGTCGCGGCCCGCCGTGCTCGCGATGGCATTGAAGAAATCGAACGGCTGCGGGTGCCGATCGATCCACCGTCGCCCGTACTCGACGAACGCGTGATGGAAGGTCTCGGCCCCCAGCACTCCGCGCAGCGCCGCGAGGGCCTGCGCGGTCTTGTTGTAATACATCACGAAATAGCGGGACTCCGGATAGTCGTCTCCGCTGCCCGGAAGCATCAGTGGAGTGTCTTCGCCGGCGCGCGCGGCACGCAGGTAGGACGCCCGCTGTCCCGCTTCGGAGTCGTTGGGACGGCCCCCCCCTCCGGGGCGCGGCTCGCCGTACAGCACGCGCATCCCCTGCGCGACGTCGAATTGCGTGAACCCCTCGTCCATCCACGGGTAGCGCGTCTCATTCGAGCCGACCTGCATCGGGAACCACATGTGCCCCGTCTCGTGCATCAGGTCGCCGGCGAGCGACAGGGTGTCGGCCCAGGGCTGCATCACCGTCAGCATCGGGTACTCCATGCCGCCGCTCGAGAGCACGCCCTCCATCGAGGTCATCTGGGGATAGGGATACGGCCAGAGATAGGCCGACATCTGCTGCACGGCGTCCCGGGTGAAGCGCGCCCCGCCCAGCCGCCATGCGGCGGCCGGGGCGGAGAGCCGGAAGAAGCTGCTGATCGCTACGGTATCGGGGAGCAGCGCCCGCGTCGCCTCCCAGGCGTACTGATCGCTCGTCCCCCACGCGAAGTCGCGCACGTCGGGCGCGGTGAAGTGCCACGTGGTGGTGGGGCCGCCCGCGACGAACGCGGCGGCCGCCTCCGCCCCCGGTGTGACCACACGCACGACGCGCCCGGACGCCCGAGCCGCGGCCAGGCTGTCGCGCGCGGAGCGTGACAGGATCGCGGTCGCATTGCGGAGAGTGCCCGTCGCCCCGACCACCCAGCCGTGCGGCACCGTGACGCGGACATCGTAGTCCGCGGGGTCCATGTAGAACTCGGCCTCGAGCAGGTAAGGGTCGGTCACCCACCCGTCCACGTCGTCGTAGACGGCGATCTGCGGATACCAGTAGCCCATGAAGTAGACCCGACCTTCGTGTCCCTCCCGGCCGTCGGCAGGGGCCGGCGGCGGAGTGTAGGACCAGGCCACGTCGAGCCGCAGACTGTCGCGTGGGAGGAGCGGTTGCGTCAGGGCCATCCACATCACCGTGCCATCCACGGCGTACTGCCCCGGCCCGAGGGGCCGGTCGGTCGGTGCGCTGGCAGCGAGGGTCATCGGGTGGCCGTTCACAGCGATGCGGCCGAGCGTGACGCCGCCTGTGATCGGCACGGGATCGCGGCGGGGCACGCCCGGGGCGAAGACGTTCTGCCGCAGGTAGACCGCGACGTCGCGCAGGGAATCTGGTGAGTGATTGACGTAAATGACGGTCTCCGAGCCCGTGAGGCGGTTGCGCGCGGGATCGAGGGTCGCCTGGATCGTGTAGCGCGGATGCTGGACCCAGTACTTCGGACCGGGGATGCCGGTGCGGGTCCGCGTGCCGCGCGCTACCGCGCGGCTGAAGGGCGTGGATTCGTACACGGGCCCCGGAATGGGACGCGGGCCAGCCGCGGTGCCGCGGGGATCCACGGTCGGGGCCGCGCGCGTCTGGGCGGCGGCCGTAGCGAGGACCGGTGCCGCGAGGAGGGCGGCGGTTACGACCGCATACGGGAGGGGGGGGGGCATGGCGAGCCGAATACTACCCCGCCCCGAGTCGCCGGGTAAGCTACTCCGCTTCCGCCGGCGCGGCCGGCGCGTTCTTGAACTTGATCGGCTCGGCCCAGAACCCGGCGCAGAACTCGCTGAACGCGCGCGCCCGGTCGAGCATCGCGCGCGCCGCGGTTTCCCCGGGCTCGGCCCGGTTCAGGTCGTCGAACTCGCGCGCCAGCTCGCTCCAGGCGCCGTTCGTCTGCCCCGAGAGCACGAAGAGGTTCTCGAACTCCCACAGCACCTGCTCGGGTGTGAACGGGTCCACGAGCCGCTTGTACAGCGGCACCCGCGCGGCGGCGGCTGCTGCCTCGTAGCCCGCCAGGATCGCCGCGGCGAATTCCTTGTGAGCGAGGTACGCCTCGGCTTGCGCCAACGCTTCCTTCGCGTCGGCCACCGAGGGGACCTTCTCCGCCACGGTGGTTCCGGCGCACTCGCCCTTCACCCCCTGGCGCACCGCGAACTTCTCGTTCGCGTGCCCCCAATCCTGATAGAACGACGGGTCGGCTTCGAACGTCGGCACGGCGCGCAGCGGCTCCAGGGCCTCCTTGATACGCGCCTCCCCGAGGCGCTCCATGCAGCCGGTGAAGTCCTCGCCATCGCGTCGTTCGCTCTGGAACAGGTCGAGCAACACGCCGAGCACCTTGATGCCGTTCTTGGCGGGGTACTTCCCGATCACGTTCCCGAGCTGGGCTCGCTCGAGGCCGAGCCTCCCGCCTACGAACAAGAGATACGAAGGTACGGTGCGCTTCTCTTCGGTCATGGCCGCGCTGTGGAAGCCCACGTCGGCGACGGCGTGCTGGGCGCAGCCGTTGGGGCAGCCGGAGATCTTGACCCTGACGCTGCGCGCGAGCTCGCGGTATGGAGCCAGCTCGCCCCCGTCCTCGAGTGCCGCGGAGAGCGCGGAACCGAGGCCCTTCGCCGAGGCGATGCCGAGGCGGCAGGTGTCGGCGGCGGGGCAGGTCGTCACGTCCTCGACCGTCTCCGCTCCCGGATCGGCGAGCCCGATGGCGCGCAGCTCGTCGTACAGGTCGGGGAGCTCGTCCTCACGGACCCACGGCAGGTAGAAGTTCTGCTCGATCGCGATGCGTGCCTCGCCCGCCGAATAGCGCCGCACGACCTGGGCGAGCTGGCGCAGCGGCTCGCTCAGGATGTCCCCGAGGCGGAGCCGGACGTTGACCCCCTTGAGACCGGGGATCCTGTGGGGCAGCACGGAGTCGCGGTGCCAGCGGGCGTACTCGGGCCGCTCGCGGCGCGCGTCGCGCACGGGGAGCCCGGTGCGGAGCGGCGCCGGCACGGGCGGGTGCACTTCCCACAGATCCTCGGCGGGGAAGGGGATCGGGCCCACTCGCTCGCGCTCGAGGTCGAGCGCCTCGCGGAACCGTGCCCAACCCATCGCCTGCACCAGGAACTTCATGCGCGCCTTCATCCGGGACTTCCGCTCACCATAGCGGTCGAAGACGCGGAGGATGGCGGCCGCGAAGTGGTACATCTCCTCGACCGGGAGGAAGTCGGTGTACTCGTGCCCCAGCATCGGCGCACCGCCCATCCCGCCCGCCACGAGGATCCTGAAACCGCGCCGCGGCGAGGGGGAGGGGGAGGGGGACCCGTTGTCCGTGCGCAGCTGCGCGATGAAGGCGATGTCGTGCAGCCGCACCGCTGAGTGGTCCTCCGTGCAGCCCTCGAACGTGATCTTGAACTTCCGCCCCAGCACCTGGTTGTGGTCGTTGCGGACGAGATAACGGAACAGGGCGTGGGCGTACGGCGCGACGCCGAATACCTCGGTGGGCGACGTTCCCGAGCGGTAGCATGCCGTGATGTTGCGGACCGTGTTGCCGCAGGCTTCGCGAGTCGTGATGCCGCAGGACGCGAGGAAGCGCATCAGCTCGGGTGCCTCCTCGAGCTTGAGGTAATAGATCTGGACGTCCTCGCGCGTCGTCAGGTGCAGGAACCCCGAGCCGAACCGTTCGGCCGCGTCGGCCAGGCCGATCATCTGATCGGCCGATAGCACGCCGCCCGGGATCTTGATCCGCTGCATCTGCACGCCTTCCTGACGCTGGGCGTAGGTGCCGAATTGCAGCCGGATCTTCTGCATCTTGACCTCGCCCAGCTCACCCCGGCGGTACTCCTGGATGTGCGCTTCGTACTCCGCCAGCTCCTGGCGGATGGACTCGGGGATCGGTCCAACGGGGAGCGCCGAGGAGATGGGGGGGGCGGGGGGGGCGATACGCTCGGTGGCTGTCATGGACGGTTCCTCTAGGCCTCAATAAGAGCTTCGGCTGGCGCCGCCGCAGCCAGCTGCGTCAGCTGCTCGGGCACGCGCACCACTTCCCCCACCACCAGCGTTGCCGGGGACGCGAGGCGCGCCTCGCGGGCGAGTGCCTCGATGGTGGCGAGCGTGCCGACGACCACCCGTTGCTCGGGGAGCGTGGCGCTCGCGATCACAGCGGCGGGCGTCTCCGGCCGGGCGCCGTGCGCGAGCAGCCGGGTCGCGATGTGGGGGAGCCCCCGCAGCCCCATCAGGAACACGAGCGTGGGGATGCGCGCCAGCGCGCCCCAGTCGAGGTCTGACTCCCCTTCACACTCCTGGCCGGCGGCCACGGCGAAGGCGGATGCGTAACGGCGGTGCGTCACGGGAATGCCGGCCGCCCCGGGCGCCGCGATCGCCGCGGTCACCCCGGGCACGACGTCGAAGGGAATGCCTGAGCGCTCGAGCGCCTCGCACTCCTCGGCGCCCCGACCGAAGACGAAGGGGTCGCCTCCCTTGAGCCGCACGACCACGAGCCCCTGGCGCGCCCGCGCGATCAGGAGGTCGTTGGTCTGCTCCTGGTCGATCGAGTGGCCTTCGGCTCGCTTGCCGACGAACACCCGTTCGGCCCAGGGCGCCGCTCGCTCGACGAGCGCGCGACTCACGAGACGGTCGTACACGACGACGTCGGCGGTGCGCAGGGCCTCGAGCCCGCGCACGGTGACGAGGCCGGGGTCTCCTGGGCCCGCGCCGACGAGGTACACCATGCCGCGGGGCGGCGACTCCGAGGCATCGCCCGACACCGCGCGTCCCACAAGCTCCTCGATGCGGCGCCGGGCGCCCGCGAGGTCGCGACGCCGCACGTACTCGACGGCGTCCGAGTCCACGATCTGGTACCAGAGGCGGGTGCGCACCTTGTGATCGGGCACGCGGGCCGCCACGACGGGCCGCAGCTCGCCTAAGAGGTCGAGGAACTCCGCGTGCTCGCGTCCGATCAACGTCCCGATCTGCTCGCGCAGCCGGACCGCTAGCGCCGGGCTCTTGCCGCCCGTGGAGACGGCCACGGCGATGTCTCCCGCCCGATGTACGGCCGGCGCGATGAAGCTGCAGTGCGACAGGTCGTCCACGGCGTTGAGCAGGATGCCGCGCTCCTCCGCTTCCGCCCAGACGTCCGCGTTGACGCTGCGGTCGTCGGTCGCGGCGATCGCGAGGAAGGCGCCCTCCAAGTCGCCGCGGTGGTAGCCGCGCCGCCGCAGCTCGATCGCGCCCGTCGCCGCGAGGTCCTCGAGTTTCCAGGTGAGGTCGGGGCTGACCACGGTGACGCGCGCCCCCGCCTCGAGCAGGCCCACCACCTTCTGCTCCGCCACGGCGCCGCCACCCACCACGACGCCGCGCCGTCCCTGGAGATGCAGGAATACCGGATAGAAGCTCATGGACACCTCGTCATGCCTTCACCGTGAACGTGTGCAAGCCGCATTCGGTCTTTCCCATGCCGCTCCAGCGGCCGGCCCGCTCCGGCTCGCCGGGCCGCGTGGCCCGGGTGCAGGGCCAGCAGCCGATGCTGGTGAATCCCTGGTCGAGGAGCGGATGGTAGGGGACCTCGTGCTCGCGGATGTAGCGCCAGACATCGTCGCGCGACCACCCCGCGAGCGGGAACACCTTCACCACCGCGTGCCCGTTGGTCCGGTGGTATTCGAGCACCTCGACCGTGGCGCGTGCCTCGCCCTGATCGCTACGCACCGCGCTGATCCAAGCGTCGAAGCCCGTGAGCGCGCGCTGCAGGGGCTCGACCTTCCGAATCCAGCAGCAGCGGTCGGGATCCGTCTCGTAGAGGGGGCCGGGGTCGGTCGCCGGGTGCAGCTCGACCAGGTTGAGGCCGTAGCGCTCGGCGAATTCGTCTTTGAAGGCGAGAGTCTCGGGGAAGTGAAATCCCGTGTCGAGGAACAGGACCGGGATGGTCTTGTCGATGCGGCTGAGCATGTGCGCCAGCACGACGCCACCACCCCCGAAGCTCACCGTGAGGGCGGCGCGCTTCGGGAACGAGGTGAACGTCCACGAGAGGATCGCCTCGGGGTCCGCGTCGCGCAGTGCGGCCGCCCGTTCCCGAACCTCGACTGAGCTAAGCATGGGCTGCTTGCATGAACGACCTCGTCTTGGGTTTCCCACAAACACTTGGGCCCGCCTCTCACTGCGGGAAGCGGGCCCGATACGCGTTGCACTGGTTACGCTGCTACTCCTTACGTCCGAGCACCTCCGGACAGTGCACCGCCACGGTGTCCGCTCCCCAGGGAGCGAGCACACATCCGCCCACAGGGCTTACAACAGGCGGTGGCGCACGCGCAGCGAATCATGGCTGGAACGCTACCACCGTACTCTAAGCCTGTCAACACGTTGCAGGACGCTCAAGCGCCGGCGAGCTCGGGCACCTGCGCCCAGTCGGCGATCGCCTCATCCACCGTGCGGAACTGCCGTTCCGGGTCGGTCGCATACCACGCCTTGAAGTACTCGAGGCCGGTGCGGTGCGCCTCCTCGGTGAAGGCCTGAAGGGCATCGCTGATCCACACGAGCTCGTAGCCCCGCTGGAAGGCGTCACCCGAGGTGTGGCGCGCGCAGCAGTCCGTGTGCAGCCCCGTGACGTAGAGCCGCGTGATTCCCCGCTCCGTGAGGGCCCGCTCGAACGCGGGGTTCAAGAACGGGCTGTACGTCTGTTTGCCGATGACCACGTCGCCCGGCTGGGGCGCGACGCCCGGCACGATCTCGGCGTTCCAGGTGCCCGCCATGGCGTGCGGCGGCCATTTGCGAAGCTCGCTGTCTTGGGGCGTGTGGGCATCAGTGGCGTACACGACGGTCACACCGGCCCGCCGCGCCGCGCCGAGGAGCCGGCCGAGGGGCTCGATGATGCGCTGCGCGCGCGCCTGGTAGTCCGGCCCGCCGGCATCGGCGATGACGCCGCCCGGGTACACGAAATCGTTGGCCATGTCGATGACGACGACTGCGCTGGACATAAACCGCTCCCATTGTTGAAGAGTCCGCACCGGGGGGCCGATTGGGCAACGCCTTGGTCCGGCCGAGTGCCGGACCGCTCCCAGTGGTGGCGGCGGACTGCGAGCCGCCGGGGGCGGGAATATACATGGAGACGAGGCGCTTGACAGTGTCCCGGTGGCTTCGTAAGGTGGGGGACCATCCATGCCCCGACTGCTTCTCTCCCAATTGGCCCGCCGAAAGCGCTTTCGCTTCCGGTCGTAGCTTTCACAAGCGTCGTACTTCCACGACCCTAGCAGGGTACCGCCGGCGTGAGCCGGCCCTTTAGGGCACGCACTATGACGGGACGTTCCCCATCCGGAGAGTCGACGCCGCCCACGGTGCTCAAGTTCGGGGGCACATCGGTGGAGGATGCCGCCGCGTTCGAACGCGTGACGGAGATCGTGCGGGCGGAGCGTCGCGCCCGTCCGGTGGTCGTCGTCTCCGCGATGAGCGGGGTGACGGATGCGCTGCTCGCGAGCGTGGACGCGGCGAGCGCCGCCGACTTGCCGCCCCATTTCGAGCGGCACCGGGTGGTGGCCCGCTGCCTGCTGGACGCGGCTGCGGCGGCCCGGTTCGAGGCGGAGCTCGAGGCCGCCCGTGAGGAGATCGGTCGCCTCCTCGAGCGTGCCTCC
>WNGG01008326.1_pt1 | contig 11423 bp, 9 predicted proteins | sample 5400661 | NCBI WGS metagenome assembly WNGG01 (sample SAMN13153372, study PRJNA577476) | soil metagenome | isolation source: 100 cm soil or saprolite under Garry oak tree replicate 1 | place: USA:California | collected 2016-06-15 | reverse complement strand
CAAGCGGTTCGCTTCGAAAAGGTGCAAACCCGGGCCGGTCCACTTGACTCGAATAGCTTCCGGAAGCGAGGCCATTCACAGTAAACTTTCCGGTCGCGTCAGTCGTGACCGTGCGTGCGAAACCGGATGGACCTTTCACTTGCACCGCTGCACCCGGAATGACGGACTCCGAAGAATCCATAACCCGGCCTTCGATGGCCCCCTCGGGCCGCTGCGCGCAAAGCACGCCTGCCATGGCTGCCATGGCAATCAAAGTCAGACAAAGAAGGTTTCCCGCCGGCACAAGCACGTTCTCCAGAGGTCTTATGCGGAGCCTATTCGTTTTCACGCTGCCGTTCCTTTCTTACGCAGGACGTCTCCGTGATATTCGCGGTACCATTCAACGAAGTTCCGTATGCCTGTTTCGAGTGGCGTCTGAGGCGCGAATCCTGTGTCCCGAAAGAGCGCCCCGATGTCCGCGTGGGTGGAAGGCACATCCCCAGGTTGCAGGGGAAGGTAATTCCGGATTGCTTTCTTCGAAAGGGCATCTTCGATGATGTCTACGAACCGGGCCAGGCTCACGGTATGACTGTTACCGATGTTGTAGACTCTGAACCTCGCGTTGCTGACCGACTCGCCCGGTTTCTCTTCGTGCAGGCACCGTGCCGGCGCCGCTGAGAGAAGGCGGGTTATGCCTTCAACGACATCGTCGATATAAGTGAAGTCGCGCCGCATCTCACCATGGTTGTAAAGATCGATCGGATGTCCTTCGTCGATGGCGCGTACGAACTTGTAATACGCCATGTCCGGCCGGCCCCACGGGCCGTAAACCGTGAAAAACCGGAGCCCAGTCACAGGAAGGCCGTAAAGGTGGCTATAGGAATGCGCGACCAACTCGTTGGCTTTCTTCGTAGCGCCGTAGACGGAGACCGGGTGATCTGTCTGGTCCTCCACCGAGAAGGGAACCTTCCTGTTCGCTCCATACACGGAACTGGAGGAAGCGAAAATCAGATGCGCTACCCGCGTGCGCGCACACCCTTCCAACACGTTCACGAAGCCAAGCAGGTTGCTGCGGACGTAGGCGAGCGGATTGTCCAGCGAGTACCGAACGCCCGCCTGCGCCGCCAGGTTCACCACCGCCTCGAAACTTCGTTGCCGAAACGCTTGAAGCACCCGATCGGGTTCCGCGATGTCGAGGCGTTGGAAGGAGAAAGCAGGCTCGTGCAACAGGAGTGTCAAGCGAGCCTGCTTTAGACGCGGATCATAATAGTCGTTCACGTTGTCGATGCCATGGACCTGATGTCCTTCCGCCAACAGGCGCCGCGCCAGGTGGAACCCTATAAAGCCGGCGGCTCCGGTAACGAGTATCTTCATAAGGTGTGTTCGTGCCGCTGGAGGAACACTCGCATGGTCCTTTCAGCGACCGGAACGTGTGTCTCAGACTTCCGCATACAGCTCCCTTTTCGGGTTGCCCTCCGCTGCCTGGAGGCGGTACGTGGCGGCATACTGGCCCTCTCGCGCCATCAGTTCCTCATGCGTACCCTGCTCGAGGATTCGGCCGGAGCTCAGGTAGATGATTCGATCGGCATGGCTTACCGCGGGCAAATGATGAGAGATCCAGAGCGTCGTGCGGCCCTCGCTCAAACGGGACAGTGCCGCGCTCACTTCCGATTCATTCCTGCCATCGAGTCCAGCGGTCGGCTCGTCTAGAATCAGGATCGGCGTGTCGCGCACGGCTGCTCGTGCCAGTACAACGCGCCGGCGCTGTCCGCCGGAGAGCGTTGCACCCCGCTCCCCCAGAATCGTTTCATAACCCTGCGGGAGTTCCTGGATGAACTGATGGGCGTTTACTAAGCGGGAAGCCTGAATGATTTCTTCATCGGACGCCTCCTTCGAGCCGAACCGGATGTTATCCCGCACGCTGACAGCGAACAGTACGCTATCCTGCAAAGCCACACCCACCTGCCTGCGCAACGAATCCAGCTTATATTGCCTAAGATCACGCCCATCGACCAGAATCCGCCCCTGGGTTGGATCGTAAAAACGGAGAAGCAAGCTCGCGAGCGTGGACTTGCCGCCTCCCGAGGGGCCCACGATCGCGATGTGCTCGCCGGGTTCCACCGACAAGTGGATGCCGCGCAAAACGGGAGTTCCTGGCTCATACTCGAACCAAAGATTGTCCAGGCAAATGGCGCCTCGCAGGCGGCCCGCTTCGATCGCATTTGGTGACTCTTGGATCTCAGACCACTCTTCGAGCAGATCCACAATCCGTTCGCCGGATGCCAGCGCCTTGACCATCTGGCCCACATACTTTGCCAGCTGCCGCATGGGCTTGAAGGCTGTGCGAAGGTAACTGATAAAGACGATCAAGTAGCCGGGACTGATCGTCTTGGCCATTACCATCTGCGCCCCGAACCAAAGAGCGACCGCGGTTCCCGAGGTGGCGAACACCTCAACCGTACGTTCCAGACCCGCCGATAAGCGCTGCACGCGGACGCTATGTCCCAAGCTCTTGCGGTTCGCCGAAGCGAACACCTCCGCAAATGCCTTCTGGAGCGAGAGCGCCTGCACTACCGGGATCGAGCCGAGGACCTCCGTCGTTGTCGTCGCGATCGCCCCCTCACGCCGCCGTTGCTGCCGTGCTCCCTCTCTAAGCCGAGTCGTCAGGCGGCTGACGGCCACCAAGAACACCGGAAAAGCAAACGCCGCGATCAGGGCCAACTTCCAGTTCATCCAGAACATCACAGCGACCATAGCCATCAGCGTCAATGACGTAGTCAGGAACGGAAGAATGGCCGTGACAATCACTTCGCGTAAGCGGTCCGTATCGGAGGTAACCCGGGTGATCAGGTCGCCCGTCTTATGCCGGCTGTGAAATGACAAGGGCAGTTGCTCCAAGTGAATGAACAGCCGGTCTCGGATCTCCGCGATAATGTTTGAGGCCGCTAGCGAGAGCAGAACGGTACTGGCATAGTCGGCGGCCGCTCCGAAGACGGAAATCCCAATGAAGCTGAGTGAAAGGATTCCAAGCAGCAGCCGGGGATCGCTCGTCTGTAGAATCCGCCATACCGTCGGGTGATTGTCGGATTTTCCGAGGAAAACTTGGTCGTAGATGAACTTGAGAGGCCAGGGTTGCAGCACGTCCATCCCCGTCGCGAGCAGAATGAAGACCGCACCTGCAATCAGCCGTTTTTTCTGAGTCGTGATCTGCGGTTGGAATGCACACAGAATCCGTCCGATGCTCGTAGAAAGGTTGGGCGTGGGTTTCATCGCCTCACCCCAGTGAGCCTGTCGAGTCTTGCCGATAGCGTGGACCGCAAAATCTGCGCCGTATTAGCTGCCCCGTTCATATCAAATGCCAACCTGGCCGGCGTCTTCGCGAGCATTCCAGCGATCTTGGACGCAAGTAGATCTGGGTGCAGCATCTCCGGATGAAGGAGCTCCACTACTCCCAGGCTCTCGAGTTTCTTAGCCCGTATGTATTGCTCCTGATCGTTGTTTGCCGTATAGGGATACACCAAACTGCGGACTCCGGTGGCCAGAAGATTCATGATGGTGTTGTATCCCCCCATGCTGATGGAGAGATCCGCACGCTTCAAAAGCTGAATGAAGTTTGGAGAGTACTTCTCCACTTCTACATTCCCCGCCTGACGGGCGAGACGCTTCAGAACTTCGTACACCTCTTGAGGGATGAAGGGGCCCGCAAAGACGCAAAACCGATGAGGGAGTTCTTCGAGCAGAACAGCGGCCCGGATGACGTTTTCCAGCAGCAATTGGCCTTGACGGTATCGCCCACTCCCGATGCTCGCTACGATGGCCGGGCGGGTACTGGTGGAATCTTCCCCTCCCATCGAGACGGGATCTTCCTGTTGGACCAAGCCGGTATACCGGATGTCGCACTGCAGGTCTCCGACTCGATGGAAAGTCGCGTCGAGTTTTTGAAACGCCGGGTCGCCGTGAATCAAAATCAGGTCGAAATAAGCGTTCACGATCCGGCAGACCCTTTCCTCGTGCTTGGCTTGGTCCGATTTTTCCACCAGAATGTCGCGGAGGCTGCAAGCCACTAGCGTTTCTCCATTTCGCGCGCGCTCCAGCAAAGGAATCAGCTCGAAGGCGAACCGCTTCCGGCCAAAAGGGAACAGTTCAATGACGAGCGCATCCGGACGAATTTCATCAAACAGGCCGAGGAGCCTTTCTCGTCGCAGATCCTGGAGTTGTTCGATGGCGTGGCTGGAGCCACAATTCCGGAGAGCGCCAAATTCTTCGTCTGTCTCAATCGGCGGCAACTGGACCAATTTCACACCAGGCGGAAAAGGAAACCGGTCCACGGATGCGCCCCCGCTGACAAAAGTCACGTCCGCATCCCGCGAAACTGCCCGCGCAATCTCCGCACTTCGGACCAGATGGCCGATACCCAGCACATGTTGGCAATACATCAGCACCCTCATGACCGGGGCACGTCCGTGGCTTGCATGGTTTCCATTAAACGGCTGTGTGCGAAGCGGGTCTGCGCCATCTGGCCGGCCTGCGACAGCAAGTCGCGCACTCTGGCCGCACTCCGGTCAAGACTGAATCCCTCCATCACCTTGTGCCTTCCATTTGCTCCCAGCCGGTTGCGCAACTGAGGGTCGTCCAGCAGCATTTCCACGGCAGCGGCCAGAGATTCGCAGTCTTTCTCAGCCGCGAGCAGGCCATTTTGCATGTGATTCACCAGTTCGCCGATTCCGGAGACTGGCGTGGATACCACAGGAATACCCATGGCCATCGCTTCCAGCAGCACGTTAGGAATGCCATCGCGATCGCCATCGTCCGTGACGAGACAGGGGAGCACAAACAGATCCGCCCGCCGGTATTCTTGGATCAATTTGTCCTGCGTCAGCTTGCCCGCAAGGAACACGCAATCCTGGAGCTGGAGCGTATGGATCAGCTTCTCCAATTCCTCCTGCAAAGGGCCGAACCCAACGATTCGGCAGACGAAGCTCCGGCCCTGCTGCTTGAGCCGGTAGCACGCCTGGATGAGATAGGGATATCCCTTCTTCTCACAAAATCGGCCCACGCTGAGGATCACTGGAACCTTCAAAGGATTGGTGGTCAGGACCTCCTGGTGCGGTCCGCGCTTTGTTACTTGGGTGGTGCGGGATTCCTTCGGCTCGGAAGAAAAGCGGCTCAGATCCACACCGTGATAGCAAAGATGAATGCGTCCCTTATCGGTGGTGAGCTCAGCAAGGTAGTTCCGGTTGAAGCCGGTGCACGTGATCACGAACCCTGCTACCGCGATCTTTCTGGCTAACTCGTCGCGATCCGTCAAATAGATGTCTTTGGCGTGAGCGGTGAAGCTAAAAGGGCAACCGGTCAAACGGTGCGCAAGCTCCGCTACCGAAGTGGGTTCATTGGCGAAGTGGGCGTGCAGGTGGGTGAATTTTCCGTGCAGCAGTGCCCGGGCCAGTTCGAGTGCTTGATCGAGGTGGCGCTTGCGCCGGCCGTGCCTGGCGTAAAAAAGCAATGTCCGAACATACCGGAAGGGGTGTCGCAGAAATAGAAAACGGCGATTCTCAGAGGCTCGGACTTGCTGGGCCAACCTCTCGAATGGGAACCGTTGAACGGGACCGACATGCGGAATGTAGGTGACTTCCGCCTCGACTTCTGCCACTCCGGGATGCACTTTCATCTCGGCTGGCTCCCGAAGAGAAAAGATATGCAATCGCAGCCCTTGCCGCTCCAACTCTGAAATCTCGCCGAGAATGAAAGTCTCCGACAGCTTCGGAAAAGTCTTGAGCAAATAGGCGACTTTCATGCCAGAGTTTCTTAGCAGCCGTTGCGTGCGAGAAAACTTTGCCGTTGAGTGCATTCTCAGTCCTCTGCTTGAGAGACCAGTTCACGGATCACGGCGCTGATGCGAGGCAGCGCATCCAGTTCAAGGCTGGCTGGGGCATGCGGACGCGTCCGCAGAGCATCCGTCTCCCTCCTGACCGCCTTCATGAGGGTGCGCGGAGTCATCGCAGCCGGATGAATCATCCTGCACAAGCCCAACCGGGCCATCCGCTCCGCCCGAATCTTCTGTTCCTGCACCGGTTTGATGCGCGGCACGATGACCGCTCTTTTCCGGAGGGAAAGTATTTCGCACATCGTGTTGTAGCCGGCCATCGCGACCACAACGTCGGCCGCGTTCATATAACTCATCATCTGATCCGTAAACTCGATCACTCGGACCTGGGAACAACTATCCGCAAGTTGTCGGACTTCATTCTTGTAAGGTTCCGCAAGCTCTGGGCCCGTGACAATCATGGTCTTTAACGAGGCATCGGCGTGCTGGCTAGCGAGACCCTTCAGGTAAGTGCGTATCAGGTTGTAGCCGTCTTCGCCGCCCCCGGGCGTCACGAGAATTAGGCGGTCGCACTTGGAAACCCCCAACCGCAGCCGGACCGCCTCTCGCTTGTCCGGGCCGGCTTCGCGTCTCAAGTATCCGCAGAAGTGCACCTTCGCCCGTAGCGCCGGAGGGAACTGATATTCCTCGCATACGTCGTATAACTCCGGCAGCCCAGCCACCAGAATTTTGTCGTAATACTCTTGTACTAATTTGTAAGCACACTGGCGCTTCCACTGGTCGATGGTGGTGGCGGCGTCATCAAGGATGTCCCGGAGGAGCAGCACAACTTTGGTATGAGGGAGGTCCGTCTTTAGCGCCTTCAAAACCTCCTTGAGCTCGCCGGCCACACCGCCCGGTTTTTTATCTACCAGAAAAATGTCCGGCCGGAGGTTCGTGACAGTGGAGAGAATCAGCTCGCGCCTGAGATGCACGATGCTGTCCAGATTGAGGTCCAGGTATCTCACGCCGATCTCGCCTTCGATGTCGCGCCTCAAGCAGGGCAGCTTCACGTAATCGATGCCGTCGATCAGGCGAAAACTGTGCAACATCGGCGAGCCGGTTAATACCAGCACAGAGATTCGAGAAATCCGCGACCTGACGTGCTCGCAGATGGCCATCATCCGGCGAATATTGCCCAGCCCGAATGTGTCGTGCGAGTAAACGAGCATCTTTAGGGGCCTGAGGGATTCTGGCTGGTCTCCTTCACGGCCAGATTCACAGGCCCCCCTCTCCCCGGTTTCCGCGATGGGGGAATCAACGAGCGTCGGGGAGACAGATCTGAACATCATCATTGGTTCCACCCTAAGTCATAGATAGACTGAATCAATCGTTACTCCAACAAACGCCGACAGCTCCGCTCTAAGGTGTTTGTCGGAATGCTGTCGGCCTGACTCACCACGCCGGCATCACGTTGATCGAAGGACAGAGTTACCGCGTGCGTGAAGGCGTTTTTACCTGGGCGCTAACAAGACCTGCAGAGGATGCCAAATCGCAATGCCTTCCGTCGCGTCAAGAATTTAGAATTTTGCGACAATTTTCGTGAATTTTACGTCAGGAACAACGGCATTCGGTTGGCTGCCGGGAGATCCTCCGTTTGCCTGGAGCATTCGGGGCCTATCGAAAATCTTGAATTCCAAAGGGGGTCAAGGTCGCAGTCATGTGTTTGATTCTTGTTCTAGTGCTAAGCAATCTTGCGGTCAAGTGCACGACGGACGTCCTGAGCATACTCTCTTGGGGTAATGTTCGTTTGTTTCTTGAAGTGTCGTTCAAACGTGCGCACATCGCCGAAGCCAACCTCATATGCTACCTCGGAAATTGTGCAATCGTGTTTTTCAATATGTGTTATTGCAGCGCGCAACCGTATGAGTGACAACCACACTGTAAATGACACACCCACTTTTTCGCGAAAGAATCTACTGCAATACGTCCTTTCCATTCCCATGACACCAGCCGCGTCTCCGACAGTGATTTTTGAGCTGTAGTTGTCGTTGACATACGCTCGCAGCTTGACTAAGCACTTGTAGTAGTGAAAGGCGGCGGCGTTGATCTTGGATTCGTCGTGGAATGAGATCATGGATTGTCACTCCTTATCGCGGAAAGGCGTACTGGATTACTGGATGCAGACTGTTTCTTTACTTCCCGTCAGTTCCCGTCACTGACGTTGCACGATCTGCAAGCGATTGCACTGCCTGGAGGAGGCATTTCCCAAGTGGGGAAGACTGTGCTGTATTGGAATCACTACCCAATCGTCACAGCCGAATCCTTTTTTGGCTTCCTTGACTTTTTCGGGGGACGAACAGTCGATTGTTCCGCTTAAACGTTTTTCACTGGCGAATTTCTTACGGCCGGCGGAACCCAAGCAAATCTGAGACCATGCTGCGCTCGCTTTCAGACGCTTTTCGGATGAACGGAATGTTGCCCACCGGCAATGAAAAAGTGCGATTCATTGAAGACAGAACTTCTGGAAGAATTTCCGACTACGGTTGAGGTCGTCCTGTTCCGATGAATGCAACTCCTTTTCTATACGAATCTTGGACGGCACGGCCCTTTCACGAAAAGGGCCGGAAGAAATTCCGCGAATAGCAGATCCTTCCCATCCGAGAAACTGTAGAAGCGGGATCGAAAGTTTCGCATCAAGTGGTAAGCCGGTACTAACCTCCGCCTGTGAACCGTCGCAGGACCCAAAAGAGTTTACGTAAATACTTTTTCGGGAAGAATGACGAGTGCTGCGATAGTACGGATGGCCTCCGATGGACTGGGAGTGTAGGGGAGACCGGCGGCCAGCGCTCTCCGTTTTATCATCCTCAACACATCAGTTCTCGTCATTGGATTTTCCGTAACTGTCGATGCTTGTTCACACTCCGGAGGAGCGGAGTTGCGAGAACGGTGGCACCGCCGGGACCATCAGTTCGTGGAACTTTTTCCTCTTTTTATGGTCGCGATGGTGCACTTTTTACAATTTTTTTTAGGAAACATGTATTTTTTGACACTCCCCGCCGGTCTTATGTTTGAGAAGCAGAAAACTGACGATCCTTTGACTCGCGTGAAAGATAGCGAGTAAAGCCACAAAGCGAAAAGCCCCGCACGACATATGGGGGCCATTGCTGGTTTTGTCACCAAGGGCAGGAAGCCGGCCGGCCAGGGCTCGGTGTATTTTACCGGGCCGGAAGCCGGAACGGAAGCTTTCGTGTTCATGAGGAACACAAATGTGTTTCTTCTCTGAACTCGTCAGTCGGGCCGCATGGAGGCTACCCGCCTCATGCGGCCCTTTTTGTTTTTACATCAAATTTAAAAACAAGGGGAACTGACGATGAAAGCGAACTACGGGGTAATTTGGACTGAACTGATCGAAATCGAAGAACTGGAAGAGAAAATAGCGCCCAGCGGGTCCGCAGCAGTCTCGGACGATTAGTCATTAGTTTAGTCCTGCAATTCTTGGGGCGACATGGTTACTTAAACCTTGTCTTCCGGCCTTGACTTTGAGTAATAATGCTGCCCCCTGGAGGTCTCCCAGGCCGTGAAATATTGGCACGAGCAGTCGCGAACTTGTCGTATCTATTTGAGCGCAGCCTATCTTGCATCTGTGCCGTTCGCGGTATTGTGTTTTAGAGCACCGAACGAATTCTCTCTCAAGTGGGCGATGCTGGCTGTTACGTCCATTTTGGTCGCAACAATAAACATACGATTGCCGAACCTTTCAGCGGTTATTTCGATGGGGGATGTGTTTATCATTTTGATCCTCATCCGATTTGGCCCGGGGTCTGCGCTCGTCGCTTATTGGTTGAACATCTTAGCTGCCCATACAGCGGAGATTTTTCGAAGGCATGGACGCAATTTTCTTGGGAAAATTCTGTTCCACCGGTGGGTTTTCAACCTTGCATGTTGCGCCGTTTCCACGTGGGCGATGTACCAGCTATACCAGCTGGTTTTAAAGCTGAATCTACCTGACCCCATAGGTCTTGTTGTCGGCTTGTTCAGCATCGCGATGGGATGGTTCTTCGTTAACACCTCCACTTTGTCCCTGGCCCTCTCTTTCTGGATGAAGCGCAGCTTCTGGTCTGTCTGGAAAGAGGGCATAGTCCTGTACCTTCTCAATTTCCTGGGATCTGCGGCTGTAGCCGCATTAATCTCGCTATTTTATGAGCGTGCCGGGTTCCTCATCTTTTTGCTGTGTGCTCCCATAGCTGTCGTTTTGTATGAGCTGTACCATTTCTACGTTCAAAAATACGAGCAGGCCGAAAAGCATATTCAGGAACTGAACAAGCTCTACCTTCAGACGATCGAAGTCCTGGCGAGCGCCGTGGATGCAAAAGACCCGTACACGCACGGTCACATCCGCCGTGTCCAGGCCTACGCTGAGAAATTGGCCGTGCATCTTGGCGTGGAGGGCAAAAATCAGATGCTGGCGATCCAGGCCGGAGCGCTGCTGCACGACATCGGTAAGATAGCGATTCCCGAATACATTTTGAACAAGCCGACAGTGCTGACGGAAACAGAATACGAGAAGATGAAGATTCATCCCGTCGTCGGCGCGAATATGTTGAGCACAATTGAATTCCCATACCCTTTAGTCCCAATGGTCAAGTCGCATCACGAGCGCTGGGACGGGAATGGCTACCCCGACGGACTGAAGGGAGAAGAAATCCCGTTAAACGCCCGGATCCTGTCTTTGGTGGACTGCTACGACGCTCTCACAACGAACCGGCCTTATCGATCGCCGATGTCGAGGGGAGAAGTCATCGAATTCTTCCGGCGGGAATCGGGACGAGCGTACGACCCGGCCGTCGTTCAAACATTCATCGATCATCTGGAAGAGATCGAGGAAGCCGGAAAATCGGTTGTTCTTCCGACGGGCGGCATTTGGGGAATAAACGAAAATTCAAGCGCAAGTACAGGCACTGGCCGCAAGCTCGAAAAGGCCCAGCCCACGCTGGCCTACAGCAAAGCCTTGAATGCAGGCCCGGAAGTTCAGCGGGAGCTCTATTCGGTTTTTGAATTTGCCCGGGCGGATTTTCAATGTCTTCGGCCGGCTGAGATTTTTTCTTTTATGGGAGGGAAGCTTCAGGCTCTTGTCGGCTTCGATGCCGCCGTCTTCTACGAAGCCGATCTGACCCGGGGCGTTGTCGTCGCGGCGCATGTGGCCGGCGCGGCAACCGAAAATTTGTTGGGGCTGAGTTTAGGGCTGGAACAAAAGCTCACCGGATGGGTGGCTGCAAATAATCAAGCGCTCTGTAACCTGCCCCCCTTCCCCGATTTTTTGAATTGCGACGAACCCCGGCCGGATTTCAAAATATCCGCTATCGCTCCCCTGAACAGGCACGGCGAAGTATTTGGAGCCATTTCACTGTATCGAAGGGACGCCGCCAAATTTACAGACGAAGAATTCCGCCGGCTGGAGATCGTTGCCTCTCAAACGGCGCTTCTGGTGGCGAAATGTAACAAGGGCGATGACGAATCTCATCTGCTTGGCGATCCTCTCACCGCCCTTCCCAATGGTTTTCAGCTTTATCTGATGTTCGACCAGGTGGCCATGGATGCTTCAAGGTATGAATATCCCGTCGCGCTTTTGTCGATCCAG
>WNGG01036380.1_pt1 | contig 11424 bp, 8 predicted proteins | sample 5400661 | NCBI WGS metagenome assembly WNGG01 (sample SAMN13153372, study PRJNA577476) | soil metagenome | isolation source: 100 cm soil or saprolite under Garry oak tree replicate 1 | place: USA:California | collected 2016-06-15 | reverse complement strand
GAGCGCAATTCAGCGTTGCAGGTACTCATGTTATGATTAAGTCAGTCACTTTATCAGACGAGCCGAGGTGACCAGATGAGCGACAAAGCATCTAAAAGCAAGACTGCTGTTCCCGAACCAACACACGATGATCTTTGGCGTTCGGGACGCCGCCGTTTCGGGCTGCAACAGTTTCGTCGCGGGCGCGACAAGAAGTGGCATTTTGCAGGACAACAGAAGGATGAGACGGTCAGGCTGGTGGTACGCAGGCATTGGTTGTTCCTTGTGATACCTGCCTTGCCGCTGATCGGCACAATAGTCGCGTTGATCTTGGCGGTGGGAGCTTCTACCGCCCTGCAAGAGTTACATGCCCTTTGGGTCTTGCTTGAGATAGGTTTGGTCGTCCTCTTCATCGTTACTGGGGTCTGGTTTATCTATCGTGATTTCGTTGTCTGGTGGTTGGAGACCTATATCGTTACCGATAAGCGCATCATTGAGTCGCGTGGCCTACTGGAACCAACTCGCCAGACAGCAGAGATAGAGAAAGTGACACAGGTTGGGATTGATATTGATACTCTCTGGGGCTTTTTGCTGTCCTATGGCACCGTGCATGTGTATTTGAGGGGCGGCGACCTGATCATGAGGCAAGTGCCTAATCCTAAGAGGGTAAAAGATGCTATTCAGGGTATTAGCGACGAATTTCAGGCGAAGAAGCCTCCCAAGCAGGAGCTACCTATACCTGCTGATCCCGAGATGGATGTGTTGCTCAAAGATCTTGCCAAAGGGAAGGATCTCCCGAAATTGGAAAACGCAGATGAGCACTTACCACCTCTGCGTAATCAAGATAAAGTTCGCGGACCCAGGCGCACTTTTGGTGGCCCACTGCGTATTCCTGCTGATGTGCATTACTCCTCGGGCGAAGATACTGTCATGTACATCCAGCGCTCCCGCTACGTGCTTTATCGAAATCTATCCCTCCCTGCACTGCTGCTGATTATGGTACTATCGGTAGGCTTCTATGTGCCCACCTTTGTCGGCCTGAGTCCGGCTCTTATACCTTACTGGTGGTCTAGCGTGGGTCTGCTGGCATTCGGCCTGTTGATCGCTATGGGCTTGATTTATGTAAACTATGCGGATGATGTGTACATCCTGACGACCAGGCGTATGATAGACATTGAGCGGAACTGGATCTTTTTCTACGAGGCACGTGTGGAGACAGAGTATAAGAATATCGTCAATATTAAGGTGCTGGTGCCCAATGTGCTTGAGCGCCTGCTTGATATCGGCAATATTTATGTTGAGACGCAAGGTGCTAATAATCCCAATATTACCTTGCCTGGTGTGGATCATCCTTTCTTCCTTCAGGATAAGATCTCAGATATCAAAGGGTATATTGAGAAGGTAGCGGGGATCAAGAAGGCCAATGAGGCCAAGGAAGAACTCCACATGTGGTTTAGCAAAGTGGTGACGACGTTAGAGAGGAAAACGCAGAACAATGGTGTTCCAAACTTGCAAGAGTTGGATGTGTTGTCAGCAATGACACTGGCCAGTGAGCTGGGACTGGATGTTGTTATCTGGGGCGAGGACTTTTCGCGCTCCGATCTCCCTCCCGGCCGGATAGTGCATCAAAATCCTCCCCCAGGTACTGTGATGATCCAGGGGGGTAGGATTGAGGTGGTTTTGAGCAAGCGGGCGATGTAGTGGTTTAGGAAAAGGCACACGAATAGGTGAAGCCAAGCTTCACCTATTCGTGTGCCTTTTCCTGACTGATAGCCTATCTTGCTTCCATGCGTGCCAGCAATGCGACACACTCAATGTGGTATGTCTGCGGGAACATGTCGATGGGTTGGGCAGCTACCAGTCGATAGCGACCGTTGGAGCAGAGTGTTGCAATGTCGCGAGCCAGGGTACTGGGGTCGCAGGAGACGTAGCAAATGGCGCGCGGGCCAAGCTGTTGCAGCGCCTGCAATGCTTTGGGGTGACAACCAGCCCGAGGTGGGTCAACCAATGCCAGGTCAATGCGCTCGCGTCGATAATGTAACTGGCCAAGTAGCCGCTCTAATGTTCCCTCTAACGTAGTAATGTTGTTCTGATTGTTGAGTTTCGCATTAGCACGGGCATCCAGCACTGCACTAGGTTGCGATTCAATCGCAATCACTCGTGCTGCACGGGCAGCCAGGAATGCTGAAAAGAGTCCCACGCCGCTATAGCCATCCAGTACGGCTTCGGAACGTTGTGGCTCTAGCATAGTCAGAGCGCGTTCGACCAACGCCGCTGTCTGAACAAGGTTGACCTGAAAGAAGGAGTCCGCAGAGATACGGAAATGACGACCGAGCACAACATCAGTCAAGAACTCCTGCCCTGCGAACACACGACCATAACGCCCACCTACACGCTCAATAATCACGCCAACGATGCCGGGGGCAATGGTCATCAGCTCTTGCGCCAATTCTTGTGGAGCCTCCATCGCAGAACCCGGACGTGCATGCAGGTTTAACAGTGTCGGGACGGCTTTCACCTCTGCTGATGTGCTGGCGGCATTTACTGCCCCAATCGCGCCACGAATGGTGAATCCTTGAATCATCTCACTCAGGGACTCGCCAAAATACTTGATGAGCTTACTCCGTACCCGCTGGTAGACCATATCGAGAGCAGGATGTAATAATGGGCATTCTTCGAGGTCCTGTATATCGTGACTCTCTGTGAATTTGAAGCCCACTTCATTGGCTGGACCGACTGAAAACATCGCAATGTTGCGATACTGCCAGGGTGATGTGCCAGTGGGCATGCCAAGCGTGGGATGGACAAATGCATCGGGCTGTTTGCCAATACGCACGAGGAGTTGACGCACAATATGCGCCTTCCAGCTAAGTTGCGCCGGATAGGCAATATGCTGCCACTGACAGCCGCACTCTGTGAGTAAAGGATAGAGGGGTTCAACGCGCTCCGGTGCAGGGCGCAAGATTTCTAACAGGTCAGCGCGTGCATGTCCTCTGCGTTCCTCGACAATTTCTACTTGTACTCGTTCGCCCGGAATACCACCAGGCACGAAAAGTACTCGTCCCTCGTATCGACCCACGGCGTCGCCTCCGTAGGCCAGGTCTGTTAGTTCAACGTCAATGCTCATATTCACCTCGGCGGACGCTTGCACTGTAGAGGCTCGATGTATCGTGCCCCGCCCTGCATCGCTTGTGTCCGTCACATAGGGTTTTGCAACCCCCAGACTCCGGCAGGGAGGCTTCGCCCCCTGCACCCCCATTCCCAGAGGGTTCTCTGTATTAGCACCAGGTATGCAGAAAAGCAAAAGGGAAACAATCTCTGTTTTGACCTCTCGCCTTTACAAAAATTACGCTGTCTGGTTACATCTTTATCATATCAACTCCGGTTGAAGAGAGAAGTGTTCGGGGGGCACCCCCACGCCCCGCATTAGGGGCGGCAGCCCCTTTGAACCCCGCTTTCAGATGTACACTCTCCATCCGGATTTGATATTATTACGTACAAGAGAGCACTTTTATAGCGGGAGGGGACGTTTGGGTTGACTATAGAGCCGTGTTCCGAAACGGCTCAAGAAAACGGCACCAAGCCCTAACAATCCTGCTCCAAGACTTATGAGCCAGCCAATGTAGGGGAGCGACCCTGCCAGTACCAGGACTGTCAGTCCGACCACTACTTGTATGAGACGTGTGCTCCGCTGGGGAGCCACTGTGCGTACAATATATTCGCCAATGATCTCACCAATAGCCACAGTTCCTAAGGCCCATGCTGCAATAAGTCCTAATGCTACTATAATTGCTAATGGAATACTGAAGATGAGCGCGATCAGTACAACGAGCACAGGTAGGGCAAGCAATATGCTGAGTAGCCCAATAACGAGACTGCGCTGCATCTTGTTTACTACCGTTGTACGCACGAGCATCACATGTTCCGGGAACAACGAGGTGAGCAACATTCCCAGCGCTATCCATATCAGGATGGCCCAGAAAGGAAAGCTGAAACCACCTCTTTCTGGAAGCGGCCAGCCTACATGCTTGGTATGGTCTATCACAGCACCATCAAGCTGGGAGCCTGGACCGCGAATCCAATTGCCTCCGTAGAGATGAATATCTCCATGCACATGGGAGCCGTTCTGCAAAGTGACGGCTCCGCCGTACAGATCAACATTTCCATCGACCGTGCCAGCAATCACCATAGTGCTATTGAAGGCAACAACATCGCCTCTCACTTCACCGTTAATTGCAACCGTTCCACCAAACGAGGTGAGGTTGCCACACACTACTTCGCTCGTATCTACAACGACAGTGCTACCAAACGATGGCTCCTGGTGGCCACTGGTACACGCACTTCCGCTGTCGTTTCCATGCCCATCAGCAGCTATGACCGGAGTTGTTATGCCTGCAAGTAGCTCTCCGCCTCCGCCTATCAAGAAAGCTGCAATGAGCAAAAGCACAGCCAGCAGGAGCATAAACCATTGTCTTCGTCCGGCTTTTCGCATACTGGAACTCCCTATCATGGCCACCTGACCATGACCTTCGCCAACTACGCCTCTTGTGGATGACGCATTAGGCGAAGCCACAACCCCATCAGGACCACGGAGACGAAAGCTACACCTGACGAGAGCATGCCATTCCGCACCACCAGCGTCAGTGCTGTCTGTAGATACTGTGCAAGCACAATAAGCACACCTACAGCATCACTCAGCCATGTAAGTGTCCTCACCACCAGGGCTGGTTGGATGAACATCAGGGCAAATACCAGCAGTGGAATACTTGCGAACGTAAAGAAGGTGATCGCTGCCAAAGATGGACCGACAATGCGCAAGCGTGCCATACGGGACTGCTGTTGCGTGCGAATATGCGCAAGCTGCTGCGTGATCCGTCTCCGCTGCTCTACTGCCAGCATGATGCGCTCTGTAGATATGTTGGGATAGACACGAGGAGGCGGTGTACGAAGCATGGTGTCCAGACGATGTTGACGCTGCTCATGAGCGCGGCAAGCTGGACAATGCTTTAGATGATTCTGAAGCTTCGAGCCATCAGGCTGCGCCAGATCGCCTTCACACTGAGCGGCTAGCCAGAGTTTAGCGTCGCGGCAGCGCATCGATCTGCTCCTCCTCATTGTGTGTATTTTGGTTCATATAGCGAGCTAATAGCTCACGTGCCCGATGCAGGCGAGCCTTTACCAGGGCGGGGGTGAGATTGAGTGCTGTGGCAATCTCTTCGTATGAGAAGTCATGCCAATAGCGTAATACAATCACTGAGCGATATTTACTGGGTAGGAGTTGCAGATATACCTGTATCTCGTCCTGCTGCTCACCTTCCAACGCTGATTGCTCGGGACCTGTGCCAGCATCGACGATCCATTCCAGGAATGGAACATCGTCAAGTGGGAGTGCCAGGAAGCGTCGTCTTCGAAGCTGGTCAATCGCCAAGTGTGAGGCAATCGAGAGCAACCAGGTGCTGAATTTGTGGACAGGTTTATAGGTTGCGAGCTGAGTATAAGCTCGCACAAATGCTTCCTGTGTCACATCCTCTGCTTCCGTTGCGTTGCTCAGCATACGGTATGCAATATTCTGCACTGCATCTTTGTATCGCTCGACGAGCACCGAGAAGGCGTTCTGATCACCAGCAAGCACTAGCTCGACAAGCGCTGCATCGCTCGCCTCCACGATTTCCTCTCGCGCATCTACTCTGGATGGACTCTGTACCCCCACTGTACTCTGGCTACTAATAGACCGACCCCTACTGGAAATACTCTGAGAACCTGTTAGCGTCCCAGTACTTTGCCTGCGACGTGTATTTCGTGCTGGATGTGCCAGCGATCCAATGGCTCCCAGCGTATCTGAAGCTCGTAATATCGATTCCATAATTCGTTACCGCTCGTTTTTTCTCTATTCGTAAGTTAGACAGAAAAGAGTGCCTTTTATGAATACGTACGAGCGGGAACTAAAAAAGTTGTAATCTTTTGTAGCAAGTGTAACACGCCCCATGCCAAGTAGCAAGTGGAGTGCTTCAGGAAGCAGACGGTAATGGATGACTCCCAGATGAAAAAAGTTTCATAAAGTGGAGCATGGGCAGTCCGTGGCTCGCCACGGACTGCCCATGCTCCACAAAAAAGAGGCGACGGAGGGAGGGCCAAAACCAAGGTAAAGGGTCAATCGTAGAATAAACAGAATACTGAAAAGGTGAGTAAAAAGGAGCAATTCAATGTCGGGAAATCGTGGATGTATAGCCAATTCGCTACTATTCTTAGTATGTGCCTTTGTACCTATCCTTGGCCATCTCATTGAGACTGTGTGGGTCTTTGAAGATGACCATTCACCAGCGGGCACCATAGTTTGGTTGTTGATTATCTGGTCGACACCAATCATTGGACCATTGATCTACCTGCTCTTTGGTCAAAGGCGTCGGCATGTGATGTTCGGTCGACCAAGCTATGCGTATAATCAGCAAAGGTACTAACCAGGGCTTGCTTACCTACGCCTTTGATTCTCTTGTACATGAGTGATCCCGAATGGTGGGGTGCAGGGGGAGAAGCCTCCTGCACCCCACTATTCGGGATCACTCATATTCCCCTATTTCATCGCTGCGATCAGATCCGGCAATAGCTTCTCGGCATCGGGCGTGCCCAAGCCAGTGATGGGGTCCCAGCCTTGCACAGCGGAATAGCCCGTTACGTTCACATCCTTGTGTACGCTGTTGTTGCCAATAGTGATGTCATGGAAGTCCTGGGCGTCGCTACTGGACGCTGCCAATTTGTAGAGTGCAGGATTGATGAAGCCCAGGGGATGGCCCGCCATCTGATTCGCGATCGCCATTATGCCTGCCCAGAGCGGGGCACTGGCGCTCGTCCCACCCGCAAGTCCCCATGATCCACCGACGTAGATGGCTAATCCTGTGCTGGGGTCCGCGTCTCCCGCAACGTCAGGGACACCTCGTCGATTATTGAGCTGGCTTTGCGCTGAGGACGGTAGCGTCTGCTGATAGCTTGGGGTCGAGAAGAATGAACTGAAGCCACCTCCGCTGCTGCTCCAGGCAGTCTCCTGGGTGATTGTTCCGCTGCGAGTCAGCGTTGTGCCACCTACGCTGGTCACCCATGGATCATCGGCAGGAAAGCTGGTAGTTGCCGTTGGTGAGAGCTTTGTGGCTTGCAGGTCTATAAAGTCGGTTGCACCGTTGTCGCCAGAAGATGAGAAGTAGGTCATTCCCTGCTGCGTCGTGGCTTTTTGGTAAAAGGCATTCCACTTCTGGATTTCTTGTTGTCCTGGCAAATCTTTCAGAGTAACCTCAGATGCGCCCCAACTCTGTGAAACGATGTTGCCGAGGTGATTGTCGATGGCATACTGCTCCAATTGGAGAAATTCTGGTAGGCCGATGACTCCCTCGGTTTCAGAGACGGGGCTGGTCAGTACGACGATGCCTGCATCGGGGGCAATAGAGTGAATAATCTGCACATCCAGTTCTGTCTCGCCTGCCCAGCCCGCCATATCCTTATCATTTGGATCAAAGGGCTTCGTTCCAATCGGCGAAATGACTTTGATAGTGATGGGGGGGAGACCGAACTGCTGGTCAAACACATCCATGTCTTGTTGCAATGTGGGACTACCAAACGAGACGATATCGACGACCGTTTGTCCCTTGCCGGTAAAGCCATGCTCTATGAGTGACTCGACACCATAGGCAACACGGAATTGGTGTGGTGTATAACAGGAGACATTTGAACCGCCGAAGCTCAGTTGAGGACAGGTGTCCACTAGTGTTGGGGTTGGACTTATCGACGCTACTGTAGAATGTGGCGCTGTTGAGGCCGTTGGTGTCGCATTGCCATTCCCTCCATTGCTGCCCAATGGGCTACAGGCGGCGAGAAGGAGCAACAGGACAGTGGGCGCGATAAATCGGGCCCCTACAGAACGAAAATGCCGAAAGATATTTATAGTCATTCAAAAACTCCTCTATGTATGTTGGGGTACGAAGCATGTTATGCTCCTACCTTGAGTGCCGAGATGAGGTCGGGGATAAGCTGGCTGGCCTGCGGCGCGCCCCATCCGGTGACTGCATCCCAGCCAGGCACTGCCTGAAACCCCTGTACTTGAACCGTTCCCTGGCTGACACTGTTATGTGAAAATCTCTCTGGGCGTTCTGTGACATCCCCATTTTGTAGAGGCCTGGGTTAATGAAACCGAGTGGGTGACCCGCCACCTGGTTGGCGATAGCGATAATGCCCGCCCATAGTGGTGTACTGGCGCTGGTGCCACCTACCTGCCTCCATTGACCATTGACGTAAAAAGCCATGCCAGTGAGAGGATTAGCGTCGGCTGCAATATCTGGCAGGCCTCGATGCCCTGCTAATTCTGATTGTACCGACTGTGGCATCCCTTGTTGAAAAGTCGGCTCACTGAAGAATTTGCTCATCCCACCCCCACTCCCCGACCAGGCGCTCTCGTTATATCCGTTTGCTGTACGTGTCAGGGTTGTGCCACCGACAGCGGTCACCCAGGGGACATCCGCCGGAAAGTTAACGGTGGGTGTGGGTGATAGTCTGGTGGCGGCAATGTCGGCCCAATCGGTCGCTCCATTGTCGCCAGAGCCGGAGACAACGGTAAATCCTTGTTGGGTCGTAATCTGTTTATAAAAATCCGTATATGTTTTGACGAATTGTTGCCCGGCGCTATCCATGAGCGTGGCCTCTGAAGCAACATAACTCTGCGAAAAGATCTGGCCAAGATGATGCGATACGGCGTATTGCTCTAATTTCATAAATTGAGGGAGGCCAATTGTGCCCTCAGTTTCATCAACGGGACTGGTCATGACGACAATGCCCGCATCGGGGGCAATGGCGTGAATGATTTGTACATCGAGTTCCGTCTCTTCTGCCCAGCCAGCCATGTCCTTGTTCTGTGGAGCGAAAGGTATAGTCCCCAGTGGCGCGACAACCGAAATGGTAATCGGCGGCAAAGCGAACTGCTGGTCAAACACATTCATGTCCTGTTGTAAGGTCGGGCTACCAAACGAAACGATGTCGATAACAGTTTGCCCTTTTCCGGTGAAACCTTGTTCGGTCAAGGCTTCCACACCGTAGGCGACCCGCAATGCATGTGGCGTATAGCAGTTTGTAGAACTGCTCAGATCGTCAGGACAGATATCTGCTGCTGTGTTCGTTGATGTTAGTGTCGCTGTGTGCTGCGGAATAGTTGTTGGTGTTTTAGTAGGACTGCTGATCGTCGGGTTAATACCGATTGGGCTGCAGGCAGTGAGGAGCAGTAATAAGGCAAGTAGTGGCACCCATTCTGGGTGCCAGAGCTGGTAAGGTCTGAAACGCATATGAGCGTTCTCCTTCTCTATTTGCAATGTCATGATTGCGCCCCTATATTATATACTCTAACGCGCCACTCTTGCGCTTTTTGTGTGGGTGATGTATGGTAGCACAGGCGCTTGTAGAAGGTCCGATGGAAAATGAAAGGAAGTTTTATGCCACCACAAAAATTGGCGAACTACGATCCTTATGTGAATATCTCCGATTATGCCCTTGTCAATACCCTGGGGGATGCTGCACTTGTAGGGAACTGGTTCGTGTTTCTTAAAGCGGATTGGCTCGAGCGTTCAGGTATGGATAAATTGTTGATAACCTCTGGCGTTGCGGCGACAGCTAAGCCAGCTATTCTGTTTCGCGGGCAGGAGATAGCGCTGCCGGGTGCGCGTGTCGCACCGATGGCGTTGCCACGTCCCAACCTGGTTTCGCTCACCTGCGACAAGGCGCTGTATCGTGCGAATCGCGATACGGTGCGCCTGTTGGTCGCTGCGCTGCAATCTCCCAATGTGGAATTCAGGCTGAAACTGCGCTTGAGTGGCAACCCCTATGCGGATTACCCAATCACGCTGGATGAGTATGGGCTGTGCCTCTGGTCAATGCAGGGCTTGCCGGAGGGAGAATATGGGGCGACATTGGAGGAAACCTCGGCTTCCCAGCCACCGCTTGACCCCGAGTCAAGTGTGTGCCGCTTTGAGGTGGCCGAGTATCGCCTGGCCCCCCTGAATGCTGAACTGACCGAACAGCAATTGAGCGGTGAGACACTACGCTACGCCCTTTCGGTCACTGCCTTTGGTCAGCCGTATAGTGGTGCGGTTGAGGTCGAGCTGCAAGAGCTTGGACAGCGCATTGGGAAACGTGAGAAGCTGACCTGTAACCGTGAAGGGCTTTGTCGCGGTGCAGTGAAACTGACTAGAGCGGGACCATACACTCTCAGTGTCTTTGCGGGTGAACGTACGGCCACAGTTGCCTTGAAAGGTTCAGAACAGGAGCGGCGTGAGACACTGACCGTCAGCGAGTTGGGTGAGATGCACGAACTGAGCCTGTTGCCGTTGCCGGAAGCGAACGAGTGCCGGGGTATGTACGTTGCTCGTGGTGGTTCCAACACGGAGCCTGTTTTAGTGCGACGTGTCATTGGGAACGAGGTGGAGATTACTCCCCGCGTAGAGACTGAGTTGCTGCGTGCGGTGGTGGTTGATCCTACACGCGGTACGAGTGAGGAGACACTGCACGAGCATCTGGCGGTGAATAGTAGTGTACGTTTGCCTATTCCTATGCCCTATGGGGTCATACTACTTGGAGCATTTGTGAATGGCGAGGCCTGGGAGGGCTGGTGTGCTGTATTGCATCCCACCGATCTTCAATTGCAATGCGAGGCTCCCAAGCAGGCAAAACCAGGTGGTCGTGTTACGGTGACGCTCAAAACGGGAGCCGCGAATCGTGTTGTTCCGGTGCAGTTGATTGTGAAAGATCAGCGGTTGATTGCTCCCAGCGATCCGCAGGTGGAACTGGCAGCATGTATCAAGAAGAATCTGAGTACATGGCGCGAGCTATCGGGAACTGGTGGAATTGATCGGCAACTGGCTACACTTAATCAGGGACCTTGGGGTAGACATCCGGGAGCGTATCCTGCGGCTGGAATGGTAAGACCTATGATGGCTATGGCTGCTCCTCCAGCGCCAATGGCTGCTCCTGATTCTGTGAGGGCGGTTCGATATGCCGCATCAGCGCCACGGGTGGCAGAAGAGCGGGAGAGGGGGAGAATGCTACAAAGTGCCAGGTCCGAGTTCCTGGCTAGAGGTATCGGGCCGCAAGCCGAGATGGCCCGTCGCGGCCAGCCACAAACTGCTACTGCGCCGATGCCAACATCTCAACTGGCGAAGATGCGGCTGCAATTTCCAGAGATCATCTATAACAACATTGTAAAGGTGCAGGGAGAAGCAAGCGTTGAGATCACGCTGGGTGATAGCATGACGCGCTATACTTTCGAAGCCTTTGCCCTTGCGCCGGAGACCCTAGATTGGCAGCGGGCGGAGGCTACGCTTGAGGCGCTGCAACCCGTCTATGGAGAATTAACCGTTTCGCCATTTGTGTTCCCTGGTGATCCTGTGATGGGGCGACTCGATGTTGGGACAGCTTCGG
>WNGG01010427.1_pt1 | contig 11425 bp, 9 predicted proteins | sample 5400661 | NCBI WGS metagenome assembly WNGG01 (sample SAMN13153372, study PRJNA577476) | soil metagenome | isolation source: 100 cm soil or saprolite under Garry oak tree replicate 1 | place: USA:California | collected 2016-06-15 | reverse complement strand
TGACGACCGCCTTTTGCACGGTACGCTGGCCCTCCTACAGAAAGAAGAAAAAGGTCTTGTTTCGGACGATCGGACCACCGAAACGCCCCCCATACTGGTTGCGGTTCAGGTAATCCTTGCCGAGGTTGTTAAAGTTGTTGTTAAACGTGGCCGCATCCCACACGGAGTTACGGTTCGCCCAAAACACGGAGCCGCGGTAGTCGTTGGTTCCCGATCGTGTCGCCATCTGAACCTGCCCCGAGCCGCGTCCGAACTCCGCATCTGCGGGCGCCACGATGATGCGGACTTCATCCACGAGGTCCGGACTGATGAACGTCTGCGTAAACACACCCGGGTTGTACCTCCCCTGGTTCACGGGGATGCCGTCCCGTGTCGTCATTGAAAAGCCCGTTGGCGCCCCGGAAATGTTGGTTCCAACAACCCCGGGCATGGCATTGACCAGATCGGTCACATCGCGGCCGCCCAGCGGAAGGTCGCGTAACTTGTATTCCGGAAGCACCACACCCACCGACGCCGACGTTGTGGCGATAAGCGTATCGGCGGCCACGCTCACTTCAACCGTCTGCGCCTGTCCGCCCACCTGCAGCGTGAAATTCAATCGGACCTGCTGAGAGATCCCAAGCGTGACCTCGTTATAGGTCTGCGTCCGGAAACCGGCAAGCTCTGCGCTCGCTTTGTAGGTTCCTGGTTGCAGGAGCGGAAACTGGTATGTCCCGGTTTCGTTACTCAACACGGTGGTGACGATTCCCGTTCCAGTATTCGTCGCTGTGACCGTGACGCCCGGAATTAAAGCGCCCGAGGCGTCGGAAACGGTTCCGCCTAAGGAGGCATTACTCGACTGAGCGAATGCTGGAGCGGATACAACAAAAAACGACAGCACTACTGCCACAAAACCAGCGACTGTGCACTTCATTGTTTCCTCCTCTCGTGATTTCCTCTTCAGGTTTCTTCTTCGTTTGTTAAATCCCACAAATAGGCTCCGGTTCTGTTCGAAGACCGCTGGAAGGTGGAGAACACTGTCGCACGATCGCGTAGCTGGATGGCGCGTCAAAAGGAAAGAGAAGCTGCAAAGCGGCCTTCATCGTACCCCGCAAATCAAGCTCAATTCCATGAAGCCACAAAATTGCGCGCAGCATACTACCGCGCAGGAAATTGTGTCAATCGGAGGAGTCGAATCGGTCGAATCGTCGAACCGTTTAGCTGCGATATGCCTGGGAAGTATACGCATTTATTTTTGCTGAACGCTTGGGCGGAGCAGACTCCCCTCCTTGGCAAAGGAGGGGTGGACGCGCCATCCAGAAATATCCCCGTTCCTTTGAAAGGCGCGGCGCGAAGCGTGAGCCCGGTAGGGCGAAACATCAAGAACGGGGTGGTTCGTTCAAACTCCAAAACAATTTCTCTTGAACGAACCACCCCGTCTGCGCCGGACTTGGTGGCTTCGCAGCATCTTTTTGATGGCGCAGCCACCCCTCCTTTGCCAAGGAGTATCCAGAGCTGTCCTGCTGGCCAGCGCCAAAACACACAAGAAACTGCGCCCTCGAAAACAAAGGACTTATCGGCGCAGTTCCTTGAGAGGGGACTTGGCTTCAACCCCCAAGTTCTAGGAGGGGAGGTTTTTTTGCGCACCTTGAAAAATGGCCGAAAAAGCTTTGACACACGGCGATGACGAATGGTACAGGGAAACGGCAAAAAAGGGGGATGTGGAATGCCAGCCAAATCAAAGATTCGCATTGCCGGTAATTGCACGCTGCTGGTGATTTTCTTTGCGGGTGCGACGGGTATACCTCTGGCCGGGCAGGCGACAACAGCGGCCATTTTGGGCGCGGTGACGGACCCATCCGGCGCCGCAGTCCCTGGCGCGAGCGTGACGGTGACGAACACGGGAACAGACATCGCTCGGACCACACTCAGCGATGAGCGTGGGCGTTACCGGGTACCCAGCCTGAACGTGGGCCAGTACGAAGTGAAGGCCGAGCTTCCGGGTTTTCAAACCGTGATCCACAAGGGAATCGAGGTGACGGTCGGCCGCGAGGTTGTCGTGGACTTCGCGTTGCCCGTCGGTCAGCTCACGCAGACCGTGACGGTGGAGCAATCGGCTCCGCAAGTGGAAACGACGACGGCGCAGCTGTCGAATCTCGTCGACGAATCACAGATGCGCGCCTTGCCGCTGAACGGCCGGAATGTCGAACAGTTGATCCTGCTGGCCCCCGGCGTATCCATTTATCAGAGCATCGTCGCCGGAGCATTCTACGGAACGGCGCCCACGTATTCCGTTTCGGGATCCAGACCCAACGGCCAGGCGCAGCTTCTCGACGGTACCAACATCCAGGACTATTTCAATCGTGGGTCAGGAGCGGGTGTCGTCGGCACGTCGATGGGCATTGATGCGATCGCGGAGTTTCAGGTCCTGACCAACACGTACAGCGCCCAGTATGGGGGCAACGGCTCCGTGATGAACGCTGTGACCAAATCGGGAACGAATAACTTCCATGGCACGGCTTACGACTTCACGCGCGATAGCGCGATGGACGCCAAGAATTATTTTGATAGGCCAGCCGCGCCGATTCCCTCGTTCCACCGCGACGCGTACGGCGGAACCCTGGGCGGACCGATCAAACGCGACAGAATGTTTTTCTTTGGCAATTACGAAGGGTTCAGGCATTCGCTGGGCGAAACCCGAATCATCACGGTTCCTGACGCAGATGCGCGAAAAGGGTTTTTGCCGACTGGGCCCGGCGGCAGTCTCGTGAACGTCGGTGTCGATGCGCGTGTCGCGCCGTATTTCAAATTCTGGCCCGCACCGGACACGGTCGTGGGTGGCGGCCAGGGAATCGTCACGCTCAACCCGACACAGACGGCGCACGAGAACTACGCGCTCGGCCGGTTCGACTGGGTTCTCCCACAGGGTGACACGCTCTTCGTGCGGCACGTGAGCGACGTGGCGGAACTGTTTGAACCGAGCGGCGGGCCAATCCCTGACCTGTGGCCGACCATCAACTCCAATAACAACGAGTTCTTCACGGTCGAGGAAAAACACACTTTTTCGAGCACGCTGTTGAATCAGGCCCGGTTCGCCGTTTCGCGACCGTGGCAGCGCAGCAAAACCGACGTGATCACACACCCGGAGCTGCAGTGGTTTCCGAACGAAGGTCTGCCCGACGGGGGCCTGACAATTTCCGGCGGAGTTACTGGTTTCGGCTCGGCCGCTCCAGGTCCGTGGCAGTTCTCGCAGACGCGATACAACTTCGGCGATGACGTTTATTGGACGAAGGGAAGCCGCAGCCTCAAGTTTGGCGCAGGCGTGACCAAAGTTCAGTCCAACGTTTTTTCTCCGATTCCCGGCCACGGATCGTTCACCTTCAACAGCTTCACGCTGTTCCTGCAAGGTGTCCCGCTGCAGTACAGCGGCACGATACTGGGCGGACGCGACGCCTCGCGCCGCTTTCGCGAATGGCTCTACGATTTGTACGGTCAGCATGACTGGCGGGTGTCGAGCACCCTCACGCTGAACCTCGGATTGCGGTACTCGCCCACGAACAACGGAACCGAAGCGGACAACAAGATGCACCGTATCGTCGATCCGCCGTACAGCACGGGATTCGCGCAGGTGTCCCAAATCTACGATCACAATCCATCGCTGGCGAACCTCGATCCCCGGTTCGGCATTGCGTGGGATCCGTTTAAGGATCACAAGATGTCCGTTCGGGCAGGTTTTGGAGTGTTCCACGCGATCATCGGCCCACGCGACTACGCCGCCACCTACTATCAATCGCCGCCGTTTGTCAGTGCGACCGAGCTGAATCCCGTGTTTCCGAAAGCCTTCTCGAGCGTTGCTCCTGCTCTGCCCACGCAGACGTTTGCCATGGATATGAAAAACGGGTTGCACACTCCGTACGTGGAGCAGTGGAACCTGAGCATCCAGCGCGAGCTTGGCGCGACCACTGCGGTGACGGCCGCGTATGTCGGGTCGCACAGCATTCACCAGGTACAGCAGCTTCAAGTGAACCCGCCGATACCCATCGTTACACCCAACGGACTGCAGTTCGCCACGTTGCAGACGGTGGGCGGCAGACTTACCGTTGTCGATAACCCTCGCGTCAACCCGGCCTATGACACCCTGTCGTCGTCCAGAACGTTCGGATGGGCGAAATACAACGGATTGCAGCTGGGACTCAATCGGCGGTTGAACAACAACTGGTCGGGACAGGTGTCGTACACCTTCTCGAAATGCATCGACATTGGATCGGGTAGCTACCTGGTCGACGGTGGGACCAGCATTTCGAACCCGTTCAACCCGAACGACGACAGAGGCCGGTGCACGTACGACCTCCGCCACAACTTCTCACTCAACGGCCTGTACACTCTACCGTTCCACGGTAACCCATTTGTTGAAGGATGGCAGCTCAGCGGAGTGTTCCTCGCCCATAGCGGGAACCCCTTCAACGTCACGACCGGAATTGCGACAAACACGTTCAGGGGCTCGTCCGCTCGTCCGAGTTACGTTGCCGGCTGCGACCCTACTGCCCACCCCACGGTGGATCATTGGTTCAACCCGTCGTGCTTCTCCTTGCCCGCGGTTGGCTTTAACGGGAATTTCGGCAGAAATGTTTTGACCGGTCCGAGGCTGACGAACCTGGACCTTGCGCTCCTGAAGGGAGTGAAATTTTCGGAAGACAAAACGGTTCAGTTCCGGGCTGAGGTGTTCAACGTTCCAAACCACCCCAACTTTGCGCTTCCCGGCGGTGCCGTCTTCAGTCAAGGCGCTGTGGCCGGGACCGGAAACGTCAATCCGACTTACGGCCGGATTACGAGCACACGCACGACCTCGCGCCAGGTCCAACTGGGGGTCAAGCTGATCTTCTGATGTCGATTGCAGTCGTGGCAGGGCCGGCCGGGCACGAGAACGGAGTTTGGACATTTGCGCGGGTTTTTGGAGCAAAAATTCCCCTCCTTGGCAAAGGAGGGGTGGCTGCGCCCATTAAGAAAAAGCGGCGAAGCCTCCTTAGCGGGCGCGGACGGGGTGTTTCGTTCAAGCCACCGATTATTGGAAGTTGAACGAACCACCCCGTCCGCGCCAGTCAAAGGAACGGGACCATTTACTTGATGGCGCGTCCACCCCTCCTTTGCCAAGGAGGGGAGTTTTGACTCACCTGTGGCCTGCGTCAGCTGGTCGGGGGCGAAACGCGAAGTTCGAGAGGCAAGTTCAGGTCTATTGAAAAAAGCTCTGGAATCCGTTGTCACTCCCCGCACGCACGCAACTCCGGCTGATTCTGCTTACGCCAAAGCAGCGATACTCGTCTGTGCGCTTCTGACGGCCTGAGCTTCATCCCTCGAAGTGTGAAAAACGCTGTTGAGCTTTGTGATCTGAAGCAGTTTCTGAACGTGATCTGTTGGCTGTAGGAGGATCAATCGGCCGCCTTTGCTTCGGATCGAAGCCCGGATGGTGATCAACTGGCCTAAACCGAAGCTGTCGATGTATGGAACATCCGCCAAATTCAGTACGAACTCGCGGTGGCCTTCCTCCAAAAGTTCGTTGATATGTTTACGCAAAGCGACTTCAAGGAAGCACAATCTGCCGGACATATCCACGATGACGACACCAGAAACAAATCTTGACGTTAGTGAGAGGGACATAGCTCCTCCAGAGGCGGTCTCGTTAGGAACCGGCGATCACGATCTTTCAGGTCCGGCAGTTCCGGCAGTTCCGGCAAAAAAAGAAACAGGAGGAGGACAGTCATCCTGTTCTTCGACGAAGTAACCGGGATGATAGGCTCCCTTGCGTAAATTCAGTTCCCGGCGATACAGTTTTGCCTCTTTGAGCGTCTTGAAGTGAGCCGGAACCGGCGTCCGGCCAAAACCGCTGATTTCGTTAGTTTGCTTGGAACGGACCCAGTACGACAGGTTTCTGAGCATTGATCTTTCTTCCCCCTCTTGATCAAAGTTGTTCGGAGCAAGCCGAGCTGATCGATGAGGCATTATCGCACACATTCACTATAATTAGTTAAGTCTATTATGGATGTTTTATTTATGCGCAGCTATATTAACCAATTGTAGCTAACTGAGCTTTAGGTTTGCCAATTCACCTCCTCGAGCCCTGGGCGCCCTCCGTCTTCGTAATTTGGACAGGTCTGCTTCCGTACGCGTGTGCCCTCCATACGCGGCATGATACCCTTCACAAATGACAAGTTCGAGCCAGGAAAGCCTGGACACTCGTTACGGGGTTGAATCCAGCGCACGGCTCATCCTGGATGTAGCGAAGGCTGCTAGCAGTCACCTGGAATTGGCGGAGGTCCTGGAAGCGCTGATCGTTGCGCTCAGGCCGACGATTCATTTTCACGCGATTGCAGTGATGGTGATCGAAGGAGAGTACACCAGGCTGCATTCTTTACATCTTGAGGGCCTCAGCCGGAGGCCTGGAGAGCCCATTGAAAGCGTCGTCGCGCGCGCGGCCTCCAGCATCAAGGCGTCTGGGCAAACTCCGGTCATCAAGCAGCGGCTGAGCGAGCATCCCGTCAGCGAAATAGCTTCTTCCCACAGACCCTATGTCTGCTCCGATCTCCGAGGTCACAAGCGATTCCCAGCGGAGGAAAGGCTCCTGCAGTACGGTGTTCAAAGCTACATCTCACTGCCCTTGCTGAGACGGGGCGAACTGATCGGCGCCGTGGACTTTGTGTCGTTTGAAAGGCAGACGTTCCGGGATACCGACGTCCAGTTGCTGCAGGATGTTTCAGAAATCGTCTCGATAGCGGTGTCGAATGCCCTGGCCTTCGAGGAAATCAAGGCGCTAAAAGAGCAACTCCAGGCCGAGAACCGGCTGCTGCAGGACGAGATTGTTCAGCAGTCGATTTACGAGGAGATTGTCGGCTCGTCTCAGTCTCTGCGAAATGTGCTGACGGCGATTGAGAAGGTTGCACCGACGGATTCGACCGTACTCCTCACCGGAGAAACGGGCACCGGAAAAGAACTGATCGCTCATGCCATTCACCGGCGATCGCCGCGTTCCGGCCGAGCCCTGGTGAAAGTGAATTGCGCAGCGCTGCCGGCTGAACTCATTGCCAGCGAACTGTTCGGGCATGAAAAGGGCGCGTTCACCGGCGCGCTGCAGCAGCGAATCGGACGTTTCGAGACCGCTCACGGCGGAACGATTTTCCTCGACGAGATCGGTGAACTGACTCCGGAAATGCAAATTGCACTACTTCGAGTGCTTCAGGAAAAAGAATTCGAGCGGGTCGGCGGCAATAAGACCATCCATACGGATGTTCGAGTGATTACGGCAACGAACCGGAACCTGGAACGTGAAGTTGCCGCTGGCCGTTTCCGAATGGACCTTTACTACAGGCTGAATGTTTTTCCGATACATGCCCCCTCGTTGCGAGAACGTTTCGATGATATTCCGATCCTGATCGATTACTTCGTATCGCGTTTCGCAAGCCGAATGGGAAAACGTATTCGCCAGATCGATAAGAGGACATCGGAGGCGCTCGAACGGTATTCATGGCCGGGAAACATTCGCGAACTGCAGAACGTCATCGAGCGCGGCGTGATCCTCGCCGACAGCGAAGTATTTCGGCTGGAACCCGGCACGCTTCCGGCGGAATCCACAGGAACACCCGAAGTGTCAGGTCCGGAATCACAGAATTCACGCGACCAGCAGAAGGCACGTATCGAGGCCGTTTTGAAGGAAACGCACGGCCGTGTCGCGGGCCCAGACGGGGCCGCGGCACGTCTTGGCATGCCTGCCTCGACACTTGAATCGAGAATTAGAGCGCTGAAGATCAACAAACACCTGTTCCGGGGCAGTTCATGATGTGGAAATGGTGGAAATGGGGACGTAGCCCCCATTTCCAAATATTGAAAGGAGCATTCATGCGGATGAAAAGAAACAACGGCAGAAGTATGGCCCTTGCCGCGGTACTGGCGATCGTGGTGAGTATCTCCTGCTGGTCGCTTGTAGAACGGCAGGAATTGAGGCCCGCCACGGGCTCTCCTCAATTGGTTTCCGTCCAGCAGTTACCCGATTATGGAGAGATCTGCCAGTGGCCTGACGTCGATCCCAATCTCGCCGCGACGCAAAAGGAAAATCTGTTTGCTGCATTGCAGCAAAGGCCTGTCTATGCGGCCTCGCAAAATGGCGGCCAAACCGGCGATATCACTCGTCCCCCGACCCGCACGATTAGAGATACGGATCCAATCTACAGCTCCGTCGCGGTCGATACGCGATTCGATGAAGTCATCCTCCAGGATAACAACATGTGGAGCATCCGGGTGTTCAACCGCATGGACAATACACCGCCAGGCGTCCCCTTTACCGAACCGAAACGGGTCATCCAGGGGCCGGAAACCGATATCCAGTTCAACAACGGCCTCTATATCGATCCGAAGAATGGGGACATCTACTCGGTAGAAACGGATACTGGAGACAAGGTTGTCGTGTTTCCCCGCGACGCCAAGGGAGATATCAAGCCTGGGCGTATTTTGCATACTCCCCATCGGGGCTTCGCTCTGGCTGTCGATGAGGAGAAGCAGGAGCTTTTCGTCGGTGTCCAGTACCCTCCCGAGGTGGCCGTATTTCGTAAGGGCGCCTCCGGAGACGACAAGCCGTTGCGCAGCCTGCAAGGGGAGAGCACGCGCCTATCGGACGTGCATGGTGTCGCTCTTGATCCGAAGAACAAACTGCTGTTCGTCACCAATTGGGGCCATGTCAGTGACTACAGGACTGCCGGTACGGGCAGATTCGAAGACCCTTCGATTTCGGTCTACCCGCTCGGCGCGGACGGTGACACGGCTCCGGTGCGCGTGATTCAGGGTTCCAGGACCCAGATGAATTGGCCCTCACAAATGTCGATCGACTCCGACACCGGGGATCTGTATGTCGCCAACGACATCGGTCAATCGCTCCTCGTCTTCAAGGGAACGGATCAGGGGAACGTGGCGCCGACGAGAGTCATCAAAGGCAACCGGACCGGTCTGTCCAATCCGTCGGGTGTGTTTGTGGACAAGAAGAATAATGAGCTGTGGGTTTCCAGCTTCGGTAACTCTTCGGCATCGGCCTACCCGCTGACGGCAAACGGAAACGTGGCGCCGTTGCGCACCATCCGCAGCGCACCTGCGAACAAAGTGTCGTTGAAGTTCGGCAAGGTCGAGGCCCTGGCCTACGACGCCGCGCGGGACCAGATATGGGTGCCCAACTGAGTGACCCATCCGCAGATTGCGGCCTTCGCCAGGCTGGCGAAGGAGAATCAGCCGCCGGTACGAACGCTTGAGGGTCAAAAGACGCTGCTCAGCAGAACCATGCACGGTTTTTCATATGATCCGATTCACGATGAAATCGTTGTGAATAGCCCGCTGTCACAGGCCATCCTGGTATTCCGCGGAGGAGCCAATGGAGAGGAAGCTCCCCTTCGGGTCATCCAGGGGCCGAAGACCGGAATATTAGGCATGGGTTATGCCGCTCTCAGTACCGTGACCGCGGATCCGGAAAATAATGAAATCTTCCTTCCCGTCGGCTCAGGTGGATATCGAACCGCTGGAACGGGTGGGCCGGAAGGGGTTTTGGTATTTGACCGGACGGCGAACGGAGACGTGGCACCCAAACGAATTCTTGCCGGACCTGACACGCAAATTCGAGCCGCGACTCCGCAGGTCGCTGTGGATCCGGTCCATAATCTCCTGATCGTAAAAAGCAATGGCCTGTTGATCTTTGATCGCGCTGCCGCCGGAAACGCCAAGCCCTTGCGCGTGATCCGGGGACCGAAGACGGGCGGGTTTGGAGGCGGCCAAATGCTGTGATCCCGAAGTACAAAGAGATCATGGTGGCCAGCGCCCTTCAGAACCGCGTTCTTACGTTTTACTTTCCGGAAATGTTCGAGTAACCGTAAGGCTAGCCCGCATTTCTCACCGAAATCTTGGGCAACTATGCCGAGGGCGCGTCCCTCTCCCTCTGGGAGAGAGTGGCCGAAGGCCGGGTGAGCGTTTCGCTGCAGAAGCAGGAGTGATGCGGTTTTCATTGGATTCTCTATTTGGAAACCTGTTCCGGAAATGTCCCCCTCCCTTTGGGAGAGGGTGGCGCGAAGCGCCGGGTGAGGGCTGGAAAAGCACCCTCATCCGGCCCTTCGGGCCACCTTCTCCCAGAGGGAGAAGGACACGAGCCTCCATTTCGGCTAATTTGGACACTAGTGCTGCCAGAGGGGGAGGGACTTCGCTGTGGATAGTCACAAGCCGGTGAGAAATCCGGGCTTGAAGCGGCGCCGCACTGTAGGAATACAAAGCTCGCGGAGTGACGATTCGTCTTCCGCCGACAACCTACCCGTGGGCTCTTGAGATGCACGTTGAGGCTTCGTCCGGACTCCTCATGCGGAGCCAGCCAACAGGCCTGCGAGCTCGCGCACTGAGCGCAATTGGTCGAGACCATTCACCCGCTCGATCACGGCATCGGTACGGCGGGCGCCGATCACGGGCGTCATCAGCACACGCGCCTTCGCGTTCACGCCGGCGGTATCCAGCGGGTTTTCCTTGGTCCCTGGCGCGTGCCGCGTGAAGTGACTGACGATACGGCTGTCACGCAGCGTCACGTCTACACGACCGCTGCGTGGTGCATCCGGATCCATCAGTGCGCGATCGCCAACCAACTGCACGCGCTGCTTCACCGCCAGGACCTGTGGGTCGCGCATCCGTTCATAAGAATGGCTGGCGTCGAACGACAGCGTGCCATCGATCAGCGCAACGGCGATTGCATACTGAAGGTTCACGTCGGGCATCGCGCTGTTGTCGACGATGCGCGCGCCATCCTCGGGCACGCGGGCAACGATTCGCTCGACGTTTTCGACGGTGAGCGCGTGCGCGCGTAGAAGTGTCAGGAATGCGTCCAGCGGCGCCTGAATCGGATAGCCGACCGAGAATACCTTGATGGCCGTTTCCGTGACGAAAAAGCGGCTGCCGAGCCCGGCGACCATCTCTTCAGGCCGCGGCTCGCGCGACAGCGCCTGCAGCGCGTTGTGCTCGCCGTCGAGCACGTCGGGTACACCCGTGAACCCAGCTTGCGCCATCAGCGCTGCCGTGATGCCATTGCGGGCGCCCATCCCCGCGAAGTCAAATGCCTTTTCAATATGTTCAGTGTCGCGTTCCCAGCTCCAGATCCCGGACACTTGTTGCGCTGCATACGATAGCGCATGGCGCATGCCCCTCTCGTCGAGCCTTGCCAGCAAGGCCGCGGCGCCGACAGCACCGAACGTGGAGCTGATGCCCTCAGCGCTACGGTGAGTCGCGCGGACGTGGTCTGGGCCCAGCGCCATCAGGAGGCGGCAGCACAGGTCGTACCCGAGTGCTACGGCGCGCAGAAGCTGCTCTCCCGACCGGTCCTCGCGCTCGGCCATGGCCAGGGCTGCGGGCACGACTGCGCAACCAGGATGTGCTTTCGTAACCGGCT
>WNGG01008322.1_pt1 | contig 11426 bp, 5 predicted proteins | sample 5400661 | NCBI WGS metagenome assembly WNGG01 (sample SAMN13153372, study PRJNA577476) | soil metagenome | isolation source: 100 cm soil or saprolite under Garry oak tree replicate 1 | place: USA:California | collected 2016-06-15 | reverse complement strand
TTGAGGAACGTGTAGCGGGCATCGAGCAGGTCCAGGATGCTGCGGTCCTCGCGCACGACGTCCCCGAGGAACATCTCCGTTTCCTTCCGCATCGACAGCCGCAGCGCGTTGTCGAAGTCGGGGAACCGCTCGCGGTCGGGCGACACCGATTCCAGCGCCCGGAACTGCAGCCACTGGCCGCCGAAGGCTTCCACGAGCGCACCGGCCTTGTCGTCCTTGAGCATGCGCCGCACCTGCGCGGCCAGGACGTGGGGCCGGCGCAGCGTCCCGAGGTCCGCGCACCGGCGCAGCTCCTCGTCGGGCATGCTCGCCCAGAGGAAATACGAGAGCCGGGACGCCAGCTCGTGCTCCCCGATCGGGCGCGCGGCGCCCGCCGCCTTCGGGTCCTGCTCGATGCGGAAGAGGAAGTCGGGCGAGACCAGGATGGCCTGGATGGACGCGCTCAGCGCCTCCTCGAAGGAATCCCCCTGCTTCCTGGCGGTGGAGGCGAGGCGCACGAGCGGAGCGATCTCGGAGGGCGACACGGGACGGCGGTAGGCGCGCCGCGCGAGGTCGGCCACGATGCGCCGCAGGCAGCCCGGCCCGTGGCCGCCGTGGAGATGGCCGCAGACGTAGATCTTCTGCAGGCTCGCGCGGGTGGGGCCCGGGACCGCGTCGAACGGGCCCACGATCTCCAGGTGACGGACGCGGGCGCCGTTGGCCGGCACCGGCTCCTCGCCGGGCTTCAGCGGACGCGGCGACGGGGCCGGCCTCTTCGAGGGATTCGGCCCGCCGAAGCTCGCGGGCAGGCCCTCGTACAGGCGGACGATCGAGGCCGCGATCCAGTGCTCGCCGGCGGCGACGCGCACCCGGAACTCGCGCGTCTTGCCCGAGAAGTCCTGCCGGTCCTCGAAGAACGAGGCCGCGCCCTCGGGGTCGAGGGCCAGCACCTGCTGCGGCCCGCCGTCGATCGAGAGGCCGACCGGCAGCGGCTCGGAGCCCGCCGGGCGCGCTCCGCCGAGGACGACGCGGAACAAGTACTCGCCCTCGACCGGGAAGCGGTGGACGACGTGGAGCGCGTTGGGCAGGCTCAGGCCGGTGACGTCGTAGTCGGTGAGGGCGGTGAGGTTCGGCTCGATCTTCGCGCCCGCGGGCTGGAGGCGCACGAGGGTCGGCGGGAGGTCTCCGAGGCCGAAGATCGCCGCCCGCGCGACCCGCTCCCCGGCGGCCATGTACTTCTCCATCAGCACCGGAGACAGCGACAGCACGTCGGCGACGTTGTCGAAGCCGTAGCCCGAGTCGTCCTGGGGGAAGTCGTCCGCCGGGCGCAGCGTCACGCCCAGCAGGTCGCGGACGGTGTTGTCGTACTCGGTCCGGTTCAGCCGCCGCGCGGTGACGCGCCCGGGATCGGGCGGGGCCTGGCGGTCCGCGCGCTCCAGCTCGCCCTCGATCCACGCGGTGATCGTCGCGATGTCCGCCTCGCTGGGATGGCTCATCGGCGGGGGCGGCATCTGGCCGGTGCGCATCTTCACGATCGCCTTCTCCCACGTCTCGGGGTCGGACACGATCGAGGCCGGGCTGTCGTACGCCTGCAGGTTGACGTCGGCGTTCTTCAGCCGGTCGTTGTGGCAGAGGTAGCAGTTCATCGTGAGGAAGGGCTTCACGACCGTGTCGAACGTGGATGGGAGGGGTGTCGCGGTGCCGGGATCCGCGGCGGACGCGGAGGACACGACCAGGAGGATCGGAAGCGACCAACGCACCGCACCGCCTGCGCGCGCCATGCCGGGTGACAGCCAGTAGATCTTATTGTACTTGTACCACACGAAGGAGGCGACCCATGATCCTCATCGTCGGAAGCACGGGATTCCTGGGTTCCGCGGTCACGAAGAAGCTCGCCGCCGCCGGCCAGCCGGTGACGGCGCTGGTGCGGGACGCCGGCGGGGACAAGGCGCGCGCGCTCCAGGCGGCGGGAGCCAAGCTGGTCACCGGCGACCTCAAGGACCGGGCCAGCATCGAGAGAGCCCTGGAAGGCGTCGACACCGTCATCTGCACGGCCAGCTCCACGCTCTCGCGGCGGGAGGGCGATTCGCTCGACACCGTCGACAACAAGGGCGTGCAGACGCTCATCGACGCGGCCGAGAAGAAGGGCGCGCGCCGGTTCATCTTCGTGTCGTTCAGCCGCAACATCACGGTGGACACTCCGCTCTCGCGGTTCAAGCGCGCGGCCGAGAAACGGCTCGAGTCTTCGAAGCTCGACTACACGATCCTGCTCCCGTCGTACTTCGCCGACGTCTGGCTCACGCCGGCCGTCGGCTTCGACGTGGCGGCCGGCAAGGTCCGCATCTACGGTGACGGCAAGGCCAAGGGCAGCTACACCACCGTGGAAGACGTCGCGAAGGCGGTCGTGGCCTGCGTGGACAACCCGAAGGCCAGTCGTCAGGCCATCCCGGTCGGCGGAGCGAAGCCCTATTCGCAGCTCGAAGCGGTCGCGCTGGTGGAGCGGGCCACGGGCCGGAAACTCGAGTGCGAGCACATGAGCGTCGAGCAGATCAAGGCGGCGCGCGCCGCCGCCGGCGACCCGATGCAGGCCACGTTCCTCGGCCTCTTCGAGGGACTGGCCCAGGGCGACGTGGTCCCGCCGGACTGGACGCGGACGCTGAACGTGAAGCCTTCCTCGCTGGAGGACTGGGTGAAAGGAGCTTTTGGGAGGCGCGCGTAGACGCGGGACGTACTATCGGAGCGGCAGGTCGAGCTGACGCCGAACGTACGCGTCCGCGGGCCCTTCGAACGAAACGAGCAGTCGCGCGTCGCCGTTCGGCCCCGCGGCGACGGTCACGCCGGGCACCGCTTCGGGCCGCCGGGGACCGCGCACGCCGATGGCGTAGGTCCGCCCGGCGCGGCCGTCGAGCACGAGTTTGAGGCGGCCGTCTTCGGCGCGCGCGCGCAGGATGCGAAGGCCCCGGCTGCTCTCTCCGCGCTGCGGCGCGTCGATGGGCGCGTAGACGGCGGTCCCTTCGTCGAGCCGGAACACGACGCGGTGCGTGCCCGTGGCGTCGATCTCCACCTCGGCGCGCTGGACGTCGCCCTGGCGCGACGCTTTCATCGGGACAGTCCGGCCGTCGGCGCTGGCCGCGCGCACGACCGCGTCGAGAGGGAAGGACGGCGCGATCTTCACGCGCAGCGGGCCGGTGCCTCCCGCGCGGCGCGTCACCGTCACGACCTCCTCGCCGCGGCCGCGCTCGAGCGCGAGGTCGACCCGCGCGCCGCCCACGGCCACGTTGCGCACGGCCACCCGGTCCCAGTCCGCGGGAACCTGGGGGGCGAAGGTGAGCACGCGCCCCGCGCCGCTCGCCTCCAGGCCGAGCATGCCGCGCAGCACCGGCGAGACGATCATCGCCTCCGACCAGACCTGATGGTGCGACGAGCGGCCGAAGGGCGCATCGAAGGCCCCCGAAAGCAGCTCGGTGACGTAGCCGAGGGCGTTGTCGAAGGTGAGCAGCGCATTGGCCATCGTGGCCTGATGGCCGACGTGGGGCCGGCCGTAGCGGTACGCGCCCATCGCCGCCCAGCCGGTGAAAAGCGGCCAGACCGAGCCGTAGTGATACGAGAGCGGATCGTAGAGCCGGCTGCGCTCGGAGAGCAGCCGCTGTCCCCAGTCCGCGGCCAGCTCGGCGGCGCCGAGGTGGTCGATCTGCGACTGCGCGCGGTCGTCGGCGAGCACGCCCCACCAGAGCGGCACCGCCGGCAGCACCGTGTCCTCATCGACGAAGCGCCTGTCCTTCAGCTCGTCCATGCGGGCCTGCCGCCGCTCGCGGTCCGGTCCCGGCTCCGCTTCCCTTCGCTTCTCGTCGGGAAGCTTGGTGGCGAAGCCGTAGAATCCGCGCGCGGCGATCCAGTACGTCGCCTCGGTGGCCGTCCGGGTGCGCTCCGCCCACGCCGTCGCCTCGCCGGCGAGAGCCGCATCGCCGATCGCCTCCCCCATCTCGGCCAGGCCCCGGCACGCCTCGATCCACACGCCCTGCATGTAGATCTCCTCGTGCGGCGGGTAGAGCGCGCCGCCCTCCACCCAGCCGTGGCCGAACTTCGTGTTCTCCACGAGGCCGTTGGCGTCGCTGTCGGTGGCGGCGGTGAACCGCCACGCCTTGACGATCGACTCCCACGACTCGCGCACGTAGGCCAGGTCGCCGGTGATGCGGAAGCGGTCGGCATGCGCGACGACGTAGAGCGGCGTGGCGTCGGCGCTGTTCCAGGGGTAGGGATAGTCGGTGAACCACGGGATGAACGCGGCGCTCTGGGAGATCTCGTGGGGGATCTTGCCGTCCGCGCGCTGGAACTTCTTCAGGAAGTCGAGCGCGGTGCGCGTGGCCGCGAAGTCGCCCTCCGCGTCGAGAGCGAGGGACGTCCAGAGGGCGTCGCGGCCGAAGAGCCACGCGAAGCCGGGCCGCTCGCTCTCTCCCGAAGTCCGGAAGCCGGCCAGGAGCCCGGTGCCGAGCGTGGGGTTGGTGGCCAGCCCCTTGTCCATCCCGACCTTGGCCCACGCGAAGGCGGCGTTCAAGCGCTCGTCGGGGGTGGAGACCTGCGTCGTCCGCTCCTCGAGTGCGTGGTAGTACGCGACGTTCTTCCCGTAGAGCGCAGGGATCGATCCGAGCAGGCGGTCGTAGTCGGCCCGGGCCTTGTCCTTGCCGTCCACGCCCCCCACGAAGAGGATCGGCACCAGGTGCGTGGCCATGCGCTCGCGCGGGACGTCGATCACGAAGCGCAGCGGGAAGTCCTTCGGCTCCTCCTGATAGGGCATCACCGACGTGTCGCGCGCGTCGGGGGAGCCGACGAGCGCGACGAACCGCTTGCTCTCCTCGGTGATCGCGTAGACGTGGTCCTTCTCGTCCCACCCGACGTTGCCGGTCATAAGCCCCGCCGGCCACATCAGCTTGAGCCGCGGACGGAACGAGCCCGAGATCGTCATCGGCAGCGTGCTGTCCACGTCGAGCAGCATCACGACCGCGGGCTCGTCGAGGGGCGCGAAGAGGACCTGCCTCACCGTGAAGGCGGGGTGGGAGTACGTGAGCACGGTGGCCTCGGGGCGCGCCTGGATCCACGCCACCGTGTCGGCCCCTTCGATGTCGAGGGGGTATCCCTCGAGCCGGAACGAGAGACGGAAGTCGTCGACGAGCTTCAGCGGATAGGCCCAGGCCTCCATCCCGCGGTTCTCGTAGCCGAAGAGCGCGGAGCGCCGGCCCACCACGTCGAAGAACGCGCCCGGCCGGACCGGACGCTCCAGCTCCAGGCCGCTGCGCGGCATCGGGAAGCGGGGGATGAAGGCCGAGGGCTCGGCCGCGACCAGCGGCGAAGCGTTGAGGAGGAGGAGCGCGCACCCGGCCAGCAGAGGTCTCTCCGTCCGCGGGCGCCGCATCGCGCCGAAGATTAGGCCGCGCGCTCGGCCAGGGTCAAGAGGAGGCTACAACTCGGTCGACTGCGTGACGCCGGTGGCGGCGAAGACGGAGGACATCTCGGTGCGGGCGATGGGCACGAAGTGCTGGACGACGACGGGGTCGAAATGGCTGCCGCTGTCGAGGACCAGCCGCCGCAGGGCCTCTTCGCACGGCAAGCCTAGCTTATAGGGTCGCGTCGACACCATGGCGTCGAAGGCGTCGATCACGCTGACGATGCGCGCTCCGATCGGGATGTCGTCACCCCTCAGGCCGGCCGGATACCCGCTCCCGTCGTACTTCTCGTGATGATGCAGCGCGAACAGGCTCGCGCGCTCCAGGCCTGGAACCAGGCGCAAGACCGCCCAGGAGAACTCCGGATGCATCCGGATCACCCGCCACTCGCCGGGATCAAGCGGGCCGGGCTTGCGAAGGATGGCGTCGGGGACGCCGACCTTGCCGGCGTCGTGCAAGAGGGCGGCGACCTCGATGTCCTCCAGGCAGGACTCCTCGGTCCCCAGCTCGTGCCCGATCCGGACCGCCCATTCCGCCAGGCGGGTGCTGTGCACGCCGGTGTTGAGGTCCTTGAGATCGAGCATCTGGTTGATCGCACAGATGGTCGCCTGCCGTGTGGCCCGGAGCGACTGTTCGAGCTCAGGGACCCGCAAGCGATCCCACGAGAACGGCACCGGAGCCTCGCGCAGGAGAAGGGCCGACGTCACGACACCCCCGACAGAGTCGTTGCCCTCAGAAGGCACACGTGTTCGTCTGCTGGCTCACTTTGGCCTTGGGCCATAGCGCGCCGCCAGCAAGGACCGTCTGATAGAGGTCCAGACGCCCACAGCCCAGGTCGCTCCCGATCGGCTTTGCGTGGCAGACGGCCCATGACGCGTCGGCGTAGCTGGCGCTGCCGTTCATTCCGATCAGGAGGGCCACCGCCCCGGAGACGAACGGCGTGCTGAACGACGTCCCCCACCCGGCCGCGAAGCTGCCCCACGGGTAGGTGGTGATGATCCCTTCGCCGGGAGCGGCCGCCCAGACGAGCGTCGCGCCGTAGTTGGAGAAGCGCGAGCGTCCGTCGTCGTTGCTGGTCGAAGCGATGCCCATCACGTTGTCGAGCGCCGCCGGGTAGACGAGGACGGCGCCGCCGTCGTTGCCGGCCGAGGACACGGCGACGAGGCCCTGCTGGGTGGCGAAGTCGAGGGCGCGCTTCAGCTCCTGAGAGGACGCGGGGCGACTGAAGCTCATGTTGAGGACCTTGGCCCCGCTCCGGGCCGCATAGTACACGGCCCGGATGATGTTGGAGGTGTAACCCTGCCCGTCGGCACCGAACGCCTTTAGGGGCATGATCTTCGCCGTCGGAGCCACGAGGTGGACGATGCCCGCCACCATCGTGCCGTGGCCGAAGGCCGCGTAATCGGGGTTGTCCAGGACCGCTGCGGAGGCCTGGTCGAGCACGGCGGCCGAGGCCTGGTTCACCCAGTAGACCCCGTCGAGCACGGCGGCCGAGGCCTGGGCCAGATCCGCCTTCTCGTTGCCACCGCCGACCTCATGCACGAAGTCGTAGCCCCCGGTCAGCAGCGGTTTCAGCACCGGATGGTCGGGGTCGATGCCCGTATCGATCACGGCCACGACGCCTCCGCCCGTGACGCCGAGTGCGCAGTGGGTGTCGCGAAGTCGAACCGTGTCCGCTGCGGGCTGCGCCAGATAGGCCTGCCACACCGTCGCCCCGTAGTAGCTCACGGCTGTGCGATTCCAGAGCTGGTCCAGGACCGCGGCCGACGCCTGATCCCCCTGGAAGGACTGGGCCTGCGTGACCGGGACCGGCAGGTCCATCTCCGCGCCTTCGACTCCATCCATGCTCCTCAGGTAGGAGAGGGCGGTGTCGATATCGATTCCGCTGTACGGCCCGTAAGGCCCTTCGATCAGGTAGACTTTGCCGTGCTTCTTCTCCCCCGGAAGGGTGTCCAAGGACCGCGTGATCTTGCAGCCGACCAGCGCGCAAAGATTTGTGATTTTGTCCCAGCCGTCAACCTGGCCTTTCGTGCGAACGATGATCCGGTCGGCGTCGGTCAGCGCTCCGGCCGTGGACATCGCCGCCCCCGCGCAACACGCGAGAAGAGCCAGACAGACAAGCCGTCCCGCCTTCATGACGTCACCCCCGCCTCTTGCCCCATGCCTCATGACCCGACCTCTCCTCTTCCCCTGCTCAGCGTCTCGGCATCCTGCCGCTCCTTCGCGCGGGCACCCGACCCGTCGAGCACCGCCGCGCCCCCGCCCGCCTCGATCCTCTCGGACCGACAGGCGGCAAGGGCACGGTAAGAGGCTCGACCTCGGGGCCCGCCGACGCAGAGCCGGAGGCTCTCGGAGGGATTCGCTTCGTCGAGGACTTGTCCCACGGACGTCTCAGTCTCAGTCTCAGTCTCAGTCTCACTCATCCCGGTCTCTCTGCTCATCCAAGGCGGCCAAAAAGCAGAGACCACGCGGAAAAGAGATATAGGGTCCGCACCGGGAGCCTTCAATCAGCAAAAACCTTGCCGGAGAGAACAAACGGGGCCCAGTGGACGGGGTGGGGATAGCGTTCGCGGACGTCTCGGATGGCGTCCCTCAGGGCCGCCGCCCGATTGTGCGCGGTCAGGAAGCGGTCATAGAAGGCCTTCATGAACTCCGCCGTGCTCCTGTCCGATACCTCCCAGAGCGCGAGGAGGAGCGACGCGGCCCCGGCGCAGAAGAGCCCCCGCGCCAACCCGAGCAGCTCGTCTCCGGCGGCGATCACGTTGAGCCCCGTGACGCATCCGCTGAACGCGACCAGCTCCGCGGGCAGCTTCAGGTGGTAGAGATCGTAGAGAGTCAGGTCGGAGCCGCCCAGGCGGATCCCCGAGAACATGGCGTTGTCGCTCCGGAAGAAACCGTGCGCGGCGATGTGGACGAACCGGCTGCTCTCCCCCTTGGCCCGCAGGACGCCCTCGCCGGCATCGCGGCCGAGGTACAGCTCCGGCTGGGGAAGCCGGGCGGCGACCGACTGGACCTCGTCCAGGATGGAGGGCGTTCGCGGCTCCGGAACCCCGAGGATGAGGGCGGGCCCGGCGCTGTTCGTGGCCCGGCCGTGGCACAGGGCGTAGATGGTGGCGCTCGGAGCATACGAGACCGAGAAGGAATCGATCAGGTGCTGCCGGCCATCGTAGAGCGCGTGGAAGGGGACGTAGTGCAGCACCTCGTGCGGCACGAAGATCAGGTGAGCCGCGTCGAGCTGCGGGCGCAGCGGCGCCAGCAGCTCCTGGTACAGCTCCGCGAGGTGCGATTGCGTCGCGGCCAGAAGCGACTCTCGGAAGCCCGGGGACACGTAGCCGGCGTTCGGGCGCGCCCAGGAGAGCTGGAACTGAAGTAGCTGGACCAGACGTTGCACCCTGGCCACGAGCGCCACCGGCACCACCTGGAGGGCGTCGCGGGTGAGGAGGAAGGCAAGCAGCCGCGGGCCCACGCGAAAGTACTCGATCAGCATGGCGTCGGATGGCAGCGCCGCCCGGATGGCCGGAAGCGGCAGGCTCACGGGGGCGAACGCCTCCCGCGGCTCGCCTTCCGAGGCCGGCAGCTCGCGCAGGACGCGCAGAAGCTCGGTCTCATGGGTCTGCACCTGGCTTTGCAGCCGCTCGAGGCGTTCGCCCCTTTGCTTTTCCTCGGCCAACTGCTCCGCCTCGATGCGGTGGTAATACCAGTTCAGCTCCTCGCGAAGCTCGTTGACGCGCCGGACCAGCTCGCTCTTGCCCGCGGACTTGGCGGCCGCGGGAGGCGCTCCCCGCAGGATCAGGTCCTGGAGGCTGCGGGACTTCGACTGTTCCACATAGGAGAGCGCCTCTTCCGCCGCGGCGTCCGAGCCACGGCCCAGAGACAGATCGACCAGGCTCTCGTAGACCTCCAGCTTGTTCTTCATGAAGCCGATCTTCAGCTCCTCGCCCCGCAGACCGCTGGGCAGCGCCTCCAGGACGTGCTGGGCGGCCCGGTAGGACTGGTAGGCGGCGTGTGGCTGCCCCCCTGCTTGCTCGATCTGGCCCTTTACGCAGTGGAGCTGGAAGCTCAACGCGGGAAGGCCCAGTGCAGAGAGGCTCTCGGCCGCCTGGTCGCACTCCCGGCGGGCCGCCTCCAGATCGCCCATGTCGCCCATGCGCAGGGCGAGGCGAGAGAGCAGGAGCTGGCAGAGGATGGCCTTGCTCGCGAGCGCCGAAGACCGAAAGGATTCGAGCGCCGCCAGGCAACTGCGGCGAGCTTCGAAGAGACGGCCGGCGTCGAAGAGGATGATGGCCTGATAGAGGTCGAGGAGCGCGAGCCAGACGGTGTTCTGCTCCCGGACGAACATCGCCCGCGCTTCTCTGAACAGCTCGAGGGCACGGAGCACCTTCCCCCGCTGTCCGTGGGCGATGGCGAGGTAGCTGAGCGACTTCGCGGCCTCGTAGCCCATGCGGAGCTGCCGGAAGGCGTCGAGCGCTTCTTCGGCCATCGTGGCCGCGTCCTCGCTAAGGTTCAGCTCGAGGTAGATCTCCGAAAGGTCGAGAGGGCAGAGGGCGGCCAGATAGGCGTCGCCCACCTTCCGGCAGGCTTCGCGCGTCGCCTTGAGCCCCTCGATGGCGAGGCCGTATTGGCCCCGCAAGTAATACAGGTACGCGATGTTGTAGTCGGCGAGAGCCACCAGGGTGGGCATCCCATGCTCAGCGCAGAAGGCCCGGGCGCGGCGATGGGTCTCGAGGGCCCGCGGGAAGTCGTTCAGGGCGATCAGGCACATCGCCATGTCGCCCAGCGCCACGGCGATCCCTTCCACGTTCTGGTGGGGCAGCAGCCGCTCGTAGGCCTGCTCGTAGCAGCCGAGCGCCTCCGCGAAGCAATCTTGACGGTGGTAGATGTTCCCGACGTTGATCTCCAGGCGCGCCAGCCGCAGCTCGTCGCCCTCGCGGGTGAAGATCTCGCGGGCCCTCTCCGCCGCCGCCTGCGCCCGCCCGTACTCGCCGAGCAGGATGAGCGGTTGAATCGACGTGCTGAGCGTCCGCCCCACCTCCGTGGGCTTGCCTACTTTTCCGAAGAGCTGGACGGCTTGCTCGTGGTGCTCGACCGCCGCCTTGTGCTCGTTCAGCGCATAGAGGGCGTTGCCCTTGGCCCGCAGGCTCTGGGCGAGCGCCTCGGCGCTGCGTAGCTTGCGAGCGATGGTCTCGGCCGCCTCCGCCAGCGCCAGGGCCTCCTTCACGTCCACTCTGACCTTCTGGGGCACGATCTCGCTGAGCCTGGCCACCACTTCCGGGCGCAGCAGTCGGGGATGCCGGGAGAGGAACTTGCGCCGACTGCGGTCATCCGCCAGCGTGGCCAGGTCGGCGTAGAGCCGCTGATCGCGGCGGCTCACGGGCTCATGCGCCGCCGAGGGTATGGCCGGGGTCGCCGCCAGTGTGAGAAATGTCACTTTCGACGCGGTTTTGGCGGCCAACGAGCAGCGACATGGGCCGCCAAGGATAGCACGCGCAGCAGCCCGCCCGCTATCCTATCATTCGCGCGTGCCGGCCCTGCTGGAAGTCAGGGACCTCGCCGTCCACTACGCTGCCGGCAGTGGCGCGCCTGCCGTGGCGGTGGACGAGCTGAGCCTCGACATCGAAGAAGGCGAGGTCGTCGGCCTGCTGGGCGAGTCCGGCTGCGGCAAGACCACGCTGCTGCTCGCCATGCTCGGCCTGCTGCCGGGCTCGGCGCGCGTGGTGCGCGGTTCCATCCGCTGGTGCGGGAGGGAGTTGCTGGGACTGGGCGACTTGGAGCTGCGCCGTCTGCGAGGGGCCGAGATCGCGATCGTCTTCCAGGAGCCTTCTCTGGCCCTGAATCCCGTGCGGCGGGTGGGCGCCCAGGTGGCGGAGGTAGTTCGTGCCCACCGACGCTGGAGCGGCCGACGCTGCCGCGAGGAGGCGCTGTCCATGCTCGCTGAGGTGGGCTTCACGGAGCCGGCGCGGATCCACGACTCCTATCCCCACGAGCTCAGCGGCGGCCAGCGGCAGC
>WNGG01023631.1_pt1 | contig 11427 bp, 12 predicted proteins | sample 5400661 | NCBI WGS metagenome assembly WNGG01 (sample SAMN13153372, study PRJNA577476) | soil metagenome | isolation source: 100 cm soil or saprolite under Garry oak tree replicate 1 | place: USA:California | collected 2016-06-15 | reverse complement strand
AGCCTACTGTATCATCTTTGCAGTTCAGCTTGGCCTCTCTTCTCAAAGGAACGACCTACAACCGCTTGTTCAACTTTCAATCTTTCAATCCAAATCCGACATTCACCCTTAGCGCATATTTCCTAGACACATCGAACTACGTCTACCAGTGGAACACCCAGTTTTCACCGGCCCTAAACGTGAAACAGAATGGCTCCCTGACCGTTACGAAGAGTGTCAGCCCGACAAGTCCGTCTTACGGACAAATCGGAACCGTCACAGTCAGCATACACAATAACAACCTAACCACCACATACTTCAACATAGAAGACCTCAACCCAGATGCTGAGATCTTCCTATACCCTCAGGGAGTAGGGAACATTCCACAGCAGCCTCAGCCCTGCCCAGTCGTCGTCAACTCCTTTTCTCCGGTCATAGCCAATACTACATACTTCACATTCCAAGTCAAAAACGGTCTAGGCTGCGCTCCAACAGTTCTGACACATGTCCTCCTCCAACCTTTTGGTCAGGCAATGCAACTTGTGGCGTCTCCAAACATGCTCCTCGGGGGAGGTGAGGCATGGAGCCTATTGAAACCCTATCAGATTCCTGGAGGCCCTGCCGTGCTCTTCGAGCAGCTGACCCTTAGACTGACATTCCAGAACTATGCCAATATTACAGATTCGGGTCAGGTCGGTTACTCGGGACCTCTCCCGCAACTCGAAAACCCGAAGACCTCCTATCTTGGACTTGACTGTTTACCGTGCTCGGTCCCTAGCGGCGGATCAACCACCATTGCGGGCGCTCTCGTAAACGCGACAGGCAAACCGATCGCAAACGCTCCCGTGGTACTATCATACAAGTTTACGAACAACACACTGAGACCGATAACGACTGTCATAACAAACTCGACCGGCGGATATTCTACCAACTGGCTGGGCGTGTCGACCCTGCCATTAGGAAGCTACCGACTCATCGCCAACTACACGGGATCTCTACAGAACAATGCTGAGGGGATGTACATCCCGTTCTCAATAATCACTCCAACAAGCATCTCGCCCGGCGGAACGATAACTCTGTCCTATCCGTACTTCTTCAACGTCACAGGTGCAATGTCAATAACACCGGAACGAATAGCCTACAGCAGCCAAGTTAATGCAACGGGGACAGGCCAGCAGCTGATTGGTGAATACATCACCCAATCTCCTACAATAGCCGTCACGGTCGGACCCCCAACGATCATCCCTGTGGTAGAGATGACGATGAACGTTACGAAGATCAGTTTCCTCTATGTCGCCCAGAACCAGAGCCTGGTCCAGGTCAACCTTAGCGTGACCAACACCGGACCTCAACTCGCTAACAATGTTATCGTATCTTCTTTGATTCCGCAAAGCTCCAGGACCAACTCTACTGGTGGCTCGGTACCGTTCTGGCTCCCAGTTGTGAGCCTCGGTCCTTCTCTTTCCGAAGCCAGCAACCTTAAGACCGTAACATTCTCCGTCGCATCCCTCCCATCGGGACAAAGCTTCTCCACATGGTACACTGTCAGGGCAAATAGCACGAATCTCTACGAGACCGCCAACAACGTCACCGCTCAATCTGGCGCGAACCAGTACAAGTTCTACTACACCGGACCCCTTCTCGGGGTGTATCCCTCTCCCTCGACCACCCAGCTTCCCCAGATAGGCCTCCTGAAAACCTATCTCACGATCGACCCGGCGGTCGTGGCGAATAAGACATCAACCATCGTTAGCGTACATCTATACAACGCGGGAAATGTAACCTACAACAACATCATAGCCACAGTACCGAGTTTCACAGGAACCAATCTATGACCCGACGATTGCAGGCTTCAATCCAAGCCTGAGAATTGTCATCTCCGCTCCAACGACTCAAGTCTCGGCAGGAGCAACTGCCCTCGTGATAGTAACGGTAACAAATACAGGGTCGTCTAACGTGACGAATTTCTCGTACAATCTTCAAGCCTTCAGCCCCTTGTTCAACCCACTGGGCCCCTCATCTCCTGAGACCAGCTACGGAAGCTACTCCACAAGCTGGCCCTTCAGCCTCGGAGCAGGCCAGAGCATCAATTTCCGAATCGGAATGCAGACAAGGGCAGGAGGCACGTATCCTGTCTACGAATCATACATCAGCTATCGATACAGTCCGCCAGGATCAACAATCAGCAACCAGGGCGCACAAGTCTCCGCCTCGAGCGCAGCACTGATAACTGCTACTGACACAACACCGCCAACTGTTAGTACTCCGTGGTCCAGCCCATTCGCCCCGACCTCCAGCGACCAAGTTCACGTCTGGACGCAAGTCTACGACGGTAGCGGAGTCAGCTCGGTCAACCTAGAGTATTCCACTGACAGACTGACATGGACATCCGTTCCAATGACCCCACTGGCTCGGTCAACATAGAGTATTCCACTGACAGACTGACCTGGACATCCGTTCCAATGACCCCACTGTTCGGCTACTACGCGAAAGGACAAAACGTGCCCGTCCAACAACCATTCTTTGGAGACATATACAACGTAACCATCCCACCAATAGGCCCAGGCGCGGCCGTGTTCTATCGCATCAGAGCATCGGACAGTCTTGGAAACAGTGGACTCCAAGACAACAACGGCAACGACTACGTCTACTTCATCCAAGGAGGCAACAGCTGGCTCTTTCCCAACCAGGTTCCGGGAACGAACATGCTGTTGAACGGGACTCAGTACGTTCCAGCAATCCTAACATCACTCTTCCTCAACGTGTCCACACCGATTGCAGTCCAGGTAATACAGCTCCCATCAAATCCGGGTGGAACTCCACCGGCAGGATTATCCGCTCTGGGAATCTACACGCAAGTCAACGCCAACATTTCCATCACCTTGAATGCCCGCGTCCGATTCTATTATACACCAAGCCAGATTCAAGGCCTGAACACCAGCACAATCGCTCCATACTACTGGAATGGAGCAAGCTGGATCCCTCTAAGCAATGTTGCGGTGAACACTAACCAGAACTATGTTGAGGGAACGGTCAACCATTTCAGCCTCTTCGCAGTGTTCGCCAAACAAGCGTCAACTCAGCCTCCTCCGACAACACAACCGGCTAGCCAATCAACCATCCTCTACATCGGTCTAGCTGGCGTGATCGCTGCAATCGCCATCATAGGAGGAATCCTCCTAGCAAAGAAGCGAAAACGTGGACCAACCCACCTCCTTCCGACGCCAGCTTCCCCTCCCACAGTTTTCGGAAGCCCATCGACTCGCTGACCTGCTCATTCGAAAAATCCAGGCTAGCAAGGTCATAGTCGGTTTGACCTCGTTCGGCCTCCTCCGGTTCACGGCTAAGGGGCTCGCTCGCCGCAGGGTTCGCACCATTCTTACAATTGTCGGGCTTGCCGCACTGATCCTTACCTATGTGACGGTCCAATCTCTGGTCTCAACTCTCGAAGTGAACCTGTCAGGAAGCGTATCCTCCCTCGGAGGCGAGATTGATGTCTGGAGCAAAGGCGCCTCCTACCCGTTAATCAGCAAGATTCCCGAATCCTACGCCGCAGTAGTGAAAGCCGTCCCAGGGATTTCTTTCGCTACGCCAGTCACCCTCGCACTGCTGACAGTTGACTCTGCTGAGGCTCTCACTGCAGGTGTAGTTCCTGCCCAGCTACATTTGCTTCTCAACTACAGCATGATAGCAGGAACCATGATCACATCAAACCAAACCGGAGTACTGGCGATAGGGAAAGCGCTGTCTACAACCATAGGAAAAGCCGCAGGAGATCCTGTCCAGCTCAACGGCGCAATGTACAGAATTTCAGGGGTTTACCTTACCAACAGTTGGATGGACTACTCGGCCATTATCCCCCATATAGTCGCGCAACAGATGATCGGAATGGTGAATGGAACCTCGATGATCGTTGCCACCGCTCGGGACTCACGAAATGTCAACAACCTGATAGGTCAGATCAGGACCCTAATGCCGACGGTAGAGGCTTTTCGGACCAGCGAGACTCCTTCCAAGGTCTCGCCAATATTCGCCTCTCTGGAAAGCATAGCCTCCGACATAACAGCAATCGTAACCCTTGGCGCTGTCTTGGGAATAATGAACTCAAACCTCAACAACCTACGCGAAAGAATGCGCGCATTTGCCATCTTCAAGGCGACCGGAGCCTCTTACAACCAAATAATCAAGCTCGTCCTGTACGAGTCTCTCTTATTGGGGACCCTGGGAACGCTAGTAGGGCTTGGAATATCCTACTTGGCTCTCCAGTTTATTTCGATCCCAATTGTCCAGAATGTCAGCGTCGGCGTAATCCTAGTCCCTTCCACGTTCCTCTACGCTGCTCTGCTCGCATTTTCCGTCTCGGTAGTGGCTTCCATTTATCCTGCGCTCAGAATCGCGCGGGTCCGGCCTCAGGAGGTCTTCAGGTTTGGATGAGGAACTCCTTCTAAGAACGGATGAGTTGAGCAAGACGTACTGGAATGGACCAGAGAAAACAGTCGCTCTCGACAATGTAAGTTTACAAGTTCGTAAGGGAGAGCTTCTGGCAGTCTACGGTCCGTCTGGGTCCGGAAAGACCACCCTCCTGTTCCTTCTATGCGGGTTTGACAAGCCAACAGCAGGCAAGGTACTACTTGACGGGATTGAAATCTCAAACATGGATGAGCATCGACTTTCCAGGATCAGACGCACCACCGTGGGTTTTGTTTTTCAAAACTACAATCTTGTTGAGGAGCTGACGGTCCTGGAGAACGTCAAGTTGACAATGATGTTCGAAGGGAAACCCGAGGAAGAAATGAAAGAGAGGACAAGTGAACTACTCGACAAGGTAGGATTGGTTGGCAAAGAGCGACACCGACCCTCTCAACTCAGCGCCGGGGAGCAGCAACGAGTCGCAATCGCTAGAGCACTGGCGAACAAGCCGCGGCTTGTCCTGATGGATGAACCTACCGGGAACTTGGATCAGGATAATTCCCGAGCACTTGTGCAACTGGTAACGAGTATCATTCGAGGCGAAGGAGTGACCTTCGTAATCGCCACGCACAATCTTGAGATTGTCCAGAGAACACCGTCAAGGCTGTTTCTCAACGCAGGCCGTGTGGCGACTGACTTCATATCACAATCGTAAAGTCCGAAGCGATCCCCCGAGGAAAAAGGCTAGAACCACTACCGTTGATGAGGCTTAACCCCCAGAGCTTCCAGTTTGTATTGGAGATGTTTCTCCAAAGCCTTTGTCATGAGCAATCCACTCTTCATGCTGTAGTAGATGAAAAGCCAATAATCTTTCTGGGCCACCCTTTCCCCTCCTGCACCAAGAACGTACAACTCAATCTGATCTAACAGATTCATGACGTCCCGATCTCTCAATTTTCCCCCGCCTCTCTGTTCATTGGAAACCCTGTTCTTTCATCCATTTGTCGGAGAATAACTTGCTGAGATAATTCCGGCCCGTATCAGGGAGCAATGTGACAATCGTCTTGTGTTGGTCCAAGCGTTCTGCAACCCTCAAGGCTGCTTGAACGGCCGTTCCTCCTGACCCTCCTACGAGGATTCCCTCTTCCCGGGCGAGTCGTCGGGCCATTTGGAAAGCATCAGTGTCGGAGACCTGTATGACATCATCAATAATCGACATGTCCAGTGTTCCCGGCATGAAATCTTCGCCTATCCCTTCCACCTTGTACTGGTGTGTCTGTTCGTTTTGTTTGTGAAAACGTGGATAGAAAATGGACCCTTCCGGATCGGCGCCGACAACCTTCAAGGCTTTTTTCCTCTCCTTTAGAAACCGTCCTGTTCCTGTGATGGTCCCTCCGGTTCCCATGCCGCAGACAAAAACGTCGATCTTTCCCTCGGTCTGACGCCAAATCTCAGGCCCTGTTGTGCGATAATGAGCGTCTGGATTAGCATGGTTCTCATACTGATTAGGCATGTAGGAGTGCGGAGTCTCTCGCGCCAGCCTCACCGCGACCTTGGTATAATGTTCAGCAGATTCTGGGGAAACGTTCGTAGGTGTCACCACCACTTTTGCCCCGTACGCTCGTAGGATGCTCCTCTTTTCCTCGCTCATCTTGTCCGGCATGACGAAAATCATCCTGTAGCCTTTCACGGAGGCAACCATTGCCAATCCAACTCCGGTGTTTCCTGATGTCGGCTCTATGATCGTTCCACCGGGTCTTAGGAGTCCCCTCCGCTCCGCTTGCTCGACCATTGCGATTCCTATTCGATCCTTGACGCTCCCGCCAGGGTTGAGGTTTTCCAGCTTTGCAAGAATAGTAGGCTTGAAACCTTTCGAGACTTTGTTCAACCGGACGAGAGGCGTGTTTCCAACGACGTCTAGTATTGTCTTGTGGACTTCCATTGGGACAACTGCTTCCTTTCGTATCTTCAGTCAAGGTTGTTTATCTGAATATGCAGATTCGCAGGTTTTCGACTCGCTTCGACTGATAGAATTGGATTGGTCACAAGCTCGCTGCAATAGCCAACGCTGGGCAACCTATCCCCTTTAGATTAAGGTCAGGGCGCGAAGACACACTCACAATCTCCACGGCCCATTGGCGAGATTACCTAGGGCCTTCGTCTGAAGTATCAAGAATCTTAACTTTCACGGTTTTCCCAGCAGGCCTGATACGTGATTGTAAGATTTGTTCCAACGGGTCCCCACTGGCATCCCTGAGCTGGACGGCGTAATCGAGGGAGGGCTGCCCAAAGCTGGTCTGTTTCTAGTAGCTGGAACTCCGGGGTCTGGTAAGCCAGCTTTTAGCGCGAGATTCCTCTACGAGGGCATCATCAAGGGCGACAGGGGAATCTATGTCTCCTTCGCCGAGGGTCGTGACGCGTTTTTCTCAGAAACGGCGCGGAGTGGTTTGGACTTCGCCAAGGCAGACGAAGCTGGCATGTTCCTCTACATGGACCTTCTAACCGTTAAGAACGAAGGTATTCCCGCTGTGACCCAGTCCATAGTTGACGCCGTCCTTGATTTCAAAGCATCTAGGCTTGTAATTGACTCGTTTTCTGCAATGGCCCAAGCGGTCCCTCAACTGATAGAGGCTAGGTCAATACTTCACACGATTCTCGGAAAGATAATCAGGCAGGCTGAATGCACGACTCTCCTGATCTCAGAAGTCCCCATGGGCACTTCGAGGCTTGGCCTAGGGATTGAAGAGTTCGTGGCTGATGGAGTCCTCAAGTTCACCCAGAAGGAGATCGATGGGCGGGTTATTAGAAATCTGGTCATTCTCAAGTTGCGCGGGACAAAGATAGGGAGAAGAGAGCACTTGTTCACCCTCGATGGTGGGTTTCGGATACTAAGCCCCTTCGACTCCTCATACGCTAACAACGGACACTCCTACCCCGTCATCAAGAATACAGCATCACACTCCTCCACGGGAATCAAGGGTCTCGATACCATTCTCGGGGGAGGCCTCAAGCGGGGAAGTCACATTCTCTTAGAGGTCGGAGACGATGTCTCGTCAACCTCTCTGATGAGCTTTCTCACCCCGATAATATCAAACACCGTCAAGTCCGGCGACCAAGTCATCTGTCTCCCGGTCAACGGAATGTACCCTGAAGAATTGCAAGAAACCCTCGGAAAGTCGGTTCCAGAAGGACTAGCGTCAATGCAAGTTTTCGACATCACGGGAAAGGGCGGTCCGAATACCGTGGACCTTGGAGGTGCGACCGTCCTCCAGCCCTTTGACATGTTCTGGAAGACAGCTAAGAAGCTGAGGAAACCCGAGAACCGATTGCTGAGCATAATCGGCTTCGACGCCCTAGAGGCGAGATATGCGAAGGACCTCCTCGCAATGCAGGGTTTGATCATCGAGACAATCGCTAAGGTGAGAAACGCGGGAGACATCATGATATCAATAGCTCGGCCATTCTCCAACACCCTGCGAGAACTTGCCAGTGCCTCAGATGTTCATTTGAGACTTGCCCAGTATGATGGCGTTCTTTGCCTTTTGGGCGTAAAACCGAGGACCGACTACTATGGTGTCTCTCTCCCAGAGAAGAGTGCGCATGCTCAGATCGAACTGGTCCAGGTTTCCTAGCATGGCCGCAACAGTGGGCGCCTCGTTGGACCGGCCGCTGATAGAATCCATCGACGCCGCCCTCAGTGCTCTTGGTGCAAGTACGAGAGAGTCGGTTCTGCTTTATCTTCGTAGGAGATATTCCATTTCTCTGGAAGAGACACCTCAGAGGATGGACGAATTCCTCCAAGCTCTCCATGCCCTGCTCGGATACGGTGCAAGAGTGATAGAGAAACTAGTAATCGCTAGATTGGTCGAAACCAATGAGATCCCACTTGCCGAGGCCAGGGGTAGAAATCTGGCCGAGATTATGACTCTCTCAAGCAAGGGGCGCGAGAAGGCTAGGACAACAGCCTGAGAAAACTCTCTCAGCGCGACACCAATTCTGCTCGAGAAGTTCTCTCACCCAACCAGCAACGTTTGACATACTCTGAGCTATTGTGGCATACCTATGTCTCTACATAGCTCACTTGTCTTTCATGGCAGCCTTCATGAATAATTGGAGGAATTTGTCCGCCCCAGTTGGCGAGGTTTTCTTCTCGGGCTTAGGCTAACGGTTTTGCTTGGCTTTCGAATCGTTTTGCGAGCCCGAAGACCCCAAGGAAGAGAAGCGCTCCTGCTACTGCTGTGACCATCGAGGTGAGGACCGTGGTGGTCTCTCCTACTGAACTGATCAGGCTGGCTATTTGATCAGTTGGCAACGAAAGTGTCAGAACCAAGCCCACGACGCTTTGAATCGTCAGCAACGAAAATGCGATTATCATGGTCCAAGCACGAAACGAGCCCGTAATCCTCGTCACTTTGTATGCGTAGAATACCACGCCTGCTTGGAAGATGAGTTCTAGGACCGCTATGAAGTAGAGCGTTGGTAAAACGATAGGATCTAGCACTCTTCCTATAGCCTCACTTTCGTTTCTCCATGGCCCCACGGAAGAGATCCATGAATTTCTCCGATGCAACCCTCCTGGGGGAGCCAGTGATGACCCCTTCATAGTTCGTGAAGGCGGATTCTATCTTGATTCCTGTCGATGTAATCTGGAACTCCCTCAACCGCTTGTCATGATCGCTACCCCTCATTTTCAGAACCACCAAGGCTTTTCGCATTGAGGACTCTATCTCGACCGGCTTGAGGGCAACGATACAGTCGACAAGGAAACTCAATCCTACTTCGGTGACTGCGAATGACCCTCCTGTCATCTGGGGAGACTCCCAGACAAGCAAGGAGCTTATTCCCTTGGTCTTGAGGTGCATGATCAAGCGGTACGCTTCTCGCCTCAGCTCGCTTTCCTTCACGAACATGGCGAGATGGCTCAACGAGTCCACAACGATTCGTCTGGGCTGGATGTCTCGGAAGGATTCGTCGAGCAGACTTTCTCCCTCTGACTCGAGCATCAGGCTTGGTGAGGTGCATACGATTCTGAACTTGTTGCCTTCCTCTAGCTTTCGAAGGTCCCATCCGAGGTTTTTCGCGTCTCGGTAGATCTGGTCGGGCATTTCTTCGAAGGTCACGTAGATCCCAGGTTCTCCAAGCTTGACCCCGTTAACCAAGTACTGGAGGGCTAGAGTTGTCTTTCCGCAGCCAGCGCTCCCAGCCACCATTACCGCATCTCCTTCCATAAATCCGCCATGTAGCATCTCGTCCAGCTCAGTTATTCCGGTCCTGACCCTCCCACCCTCCGCGACCTTTCCAGTGAAGAACTGGTCAACTCCCGAGACTCCTGTTCTAGAACTTGGTGTTGTCAATTTTCTCCACCCCCTCTAGATTCCTGAGATGTTTCGCGATGGCGTCCAAGACCTCCCTGTCCCTCGCACGGTCCAAGAGCAAAACCTCCGAACGACCAATCCTCCTCGTCTTTAGAATGCCCAGATTCACAAGACCTCGGACGTCTTCTTCGATCGAATTTCCTGTTCTCCCGATGCGACGGGCGACGCTGTCGAGCGTGTCGATGAGTCCAGGGTTGCGGTGGAATAGAACCAGCAGGTCTCCTGTGACCTCTGAAGCGAGAAGCGTTTCCAGCATCTGCGCAGCGCTCAGTTTGTCGGCGCCTCCACCGTGCGGGCTTCTTTTGCCCTCTCAAGGGCTTCGCCATAGTCGAAGCTTTCTTGAGAATTGTATGGAACATTCAGCTTTCGGAATAGGTCTTTGACGATGACTTTCTCGAGGACTGTTGCTCCGTTGCCAAATACCGATTGTAGTTTCCTGTGGAACTCCTTTGGATCAGTTGCTTCATTGAACAAGCCTTGGCCATTTAGAACCCCAAGAATTGCTTCGCCCAGAGCCGCTCTAATCCCCTCGCCGATGCTGAGCTGCAACATCGAAGAGAAGGTTTTCTCTTGAGCCAATCTTAAGTTGGTCCGGCTCGCCTTCCAGGTTGCTCGGAAGTCGTCCTGAGGCATAGTTGAAACGGACGAACTCATGGCTAGAGCTAGGCTCCTGCTCATTTGTTTCGTTGAGAACCCCTAAGCGGATAAACTCGTTGTAACCTAGCCCTCAGGATTTTAGTTGTTATAACGTCCACGCCAATTGCGAGAAAACTTGACAGTGAAAACGGAAAGGTAGGTTACAACACATGTATTCGGCCTGGTTCCAAGGTCTATCGTGAGCCGGACAAAATGCGGTCTCCTATGGTAACAGTGTTCCACGAGACCCTAGACTCATGTTTCGCTTCAACCCTCAAAGACATGCTCGGCTCTGCAGTTTGCGAATCGGTGTACGGACTTCTAGAGAGAAATGGGATTCCAAGGGGAGAGATTTGCAACAGATTTGATGACACCGTAATTGTGCTCACCAAAATCCTCGGCGCCTCTTCCCGAGTTCTCGTCCATAGAACTGTTGTTGAGATGTTCCGTCAATACTCGCAAAGGGCGGATTTTTCCTACCAGGATTCTCTAAGAGACCGATTGATTGTCTTGAAGGAGGCAGTTGTCGCTAACCACTTGATCCCGAAGAGCCGGCACGATAGCATCGACTTTGACAGCGTGGAAAAAAATGAGACTTTCGAGCTCGGGAGAAACTGGCAATCACAACAGTTCGTATGACAATCGGGAGACGTCGAAAAAAGACGTTAACGCGTCTTGAATGGTCGATTATGGGGTCGCCGACGTGTCCACATGAGGGATATTTCGAGTAAGCCGCGAATAGCTATCTTTTCTTGCAAGAAATGCATAAATTAGCGCCAAGGCCGCGGGTGCGAGGCCGGACAGGTCAACATGGCCTCGCTGATCGCGTTCGTTAGCATATTCGTAGAGTCGCCCTACATGGATGATGTAGTGCAGGCTCTATCCCGCCTCGACAAGGTAGTCGACCTCTACGAGGTCACCGGCGAATTTGACATCGTCACCGTCGTCTCAGCCTCAGACATTGAGGAGTTTCGAGATGTCCTCAAGAACAAGATAATGAAGGTCAAGGGCGTCAAGAGTACTGTAA
>WNGG01015844.1_pt1 | contig 11427 bp, 9 predicted proteins | sample 5400661 | NCBI WGS metagenome assembly WNGG01 (sample SAMN13153372, study PRJNA577476) | soil metagenome | isolation source: 100 cm soil or saprolite under Garry oak tree replicate 1 | place: USA:California | collected 2016-06-15 | reverse complement strand
GACGGCTTTGATCTTTCGGGTGGCCGATCCCTCGTGATTTTTCGAGGGGTCGGAGGGTTTGGGCGGGTGGCCCGGGCTTTGAACGATTTTGAACTTCAGGGTGGCCCACTGCTCGCGGTTTTCAAGCGGTGGGATTCTTGCCATTTTTCAATGCGATGGGAACATTTCGCCGTATTTCACCATTCCCATCACAGCTCAATCGAACAAGTTGTACCGCAGGATGCACCAGAGTGTGGAGAGTCCGTCTTTCCAGGTGATTTTCTTGCCTTCTGAATAGGTGCGGCCGGCATAGGAGATGGAAACTTCGTAGATCCGCCAGTTTCCCTTCGCGATCTTGGCGGTGAATTCCGGTTCGAAGCCAAAGCGATTCGACTCGAGTTTGATGTTCTGCAGGATTTCGCGGCGAAAGACCTTGTAACAAGTCTCCATGTCGCTGAGCTTCAGGTTGGTGAAAATATCGGAGAGCAACGTCAGGAACTTGTTTCCGGCGTAATGCCAAAAATAATGGACGCGTTGCGGGCCGCCCAGGAATCGTGAACCGTAAACCACGTCTGCCCGGTCGTCAAAAATGGGCTCGAGAAGCGCTCCGTAATCCTTGGGGTTGTACTCGAGGTCGGCGTCCTGGACCAGCACGACGTCTCCAATGGCCACTTCGAAACCGCGGCGCAAGGCCGCGCCCTTGCCGCAGTTCTGGGGTTGGAAAATGAACCGGATATTCTCAAGGGAGAGTCTCGCCTTGCCATTCTGCACGAGGGCCTCGCGCGCACCTTCGGATTGGGCCTTGTCGAGATCCTCCAGCAGCGGGCGCGTGCCGTCTGTTGATTTGTCGTCTACGACGATGATTTCCTTGTCGATCGGCACAGCCTGCACACGCAGGAGCACCTCTTCGATGAACGCGCGTTCGTTGTAGACTGGGATGACGACAGATACCTTCATTTTAATTCAGGCTTCTCCAGTAGGCTTATAGAATCCGCGTACACTGATCGCACTCATGCCGCCGGCTCCCAATTCGGCCATCATGATCAAGTAAGGGCGCACAGAACTCAAACAGTTTAGCGTGACTTCGCTCACTGGACACCGGTGTCGCCCTTTTCAACGGCCGGCAACTCATGTTTTACCGGATAACGTCCCCGCAGGGAGTTCCGCCGGATTACCAGCAAGTCGAGGAACATCTGTATGCCATCCGCGACGACATTCACCTTGGTTCCAGAGTCGTGAGACCATCGCACGGGAATCTCCGCCACGCGCAAACCGTGCCGCTTTGCCAGGAACAGAATCTCGGGATCAAACCCAAATCGCTCGATCCGCTGTTGTTCAAAAATGATTGCTGTCCGTTCCCGGCGAAACGCTTTGAAGCCGCACTGTGTGTCGGAAAAATCGATCCCCGCGATCCGGCGGACCAGGCGGTTGAACAAGTTGCCTGCCTGCTCGCGAAATGCGGATTGGTGAACTACGATTTGACTCCTGTCTAAAGCGCGGGAGCCGATCGCCGCGTCGTAACCTTTTTCGCGCAGCGCCGCGAGCAGCTTATCCGCTTCTTCGATCGGGGTGGATAGATCCGCGTCACTAAATAGAACGATTTCACCGCGGGCTTCCAGTACGCCGTGCCGGACGCTGTAGCCCTTTCCGCGATTGCGGCCGTTGGAAATAAGGCGCAGACCTGGATATTTCTCACGATAGCTCTCTATCAGATCTCGCGTCGCGTCGGAGGACCCGTCATCCACGACAATGATCTCAGCACGCAACGGGCGCGCGCTCAGGAAGGCGCCGATCTGCTCGATCGCCCTCGGCAGGCGTTGCTCTTCATTAAATGCGGGGATGACGATGGAAAGGTCCAGGGGCGGCGAATTCATCTGCGGTCGCGCCCCGGACAAATTCGCGGCAAGCGGTTCGTACCTCCACGGGCGAGATTATATAGTCCGACAAAGTATTCGTCCACGCGGCGAAGCAGGACGGACGAAGGGAAAGCTGAATATTTCCGAGGCCGAGATTTCCGTGGATCGTGCCTGTCCGTAAATGCTTAAAATTAAGACACTTAATATGAAATCGCGAATTTGAGACACAAAAATCGCCGGAAGGAAAAACCAAAGAAATTACTGGACGGGCGAAAAGTTCAAAATCCCTGAGACAGCCTGATTCGAAAGCTTAGACGGCAACCGGTTCGTTACGAATGATTTCGTAGCGTTCGATGACCGCGGCTACGCCAATGCGTGACGTCCCATTTTCGGGTCTCTTCTCGACCCGAACCACCTTGCCCATCGCTCGAATAAATACTTCCGAGCCCCGCGTGACTTCCGAGGGCAGCGTGAGCGTAATATCAAGCTCGGCGCCGGCAGTCAGGTCGCGATCGATCGTGAAGTACAAGCCGCGAGTGGAAATGTCGCGGGTCTTTCCGTTCCGTGAAGAATCCTTTTCCACCGGTACCCGAATGATGACCGGCAGAGACAGGTCGTATCTACGTGCTGTTCGTCGCTCGGTCATCGCTCTCTCGACCCCCGTTGGCGAAACTTCCGCACAAACTCCCACGTGAAAATGGGTGCAATCAGAATTCCAAAGCAGGGAACATTATCTTCACCACGCTCGATTTTAACAGCGCCGGCTCTTTGCCAATTGCGGCAAACCCCGATAGCCGGAACTGCCCCTTAACTTCTGTCAAACGAACAGTTAAAAGATTCAGCAACGAACCTGAAAAGCAAAATCACAACGCATGCAAACCCAGACCTGTCCGGCTCCCCAAAACGCTCGCTCACTATAACCGAAGTATCGCCTCTTCTGCACAACTCACGCATTCTAATTATCCCAAATACGCATCTAGTTGCGGTCGCATGCTTCGCTATCTATTCCGGCCAGCCGGCGCCAGAGACGCCGGGGCCGGATCGGAATTGACGTTTTCTTTCACTTTGGGTGTCTCTTTGGCGCTTCCACGGCCCGTGCGGTCAGCGTCCAGGCCAAACTGACGAATCTTGTATAGCAGTGCCTTGTAGCTGATGCCGAGCATCTTAGCGGCATCCTTGCGGCACCAGTGAGTTTTTTCAAGCGAATCCGCGATCGCTTCCATCTCCGCTTCATCTTTCAGACTGCGCACGAGCGCCTTCAAACCTTGTTCGCGCGCTGGAGCGACTTCCTCTCGCGGAGAAATGCGCTGGCGCGTCGAAGCCATTTCGAGGAGCTCACGGAAACTGCCCTCGTCGTCTTCCAGGATGACGTAGCGTTTGACGAAATTTTCAAGCTCGCGCAGGTTTCCGGGCCAGGGATAACGCACGGCTGCTTCGAGCAGATGCTGGGAAGGAACCACGGGTTCCTTGTTGAACTTGGCGCTGTATTTCTGCAGGAAATGCCGGAAAAGCAGGGGTATTTCCGTGGTGCGCTCACGCAGCGGAGGAACATTGATCGAGAGGACGTTGAGACGATAGTACAGGTCCTCACGCAGGCGGCCCGATTTCATGGCCTCCTGGATCTCCACGTTGGTCGCGGCCAGGACGCGGACGTCGACATCGATTAGGTTGCGGCCACCTAGCCGTGAGTACTGATGGTCCTGAAGGACGTGCAGCAGTTTGGCCTGCAAGTGCGGGCTCATCTCCGCAATTTCGTCGAGGAAGATGGTGCCCTTGTTGGCGAGTTCAAATTTCCCGGGTTTCGAACGAACGGCGCCGGTGAAAGCGCCTTGTTCGAATCCAAACAATTCGGATTCGAGCAGTTCTCCCGGGAGTGCCGCGCAATTGACCTTGATGAAGGCCTGGCTGCGGCGCGTCGATCGCATGTGGATCATGCGCGCGACAACTTCCTTGCCCACGCCGCTTTCTCCGTAAATGAATACCGGTACGTCCACCGGGGCGATCTGGAGAATTTGCTGGCGGATGCGCACCATCTGCGGGCTGGCGGCCAGGAAGCAGATATCTTCCGTGATCGCATCGCAATACTCCCGTAGAGACTTGTTTTCCGCTCGAAGCTGCTGTTTTTGCCGGCACTTCAGCATAGCCACATCGAGCTCGGCCTTTTCGAAAGGTTTGGTCAGGTAATCCTGCGCGCCGAGGCGGATGGCTTCGACGACGGTACCTACTTCATTCGAACAGGAAAGCATGACGACATTGAGTGACCGGTCGATCTGCATCAACATCTTCAGGGTCTCCAGACCACTCAGCTCCGGCATGAGCACGTCCAGGATGACGAAATCCGGGCGGTCTCCAGCTTCAATCTTCTCTAGCGCTTCCCGGCCCGACACCACGGTTTCGACCTGGTATCCATCCACTTCGAGCAGGGTTCCCAGATATTTCCGAATGCTGGGTTCGTCGTCCACCACAAGGATTCTTTCTTTTTCGGCCATTTGTGCTCCCACCTTAGGTGTTTCAAAATTACCTACAGATTGTCCATCGGCAGCAGGAACGTAAAGGTGCAGCCCCGTCGCGGTTCGCTGTCCACCCATATTTTCCCGCGATGCGCCTGAACCAGGCGCTTGGCAATCGCCAACCCCAGGCCCATTCCCGAGGACGTTCGGTCGACTCGAACGAAATCCTCAAAGATTTCTTGGTGATGCTCGGAGGCAATGCCGGGTCCCGTATCCGAGACGGAGACCTTCAGGCTGTTGGGATGTTGCACGCGTTCGCGCCTGCGCTCAACCGACTGCATTTCCTCGGCGGAGCGGCGTTCCCAGAAGTGGAGTTCCGTGCGCAGCGTCACTTGGCCTCCCGCAGGAGTGTGCTTAAGTGCGTTATCCAACAGATTGGCAACCGTCTGCTGAACTTTCTGGTAATCGAACTTGAAAATTGGCAGGTCTCCGCCAAGAATCGTGTCCAGTCTCACGTGCTTCCGGACGAAGGCTTCATGCCATCGCGTCGCCAGTTCGCTCAGGCAATCCCGCAGATCGTTTTCCCGCAAGTGCAGGACAAGCTTGCCGCTCTCCAACGCGGAGTAGTTCAGGAACATCGAGACTAGACGGACCAGCCGCTCGCAACTATCTTTCGACTCCTGCAGGATGTCGCGCTGTTTGTCGGTTAGCTTGCCGAGCGATCCGGAGAGCAACAGGTCGTAGTAGCCTTTGATGACCGCCAGAGGAGTCTTCAATTCGTGAGCCGCCGAGGCCAGGAAAACAGTTTTCTGGCGGTTTACTTCCTGCAAGCGCAGATAGGCGGCGAGCAGGTTGCGATACGTGATCTCTCGTTCCTGCAGCAGTTCCTGCACGGTATGTTGTGTGGCGACTGCGGGATCTACAGCTTTGCGCTCTTCGACATCCTCAATCCGAACGACGAGCCAATCCGCTTCGGGGAGCCATTGGATTCGCGCGAGTACCTTTCGCGAACGGCCGTCGAATTCTAAATCCAACTGGTGCTCGCCGGCTTCGATCTGATCCAGGATTGCTTTCTGACGCAGACGAAGCACGTCGGAAAACAAGTTCAGGTTGGTGCCGGGCTTGAAACCGTGAGACTCCAACCGCTGTTTGCCGCGTAGATTGGCAAGCAGAATCCGCCCGGTGCGGTCGGAAACCAGGATCGGCTGCTCAAGCAAGTCAAGCAGGTTCGCCAGTAGGCTCAAAGGCAGCGTTTCGTTGACAGGCGATTCGAGTACCGGACCACGTTTCAAAATTGGTCTCCTCGGACACGTATCCGCTTTTGACAGAGCGGAGAACTCCATTTAATTCTCTGCGGTTTTTAACGGGGGACCTCCGGGATACTGTCAAAACGCAAAGGCACTGTCAATGGTAAATGCGTCCTATTTTGCACATATAAAGAAAAGCGATAGCCCGTGTCGGAAAGCCACCTGTGGAAAAGCAATTCCATCCCCATTTGGCAGTCTATAAGTCTATTATTCACAATAAGATGAGAACGCGCTGTTTTTTGTGAATGATGGCAACGCATGTGCTACCACCAACGGGGTACTAGCCTAAAAGTACCAGGTTTTGGGCATTGGGAAATTGTTTTTCCATATCCTTTGCTTCAGAGAGAAGGTATGCGCTTAACCCCCGCTGAGCGCCGGCGTTCTCCACGGATTCATGTACAGATTCCAATGTTCGTTCGAGGCGTAGACGCCGCCGGAGCTGAATTTCTCGACCTAACGAAGACCCTGGACATTAGCGCTACCGGGGCCTTCCTGGCGAGTCCACGGTCGCTGCGTGCCGATCAACTTTTGAACCTGACGATTCCTGCGCCGCCGTCGCCGTCGTCAACACTACCAGCTGAGACTCCGCCGATCCAGGCGCGAGTTCGCCGTCACCGCATTGCGAGCGGCATACACTTGTTAGGCGTGGAATTTCTTAAGGCGCTTGACTGATGTCCCGCAAGAACGGTCGAGGAACGTGTGGTAATACAATGGCCGGGAAGAGTGCGCAAAAGTTTGCGTTCCCTCCTTTGTTTGTTCCCTTGATTCTATTCTGAGTTGATTTGGAGCGGTTGCTATTCGTTCAGCGTCAGTACCTTAGCATGTATTCTAGGGTGTGCTTACGCTCGATCGGATCGATGGCAGAGCTCGTGCACTGCTTTTCATGCACAATATTGCTCTGCCCACTCCCCGTTGGGGCAATTTGGAGTTTTGACGGGACTCTTGATGCCGCAACCAGCCGACCCCAACCCGCACCGTCTGTCGACCGAGGATGCCTTTCTCGAGTTGCTAACCGACACGCTCGAATCCATGGAGCGTCCGGCACGCGGACCATTTCTTGAGAAGTTTCTCAAGTCCATCGCACACGTGGATATCAATGAAGCGACGAGTCTGGACATTTGGGATCAAGTTCTGGCGCGAAAGCGCGAACTCTCTGAAAACGTCGGCAAAAAAGTAGCCTTGCAGGCGGCGTTGGTGGATGTGCTGGCTTCCGCGGATCTACTGCGTCTGCCGATTTTGATGGAGTATGAAGAGCTTCGAAAGCTTCAGATCAACGCAACAACGGATCCCTTGACCAGCTTGTACAACCGGCGTTTTTTTGACGACTACTTTGAGAAGGAACTCAACCGGTCCATCCGGTATTCGCACCGGCTCGCGCTGGTCGTCTTCGACTTGCATCGCTTCAAGGAAGTAAACGATCGCTACGGGCATCCCCAGGGCGATATCCTGCTTCAAATGGCGGCCACAACATTGCGAAAATCCATGCGTACTTCAGACTACGCGTTCCGGATTGGCGGGGATGAATTCGCGCTTTTGCTGCCGCAATCCGACCCGGAACAAGCGACTGCCATGAGCCGCCGTTTGCGCGCGGCCTATTCGGCGACGATTGAGCCCCTTCGTCTGGGTGTTTCTCTCGGGCTGGATTATGGTTTGGCAGTCTATCCGGACGACGGTGAGCGACAGGAGATCCTGATTCGGGTTGCCGACGAGCGGCTCTATCAATTGAAAAAGGCAGGACTGCCTCCGACCGAGGGGCCAGCAGCTTCACCCAGCACCCGTCCGCCTGCAAGCGCCGAAAGGCAATCTCCTCCTCCTGCGGTGGGACCGCCCTCCGAGGCATCTTTGAGTGCTGAAGTAAAGAGGCCGGCCTTGGAGCGCCGGCGGTGGGAGCGCGTTTCCCTGGCGGGTACGCGCGCCTACGCACTCATTGGAGAGGGAGTCGAGCGCACGGCCCGCGTGTTGGACTTGGGCTATGGCGGAGTAGCCCTCGAGACGGCGCGGCCGGAAGAACTCGAGGAATCATTCAACGCTGTTCTCCACGTGCCGATTCTGCCTCCCGTTCGTGTGACTTTGCGCCGCATTTATTTTGGAAAGGGAAGCTCGGGCAGCTCGCGTGTTGGCTGTTCGTTTGTCACTTAAGGGGAGATGAGCTGCAGCTTTGCTTAGACTTTCACTCGCCGAGCTGCTGGCGTAGCGCACGAGCGCTGAACAGCAATGCCTGTTGCACGCGGGCTAACCCCAGTCCCCATCGCATCTCCGCTTGCTCGGCCGAGACTCCATGGGCAACCAATCGAATATTCAGGCACGTCTCCGGAATCGCGCTCCAACAGGTCCTTCAATCCGGCAGTGAGATCCACATAGCGATCTTGTTCGAAATTGAGTGAAGGCTCCGCAAAAACGAGTCTCGCTTGCGAAGCAAACTCGTAGGCTTCCCCGGCAGTGACGCCCGCCTGTGAATCGCTTTGCGTGCTGACGGATGCGCTGCTAAACGAGGAATCCGGACTGTTCACGGCGGCAAGGAAGCCGCGCAAAGGCAGATGTTTCCGCGCCGGGGCAATCCGTTCTACTGCGCGAGGGTTTTCGCGGAGGTCCACATAGTTTTCGGCGGGTGGATAAACCGTCGCCGGCCCGCGGCCTTCCGTGTCATCAATAATTTCGACGCGCATCAACGGGTGCGTGCTCCGCCGGGAGCGGGCTTTACGCGCCGTCCCGCCGCGGCGGGCCGGCTTCCCGCTCGCCGCACCGCCTTGGCGGGCGAGTAACGCGCCGGCGAGTTGAAGCCCGCCAGAAATTGGAGCCCGCCAGTAAGAAAGAACGCTATCGTTTCTCGCAATTGCGCACAAGAGGAATCCGGCGTCATTCTCCCATCGTGTGTAGGCGCTCGTCGTATGGACTTCCCAGCAGCGGGTCGATCTGCTGGCGGAACCGCTTGGTTTGTGCGGCGGCTTCGTGTGCTTCAAGCGCCTGGCGGTTCTGCCAGACTTCGACCAGAGTGAAGTGGTTGATCCGCGAGACTTGAACATAGACTTCCACGCGCACGGCTCCCTTTTCCTTACGGCTTTCCGCCGCGTACTCGTGCAGCAATTTCGCGCCGGCAGCGGCCTCCGTCGGCAGGACGTCCACATGTGTCACGACATAAATCTTATCGCTCGTCTTGGGCTCTTGCGCGCGAGCCCATCCCGCAAGGCCTAGCGTGGCCAGCTCTTGCGCGCGAGCCCATCCCGCAAGGCCTAGCGTGGCCAGAAACAAAACCGCACATACGTGGAACTTGCGACGGACCGATAGTGCATTGGTATTCACGGACATTTCCTTCCTCCCCGTATCGTTAATCCTTCGGGCCGCAATTTCTGGCGCACATCAAAATAGCCCGCTCCCGGCGAAGTTCGCACCCGAGCGTTAGAATGCGCCGACCGGCTTCGTACGCAATAGATTTCTTGTAGCGGCGCAGCAACAGGTAACTTTGCCTGCTGCCAGGTTCCAGTAGGACAGGCACTCTTGCCTGTCCGCTCGTCCTCGGCGATAACGTACCGGACAGACAAGAGTGTCTGTCCTACCCGGCAAACTGACCACAACCGGAGCGTCGCGCTTGGCAAGAATGCCCGGAATCGCGTATGATTGCAAATTGTCCGCTGACCAAGCGACGCGGCTGTAGTCCTGGCGCCTAGCCGGGTGCCGCGCAGACCGGCCAGACGGCAGGAGACCTCGATGAAACCCAACATTCACCCGGACTACCATCCTGTAACGGTGCACTGCGCCTGCGGGCACACGTTCCCGACGCGCTCCACGATCAAGGGCGCATTGCTGCGCGTCGAAATCTGCTCGAACTGCCATCCTTTCTTCACCGGAAAGCAGAAACTGGTGGATACGGCGGGCCGCGTTGAGCGTTTCACCAAGAAATACGAGAAGGCAGCCGAGGCTCAACAAGCCATCAAGGACGCCAACAAGAACAAGAAGAAGTAGCCCTCGCTACACTGCGGTTTGGTATTCACACCTCGCGCGCCAGTGTAGAATGCCGCGCGATATAATGTTCCCGGGCTCCAAGTCGCCGACGCCCGCCCAGCCAGATGGCGGGCTTTGGCGACGGCGCGCGGAGCCCGCACCCGATGGCTTCTCACCCGATGACTTCTCCGCAGCCGGATAGCGTGCAATTCGAAGCCGCTGTGCCGCGCGTGACGCTCCGAAATCACTTCGCGCATCCTTACGATTCGGCGATCGCCGCGGCGCGCACGTGTTACGCGCCGCGGATCATCGGCCCGGAAGAAATCACCGACAAGCAGCGGGTGCAAATCGGAGCGGCCACGTTTTTCGGCGGCCACCATACGGTCTACCAGCACGCCCATTTTGAATTTGGCCTCGAAAACGTCAGCCGGCAATTCGTCTGGTCGTTCCTGCACGCGCACCCGTTCTACAATTCCGAACAGCAGAGCCAGCGGTACGTGCGCCTTACGCATGCACTTGCCTATTTGCCGCCCGAGGCGCCCGGATTCGGCGCGGCCGAGCGCGAGATTTACGAACACGCCGTCGCGCGCGCCTGGAAATACTACCGCGAGCTGACTGCGCTCCTGCAGGGTGACGCGCGGACCATCCTGGGCGACATCTGGCACATCAGTCCGATTTCGCATCCGAAACGCGTACAGAAAGTGGACCGGCAAGCGGAAAAGCGCGCGATAGAAGTCGCGCGCTACGTGCTGCCCGTCGCGGCCGCGACAACGATGGTGCACACGCTTTCCGGGATTGTGCTGCACCGGCTGTGGCGCATGGCCGCGGCTTCGGATACGCCGGCCGAGGGTCGGGCCGTCATCGGAGAGATGGTCGCTCGCGTTCGCGAGATCGATCCGCAATTTTTCGATCGCTTCGGCAACGCGCCGATGGAGCCCGAGGAAATGCCGGAATGGGCGCAGACCCCGATCGGATCGGGGCAGGCCGCTGAAAGTGGCGCATCCAGTGGCGACGTTTATCTCGAGCCGCAAGGGGTTCACCCCGAGTTGCGAGGGGAAGCATTTTCTCGACAATTCGACGCGCGCCTCGCCGGACGCGTCTCGGTGCTAACCGATTTTTCGCCGCAGGCGCCGCGCGTTGTCGCCGAGGCCTACCGCGCCGTGCTGGGCCTCACGGAAAGCGCGTGCTCCGATGCGGAGGCGATCGACCGCCTGCTCAATCCCGCTCGCAACACGTACCGCCTGGAGACACTCAACGTCGGCGTGCATGCGCCGATCATGCGCGCCCTTCAGCACGCGAATTTCACGTTTGCGAAAAAAATCAGCCACACGGCCGATAGTCAGGACCAGCGGCACCGCATGGTGCCCGGATCGCGCCCGCTGCTTGTTTTAACGGACACACGCGCGCCGGATTTCCTCACGCCCATGCTCATCGCTGGAAACGCTCGCGCCCACGAAGTCTACGAACGCTCGATGGCCGATGCCTGGGCGGCGAAAAACGAACTGCTCGACCGCGGCGTGCCGCGCGAGATCGCGCTCTACCTGCTGCCAAACGCGAAGGCGATTCGCCTCGTCGAGTCTGGCTCCCTGCTGCACCTGCTGCATAAGTGGACGATGCGCACGTGCTTCAATGCGCAGGAAGAGATTTACCAGGCCTCGATGGAAGAGGTCGAGCAGGTTCGCGCCGCCCTCCCCGCGTTTGGACGCTATCTCGGGCCGCCTTGCTACATCCGGGCCGGCATTGCCTCTCCCATTTGTACGGAAGGCTCGCACTTCTGCGGCGTGAAAGTCTGGCAGGAATTTCCCAAGATCGAACGGCGCATCTGAAAAACAGATGACGCGCCACGGAAGCCTCGCCTACTACCTCGCTGCCTGGATTTGCGGATGCTTCTTCATG
>WNGG01015591.1_pt1 | contig 11427 bp, 12 predicted proteins | sample 5400661 | NCBI WGS metagenome assembly WNGG01 (sample SAMN13153372, study PRJNA577476) | soil metagenome | isolation source: 100 cm soil or saprolite under Garry oak tree replicate 1 | place: USA:California | collected 2016-06-15 | reverse complement strand
AGCGGCGGGGTCATGCTGGCTCTTCCTATTTTCAGAGTGGCGGAGCCTTCGTTCTTCAGCCAGAAATCGTGCTCCACCACCGTTCCGTGCATCGCTCTTCCGAAGTCGAAGCGCGTCTCCCGGAAGACCGCCTTCGGCGCCCCGGAGCCAGCCAGGGCGGGAAGCGCGAACAACAGGCCGATGAAAACCGCCTTACGGTTCAACACAAGGTTCACTGCGGATAGAAGCGAACCTGTGCCAGCCTCAGACCGTTGTTATCGAACGACCAAAAGAAATTCTCGAAACCGGTCTGAAAGAGTGAAACGGTCCCCGGGGTGGTGTTGATGGTGGTCAGCTCCTTGGTCACGTTCTTGAATTTCTGCTGGCCGGACCCCCGAACCAGAAGGACACTTGTTGTCGAGCAGACCACCGTATTTGTCAAGTCGGTCGCGCAGGTAGTGACGCTGGCGTGGCCGCCGGGCGTGCCTAACGCACGCGCCCAAATCGTATAGGCTTGCGAATACCCTCCGGGACACGTATCGGTCAACAGGTCGCAGGGCAGTTGGAACACCGCGCCTGGGCTGTTGGCCCCAAAATCGTGTGGCGGTCGCTGTTGGTGAGCGGTTGCGTCTTGGGGTTCGAAACCCCGATGATATTCAGCTCGAAGTGAGCCCCCTTCGGAGCGCCATTCCCCGTCTGGGCTAAGCCCGGGATTGACAGGGCCGCCGCACCTAACAGTACTGCGGCGCCTAAAAGAAGCATCGTTTTTTTCATTTTTCCCCCGAATATTCTGTAACCCGGAGTTCGCGATTTCGGCGGTAGCCGTCAAAACCGAGTACCCCTTGGTGGGCTTGGCAGTAGGGATGGTAAGCCGCGGAGGCCGAAGAGTACTACTGGACAGAAGACCAGTCCTGGAGCAGGGGGATTTGACCTGTCTCCCGGAAATTAGTCCAACGAGAACGGACCGCCTTGGACTCTACTCGACAGCTACGCCGATAGCCGATAGGTCGCGCCCTCAGCCGTAACTTGCTGGCGACAAGCAGCGGTCAAGATGCTACCGGCAGGAAACAAAAGGCATGGCAAAAGCGTCTATGGGGGTAGCGACCCTTTCCGACAGGAGCCGGAACTCCCGAAAGCAGGTCGGCACCGGCCGTCGGCGGGTTCCCTTCGGCGAAAGCCTCAGGGCAAGCAGGGTAAAGGGGGCTGCTTACCGCATTCGTTTCGGCGCGTCCAATAATGAGACAGGACCCGGCGCAGCGTGCCATTTCCGGACGGGACAGTTAGATTGGCAAGGCAACAAGAAACTCCCATCGGAACCGCAGCGCAAGGGCGGGTTCGACTGCAATGACCAACCGCACGGCAAAGAGCCGGCCGGGCACGGTTGAAACGAAACGGAAGCATGCCACTCACACATTGGATTCCAGTCTTGCAAGGGAGTGACGGCCGGGCGAGTTGCCACGGGGCTTCCCTGGCCACGCTGAAGCCAGTGGCCGAACTTGACGAGCGGGCGCTGATCCTGGAAGCCCAAGGCGGGAGCCGCGCGGCTTTCGAGGAACTGGTTCACCGGTACGACCGCGACGTCCTGCGGCTGGCGCTCAACCTGATGCGCCGGCCCGAGGACGCGCGCGACGTCTATCAAGAAGCCTTCCTGAAGGTGTACAAAAACATCCAGCGCTTCCGCTTCGAATGCAGCTTCTATACCTGGCTCTACCGCATCGTGACGAACGTGTGCCTGGACCATCTGCGGCGGCGGCAGAGCCGTCCAGAAGACCAGGCGCCGGAATCGAAAGCCGGAGCGGCCGAAGACGTGAGCGTGACGAACTTTTTCGAGCGGCAGCACGAGGAGCGCGCTTCGGCGGACCCGGAGCGGCGGCTGATGGGCAAAGAAATCGGGGCGCGCATTGCCGTGGCAATGAAAAGGCTTTCACCGCGGGAGCGCGTAGTGTTCGAAATGAAGCACTACCACGGGTTGAAGCTCCGCGCCATCGGCGACGCGCTGGGCACGACCGAAGAGACGGTGAAAAATTCGCTGTTCCGCGCCACGCGGAAACTACGCACGCAACTGGAAGAGTTATTGTGAGCGATCAAAATCCATTCGCGGTTCCCGAACGCAATCCGGGCCATGCAACGTGGACCTGCACGGACGTCGCGCCGCTGCTGCTGTTTTACGTCTGCGAGGAGCTGAGCGAGTTCGAAAGCGGCGCGGTGGAAGCGCACCTGCGCGGCTGCGCGAATTGCGCGGCGGCGCTGGGGCGCGAAAAGAAGCTGCAGGAGTACGTGGCCGCCAGCGAGCAGCCCGCGGAACAGCTCGACCCGGGGGGACTGCTGCTGTCGCGCTGCCGGAGCGAACTGGAAGAAGCCCTCGACGATCTGGAAGCGGCGGAGAAGACCTCGCGGGGTTTGCCGGCCGCGCTGCGGGGACTGCATCCGTTTGCGTGGGTGCCGCGGCAGCTTGCCGTTCACCCGGCCTGGGGCACGGCGTTGCTGATTTTTTCGGGCGCGGCGCTGGGGGTGATGGCGCCGCAATGGTATCAGGGGTATCAGGCGCAAATGGCAAAGCGAACGCAACCGGCGGTGGTGAGGGTTTCGGCCACGCCGCGGCTGACGGAGCAGGACTTGGCGAACATGGACGTGGCGGGAATCAGCCTGACACCTTCGCCGAACGGAAACGGCTCGGGAACGATTGAAATGCGGATGACGGCGGAGAAGCCCGTTGTGTTTGAAGGAAGCCTGGACGACCGCGAGGTTCGCCACGTGCTGACCTACATGATCCAAAACAGCCAGAAATTCGATGAGGGCGTGCGGCTCGACTGCCTGGATGCGCTGCGGACGCATTCCTCGGACAGCGATGTGCGCAAGGCGCTGTGCCTGGCAGCGCGCAAGGATCGCAACCCGGCGGTGCGGCTGCGGGCACTGGAGGCGCTCCAGGGCACGCCGCTGGACGCGACGGCCCGCGAGACGATGCTCGAGGCGCTGCTCAACGACACAAACCCGGGCGTCCGCGTGGAAGCCATCAACGCACTGGTGAGCTCGCTCCAGCAGGGGCAGGAAGCGCAGAGCGGCGGCGATGTCCAGCATGTTGCGAGGGTATTGCAGAAACTGGTGCGGAAAGACCCGAACCATTACGTGCGCATCCAGTGCGCTACGGCGCTGCGCCAGCTGGGGCCGCGAGAACCGCACTGAGAGTCCGGCCAGCGGCACGACCATTCGAGCGATGAAGAACTCCATCCACGGCCGGTTCGGCAAGACCTTGGGCGCGATGCGCCGGCATGCGGAAATGCTCGCGGCGCTGGCGCTTGCCGCCGCTCTGTTTTGTCCCGAGGCTTCCGCCAAGTTCCCGCCCCGCGCCAAGCAAGCGCGTTCTTCTCCCTCCGGACAGCGCGAGCAGGCTGCGCGAACCCCGCGCATCAGCGAAGAACGCGCCGATGTGATGCCGACGCGCGAAGGGCTGCGTCTGCGCCTGATGGCCGACCAGGGAAACGTGAACATCCTGACGGTGCGTCCCGGGGCAGGAAAAGTTCAGGTGAGCTACAGAGTGCGCATCGAAACCGATGCGCGCACACCCCATGCAAAGGAGCTCCTCAGACGGTACGTGCTTTCGGTGCGGAGCACACCGTCGGGAGTGCAGATTGCGGGCGAAATGCCCAAAGAGGCTTTGCGCGACGGCGCCGCGAGCAACGCCGGAGCCGACTCGCCGCGGATTTCCGTGGCGTTCGAGGTGAGCGTGCCGTTCCATTACAGCCTCGACGTCCAGACGCGAGCCGGCGACATCGAGACCGACGACATCAACGGCTCGGTGAGCCTGCTGACCTACGGCGGAAACATCTCTGCCGGGCGCATCGGCGTGAGCGGCACGCGCACGGTTTCTTCTGCTGCGGGCAGCGGCGACAAAATTGAAGCGCGCCTGGAATCGAAGTACGGCGGGCACATCGGCGTTCTGGACGTGGCCGGGGATCTTCGCGCGGTCACGGCGGGAGGCCACATCAGCGCCGGGAATATCGGCGGCGACGCGGTCCTGCGGAGCGGCGGCGGGCACATCCGCGCCGGAAACATCGCCGGCAAGGCGGAAATCGAAACCGGCGGCGGAAATATTTCCGTGCAGCAGGCCGGCGGAAGTGTGAGCGTGGCCACCACCGGAGGGCAGATTGATTTTGGAGAAGCGTCCGGGTCGGTGCGCGCGCATACGGGCGGGGGAGGCATCCGCATCCTGCACGTCGCCGGACCGATCCAGTTGGAGACCAGCGACGGGAGCATCTGCCTGACGCGCGTGCAGGGAGCGGTGCGCGCGGCCACGGGTTCGGGCACGATTACCGCGTGGATCAATCCGATGGAAGCGGCGGCGCCGCGTCCGCCGGCTGCGCCGCGCGTGGTGCGGCTGCTGGGCGCTTCGCAGCTCGAATCCGGCCAGGGCGACATCGTCGTATTCCTCCCGCGCGAGCTGGCCGCCAACATCGAAGCGACCATTGAGATGGCCGCGGATCACCACATCGAGGCAGACCCTTCCCTTCCGCTAAAAATTTCCTATGGGAGCGCGGGCGGGCCGCGCGGGGCAAACACGGTCCGCGCCGAAGGCGTCCTCAACGGCGGCGGCGAGTGGCTCCGTTTGAAAACGATTTCCGGCAATATCCGCCTGCAATTTTTTGACGCCGACCCCGCGCTTCAGCAACTTCTGGTTCGGCAGCAAAGAGGGCGCCTCGAGCGACAGAAGTTATTGCTCCAGCAACGGCTGCTGCGGATGCGGCGGGTGATCGCGCAGGAGCAGCCTGCCGACGCGCAGGGATCCCAAGCGGATGCGCCTGAAGCGCAGAGCTTGCAAATTCACCAGGGGGATGCTCCCGAAGTGATTCCCGCGGAAAGCCGGCTCGAAGAATGGAGCCACAAGCTGGAAGTCGTGCTCTGGGACAGCATTCGTATGGACCCGCAAGAACTGCAGAAGCGCGTGGTCACGGTTGTGCAGCCAACGTATCCCGAATTGGCCAGGCACGCCGGGATTGAAGGAACTGTGCGGCTGGAGATTCAGGTCAACAAGGACGGCACGGTGCAGGTTCGGAAAGCACTCGAAGGATCGCCCGTGCTGCGCGAAGCAGCGGCCTCTGCCGTGAAGCAGTGGCGCTACCACCCCGTCCTCGTGGACGGCAAAGCGGTGAACGCGATTTCCACGGTGGCATTCGAGTTTCAGCTTCGCTGAAATGCTTTGGTTCACTCGGGCACTTCTCTTGCGCATCCCATTTCCGCCGACGGAGGAACAACTGATGAGCAAAGCAATCCTTCGCGCACTTCCAGGTGTTCTTGTCCTTTGGGCTGGCTGCCTATTGGCCGCGCCTGCACGGGCAGGGTTCGACGACGTGTTCGATCGAACGGTTCCGCTGCAAGCGGGCGGCAGCTTCGAGCTGCAGAACGTAAATGGCTCCGTGGAGATTACCGGCTGGGACCGCAACGAGGTGCAGATCCATGCCGTGAAATCCGCGAAGCGCAACCAGCGCGACCTCGATCGCGTGAGCATCGAAGTCAGCGAGCGGCCCAACGCCGTTTCCGTCCTGACGCATTATCCGCACGATGAAGGTGTGGAGGTGGCCGTGGAATATCGAATCCATGTTCCGCGCGACGCTCAGGTGCGGCGAGTGGCCACGGTAAACGGCGGATTGCACATCAGCGGCATCCGCAACGCGGGCGAACTGCGCACGGTCAATGGGAACGTCGAGCTTTTTGACAGCGCCGGGCGCATCAGCGCGCATAGCACCAACGGCAACCTGCGCCTGGAACTCAACCGGTTTGACAGCCAGAGTTCGCTTTCGGCGGAAACCGTAAACGGGTCGGTGATGATCGGCATGCCATCCGGCGCCGGCGGGTCCATTGACGCAGCCACGCTGAACGGCGACTTTCGCTCCGATCTCCCGGTCACGCTGGAGGGCACTTTCGGCCCGCGCGAACTTCACGGAACACTGGGCCAGGGCGGCGGCCCTATACGGGTGCGGACGGTGAATGGTGGAATTCGAGTGGTCGCTACGCGGCCCACAGTCTGACGGGCACGCCACAAAGGAGAAACGCAGATGAGCAAGCGAATGATAGTTGTTGCAGGCGGGCTGGCTGTGCTGGCGATTGCGCTGGCGGCTCTTCCCGGCCCCTCCGCGTCCCGGCAGGAACCTAAGGACGCACAGGCCCGCAGCGAACGCACGCTGCAGAAAACACTGCAGGAGGCGCTGCAAAGTTCGCTCGGGGAGCAGGGGAATAGCCGCGAGGAGCTGACGAGACTCACGGAAGACCTTGCTTTGCTGCAAGCGGATGCCAGCGCCCAGGAAGTCGTCGCCGCACTTCCGCAGGACGTGCAGGTCTTCACGTCGCTCGAAGACGGCGCGAGTTGGCTGGGCGTGGAAACCGCCGAAGTGAATGCAGAGAAAACAAAAGAACTGAAACTGCCGGCGGAGCGCGGGGTGTTGCTCACGGAAATCGTCCCGGACAGCCCTGCGGCCAAGGCGGGTTTGAAGGCCAATGATGTGGTCACCGAGTTTAACGGACAGCGCGTGGAGGGCGCCGCGCAATTCCGGCGGCTGATCCGTGAAACGCCCGCCGGGCGCACCGTGCAATTGACGGTATGGCGCGACGGGCGCTCGCAGACAATCAGCGTCACCCTCGGTGAAGGCGAACAGAGACGCCACGCGCGGGCCGGCGTTGTGCCGCGCGGGGACTGGACCATCGAGATGCCGCGGATCCCCAAGGTTGAGATTCCGCGATTCGAATGGAACGACGGAGTCTTCTTTTCGCGCCGCCCGATGCTGGGCATCTCCGCCGATGATTTGAGCGGCCAACTCGGGTCTTATTTCGGAGCGCCCGACGGCGAAGGCGTCCTGGTCCGCGAAGTCAATGGCGGGTCACCCGCCGAGAAAGCCGGAATCAAGGCTGGCGACGTGATCATCAAAGTGGATGGCGCGCGTGTGCGAACCGTCGGCGACCTGCACGAGAAGCTGCGTGAGAAAACCGGCGATGGCGCGGACAAGGCAGAAAAAGCGACGGTAAGTATCGGCCTGCTGCGCGACCGCAAAGAGATGACCGTGAACGTCGAAATCGAACGCCCGCAGGCGCCGAAGGCTAGGCGTCTCGCCTCGCGCCGCACGACCATCTGAGCGGAGTAGCATGCCCGCACCTTCGGCCCGGGAATAACGGTCTCAGTCGAGGTTGCCGGCCCGTTTGCGGCTGAGACCGTATTTGCGCGCCAGCCGCAACGGGCGCAAGACACTTTGCAGCAGGGCAAGCGGGCCGCGTTGCGGGGCGCCAGCCCAGTCTTCCTCAGTGGGAGCGACCGTCAACCGCAGTACGTACAGCGCTCCGGGCACGAACCCGCCCCTCATACGGATGCGAAAGCTCATTCGTTCGAAAATTCCAAGAGTGGACCGGTCTTTCGCAAAGTACCTTGCGCGGACCTGAGCGGCCAGTGCTTTCGCGCCGCGGTCCGCCCGGACCTGTGGCTTCACATCTTCGGGCAGGGGCGCTTCCAGCATGTCTTCAGCCAGCAACAATCCCAGGTGCACCATCCCCAGGACGCCGAGCAAACGTGCCTGGGCGAGCGCTCGCGGCCAGTTTATTCTCCGGGGCCGTTGCACCAGGGCGGCGATATCGGCAATCCACATCAGGCGTTCCCAGAAATGTTTTGAGCCGTGGACGCAGAGAAGCGAAAGCGCGTCTTCGGCGGAGAACGTGAGCACCTCCCGTCCGCCCATCGGGACGCTTTCGAGCCGCTGCAGCATTTCCTCGAGATCGAGGCGGCGCGGGAAATACCGAAGGGTCCGCTCCGTGTGCAGCTCAAGAATGGTCCGCGAGCCTTCGCGCGTAAAAAGATATTGTCCGGGAACCTTTCCGGAGAAGACCGCGGCGAGAGGAATCTCCGATTGAAAGCCTCGCTCGACCAGAAGCGCGCAGGCGCGCGCCGCATCCCGGTGGCGGAGAATCAGGTCCAAATCGGAGAAAACGCGCAGCGCCGGATCTCCATAAGCCTGAGCAGCGAGGACCGGGCCCTTATACGGCACGGCTGGAATGCCGGCGGTGTGGAAGATTTCGAGAACGCGGAACAATTCCGCGGCAAATGAAAGATTGAGAAAAATGCTGCTCTTAGAGAGCTCGTACAAACGGCGAAGGCGCTCCGGGGGCACAACGTCTCCGGCGACGTCGTGAAGCCGCAAATTGAGAAGAGGAACGACTCCGTGCTCGACCGCCAGAGCCTGCAGATATTCCCAGTCCAAATCGCTGCCGGCCAGCGCGCGAATCCGCTGCGCGGCCTCGTCCGCGCGGGGCCGCACACACTGGAGGAGGAGCGCCCGTTCGGGCTCAGGGAACGATGCGGAGACGGGTATCATGGATTGCGCACGCGATCAGCATCCGAGCCGCGCGGGACGAGCCGGCCCGCCAGCGGCATTGTACGATGCGGGCGTGTCCGCTAACGGCTATATTTTCCAGCAAGACGTGAGGCATATTCGAAGGCCTCTTCCCAGCCCGCGAACCCCTTCCTCCAGCGAGATGCGGCCATCCATTCGTTCGAGCAGGAAGCGGTCCACGGCGGCTTCCTCGTTCAACTCCGGGACACAGGCAGGCGAGAGGCGATTGAGCAGGCCGGGCGACAACAATTCACCGAAGAAGGTGGATTGCCGAAACTGAATTCGCGGCTGCGGAGAACGGCCCGCGGCGTAAACCGTCGTGTTCCACCTCCAGACGTAGCTGCTGCCGACCGGGTCGGCATGAAAAGCGGCACAAACACGCTCCCCCGGCGCCAAGCCGACAGGCTCGAGCCACGGAAAAAATGCCGTGCCGTAGACCGTTTCAGGCGCACCCGGAGCCGTTGTGTACCCCACACCCTCCCGCAAAAGGGCGTCGAACCACAGAAAGCAGCCATATGCCGTGGCCGGGCGCTCGATTTCGAAAGTCACTTCCGCCGCGGCATTGGGGTTGTCGAGGGTGGTGTAATCCAGCACCCAACAACGTTGCGGCACGCCCACAATTTGCGTTTGCTGGAAACAACCGCGATGAATGGAATTGAGAATGGCATGCCGCGCGGCGGACATATCGAACCCGCACGTATCGCCCGACCAGGGCGAGATCAAATCCTCGTAAAAACTCGACGCTCCGGAGAGCGCCGCCCAGACCGTGTCCTGTTGCGGAATGATTGCTCCGGCGGGAACCAGAAAGCGCTTGCGCGCATCCATGATCGTGGCCATGCTGCGGCCGAAGTGCGGCAGGATACCGCGCACGTCGAAAACGAGGACGTCGGCGCGTTCCGGAAGCTCCACGTGCGCCGAGTTGCCGGCCAAAAACACGATGCGGTCTGAGAACCCATGGGCCGCCGCCGCTTCGCGGGCGACCGCGATAATCGGATCGGTCTCCATGGCGAAGACGCGCCGCGCCCCCGCGCGGCAAGCCATGAGCGAAAAGATGCCCCCGCCGCAGCCAATGTCCGCAACCACTGCACCCGGGCGGACGGCACGGCGCAGGGCTTCGCCGTAAGCCGTCAGCCGGACGCGATCGGCCATCATGGAACCGTGGGTTTCGAGCGAATACATTTCAAAACGACGCGGAAAGGCCGGGACCCGCGGCGACATTTGCCGCGTGGGCAGCATCTTCGAGGAGCAGGTCACAGAGCTGGCCGATCCGAGCGGGATCGGCATGCGGCGTCACCCGGCGCACGCGGACAGTCTCCACCAGCCGGCTCAGGAATTCGAATTCAGCGGCGCGCTTCTCCGGGTCCAACAGATAATTCATGTAAGTGTTCTGTACCAAATCCATGAAGGCCTTTCGGGGAGACAGCGCTTTGACGTAGGGCGCTTGCGGGCCGTCATGGCGCTGACCGAGGATATAAATCGAATCCAACGGCACCGGGTGAAGCGGAAACGGTCCGCCATTAAGCGGCAGCGAAAGAAAACATTTCTCCCAGTTCGGTGTCAGACGGGGAAGCGCGCCGGCAGCGCCGAACAGATTGCGCGCAGAATCAGGCCACAAACAAATCCGGGGGTAGCCTGGCTGGACCAGGAACTCGCCGCCGCGATGAACCAGCGGCGTGACATCTTCGCAGAGCACGCGGTGGCCGCGCATGGCGAAGGCCGCAGCCGTGGTGGACTTCCCCGCCGCCGCCGGACCCACCAGGGCAACCGCGCGACCCCCGATTTCCACGGCGGCGGCATGCAGGCAGGTGATCCCGCGCTGGCGCAGGACAAATCCGAGCACCGGCCCGACCAGATAGGTTGTGAAGTCCGCCAAGGTCAGCGGTGCGCGCCACTCGCCCCATAACTGAGTGTCACAGCGGTCGAGAACAAACCTCGTGCCGTCATTATAGCTGAGCCGGAAAAACTTACCGCCGCCGAGCGACTCGAAAACAGAGGAAGGCTCGCCACGTTCTGCGGGGTCGCGCGAAACATGGAGGGGCGCGGACGCACCGGCAAGAGCTGCTTCGAGCCACGGCGGGCGAGATTGGACAGAAAGAAGGAGATCCGGCGCGCCATTTGAATCTTCCGCCAGGCCGGGGATTGCTATGTCGGAGGAAATTCGAAGGCCATAAGTGAGATAACGGGTCGTCACAGTTGTGCGGAGTCGAGGTGGTTTATAACGCGCTGTCAGCCGGTCTTTTTGGCGGAGCCGATGGACCCGTCCCTTTTGCCAGCCTTCCCGGTAGTACGCGTCATTTCCGCGAGATCCCCGTACACAAGCAGTTTGGGGGTTTGATAGGGCTTTTTAATTGGCTTCGGAGAAATCGACTTCATGTGTCGCCTCCGCTGTGCGATTCAAAAGGGACTATCACCCGCCGGGATTGATAGTATACCGAAACTGGGGCATTTGAGACTCAAGTTTCATTCGGTAGTTGTATGTCGTCACCGGACCAGGCTTCATAACACGCCTGTGTCGCGCGGCCAATAGTAAGGTCTCTGGCGCGCCGGAGCCAGCAATATAACGAAAGCGGACGCAGGTGCGTCCAGATTTCACCCGGGGATAGAGTCTCCAGTTCGTGGGGAACCCGGTCTGCCACCAGATAGTTCGAGATTTCCGGGGCGGAGCGCGGTAAAGGCAGCGGATTCCAAATTTTCTGCCTTAACAACTCGACCAGAGGGTCGGCGGCCAGCGGTGACTTGGGCCTTTCGAGGATGGATTCTGGAAGAGCACCCTTCATGGCTTGCCTCAGAAGTTCTTTGTGTGCGCACCAAGGCAGTGGAGGAAGCCGCAACATAAACCGCACCAGGGGCAGCGCAAACAGCGGAGCCCTTGCTTCGATCGCGATACCGCTCGCTCCCGGATCGTCGGCTTCAAACAAACTTGCCCAATAGGAAGAGGCCATCGCCGTGTAAGCTTGCGGGCGGGTTGCCGGGACTTGTTTTGCCTCCCGCTGCAATTCCAGCCAGCGGTCTCGGAGGTTTAGGCGCCTCTCAAACTCGGGGTTTAGCCAAGGAGGATAGTCCGCAAAAGGATCCTGGCGAT
>WNGG01008321.1_pt1 | contig 11427 bp, 16 predicted proteins | sample 5400661 | NCBI WGS metagenome assembly WNGG01 (sample SAMN13153372, study PRJNA577476) | soil metagenome | isolation source: 100 cm soil or saprolite under Garry oak tree replicate 1 | place: USA:California | collected 2016-06-15 | reverse complement strand
AGGACCTGCAGACCTTCGCGATCATCGTGTCGGGCAAAATGCTTGGTGACATCGTCCCGAAGCGCAGGATTTCTACTCTGCAGTCGGTCGCGGTCAACTAGAAGACCGCTTATATAACTCTATATAAAGGAGAAATCATGGTGATTGGACGCTCGGACATCCCGCAGCAGGTGCGCTACCCGGCCAAGAGGAAGCCGGCCCGCAGGCCCCCGAAACCCAAGCCCTACAAGCGGCGCTGATTCAGGGGTAGTGCGGGACCGAAGCCTTGAGTTGCAGTAGCTCCCACAGCCCCGGCGGCATCGGTCGATAGTTGGGGGAGTGGGTGGGCAGGCAGTAGCGATCCATCTGGACCGTGGTGACATGGATCAGCTCGGCCGCCCTGCGGCGCGTTATCTGGTGTTTCTTCAGGAACTTGCGTAGTTCGAAGCCGGTGGGAGATTTCATCTTCTCCTCCGCGGGCGAAGCGCGGCAGGAACCCGACCACCCTTGGACGTATAGCGCTTACCATGCTTGCGCCGGATGGTGAAGGTGCCCGAGGTGCATTCCAGGATGTGCCGGTCGTCTCTGAGCCTTCGGCACGTGGTGCGGCAGGGTTTGCATTCCGAGGTCCGCGCGACGATGAAACCAGCGGTGCCCGGACGGGAAAGCAGGTAACCGGGGTCGTCGTCAACGGGCGTCGCTTCGACTACATCCCAAACCTTCCCATCGTGGCGGACTTTCATGTTGTGTGTCCGTATGCCGCCATCTGTACTCGGGCTGCGTTGACGAGGCTTTTGAACGGATTGGGTCGCTTCACCTTGAGGATGTGATTGAGGAACACCCACCGGGCGGCAAAGTAGCCGAACATCCAGAACTTGTAGCGCGCAAGGTTCTTGAAGGCGTCGCGTTCAGCGATATCAAGCTCGGCGGTGAGTTCGGTCATGGCACATTCACCCGGAGCTTTGCACCGGAATTCGATCAGTCGATCAAGGCAGAACCGGCACCACTTCATATTTGCCTCCTCAGATGGTTGAACTACCGATTGGTATCGTACTACCGATTGGTAGGAATCGTCAAACGATAGGCCTTTCTTGTCCAACTTGCGTTGTGTGACTTTCAGGGGGATATTGCTCGGCGTGCTCTGCTTTCCCCATTCGTGAGGAGCGTCCCGCGTGAATATCTTGCACTTCCGATTCCCTCGATTCATTCGGCGTGTCGACATCTGGCTCGGTTCGTTCCGCAAGCCGAAGCCTCGATCGCAGGTGGCTGCGTTGCTGCGACCGATCCAACCGCCGGTGAGTCCTCCTTTCCCTAAGCCCATTGATTACGGCTTCTCGCCGGTCACATGGATCATGGAGGCCCTAGCCCGGCCGCGTTTAGATCTCCAGCAAGAACTCGAGCTGGTCGAACGACTATCGCGATGGAAACGCCGCCGGCATCCGTCTCCTTGGCGCGCGTGGTCGCGTGCCGGACCGCATCCCCGCAAGCGCCGGCATGTGGAATACAGCCCCGGAATGTTCAGGAGGGTCGCATGAACAGACGTTCATTTTTGAAAGTGCTCAGCGCGACCCCGGCGATTGCCGCACTGCCGGCGTTTCCAGCCCCAGCCGTTGCTGCGGCGGACTATCCTTTCCGCTCGTATGGCCTCGGGGTCTGCGCCCATGTAGACGATGAGTTGGCGACGACGCTCGCGCGCAACATACGTGGAACGGAAAATCTAATCGCAGCAAATATCGTTGAACAATTGCGACCTGGTCTCGAGAAAATCTTCGGGGACGCATACGTGGATGTTCCCGAGGACATGTTCGCATGAAGCGCCGGGAGTTCTTCAAAGCCGCTGCTAGTGGTCTCGCAGCTGCGCCGCTTGCGGTGGCCAGTACAACCGCAACTCAGCTTTTCCCGGATGGCGATCCGATCAAAGCGTTGCAGGCATGGGTTGAGGAGAAGTTCGCCTGCGAGCAAGGGTTGCTCGGAGCTTGGGCTGATGAGGAAGGCGAGCATCCATACGTGACCTTGCGGTGGGGCGCATTGCCGGACAAGTTTCCGGGTGGCGAGTCAACGGCGAAGCTGGCGCTCTGCAATTGCATGCGTGATGTGCTGCTCAGCAGCTGGAACCGAGCCCGCGTGGTGATGCAGCGCGAACGCCCCATCCTGAAATGGCGTAGCCCGATCCAGTTCAACGAGGACACCGTATACGAACGCAAGCTCGGCAAGTTGATTTGGACGGCCGAAGAGGCAGAGGACCGCCTTAGCTTCGAATTGCCGGATGATTCTGTGTTCGATGAGGTAACGGGCAACTACTATGACAAGATCGAAGCGGTGGCGATCGTCATGCTGCGACTTCGCGCTAGACTGTTCATCCCCGGCGATCGCGAACTCGTGGGTATCCCGGAGGGAGAACCAATGCCGATGATCGAGGCCGCGTGATGGCCAACCGTTCCCGCGCCATTCTCAGCTTCGAGGACCTCGCGTTCATCGAGAAGTACGTCGAGACGCTGAATCCGGAGGCATCCTACAAGCACGCGCATCCGACTTACAAAGGCCCGAACGCTAGGCAGCTCGGGTACCACACTATCCGGCGCTACGCGGTCCAGGCAGCGATCGAGGTCAGGCGGTCCCAGATCGCGGCTGAGATGAACGTCACGCCGGCCGAGGTCATCCGCCGCATCATGCTGCTCGGCTACTCGGACCTCGCCGAGCTCGCCGGCCAGGATGGCAATTACCTATCGGTCAAGGACCTTCCCGAGTCGGTGCGCCTTGCGATCCAGAGCGTGAAGGTGCTGCGCACCACAGTCCAATCGAACGAAGGCGGCATCACTATCACCGATCAGGTGCTGCTATATACGTTGCACAACAAGCAAGCCGCCTTGGATTCTCTGTGGGACAAGCTATTCAAGGGCCTTCGCGGGGGCGACAAGGGCAAGACCGATGAGCAGCTCGAGCGCGAGATCAAGGCGAACGAGGAAGCGCTCGAAGCGATTACAGCTGCTCGGGCGCGCGCTGATAAGTTGAGAAAAACCGTGGCCAAGACGAGCCAGGCGGCGCTCGCTGAGGCCGGGCAGCCCGAGGGCCCGAAGAAGGGCAACGGCACGAAGAAGGGGAACGGGAAGGGCAATGGCGGCATTCGTTGATGTTCAGCGTCCATGATCTGGCGACGTCTGAGGTGATGTTCCGGCGCAACCTGCTGCTGCTGCGGCATCAGCGCTCGGAGTTGCGCCGCCGGCGCGTCGAGCAGCGCGCGATCATCGGCCTCATCCGCCGCATCTGGCCCTGGTTCATCGTCGAAGAAGTGCATCTCGTCATGGCTGGGTTCCTCGAAGCCTTCCGTGACGGTCTCATGCCGCTCTCGATGATGTGGATCTGCCCGCGGTCCTCGAAGTCGCTGATGGCGAGCGTGGCGACGCCGGCGGACTACATCGGCCTGCATCCGGACAAGTCGGTGATGATGTGCTCGCACACCGACGAGCTCGCGGGCGACTTTTCCCGGAACGTCAAGGATGTGCTCGGCATGGAGGAATATCGGGACATCTTCCCTAACATCGCCATCCGCATGGACATTCACGCGGCCGGGCGCTGGCGCACCATTCACGGTGGCGGTATGTCGGCCGCAGGCGTCGGGACCGGGATCGCTGGCAAGGGGTTCAACCGCGGCGAGATCGACGACCCGCTGAACGAGAAGACCGCAACCCGAGACACCGAGGTCACGCGCATCAACAACTGGTATCCGATGGGGTTCTACTCGCGGCGCGATCCGATGGACAGCGCGATCAACCTGACGCAGACCCGGTGGCGCAAGGACGACCTATCGGGCTACCTGATCGGGGTGGCCAAGACCGACCGCCTTGCCGACCAGCCGCAGATCCTCCGCATTCCCGCGATCATTGATGAGGCGACCGCCGAGCTGCTGAACGAGCAGGCCGGACACGCGCTCCTCTCGCCACGTCCGGATGGTTCCAGAACGCCGTACCGCTTCAAGGTCGGCGATTCGTTCGCTCCGCGACGCTTCCCGCTCTCGCAGTTGTTGCGCATCAAGGCGAACCAGCCCAAGTTCGAGAGCCTGTACCAGCAACACCCAACCGAACTCGAAGGAGCGATCTACAAGAGGAAGTGCTGGCGCAAATGGCACGAGCCAAAGCCTCCGGTGTGTTTCCTGGTGGTGCAGTTCTACGACACCAACTTCGAAGAGGCCGAAGAGAACGATTGGTGCGCGCGTACGACCTGGGGCCTGTTCGAATGGGATGGCGATGGGGTTCCCCGGGTGTGCGCAATCCTGCTCGAGGCTTGGCGCGAACGCCCAAGCTTCCACGACCTGATGGAATACGCCGAATCGATGTACGGCGAGTTCGACGCGGACCTGCTCGTGATCGAGCGCAAGGCTTCGGGACATGCGATGCTGCAGGAGTGCCGGCGCCGGGCGATCCGATCACTTGCCTTCAAGCCGCTTACCAAGAGCAAGACTGCGCGCGCGAAGGCCGCCAGCATCGTCCTTGAGAACGGGAATGTTTTCTACATGGATCGCGCCTGGGCGACGCCAGTGATCGACGAGTGCACCGACTTCCCCACAGGAGAGTACGATGACTGGGCTGACACCTTCACCATGATGTGTTTATACTTGCGCGTCAACTATCTGCAGAGTACGCAGGAAGCCGAGCAGGAGCGCGAGACCGAGGCGTTGCAGAAGCATTTCGAGCCGGCACAGCTGGCATAACCCAAGGAGAAAAATCATGTCGAATATCCCCCCCACCGTAGGCCGCGTCGTCTGGTTCAATCCAGGCATGGGCGATCGCCCGGACGTGCGCTTCGCCGCGCATGTCGCGAGGGTGAATGAGGATGGGACCGTGAACCTGATGGTCATCAACGAGAGTGGACATCCGTCGTCATTCATGGATGTGGAGCTGGTTCAGGACGGCGCTCCATGCGGTCCAGGTCAATGCGAATGGATGCCGTATCAGAAGGGCCAAGCCGCCAAGACCGACACGCTCGAACCGCGAATGGTCGAGCTCGAAGCTCGAATCAAGCAGCTCGAGGCCCTTCGCGAGATTCAAGTCGAAGAGCCAACAGGTGATACGGGCGATGTTGGTGAAGGCGTTGGTAGTGCTGGCGGCGCTCGGAGGCGCAAATGATCTCCGCCAGCCAAGCGGCCAGCGTCGCGCGCAGCGTAATGGACGCGCTGCTTTCGGAAGGCGCGATCCGGGCAACGAAATACCTGAGCGAACGCGAAACGGTGGTCGCGCAGCGCATCACCTACGGCGGTCGGATCGATAAGCGTGAGCGGCGCACCACGATCGTCGTGACCTTCGGGGAGCCGAACTTCAAGGCGCGCGACTTCATCAAGAAGTGCAAGCGGGCCGGCGAACCGTTTCCGGTGAAGAAGATCCAGTTCAAGTTCCCGCCGAAGCGCAGGGTCAAGAGGCGTTAAAGAAATGGCGATGAACCGTCGCGGGTTTTTCTCCTGGCTCGGCTTGGGCGCGGCAAGTGCTGGCGTGGCGATGTTGCCAGCACCTGCGCTCGAGGCTGCTGGCAATCGCTGGAGCAAGCGCGTTATGGATCTTGGAGAGAATCCGTTCACTACGCCTCGTGGTTATAACCAACCGATGCGCCTTTGGGTCAACGCGAACTTTTCCGAGATCGCCTTTCTGGATGCCCTCCGTCTTTTTCCGAAGATGCGACCGCCCTCGATGCTTGAACTCGTGATCGGATGGGGAGATTTGAAAACGGCGCTCGAGGTGCAGAAAAAATTCGATTCACACGCGCCATTCGAAATCACGGTCAACACGCACCGGAGCTGGCAGGATTACCGTTGGGCTGTGGTATGCAACCGGGATGTCGTGTTTTCTACGGGAGCTTGAACCAATGGCAATCCGCGCTCGCCCGAAGAAAACCTTTGACGCACCGCCCAAGGTTCCGGGAGATTACGAATCGCACCTGACGCCGGTAGACGACGTCGGCGGGGATGCGGTGCCGAATCGCATGAGCGTGGATCTCGGGGAGGGCGATGATTCGATTGCCCAAGCCGTGGACAACGGCGGTTCTCTGATGGTGGACCTCGAGGCCGGCCAAGTGAGCGGCAAGCCAGCGGGGGCATTCGATCAGCCGCAAAAGCCCGAAGTCTACAATCACTACGAGAACGTAGCGCTGCGCTTGAACGACACCGAGTTGCAGACCATCGGTCAGAAGGTATACGACGCAGTCGAGCAGGACATCGAATCACGCAAGGATTGGGAATCCATGCTCGCCGCGGGCACGAGCATGCTCACATCCGGTGAGGTCGAGGACGTCAGCAAGCTCGCCGCCCCGATGCAGATCGTGAAGCACATCAAGCACCCGATCTTCGCGATCGCTGTGTACGCCTTCCAGACGCGCGCGTACAAGCAGCTCCTGCCGCCGACCGGGCCCGCCAAGTGCACGATCACCGGCCAGCGCACCGAGGAATTGATGCAGAAGTCCGATCGCATCGAGACCTACATGAATTACCAGCTGGTGCAGGAGGATCCCGCCTACGCCGAACAGACCGACCAGTTGCTGCTGGTCGAATCCATCGATGGCAGCACCTTTCGCAAGTGGTATCGCGATCCGCTCAAGAAAAGGAACATCGGGCGCTGGGCGCGTGCCGTGGATGTGATCGTGCCCTACGGCGCCGAGAGCCTGGAGAGCGCCACGCGGATCACGCACCGCTACAAGCAAAATAGCGCTGACGTCCACCGGCTGATGCTGGATCCCAAAGATGGATACCGGACGGTCGAGCTCGGGCAGCCGCCGCTTCCGGGAGAAGCCACGGGTTCAGCCGCGGAGATCTCGGTGGTCAAGGAAGCCTCCGACAAAGTGGAGGGTATCTCGCCTGGGGTCACCGCTCTCATGGACGAGAGCCAGGAATACACCTTCTTCGAGCAGCAGGTATATCTCGACCTCTCCGAGCATACCGATGACCAAGAGGGCGACCCGACCGGAGTGCCGCTCCCTTACGTGGTCACAATCGAATCCGAAAGTCAGCAAGTCATGTGCATCTGGCGCGATTGGGACGAGCATGATGAGAATCAGCTTCGGCTGCAGCATTTCGCGCACTACAAATTCCTGCCAGGCCCCGGGTTCTACGGCCTCGGGTACGCGCACCTGATGTGCGGCATCGCGGCCGGCATGACTGCATCACTGCGCATCCTTCTCGTCGGTTCGCTCTTCGCGAGCGCCGGCGGGGGTTTTGTCACGAAGGATGCCGGCGGCAAGATGCCTTCGAATATCAGCGTCGAGCCCGGATTGTACAAGGCGATCGACCTCACTTACGAGGAATTGTCCAAGGCATTCTATTCGCCTGTTTTCCGGGAACCCACGCAAGCCTTACCGGAGGGCATCAAGATTCTGGAAGACGCGGCGCAACGTCTTTCTTCCACTGTCGAGGCGCTGGTCGGCGATGCGCCTACCACCGGCCCGGTTGGCACCACGCTCGCAATCATCGAACAGGCGGGCGAACTCTATTCGGGCATTCATCAGCGCAATCACCGCGCAATGGCAGATGAGCTCCGCATGCTCTTCCGTCTGAACGGCATCTACACGCCCGACGGCGGCTATCCGTACATCCGCGGCGACCAGGATCAAGTGATTTATAAGGAGGACTTCTCCGAGCAGATCGACGTCCGTCCGGTATCGGACCCGAACATTTTCTCGAGCACGCAGAGGATCGCGCTTGCCCAGGCGCAGCTCCAGATCGCGACCGAGCATCCCGATGTGGTGAATAAGCGCGTCGCGATCAAGCGGCTGTTGGAAGCGATGCGTGCGCCCGATGTGGACGAGCTGATGGTGAGACAGGCGCAGGCCGTGACCGCTGACCCGATCACCGAAAATGCAATGTTCTTCATGGGCATGCCTGTCAAGGCCGACATCAAGCAAGACCACGACGCGCACATTTTCGTCCACAACCCGATCGTGCAGCAGCCGAACGCACCGCCGATGGCGAAGGCTGCAGCAGCCGCGCACATCGCCGAGCACATGGCGCTCAAGATCATCTCGCAGGCGATGATGGCGGGATTGCCGGTCCAGATCCCGCAATGCACCGAGAACGGAGAGCCGCCGGTGCAGCCGATGGACCCGCGCATGGAGCGTATGGTGTCGCAGCGCGCCGCGCAAATGGTGCAACAGAACAAAGCCGCAGCGCAAGCTCAAGGCCAACCTCCAGACAGTCCCGAGCAGATAACAGCCAAAGCTCGCGGGGCTTCGCTCATGGCCGAGACGCAGGGCAAGCTCAAGATCCGTGCGAACGAGAGCGCCGGCAATTTGAGGATTGCCGCTGAGGAAGCTCGGGCGCGCATGCGGCTGAAGGAGATGGAGCAGGTGCACCGCCAGCGCATCTCCGGCGCCGCCGAGAACTTTCGCCAACGCATGAATGCCCATGCTGCATTGATAAAAGGCGGTGCGCCGACCGAACAGGTGAATGCAAGCCAGGGTCAGGTCGACGAAGCGCAAGGGCAACTCGCCAAGGCGGTTTCGGATCTGGCCGATGGCCTCGCCGCTCTCGCGACGCAAGTACAGGAGGGCATGGACAAGATCATCGCCGAGATCCAAACCGAAGAGGAGGCCGAACATGCACCCGGTGCTGGCGGCGATCAAGGCTGAGTTCGATAAGGCCGAGGAACATATGGTGAGGACCATGACAAGCGGCAACGGCGTGCCGGATTGGCCGGCTTACAAGGCGTTGCTCGGGCGCATCACCGAATGCCGTGAAGGTCGGTCACGAGCGCTTGACGCGGCGCAGAAACAATTGGGTTCGGAGGATGCGTGAGTAAAGCGGAAAAATTCGGTGCGGCAGCAATGAACGCCGCTTTCATGCCCGAGCGGCAAATGAGTGACGACGAGCAACGCATCGCCGATGAGGTCGCTGGCGCTGGTGAGGATCCGGATATATGGGAGAACGTTGACAACACGGCGATCCCGGAAGAACTGCAGCGGGACCTGGATTCGGGCGCAGCTGCCGTATTGTTCTGGCGCGCACTCATCATGCCGGTGCGCCCAGAAAAGAAGTCCAAGGGCGGCATTGTGCTCGTCGACGAGAGCCGGCAGAACGCGCAATACCTCACATACATCGGCAAGGTCATCGCGCTCGGGCCGCTGTGGTGCGAGGGGCCGAACTTCTCTGTATACGATCAGCCCAGGTCCTGGACGAGGCGGCTAATCGACCGCGTCACCGGACGTCCCGGCGAGCAGCGCCCGCGCTGGATGCCGGATCTTCAGCCGGGCGATTGGGTGATCTACGGGCGCCACGCCGGCCAGCGCGTGGAGTACCGGGGCGTGAAGCTCTTGCTCGTCAATGACGACGAGAAACTCATGAAGATCGCGAGCCCCGAGGGCTGGCGCATCTATTCGTAGGAGGTCATCATGGCAGGAGAAAAGACAAGCAAGACCGAAACCGCCACGCTCGAAGACCTTGAAAAAGAGGTCGACAAGATGGAGGGCGAGGTCGCCGAAGGCGGTCGCAGCCAGTCGGTCATCGGAGCGGAAGACGACGACGTCGAAGTCAGGATCGTGCCGGAAGCCGGGCGCGATGATGTTCCGCCAGCGACCGAAGGCGAAGTTTCGGAAGAGTCTGGCGAAGAAGGCGAAGCGCCTCCGGATGAAAATGCCGAGGACGCGGAGCTCGCGAGTTATTCCAATCCGGTGCGGGCGCGCATCAAGCGCGAGATCCGATTGCGCAAGGCGGCCGAGGATCGCGAAGAAGCCGAGCGCACCGCGCGCGTGCAGGCCCAGACGGGCGAGCGTCAGGCGCACCTCGATCAGGCGGAAATCACTTTGTCAATGCTCGATCGCGAACTAGCGGGGGCCGAGGCTGACCTGAAGAAAGCCAAGGACGGCGGCAAGGTTGACGAGGACATCGCCGCCACAAGAAAGATGGGCGAACTCCAGGCGAAAAAGCTCGAGGTCGAGCGCATGCGCGATCACCTGAAGCGCGTTCAGCCAGCTCAGCCCAATCCGCTGGTGGTCGCCTGGGAGCGCAAGAACCGCTGGTTCGGTAATCCCGAGTTCGCTCCCGAGAGCGAAGCGGTCAAGGCGATCAGCGTCGCTCTTGCGAAGAAATATCCGCCCCACACCGAAGAGCATTTCGTTGAGGTCGAGAAAGAATTGCGCCGGCGCCTGCCCAATCTTGCAGCTCGAGTGCGCGCACGCATGGGACAAGATGCGATCAGCTGGGGCGATCGAGCGCGACCTGCGGGGGAACGGGCTGCGCCAACGCGTCAGGGCGGTCCGCGGCTTGCGAGCCCGAGCAGTGGATTTGGGCGGGCTGCGCCAGGACAGAAGCGTCAGATCGAGCTGACCAAGAGCGATCTGGAATCCATGCGCAAGGTGCGCCTGGACCCGAACAACAAACAGCATGTGCTGCAATACGCCCGTGAAAAAAAGGCGTTGGCCGATCAGAAAGGATAAAGGAGAACGATCATGGCGAAGAGAGCAGGATTCGGCGCGGCGCGCGTGCGCAGGCCGCCGGTGGCGGGCGATGTCGAACGAGCCGGCCCAACAGCAACGCCAAAACGACGCTACCGCCGTGCAGCCCAAGCCTCACGCGGCCACGAATCGCGTCTGCAGCAAACCCGGGCAATGCAGGAGCTGCATCCGGAATCGGAGAAAGGTTCCTGGTCTCCGGGCGTATCGCTCGAAGCGCCGCCCTCACGTCCGGGCTACCGCCAGAAGTGGGTCCGCGTGGCGGTCTACGGGCGCGACGATGTGCAGAACGTCGCGCGTAAGTTCCGCGAAGGCTGGCTGCCGCGCCAGGCGGAAACGTCACCCAAGAGTTTCAGCGTGCCCACCATCAGCTCAGGGCGGTTCGCTGGCGCGATCGGCGTCGAGGGCATGATCCTGTGCGAGATGCCCGAGAAGCAGGCGGCCAAGCGCAACGCCTTCTGGCACCGCAAAGCCGAGATGATGGCGCAGGACATCGAGAAGAACATCGCGAGCGCGAACCAGAGGATCCCGCACCACGCGGGCTTTGGCCGGATCACCAAGACCGCGATGTCCAAAGTGGTCCGTCCGGCACCAGTTGACACGGAAGAAGAATTGGAGGCATGATTCGCCGCAATACGGTAGGCGGGCGCCGCTGAAGTCCGCACACTGGCCCTGGTGGTCAGGAGAGCAGCAAAACTCATCCCGTTGGGGATGAGCGCACAGACGAGACCTGCCGGCAGAGGCTTCCCAAGCCCTGCCGGCCCAGTCGGGTGCGATGGGCGTTAGAAGGAGCCATTTTTATGGCAAACGCCAATCAGCCCATGGGCTTCATCCCGCGCCGGCATAAGGGCGGTGTCGCTCCCAGGTTCCTCGAGCCGTTCAAGATCCAGTCGGGCTACGCCACGAGTATGTTCGCGGGCGATGCAGTCATCCTCGTCTCGGGCTACGTCACCAAAGGTCTGGAGAACTCGGCCACGTTGCTGGGAATTTTTTGGGGTTGCCGCTACCGCGACGCGGCCGGCAAGA
>WNGG01008318.1_pt1 | contig 11430 bp, 16 predicted proteins | sample 5400661 | NCBI WGS metagenome assembly WNGG01 (sample SAMN13153372, study PRJNA577476) | soil metagenome | isolation source: 100 cm soil or saprolite under Garry oak tree replicate 1 | place: USA:California | collected 2016-06-15 | reverse complement strand
GACCACTATGACCTTAGGGCGGCCCACGTCTGAAGGTGTCGAGCCGTAGACCCGGGTCAGGTTTGTGTCGGAGAGTCGGTCGGGATCGATCAGGGTGAACCGCCTAACGCCCAGCCGGACGAGCTGCTCGGCTACCACGGATCCCGTGCCTCCACACCCCACGACGGCGGCGTGAAGCTCTCCGAGGGCCTCTTGGACACCGCTCCCGAAGGCCCGGATGTTGCGATCGAAGAGCGCCGGAAGCGCTGATGCCCGGGAGTCAAAGGCTCTGGCGAACCGATGGCGGTCTCCGACCACCCACAAGCGTTCAATGCGACTCTCCTCTCCTCCGTCGGGTCGAAGGTGCCCCGTGAAGGCGATTCCAATTGGACGAGGAGAAACTACCAGCGCTCCGTAGTAAGTGCTGCCCGAACGAAGACGGAAGAGGTCGGCCAGCTCGCGATCAACGCGCCGATCGTGGAGGCTCGGCGTCGGCACTCCGTGGATCCCAGGATGTGTATGCAGCCAGATCGCGGAGGCACCGAGCTCTTCTGCGCGGCCCAGCGCGTGCACATAGCCGTGCGACGCGATAGAGAGTCCCGTCGTCTCCCGCCGGGCGTAAGCGGAGTCAGCAACCCAACTGATCTCTCGACCGAGAATTCGCAGGTCCCCACCGTCTGTTTGAATGACTGTGCCCAGTAGTACACCCGCGGTCTCAAGAGGGCTTCTCGCCGCCTCTCCCAGCTCGTCGGCGATGCTCAGGGGCAACACGAGTGTCACAGTCATGTTGCCGTCCGCCCCGCGCACCGCTCAAATTCCTTGCGAATGAGCGCCAGGTAGTTCTTCAAACCGTCGACGCCGGAACGCCATTGCCCCGCATTAAGATGCCGAGACCACCGCTGCCACGACCGCCCCAGGTGCTGCTCGATACATTCAGTCGCCTGCACGGTTCTGCCGTCCGCCAGTCGGACACCTGGCGACAGCCACCACATGTCAGGCGGCACGTCCGGATAGCCCGCGTTCAGACGGATCAAGAGGTCAGCCCGATCTCGGTCATACCCCGCGGGTAGGGGATAATCCTTCAGGACAACACAGGTCATGTTTGCCTCAGACGCGACCTCATAGGGAGCGCCCCCTTCCCCGAGGTGTTCAACGTCAACCTGAGGAAGGGTCACTTGGATTTGCCGGGTGCGCCGGGATTGATGACCGCTGGTGCCGTGAAGAACCGCTCACCATTCCGGATTTCGACCGGGTCTGCATCGCCGATCTTCACGTCCGTGCCACCGGGGACCACTTTGAACAAGTCCCGATCTGGCCCTATTGGGGTTGGCGGCACCTGCCGCAGTTCTGCCCCCGTCATTGTCGACTGCGTCACCGTATAGTGGACACGATCGATCTGAATCTGAAACTGCCCATGCTCATGCTCGCTCGCCAAGGCGCACCTCCCACGGTTCAGACACCATGATACCACACAACCAAGATACTTGACAGCCAAGAAATCAAAGCGGTATCATGGAGTCGATGAAGCCAGCCAAGGCGATGACGATCCGGCTATCTGCAGACCAAGCTGAGGCTCTTGAAATGGTCGCTGCTGTTGACGACCGACCAGTTTCCGAGGTGATTCGCGCCGCGATTGGCGCGCACATCGAAACCCGCAGGAGGGACCGGCACTTCCAAGACAGTCTCAAAGAACGGATCGCACGGGCGCAAGGTCTTTTACGCTCGCCGTCAGCCACCGGACGGAAGTAGGCGCATAGGCCCCACTCCACTGCGTCCCCGGCGTCGCACACCCGAGAGTCGTTCGAACGGGGAAGTCCCGATGGCGCCTCAGGTCATCTTATGCACCGCGGTCGCACACCAAGATGCCCGCTCATGTAGTGCAAGCACAGCGGCGTTTGACCTCCGCCACCAGAATCTTGCCATCGCCAGCTAATCGCCCTGGTCGATCCACTGGTAGAGGTCTCCCGTCAGCACGGTTCGAGGTAGCGGCGGCGACCCCACCAGGGTTGCTGACGGAAGGGACGGTGGGGCGACGACGGCGACACGTGCTCCTCAGCCAGTTTGGTCGCGTCAGGGTCGTTCACAGGCGCGTGTTCCTCCACGGCGTGGCGGTCGGCCGAGGACGTGGCGGTTGCGAGAGTGTCACAGCACCGGGAGCGGGCCGCTCACCCCTCCTCCAATAGCAGGACGCCTGACTGCCGGCGAATATGCAGAATGTACGAGGCCAGGCCGGTTCGTACTTCTATCTCTCGTGCCTCTAGGCGAGATGCGAATAAGAGTCTTACGAGGCCATCTTGATCCAAACTCGGCAATAAGCGGTCACGCAATGGGTCGAACGTAAGGTGGTCCAGTAGCCGCAACAGGAGCTGATCCCAGCACATCGCGCGACGGGCGAGCAGTCGCACGATTTCGGCGCAGGACGGCGCTGCGACCAAAGCCATGAGAGAGGCTTTGTCGCCGGTGAGCAATAGAGACGCAGGTTCGGTGGCGGCGGTGGCGAACAGGACGGCCTCCCCAGCGTCGATGCCCTGCACTGCGGAAAGAATCGCGAGGTGCGTCAAATCGGCCGGAGCTTCGACCTTGCCAGCAGCCTCAACGATCGCCTGCAGGCGCTTCCGAACGCCTTCGCCGTAGAGTGCGTCAGTCTTTCCTGGCTTGTTGAGGCGAAACACGAAACGTGCTGCCGGTAGAATCCGGACGTCCCGTGGGGCGATGCCAAGAACCTCTAACGATGGTTCCCAGAGATCGTAGATGGCTATCTTTAGGAGAACGTCATTATCGAGGAGGACAGACAAGGTGAACGCGGTGGCATCACGTCGAAGGGGTTTGGGCTGGGCCGCAGAGTCGCATCAGGAATTCGCTCGCGTCCACTGGAAGCTTGCTCCAATCGAGGTGGGCCGCAAGCTTCTCCCTGAAAAGGGCGGGCGCGTTGGCTCCGGGCTCCAATTGATTTAGTGCGGCAAGTGCCACTGGAAAGAACCGGCCCATATTGTGCCCGTAGTTGAGAGCGATATGGCCTGGGTCGATATGTAGATCGGTTGCGAGGCGCTTTGCCTCCGAGGCGAGCTCGCTTGCATTGACCCAACGTCCACCCGCCGATTGAAACTTCTCCCCGGCGGCTATCAACTGGAGAGCGTACTCATTGGCCGCGGTCTCCTCGCCATCCGCGCTGTTCTTGTCCAGTACCTCATCGACCACGACTTCGTCCCTGTCGGTATGGTGGTGCCCTAGCGCGATGTGGCCGAGCTCGTGCGCCAGCACGAACAGTTGCCACGAGGAGAATCGGTGCTGATCGGCGATCACAATGACAAATCGTCCGCCGACAAAGGCGGCCAAGCCCTGCAACCTTTTCATTGTCGCCGGCAACTGGCTCACATGCAGTACTGGAATCCCCTGACGCCAACTGAATTCCAGCAAGGACTCGAGATCGACCCAGGGCTTTCCTTGCGTGAGAATCTCGTCTCTTATCTCCAGGGCCGAAGGTACCTTGGGAGAACCCTTACCGGGCGCCCCCAGCCCTGCAATTTCCGCGATCTGCGTCGCGAGTCCTCGGAGTGGTGCCGTTTCTGGATGCTGGCGGACCGCGGGGGCAGTTCCCTTGTTGGACTTGCGCTTTGGAGTCTTCAGCCGGCAGGGGATCGAAGGAGAAAACTGGAGGCTCTCGCGCCCATCGCTCAGGGCCGTGAGATCTAGGCCCGTATGGCGCCGAAGGAGAACGAGAGCATGCGCATAGCCAGCGGGCTCAAGTGCCGCCTCGTCGTCCCACCAGGAGGGTAAAATTGCATTCCGCACGAAGGTCTTTGGCAGGCCCGCAGCTCCGAGCCTTCGGTACAGGGCCCTCATCGGATTGCTAGCAGTAGTGGCGATCAGAGGTCTCCCAGCGTTTGAGATTAGGATCGCACAGGTCGATGCGCAGCTGGGTCCTTTTTCAGAGTGGCGCATGGTATTCTCTCAGCGTCGCTCCTCGTGGTCGCCACTTGGTCGCCACGGCCCGCAAGGGTGCCCGTAAGTCGTTGCGGAGAGGTGCTGGAGTGGCTGAACAGGGCAGATTGCTAATCTGTTGTACGGGTATAAAGCCTGTACCGGGGGTTCGAATCCCCCCCTCTCCGCCAAGTCATTTCACAAGAGGTCGTTAGGGATCAGCTCGGGACCGGAGAGGTCCCGCTATTCTCGCCGTCTTTCCGATCTGAGCCGCAGCGGATGACACGCTGATGACACGCCAACCCCGCGCTACTCCGTGTTGGACGGCCCCGCGCCCTCTTAGGACGGATATTCCTCGACAAGCCACGGATGCCACGTGCTGGAGCAGGCACCCACCTCGGGCCTGCTCGCGTAGGCGGCACACTCGCGAGCAACGGCTTCGTCGTCAAACAGACCCCACTCGTTGAACCGAGCACCATACAGCCGCTCGAAGTCCTGCTGAAGATCGTTACACCGGAACGAATCGAACTGGCCCGCGGTGTCGTAGCCCAGGACCTCGTAACCTCGTCGCATTCCGCCCGCGGCCAAGGGGGCTCTCGCGCTCAGGACTTCGTACACACCGGTCGCACCAACGGGCGCGAACCCGGGCCGCTGCGGTGGTGGGGCAGCCAGCAACAGGAAGGCGTCAACGAACTCGACGGCCAGAGCGATGCCGAGCAGGTGGATGTCGGACGGCAAGAACCGGGTTCGAAACGCACGCGCGGAGCCCAGGTCGGAGAACACATTCGGCCAAGCGAAACCACCACCGGCGAGATGATCCGTAGCCCATCGGATAACCGCCTCCAGGTCGGCAGCGCGAATCCCGAGGCGCGCTGCATTCTCCTCTCGCTCGCCTGGCTTTGTCTTTACCCACTCAATTGCCCAGGAATCTGGAGCCGTGTCTGCCAGGCATGCCGATGCCGTGAGGAACCCCGTGGGTAGCATTGGTCCGGGCTTCACCAGGAAATATGCGCCCGCGACGCTGTGCACGCTCACTCGCTCACTCCATGAAGGTCCGTCCAACACCGGATCAGCTCCTGCATTGTTAGCCGGTCCCTCGCGGCATGCTCTGCCGCGTTTCATGCAACACATCGATTACAGTCTTGAGCACCCAAAAGAGGGTGCCGCTCTGCTCTTCCGTCATCTCGACGGGATCCTCTTCATCCTGATCCGCCTCGAAAATGGCCTCCACCATGTACGCGAAGACAGCGGCCTGTTTGCTGATTTGGGCGAGAGCCGCCTTCTCCAGAAAGCGCGCATTGGCACCCTGTAGGCGCTCGAGTGCCTGCTCGTTTGCCTTGAACTTACGGTCGATAGCCGGGGCCTTGACGCGAGGGAGCTTTCCCTTTGTGCTCCTACAGAAGGCCTGCCAGATGACGAAGTAGATGTAGCCAGCAAGCTCATTCACTCTGCGAGGCAGACTCTCGGTCAGCCCGAGAACGAAGGCGAGCAGGTCCGGCTGCTCCCGCGCGGCGTGAGCCATCTCCTTGCGGACCCGAGCGGCACTAAAGTCCGCCACATCTTGCCAAGTCTCCTCTACAATCGCTGCATCGATCTCGCTCAAGCCCTGCCCCCTGCCCCCCTCAAGGTCGGGCGAACGCCAGGTTGAGCTGCGAAGCTCCATCGCTGGTGCCGGCTTCGTCAGCTCCAACCCATTGTTCGACAGCTCGCCATTCAAGCGACTTCACGGCCTCCAACCGGCCTGCAGCTGTTTCAGGGCACTGGAGCCTTCAGCGCCTCCGATGGCCACTCTGCCGATCCGCCCGCTTGAATCGAAGAAGAGAGTCAGGGGCACTCCCTCAGCCTGCCACAGCTTGCTCTGCGCGTGGTCCGTGTACCCGCAAACTGGGAAGGGCACCCCGTGCTGCTGAACGATGCCGTTGATCTCTTCGCGGACCTTCGCGATGTCGACTGGCTGCCTGTACGGCGAGCCACCCTCCGCCGCGGCTAGGACGGCTACATCAGCAGGTGCGCTTCGAGACAAGGCAGCCAGCTCTTCCAACAAGGGCTTGCAGGGACCGCAACTCGGCCTCCAGAAGGTCAACACCGTGGTTCGGCCGGCTATGGATGGCGTAAACGGCGCAGCATTCGGTGGCGCGTTGACGACGAAGTCGCACCTGATTGTCCGGTTGCTCGAGGCGTTCAAGCGCTCAAGGATGCGGCGTTCCGCCTTGGGGCGCCAATCGCGGTCAGCAGGCTCTTCGGGTCCGTCTTGGGCAAGGCCCTGACCAATTCCCAGGCCAAGAAGAGCTACGGCGATGCAGTTCCTCACGGCTTACCTCTCGAACCTCAGAGTGTCTGTCGAACACTCCGTCACTTGAAAAGATAACATGGGAAGCACCGCGGCCGACCTTGCAGCCGTTTGATGCACCCAACGTTCCGCCGGTGGCGCGGCGCGAGCCGAGAGTTGGTCAAACAGCGTAACTGGATAAGGGGTCCAAGCCGTCGCGTGCTCCGCTCGTGGGATAGGCGGACATCGGTCCACCTCGTGCCCCGCGGGCTCCCTGATGTGTGAGGAGCCCGCGGGGCGGGGCCGTGGTTGCATCTCTTCTCATTTCTGAGAATGGTCCTTCTCATTCTTGAGAACCAACCCTGAACGCCTTCGTGGTCCCTGCGTAGAGCGAGACCGCAGACGCAGCCGGAGAGGTCGCCCAGTAATACAGAGGGCCCGCGGCTGGACGTCCTGAAGCAACCCTTGGGAAGTCGCTCGGCCTTACTGGCCTCGCTCCCACGCGGCACAGATCCCGCCTCGACGCGGGGATCTTCAGCACACGATCGGTCGTCTTTTTGACGTGGCTGACCGCCTCCTGGCCGCCCCGCGATTCGCTCCCGCAGCTCGCCGCAGCCGAGTCGCGTTGCCGTCCTGTCTGGCGCTCTTCCGGACGTCCAGGCCGCCGCTCAGGTCGACCTCGCTGACCGTTAGGGTCAACGAAACGGCCACTTCAACGCCTTTATGCAGGGCCTACCAGCTCTCGGGAGGCACCGTTCTATCGGCTGCGGACGGTCCAGGGCGGCAAGGGGTCGAATCTAGCTGGGCGGCCTGAGGTGGATGACCAGGTGCGGGAAGGGCTCGGAGAGAGCCTCGATCCGCGACACCAGCTCCGCTTGTAGTGCCTCCTGCGGCCACAGGATCAGTCCGCGGAACGGGCGTCCCTCGGCGAGCCAGCGGTTCGCGATGCCCTCCATGTCCTGGTCGTTGCTGATGAGGACGCGGTTCTCCCGCGCGGCGTGCTCGAAATGCACCGCGTCCGCGGTTCCTTGGGGGTAGAGATCGATCGCGCGAACAACATCCCAGCCGCGCCCACGAAGGGCCAAGATCAGAGGACCGTGGACGTCGGCGTCGGTATAGAGCGGGAAACGACCGGCCACTACCGGTTGAGAGACTCAGCCCAGGACTTATCCGCGGCGAGCTCGGCGTCGATCTCCTCGCGGTTGTCGTAGTAGTAGGCCAGCGCCGCGTGGATCTGCGCGGGAGTCAGGTCGGGATACGCCTCACGGATCTTCTCGTCGTTGGCTCCGTCCTGGTGGAGGAAGACCACGTTGTTGACGCGGATCCGCGTCCCGTCGATACAGGCCTTGCCGCCGCACACGCCGGGTGTCTTCGTCACGTGTGGATAGCTGATGCTCGCCTTCGCCGTGGCCATGGCCCCAATTCTACCTCGTCTTGACTCTCGCTCCGAGCGGGCTCGCTCTTGCCGCTGCGAGTGGCGGTTGAAGTTCAGAGCGACAGCCGGCCATAGACGGAATCTGCGAGGTAGTCCCAGCCCCTGCGGAATATCTTCTCGGCCATCTTCGGGGTGGGTGCGAGTGAGGCCAATCTTCCCTCTGCCGTCAGCGACGCCGCCGTCGAGGACCTCCCCGACGATCCGTCCCGTGGTCTGGGCAAGCAACAGGCGAGGGATGGCGACGAGCAATGCGACCGGGAGCGGCACGAGATGGCGCACATCGACGGGGCCGACGAAGCGGGAGCGCAGCGTCGAGAGGAGGGGCTCTGGAAGAGATTCGTGATGGACGGGCGCGTGGACCGGGTGACGGCCCTCGGGTATCTGAAGCTCATGAACGATCGCCGCTCCGGCTCGTGAACTGCGTCTTGCGCCCGCTTGCTACCGCCGGAGGTCCTCTACCCGGCACCCGACCGAGCGCCCGGTGATCTCCGGATCACCGGTGAGCAAGACGGCCTTGTGAGCCGCAGCCGTGGCCACCGCAAAGGCGTCCCCATACGCAAGGGGATGGGTCGCCTTGATGCGCGCAGCCGCCAACACACGCTCGGGCGTCACCGCGTCGAGCGCCAGCATCGGACGGAGGAGGGTGAGGGTTGATTCCGCTTCCTCCGCGCCGGCTGCCCTGTGGATCGTGCAGTACACCTCTCCGACGTTGATCCAGCTCATGATCGGCCGCCCAAGCCTCATCGCCTGTCGCACCCTGCGTGCGGCAGGTGAAGAACCCTCGAGGAACCGCAGAACCGCCCACGAATCGAGGCAGTAGATGCGGGAGCGACCGGCCATCAGCGCCGTCGCTCGGCCTGACGGTCCCTCTCCAGAGCCTCCACCAAACGGTGGCCGGCAAACCGTCCCATCAGGGCATCGGGCGAGACGACGCGTTCAACACGGATGGCGTTCCCCTCCCGCGAGAACGTGACCTCGTCCCCCGGCTCGAGGCTCACAGCGGCCCGAAACGCCTTGGGGATGACGACCTGCCCCTTGCGACCGACGCGATGAGTCATACCGAATAGTATAACTGGAAGTGTCGCCCGCGGCCATGCGGCGCAACTTGTCCGCGGTTCGGGACCTCTTCGGTGATAATCCGTGCATGGGTGGGCGCCTGCTCCTGGCCGGGCTTCTTGCCTGCGTCAATGTCTCGGTGGTGGTCGCAGACCCGCCGGCTCCGCGGCCTTCGGTCGATAGGTCGGGATCTCCGAGCGGGACCGGCGAAGAGCCGTGGGTCTCCCTCTCGGGCAGCGGGCTCTTCTCCCTCCCCGACACCTCGACGCTGGAGAAGGGGCATGTGAACCTGGCCCTCCTGCTCGAGAACCAGGATCGCGATCCCCTGCGGCTGGACGTCCTGGACCTCTCGACCGCCTGGACGGTCGGGGTCCGGCCCCGCCTCGAGACCTATGGCCACCTGGTGCTGAGCCGCGCGGTGGCGGTGGCAGAGCGTCCGACCCTGCTCCCGCCGCCTCTGGACCTCATCGTGCCCGAGGGCGCTTCTCCCCCGCGCCGGCCGTACTACGCCGTGTATGCACCCTACCCCTACGTCGGCCGGACAGGGAGCAGCCAGCTCGGCCGGTTCGTGCCGGGGGACGCCGTCTTCGGCGCGAAGATGCGGCTCGCCGAGCAGAAGGCGGGACGTCCCGCTCTGGCCGTGAGCGCCGAGCTGAAGGTCCCCCTGACGAGCAGCCTGTCGAAGCTGCAGTCGGGCGCGGGGACGGGCGGCTTCGACCAGAGCGTGAGGATCACGGCCGAGTGGAGAGGCCGGCACCCGTCGCTGGTGGTCTCCGCGGGGTTTACGCATGTGGGGCCAGGTCCTTTCGGGGACCGCCTGATCGTCTTCCGCCCTCAAGGCGACGTCGAGGTGACCGAGTCCCCCCTGCGGCTCGCCAACCGGGTGAGCCTTGGCCTTGGATACCGCCACACGCTGCGCTCGTGGGTCGCCCTGGTCGCCGAGGCGACGAAGGTGGGAGAGGTAGGAGGGCACACGTCCGCGTTCCGGGAGGCGGGTCCCCTGGACATCTCGGCGGGCGCACAGTTGCGGCGCGGACGGGTCCACCTGACGCTCGGCCTCCGCTACCACGCGAACTCGGTTCCCCGTTTCCGGAGCCACGACTTTCCCCTCGGTGGCCTCGCGGACTTCACCAGCGTCAGCGAGGGAGATCTCGAGAGGTACCTGACGGCGATCGGAGCCGCCGCCGCCTTGCCGCACCTGGGCGACCGACGCCAGATCGCGCTAGTACCTGCGGCCAATGCGCCGCCCCTGCCGGAAGGAGCGCGAATCCTGCCGCCGACCTATACGGTCCGCTCGCACGACCGGGTCGCGTACGTGGTCGTGATGGGATGGAGCGTCGGACCGCGGAGAAGGTAGGAAGCGCGAGACCCCGGCCGCGCCTCCGATCGGAAAGCCCTTGCTCGCCCTGCTCGTCCTCGCCCTCGCCGCCCCGCCCCTCCCGCTCGAACCGGGGACGTGGTGGGAGTTCCGGGAGTCCTACACCGAGCACCTCGGGGCGCTGGACTCGACCACCGACGACACCACGCGCTTCGAAGTGCGGGAGAGCCGGAACGGGCCGCTCCTGCGGCAGGAGGGCGGCGCCGACCCCGGCTCCGCCCCCATCGAGCTCGGGGACGACTGGATCCGCCTGGGGGCCTGGACGGGCGAGGATCCGCTCCCGCTTCCCCTCGAGCCCGGTCGGTCCGGTCCGCCCTCCGAAGGCGGGCCGGGCTGGAAGGTCGAAGCCGAGGAGGAGGTCGTCCTCCCCGCGGGGACGTTCAAGGCGCTCCGCTGCGCGCTGCGCACCCGGCAGAGCGAATCGGTCCTCTGGATCGCGCTCGGCGTGGGCGTCGTGCGCCAGACCGAGGGCGTGCCGGGCCGCGCCCCCGAGATCGAGCGCCGGCTGCTGAGATGGGGAGGGCCCGCGGCTCCCAAGCCGCCCGAGAAAGCCGAGCGAGAGGCCCTACAAGCCCTTCAGCAAGTCCTCGCGCCGCTCGGCGGCCAGCGAGGTGAGCAGCACCCGCAGGCTCTCCAGCGACTCGTCGGTGAGGCTCTGGAAATCGTCACGGATCGCCTGGATCTGCTCCCACTCGCGGTCCGCGTCGGTCGCGCCCCGCGCGATCTTCTGCGTGGAGTCGAGGAGGAAGCGCGTGGCGAGCCCGAAGCTCTGGCCGAGGATGTACAGCTTCAGGCGGTAGCGCTCGGCCGTGGACACCAGGAACTGGTGGATCAGGCCGTTCAGGTAGGCCAGGCTGACGATCTGGGTGAGCTTGAAATCCCGGGGCCGGAGGGGGGTGACGGGGGCCATGGCGGAGACCATCCGCGAGAAGGTCGCCATCGCGCTGAGCAGGTTCAGCATGTTGGGCGAGAACTTCTCGATGACCTTGTAGCCCACGTCGAGGAGCTTCTTGGCCTCGTCGATGGAGCCCAGCTCGCGCACCGCGAAGGCCTCGTCGTAGGTCAGGTCGACCAGCGCCAGCTCGTTATGCACGCGTCCCTCGATGTTGCGGTAGAGGTTCTCGCCCTTCGGCGTGAGCAGAAGCTCCCAGTCGCGGCGGATCGTCCGCTCGTCCCGCCGTCCAAGCAGAAAGAGGACGACGAAGCAGCTCAGGACCGACAAGCCGATCATCCAGAGCACGGTGCTTGCCTCCCCCTCGCTAGCTCGTCTGTCGCTCGAGGACCGGGGCGGGACCCCGCGCCACCGCCGGAGCGGCCACCGGCGCCCAGGCCGCCCGGGTCCAATAGGCCAACAGCAGAAGATAGGCGGAGGTGTCGAAGGCATTCCTCCAA
>WNGG01011134.1_pt1 | contig 11432 bp, 8 predicted proteins | sample 5400661 | NCBI WGS metagenome assembly WNGG01 (sample SAMN13153372, study PRJNA577476) | soil metagenome | isolation source: 100 cm soil or saprolite under Garry oak tree replicate 1 | place: USA:California | collected 2016-06-15 | reverse complement strand
CGCGGACGAATAGCGTTCGCGGACGTGCTCCCGCGCCCGGGCGCCGACGTCCCGACGAAGCCGGTCGTCCCCCGCGAGCAGGTCGACGTAGCGAGCCATCGACGCCGAATCCGCGACGAGGAATCCGGTCCGTCCGTGCTCGATGATCTCCCGGTGGGCAGGGATATCAGAGACCACCGCTGGCAGGCCCGCCGCCATTGCTTCAATCACGGCGTTGGGCGAACCCTCCCATGGGGAAGGATACACGAATACGTCGGCGGCCGCCAAGTACGACGGCACGTAGTCCCACGGCACCTCGCCGATGAAGTGCGTGCGGCTTCGGACGTCGGGATATGCGGCGAGGAGGGCGCGGTAGTACCGATCGCCGTAATGCTCCTCGGAGTAACCGCCCGTGACGATGGCGTTCGTCTTGGGGAGGAGCCGCGCAATCTCGAGGAGCCATTCGATCCGCTTCTCCGGGATTACCTTGCCGATGTACTCGAAAAGCGTCCCGTCCTCAGGAAGGCCTCGCATCCGGCGGGCCTCCTCCTTCGTGGGCAGGTCGTCGAACTTGGCCAGGTCCAGTCCGTTCGGGATGACCGTCGGATGACGGGCTCGGAAGCGCGCGGCCAGCGCCGCAGAGTTCACGACGACGGCGCTCCCCGACAGGCACGGAACCATGCCGGCCCGCGCGACCGACCCGGCGAGGGATCCGTACCGCGTCGCAATCTCGTACCCCGGGTCCGTGCCCAAGCTGACGACTCGAGGGGTGACGCCCGACAGATAGGATGCGGGGGTGGCGAAGAACGGATCGAGCGCATGGAAGACATCGAACTCCTTCCGCGAGGCCCGCAACGCCCGGCTGAGGGTCCAGATCCCTTTCGGGAAGACCAGCGGGCCGGCGATCGAGACGCCCGGCTGTTCCTGGAGCCCTCGGTGCGGTCCCGGCGCGTCAAGACACACCAGTTGGACCTCGATCTCGCGCCGGAGATCGTGGAACAGTTGAATCGCTTGGAGCGCGAGGCCACCGCCTTTGCCCAAGTGTGCAATCACGAAGAGGACCCGCATTCCTTAGCCCCTGTTCGGTCGGTTCGCTTGCACCGACCTGAACCGATGGCCGCGCACACCCGATTTCCTGACGAGAACGGAGACCCTCGCATCCCGGCCGGTGTTAGCATTCGCCTGGGGGTATGTGAAGGTTCTGACGCCGACGCGTTTCGGGACCCGTCACAATCAACCGCCACCCGTCTTGAGAAGGCCTGTCGCGGCGTCTCCGCGGTTGAAGATCGCATCAATGGCCGACAGGTTCGGGATGAAGTCGCCGAACAGCTGGGGATACGGGGTCGGACGAAAGTGATCGTACGCGAGTCGAACGTCGGTGAACTTGCCCTCGTCTAGGTACTCGTGACCCCCCTCCCCGGAGAGGAAGGTGTCGGCCCCTACGCTCCGGGCGAAATGGACGAGTTTCTCCGTCGGGTCCGCCGATTCCGACGGCGGCAACGCGGACGCGTGGACCCTCCGCGTCCCGATGGACAGCCAGCGGCAGACGACGCCGATCATCTCCTCGTTCAACTCCGCGAGGGACGTCCAAGGCCTCTTGAGGACCGCCTGCAGCTCGCTTGCGTAGGATCCGTAGAAGGGGGCCTTACGGTAATTCGCGTCGATCATCTTGCGGTGTTGCAGCGACCAGGACGTCCCGGCAATCCGGACGTCCCCGAGGGACCGGACGGTGTCGTAGATGACCAAGACGTCGGCGCGGGCGACTTTCTGAAACAGGCCGAGGTACGGAAGGTAGTTCGGCTGATGGACGGTGACGATCATCGCGCGACACGACAAGGTCGGTCCGAATAAAGTCCTTCACTCGGAGGCGGCGAGCCCGCCGGACCAGACCCATATGATCACGTTCGGTGGCATCGCCCGCCTGGGCCGTTGGATCGTCGTGGCGGCCGCGCGGAAGCTTGAAACTCCCGAATCTCATGAAGACGATTGCATCCGAACGGGGCGGCATGAATCGTGAACGATGAGGCGCGCGCCATCGAAGACTTCTTCCGGCAGCGGTACGGCCGGGAAGCGCTCTTCGTCCCGTCGGGGAGACTCGCCCTGTACCTCGCGTTTGGCGAATGGCTGCGGCCCGGGGATCGCCTGCTGATGTCTCCGGTGAATGACGACGTCGTCTTCTTCACCGTGCTGGCCGCTGGGCTCAAGCCCGTCTTGGGACCCGTCAATCCGCGGACCGGGAACCTCGACCCGACGGCGATCGACGATTCGACCTGGGCCGGCCTCAAGGGGGTCATGACGACGAATCTCTATGGGACCCCGGATCGGATGGATGTCCTGCAAGAGAAAGCGCGGGAGCACGGCCTCATCCTCCTCGAGGACGCGTGCCACGCCCTTGATACCTCCTTCAACGGGAGGAGGATCGGGACGTTCGGGACGGCGGCGGCGTACAGCCTGAGCAAGCACCTGCACATCGCAGGTGGCGTGCTGTCCTTCTACGATCCAACCCGTCGGTCCGTCCTGGCTCAACGAGCGCGAAGCGAACTTCGAAGCGGCCTCTTCTCGGCCTCCGGGATCTCCAAGTTCGCGGCGTTGCTCGAGACGACCGGAATCCGGGACCGGACTCCTCCGTGGCTCGCCCGCCTCGGCCACCGCGTCGCTCCGCGCGGGCAGAGAGGCTCCGGCCACCGGATGCGCTTTGCCGCCGCGGACGTGGCCCGGGCCCAGCGGGAGGGCGGAGGGCTCGACGCGTTCGACCGATGGGTCCGGCAAGACAACCCCGCGTATCGAACGTGGCCCCTGCGCGCTTCCCTTCGCGAAGCGCGGAAGCGACTGGAGTCGTTCGAGGAAAATCGCCGCGCGCGACTCGAAGGAGCGCGAGCGCTCCTGGACCTCGGCTACACACCCGCCGACATGGCCATCCCGCGCGATGCGGCCTTGCTACGGGTCCCCCTGTTCGTCCAAGATCGCGAGCGGGTAATTGCCCGCCTGGAGCAACGCGGGCTTCGGACCGAGTACGTCTATGATCCCCCGCTCGATCTATATGCCCCTGGTTTGGCGCAACGATTGCCGTCGCCCCCGACCGCACGGATCTGGAGCCGCGACGTGCTGCCCGTGAATCCTCTCTTGGCCGGGCGGTTCATCGCCTTGACGCGCGAAATGCCGGACCTCTGCACCCCGATCGCCGACTAGCCGTCGCGAACATCCCAGACGACCTCGAACGCTTCGGCGTAATCACGATGCAACTCCGCGCCCCTGTACCGGGCGAGGTGGTTCTGCGCGTCGACTTCCAAGGGCTCCAGGAGGCCGGCCTCGCGGTACTCGGCGAGGCACTTCATCTTGCCGTCGAACGCTTCCTGGCTGATGGGCACATACATGTGCGGCCGGAACGGATGCACGTTGCGGTGCGTGTAGATCGAGGATTCCCACAGCCACAGGCGGTCTACGTGACGGCGCGCGGCACTAATCGCGATGCGTTGCGCCGAAAGATGATCCTGGTGAGCCTCGCCATGGTGATGGCAGAGGACGGTGTCAATCGCATATTTTCGAATGAGGTCGTCGACGAAACCGACGGCATCCCAGTCGTGGAGGAGCCGCCCGATCGGGAACTTGCCGAGGAAGTAGTCCCCTTCTCCCTTGCCCGAGCGAAGCAGGTCGCGCGCCGCCGCCCAGACCTTCTCGATGTCCTCCCATCGATGCGGGCCGTACGCTCCGGGGGCGAGGGCCACGGCATAAACGTTGTGGCCCTTCCGTTGCTTCTCGAGTAACGTGCCGAAGCACCCGAGCTCTGCGTCGTCCGGATGCGCCCCGACCGCCAGGAGATTCATCGGTGCCGCCTCCTCGTCCCGTCGAGCCTCAAAGCTCGAAGTCCCGAGATTTTTTCCCGGCCCGCTTCCGTCGGCGCCATACGACGACGGCAGCGACGCCAATCCCTCCCAGGATGAAAATCGGGGCGTACTCGATGAGCGTCTCGAACAGCGGGGTTCCGGTCGCCCGCGTCAGCGTGAACGAGTCGCTGTACGCGGTCGTGTTGAACTTGGTGTACATCGAGATTTGACTCGCGCTGACGTTGAACACGACGACGCCGTTGCCAAGGCCCGACTGCGAAGCCGAATTCTCGAGGCCCGGAGTATTGTTGGCCATCCATCCATTCGCCGCGAAGTAGTTCGAGTAGGGATCGCTCGCATTGAAGGCGTCGAGTTCCCGTCCTCCGGTCCCGGAGATCACGAGCACGGACCCCGCGCTCGCCGCATACTGCCGGGTCGTCCCGTCGTTCACGACGCAGGCCGGATTGTAGAGGTGGAGTTGGATCCCGTCGCACGTACCGCCGATCGTGAGCTGCTTGCTCCTCTCGTAATTGTGTGTGTGAGCCTGGAGAATCAAGGGGACATTCTTCTGCAAGAGGAGGTTGAAGATGTCGGTCCCAATCTCGCACGCGTGCTCCCCTGCGGCGATGCAGTTCTTGTGCATGCCCACGATGACCCACGGGATGCCTGCCGCCCGGGCCGAGTCGATCGCCTGCGCGGTCCAATTGTACCGCGGGCTGTTGACCCGGTAGTCGTAGTGCTCTCCGCCGTCGACGACGTACACGATGTCGGGAGAGATCAGGATGAATCGGGCGAGCGGATTCGCGGCCGGGTAGTCGAAGTAGTACTGCTTCCCGTAGGTCCCACCGATCGGAGTTTGGAGGGTGAACGGGCAGTATTTCGTGAAATTGTTAATGTTCCCTTCGAGCAGGGACTGTTGTCCGGTGTCGTGATTCCCCGCGATGAGTTCTAGCGAAGGGAAGTACCGATGGAACTTCTCGCACCACGCTTCCTCCGTCGTGTTGGCGTAGCCCGTGTTCCCTCCGTAGCTCAGGTCTCCCAAGGCGAGATTGAAGCCGATCTCCGATCTCGAATTATTCAAAAGCCGCATCGTGGCGCTGAACCCGCCCCAGGATCCGTAGTCCCCGGCGGCGGAGAAGGTGAAGCTCGAGTCGGCCGCGACCTGCGGGGCGGGCAAAAGGCTCGCCCCCACGATGGATATCATCATGATGGAGAGCGTGATAGCCGTACACCGCATCGAAGCTCTCACCGTGCCTCCTCCCCGCTTGCGGCCAAACACTACGCGGAGCAGGGCCTTGATACTTTCGGACAAATCCCGATGACGAACGAACGCCCTTAGAACCGTACCCGATACGTTATCGTCATCGAGAACGAAACCGAGGCTTCCCCTGCGGTCGCATCGAAAGCTTGAAAGGTTGCCACACCGTCGGACCTCACGTTGCCAGACGGGAGGCGCGCTGGCGCGAGCCGCCGTGGCATGTTCTCGGCGCTCCGCTCAAGCGCGGCGCGGGGTCGAGGGATCGTCGTACGGGTGAGGCGGAGCTCTTGTCCGATGCGCGGAGCTTCGGATCACAAGGTTCAGCTCCGCAACGGGGCGTCCAGCCCGATGGTCTCCCAGGCTCGGGGCGGGACGGGCCGGATGGAGGGGTGAATGGAGACCCGCACGTTTCTCATGACGGCGTCGTTCTACCCGCCGTACCACCTGGGGGGCGACGCAAACCACGTCCGGTATCTCGCCGAAGCGCTCGCCGCACAGGGACACGAGGTCCATGTCGAGTATGCGCCGGCCGCGTTGCGACTCAAGGGGGGATGGCCCACGGCGGACGAGGCGACGGATGGAGGGGTCGTCCGCCACCCGATCCCCGCGCTGAGCGGTCCGATCCAGCCCTTGACCGCGTGGGTCCTTGGCGCACCGCCCAGCATCCGTCGGCACCATCGCGACCTCGTCGACCGCGTCCGACCCGATGTCATCCACTACCACAACCTGTCGCTGCTCGGGCTCGACATCGTCAACGTCCCCAGCTCCGCGCTGAAGATGTACACCGCCCACGACTACTGGGTCCGGTGTCCGCGGAACGATCTGTTCAAGTTCAACCAGCGCCTTTGCGAGCGACCGACCTGCCTCAGATGCCTGACGGTCTCCGGGAAACCCCCGCAACTCTGGCGGTACCTGCCTGCGGGGCTCCGGCCGTTCGATTCGTTGGACGTCGCGATCGCCCCGAGCCAGTTCCTCCAACGGATGATCGCCCCCTACCTGAAGGCCCCGGTCGTGCACATCCCGAACTTCGCGCCCGATCCCAACGCATCGGGCGTGGCGAGTCCGGCTGGAGACTACTACCTCTACGTCGGCCGTCTCGAGTTCTACAAAGGAATTCATGAACTCGCTCAGGCCGCCAGCCGGTATCGTGGGCCGAATCGATTCGTGGTCGTCGGAAAGGGAAAGGAGAGCCGAGTCCTCGAGGCCGTGCGGGAACGCTCGGCGCCGCTCGACCTCCACGGGTGGCTCCCGGCGGCGGAGCGTGATGCGACATACGCGAGAGCCCGCGCTCTCCTCCTTCCCTCGATCTGGTACGAGAATGCCCCGCTCGTGGCATTCGAAGCCTTGGCGTGGGGCACGCCGATCCTGTGCTCGGACGTTGGCGCACTCCCTGAGATCCTCCATGATGGAACCTGTGGCCGGACGATCCGACCGACCGCCGAGGGCATCCTTGACGGCCTCGAGCAATTCGAGGCCGAGGATCTCGCGAACCGTCAGCGGCGAAGCGCCCGCATGGCGTACGAGGCGCACCACACACCCGCGAAGTATCTCCTCGCCTACGATCGGCTCATCGAGGCGACGTGGGAGCGGAAGGGGGCCTCCGCCTAGCCGCGGGATTCCCTGCCTCCACGAAGAAGAATCCTCGCCGATGCGAGTCAATTCCATTGGCGACCACAACGGCCTCCCGATCGCTTCCTCGATGCGCGGCCGGCCCTCGAGGACGGCCACCGCCATGGCGATCCTCGCCGTCAACGCTGCGGGCAAGATCACGGAAAGCCTCGCTCTCCCAAAGCCGGACGACATCATCATCCGCGCCGGAACCTGGTGCGTCGTCATCCAGAGCCTCGGCAACGGCTGCACCTTCGCCGCCGTCGGCGGTCCGGGGACGGACCCCTCCTCCCTGAGCTGGAGCATGCGCCTCCACGCCGAGGAGATTCGCGATCTCCTCGACGACATGGGCTGACGCCCTTCGCATCCCGGAGAACAACGCATTCGGGGGAACGTATTTACCCCATGACATTCCTTCGCTCCGAGGAGAGGGGGTTGGCGTGGGGGATTCCCTTCGTACGTTCAGCGCGCTGTGTCTCGCGGTTTTGATGGTCGGGTCGCTCGGCATCGTGCCGATCGCGTCGCTCGCGCAGGCGATCGGACGCGCGACGAATCCGGACGTGCTCGCCCAGGCGAGCGCGGAGGTCTCCGATTATCTGAAGTCGCTCGAGCGATGGGACGGCGCGCCTCTCGCGGTCCATCCGGTCTTCTCGAGTGCGGATCGACCCGTCGAAGTGATCATCCAACTCAGCGGCCGGTCCCTCGCCGCGGACCAGGCGTTCCGCGCGCAGATGGGCCTGTCGCCGCTCGATGGAGCGGCGCAGAAGGCCTACGTCACCTCGTTACATTCCTCCCATGCGGAACTCCGCGCGGCGATCGCGGCCGCGGGCGGAGCGGTCCGCTACGATTACGCGATCGTCTACAATGGCGTCGCGGCGATCCTCGACCGCGGTGCGCTCTTCCGGATCGCGGGCATGCCGGGCATCGTCCAGATCCAACCGACGCAGGTCGCGACGATCGCCCTCGATCATAGTGTGCCCTTCATCCTCGGCGGCAAGACATATGAGGAACTCGGTGCGGACGGGACCGGCGTGCGCATCGCGGTCATCGACTCTGGGATCGACTACGACCACGCGGCGTTCGGCGGAAGCGGCAATCCCGCGGACTATGCCGCCAATGACCCGACGGTCATCGAGCCGGGTACGTTCCCGACCGCGAAGGTGATCGGCGGCACGGACCTCGTCGGCGAGCACTACGACGCGCGCGGAGCAGCCGCGCCCGGGGGAACGTGCAGCTCGACCCCGGTCCCCGATCCGGACCCGCTCGACGTCAATGGCCACGGGACGCACTCCTCGGACACGGCCGCGGGCATGGAAGTCATGGACGGCGACGGCAACGTGCTGACGCCCCACGGCGTCGCGCCCGGCGCGTCCCTCTACATGATCAAGATCTTCAGCGGCTGCGCGGCGGACGGCACCGCGAGCACGTCGACGGCGAATGTCGTCGCGGCGATCGAGTGGGCGACGGACCCGAACGGGGACGGCGACACCTCGGACCGCGCGGACGTCATCAACATGTCCCTCGGCGGGGCCTTCGGCCGGGACACGGAAGCGTCGTCGGTCGCATCGGACGCAGCGGTCGATGTCGGCGTGATCGTCGTCGCCTCGGCCGGGAACTCGGGCAACATCCCGTACATCACGGGCTCCCCGGCGGCCGCGAGCGGCGCGATCAGCGTCGCGGCGGGCAACGACCCGGGCGTCCTCGTGCAGCTCGCGACCCTCGGAGGATCCGGCGCGGCGAACGGCGACTACGAGTCCGTCCCCGCGGCGTTCGGGCCCGCCCTCGTCGACGTTGGCACGAAGTCCGGGCCGACGAGCTTCGTCGGCGATGCGTGCCTCCCGTTCGCGAGCGGCTCCTTGAGCGGCCAGATCCCGCTCGTCATCCGCGGCACCTGCACGTTCGTCGTGAAGGTGAAGAACGTCCAGAACGCGGGGGCGATCGCGGCGGTCGTGTTCAACAACGTCGCGGGCGCGGCGCCGATCACGATGGGCGGCGCGGACCCGACGATCACGATCCCGTCCGTCATGGTCGGGAACGCGGACGGCCTGAAGATCCAGGCGGCCCTCGGCGGCTCGTCGACCTTCACGCTCGATCCGGCGAACCAGCGCGCGATCCCCGACCGCCTTGCGCCTTTCACCTCGCGCGGGCCGCGCTTCAACGACGCGGCGATCAAGCCGGACGTCACCGCGCCCGGCGTCGCGATCCTGTCCGCGGAAGTCGGGACGGGCACCGGAGAGAGCTCTGTCTCCGGGACGTCGTTCTCCGGCCCGCACGTCGCGGGCTCCGCGGCCCTGCTGCGAGAACTGCATCCGGACTGGAGCGTCGCGGAGATCAAGTCGCTCCTGATCAACACGGCGACGGACGCGAAGCCCGATGGCTCGACGCCGTATGCGCTCTCCCTGATGGGCGGAGGCCGCGTTCGCGTCGACGTGGCCGCGACGACGGAGAGCGTCGTCGTGCCGGGCAGCGCGTCGTTCGGCGTCGAGGAGAGCAGCGCCAGCGGCGTGCAGCAATTCGACGTCAGCCTCGAAGTGCACAACAAGGGAAGCGACTCGAAGACCTTCGACCTGACCTCGGCGTTCCGCGTGCCCGCGGACGTCGGGAGCGCGATCACGCTCTCGCATCCCGCGACGGTGACGGTGGCGGCGGGCGGCTCGACCTCCCTCACCCTGAGCCTGATGGTGAACTTTGCGACGCTCGGTGGCTCGTTGTTCGAGAAAGACGGATTCCTCACGCTGACGCAGCAAGGGGGCGGCGACGTCCTGCGCGTGCCGTTCCAGATGATCCCGATCGCGCGGGCGTCGGCGCACGCGCTGTCGACGGACATCGGCCGCGGTGGGTCCTTCACGGTGCAGAACGACGGGATCCGCGCGACGCGCGTCGACGCGTACTCCCTCGGCGCGACGAGCCCGAACGTCGACCTGATCTCGGAGCCCACGGGAGCGCCGAACGATCCGGACGACTGGTTCGACATCCGCGCGGTGGGCCTGCGATCCTTCGGGACCGTCCCGGTCGGCCAGCACCCGGACCAGATCCTGGAGTGGGCCGTGACCACGTGGGGCCTCCGCAGCGCACCGAACTTCATGGTGACGGACATCGTCGTGAACGTGGACGGCGGCGCGCCGGACTACCTGGTCGAGGTCGCGGACCTCGGGCTCCTCACGACGGGGACGCTCGACGGACGCATGGCCTCGGCGGTGTTCAGCCTGAACCCGAAGCCGGGGGCGACCAGCGGATTCCTCGAGTTCCTGGTGCCGAACACGCTGCACGCGTCGTGGCAGAGCATCCCGATCCTACTCGCGGACTTGAACGAGCTCGCGCGGCAGAACAACCAGCCGAAGATCGGCCTCGCGAACGAGCCCTTCACGTACTTCGCGGTGACGACGGACCTCGAGACGAACTCGATCGACGTCACGGGACTCGGGAGCTTCAACGCGAAGAAGGTCTCCCTGGACGCGTTCCCGAACGTCATCGGGAGCCTGGCGGCCGGGGCGAGCGCGACGATCACCGCGGTCGGCGGCGGCACCGGCGGACTCCTGCTGGTCTACCGCAACAACGTCGCCGGCGCGGACCAGAGCGAGGTCGTGACGGTCCATCTATAAACGGGAAGGAACCCCGGCGTGTGGCCGCAAGGGCGCCGAGTCCCACGCCGGGCACCCGAGACCGTGAGGCGGATCTGCTGCCGCGGCCGGCAGGAGAAACCCTACTCCGCCCGGTTCGCCGATCTTATAGTTAGTTATAAGTAGATATAGTGAACTCATAAGTCCCATGGCCCTCACGACGATTCCGGTCTCCAAGGACACCCGCGATCGCCTGAAACGAATCGCCTCGAAAGGGGAGACGTACGACAAGCTCCTGAGCCGCCTCATCGCGGACGCCGAGACCCGGATGCTCTACGAGCGAGAGAGACGCATCCTCGAAACCGAGGAGTTCGTGCCGCTTGACGAGGCGTAGGATCGTCCTGTCCCATACCGCGGTTCGGCAGCTTCGTGAACTCCCGAAGGACCATGGGAGACGAATCCGGAGAAAGCTCGAGTTGCTCGCCGACGATCCGTTCCGAGCTCGCCCCGGCGCGGATATCCGGCTTCTCTGGGGTCACGACGCGCCGCCGCTGTACCGACTCCGGGTCGGGGACTATCGCGTCCTCTACTTCGTCGTCGATGGCGAGATCCGTATCACAGAAATCCTGCATCGTTCGCAAGCGTGCCGGGGACTCGGCTGAGGTACGCCAGGCTCGATGGACGAGCCCTCGAATAACCTACAAATAGGCTCCCTCGCATGCGAGCGCCGTGCTGGACATCCGGCTCGTCCGTGAAAATCCCGAGCTGATCCGGAAGGACCTCGCGAAACGCCAGGACCCGGAGAAAGCGAAGCTCCTCGACGACGTCATCCGATGGGACAAGGAGTGGCGGGAGGCGCTCGCGAACGCGGACGGGCTCAAGCGACAGCGGAACGAAATCACGCGCCAGATTGCGGACGATAAGAAGGCGGGCAAGGCGACCGAGAAGCTTCGCAAGGAAGCCGCCGACCTCCCGAAGAAAATCGACGCGCTCGACCAGAAGATCACCGAGCTCTCCGGGAAAGTCCGCGGCGGGCTCCTCCGGCTGCCGAACCTCTTACACGAGAGCGTGCCGGTCGGCAAGGACGATACGGAGAACGTGGAGGTCGCGCGATGGGGCACGCCGCGGGTCCCGGAGTTCGAACTGAAGTCGCACGGCGAGCTGATCGAGGCGCTCCATCTCGCGGACTTCGAGCGGGCCCGG
>WNGG01008316.1_pt1 | contig 11432 bp, 14 predicted proteins | sample 5400661 | NCBI WGS metagenome assembly WNGG01 (sample SAMN13153372, study PRJNA577476) | soil metagenome | isolation source: 100 cm soil or saprolite under Garry oak tree replicate 1 | place: USA:California | collected 2016-06-15 | reverse complement strand
TTTTCTCACCCGTTCTCTTTTCTCCGGGTTGTCCAATCTCGATTCGTCTTGTTAGGCCTCATTTACTGGCCTTGCCCAGTTTCGACCATCTTTTCTATTTCCTGATTATTTTTATCGTTGGCCTCTCTGATGTGATCCACACTCTTCCTGAGTTTTGTTCCATCGTATCCGACGAGATCTGCGGCCTGCAGAGGCTTTGTGTTTTGATGTAATTCATTTTTGCTTTGAGAATTGGGATTTATGGCAGCGGTTTTCTTCTGACATCCCGATGAAAGCAAAATCGTCGAGAAAATGATTGGGATGAACCTTAAGGGAAACATGGTTTTCATAGGCCTAACGAGATTTATACTGAATTATTCGACCTATCCAGATTATAGACGGGATTGCAATAGCTTACTTCTTGATCGCGACCCATTCGTTGCGCGCGCGCGAATCGGCGACTGCCTGGACCACGCGCATGTAGCGAACACCCTCTTCAAAATTCGGACGCGGCCGAACGCGCCCGCGCGATTTCACCGCCGCGAGAAAATCTTCTTCCACGCGCCATTCGCCTTCCAACTCCGGTGCAAGATCGACAATGTGCAGGGCGCGATCACCAAGCTTGCCCGCTTGCACAACGTCCGAACCAAAATCGTAAGTAAGCGTGCCGGCGCTGCCGTAAATTTCCAGGCGGTCGCCGGGCGCTAGCGCATCAACGCCGCTGAACTCAAGGACGCCTACGGCGCCATTTTCAAACTGGCAAAGGACGGTGAGCAAATCGGGGATGATCACTTCGTAGCCCTGCCGGATTGGATGGATTATTTTGCCGCGCGCGAAGACGCCGGTGATGTCTCCGAGCCAGCGCTGCAAAACCTCGACGTAAATCCCTAGTGTGAGAACATTCAGCCCACTCAGCTCGATCCTTTGCCGCCAATGCGGTGGCGCGTTCGGATCCAAATAACTGCTGGTGAAACTTTGCAGTCGCACATGGTGCGGTTGACCGATGTAATTCTCGGCCAGGAGCTTTTTCACCAGCAAATCGGCGCGCATGCCCATGGGGGGCGGACAAAGCATCGTGACCAGTTCCGGATAACGCCTGGATGCCGCGAGCATTTCCTCGGCCTCAGCCAAATCCATCGACATGCGTGCCTGACAAAATACGTGTTTGCCCGCTTCCAGCGCCGAGATCGTCACCGCCGAATGCATGTAAGGCGGCGTACCGATCCAAATAATGTCTAAGTCGGGAAGGGCGAGCAGATCGGCCCAATTTTGCATTGGGGTCGCATGGGGAAGATTTTCCCGGCAAAAGTTTTCTGAGCTTTCGTAAGTCGAATTTGAAACCGCCACGATTTCGACTTCGGGATATTTTTTCAGCGCCGGCAAATGGCGGGCGCGAACGATGCTGCCCGCTCCGACAATCCCGATCCGCAGCTTATGATTATTTTTTTGCATCGCGCCTTAAACGCAGTTCTCGATCTTGGTGCTGGGCCGCGCGTGGCGCGAGTCAATTTTGACCATTTCACCCAATGATCGTTCAAGATTCGCTTGACCTAACAAGCGGAGCGCGGCAGGTTGCGCAGCTTTTTCGCCAGCTATGTCAAAAGTTTGCACCATCACGGGTTCCCGGGTCACGCGCGGCAGCGTCATTCACCGTCGTGGTATGGCGAAGAAAAAAGGCGGAGTCGGGCGGCACGTGACAAAGAATGTGCAGCGTGTTTTCGCGCCGAATTTGCGCCAACAGCGGATTTGGGTGCCGGAATTGAAGAAGTTTGTCCGGATTCGCGTGACTGCGCGCGGCCTGAAGACGATCAACAAAAACGGCGCTTACTCGGCGCTGAAAAAAGCAGGCGTAATTTAGCTCCCGCCAATCTCGGTAGATTCGTCAAATGGCGTGAGCGTTTCGCGTGCGTCTTCCATTTCTTTTGGAAGCGGGATGCTTGCGCCACTTTCCGCCGGTTTCGCTCTCCCTCGTGGCAGATCGAGCGAGCCGTCGTTGAACTCGATCACGTGACCTTCGCTGATGAGCCAGCGCAGGTCGGAAGCGAGGGCGAGCTTCCGCGATTCGGCGTCTTCCGCTGAAAGATCAACAATCAATTTCTCGGCAAGCTCTTTGCGATTGATACCAGGTGTCGCTGCCAGCGCTTCGAGAATCGCATTCACGGACGGAGATACGCCTGCTTGATCGTGGACAAACGGCCGCGTCCGGATCGTCGAGACGAACAACATCCCCCGTCGATGCCGAAAGACATTCAGCCCAGCTTCTCGAAATCGTGCCGCTAACTCCTGCATCATATTCGATGGCGAGCGGGTCTCGCGCGTCCAGGTTTCTTCAATTGCGCGATTCAGCGTTCGATCCGGCAAACGCCGGCTCAAGACTCCGCCGATGGTTACTTCCTCTGCACTTCGAACCAAGCCCGGGAGGTAATTGGAGCGGAAATGCCGTTCTGCTTCCCCTGCGGATGCAAAGGTTGACGGGGTTTCGTCGCGCAATGTCGTATATGTCGTTACCGTTCGCGCTTCTTCTTTCCACCGCTCGATTAACGCCGGTTCGTTCACGATTTCAATCTGCCGCTGATATTCGGCGAAACTCATCCGACGGCTGAAGCGCTGTTCGTAAAGGCTGCGGAGCTGCGGCTGATAATTATGATGATTGGTCGGGCCAAGAAGTGTCCCGCTCAGTCTGCAGCGGGCGACATTTGAGAAATTTCCTTTGATCGGGTCTGATTGCGTGATTTCAATCTTGTAAAAATCTTCGCGAGCGAACCGAAATGCGTTTCGCTCAAGGAAGTCTCGATCCAAAGACATCGCGCCATTTTCGCCCAGTTGATAAACCGGCGATTCTGCCTTTGCCGTCAACCGGACATCGTAGCGTTCTGGTTTTTCCAGGAACAAACGGGCCAGCGCAAAAAGGGAGTACGCCACGGAGCCTGACTTGATTTGCGCGACCACATTATCGAATGCTGGCGAGCGCGGCAGAAAACGCACCGTAATTTCTGGCGAAACGACTGATGGTTTGTGTTGATCCTTCGCTCGGGAGACCGGTCGAGGGCCACGATCGCGATCTTGTTCGTGCCGATCATGAATGCGGCGCGCCCCACGGTCACGCCCTCCCCTTCCCTGTCGAGACAGGTCCCTCTTATCTACCTTAAATGTCAGGCGTTTTCCTCTGGGATGCCGACGGTCTCGTCCACGCCCTTCTTCGCTCTCAACGTAATCGTACTTCCTCTCTTCAGTGGGTTCTTTCACCCAGGCAGGTAGTAATTTGAGGTCCAGCAAATCAACTGGCTCGATAGGCGAAACGGGCATCCTTCCATCTACTAGAAATGCCAAAGGAAGTAAATCCAAAGCCGCTCGCGCACCCCATCCGGAAATTGATTGACAAGCTCTTTAATTCATTTACTTGCCATCCTGTGCTCGGATTGCTTTAAGCTTTTCCACACGCAACCAACACGAACCGGAACAAATTTTATGGCGGAAAAATCAATTGAAGAGAAGGTTAAGGACATCATCGTCGAGCAACTCGGCGTTAACCCGGAGCAGGTCACGCCCCAGGCGTCTTTCATTGAAGATTTAGGTGCGGACTCGCTGGATATTGTTGAGCTGGTGATGGCGTTTGAAGAGGAATTTTCCGTGGAAGTGCCGGACGAAGACGCCGAGAAATTGCAAACCGTCGGCGACGTCGTTAAATACATCGAAGAGCGAGCGAAACCGCAATGAGGTAGGGACGCCGCGCTGCGGCGTCCGGACAGCGCAGCGTGCCGTCCCCACCAGCGAAATTGCAAAACATGGCTTCGGCCGTGTTTTCGTGTTTAGGGTTGCGGAGAAGTGCAAGACGCCCAGACTAAATTGCAATGAGCTTCTCGGTTTTTGAGAGACCTTTATTTCAAGTCGGCGGCCATTACGTCACGTTCCTGGGATTAATTGCCTTTGTCATTCTTTTTGCGGCTGGCCTCGTTATTGCCCGAATACTACAAAGCAATGTCGTCCGGCATCTTTTCAGCCGCTTCAAGATCGACACAAACTTTGTCGCGATCGTCACGACGATTTTAAGTCTGGCCGCGCTCGTCTTTTTTACCATTACCGCAATTAATGCGGCCGGCATTCCGCTGGCTTGGAGTGCGCCTTTGCCAGCCGTTTCGCTAAGTCTTGTCCAGATTTTTCTGCTGATTGGGCTTCTAATCGCGGTTTTTTGGATCTCCTCGAGAACGAAACGTTTTCTTTTCAATCGGTTTCTCGTCAACAGCGGACTGGATCGTGCCCTCCAGTACGCCATTGCCCAAATCATTAGCAACGTCGTACTGGTAGTTGGCGTTTTGATTGTCCTGGAAAACACCGGTATTCACCTGGGCGCGCTGGCGGTTTTCGCGGGCGCGGTCGGCGTAGGTGTCGGGTTTGGCCTGCAAAATATCGCCAGCAATTTTATCAGCGGTCTCGTGATTCTGGCCGAACGGCCAATCACAATCGGGGATCGCGTCGAGGTAGCGGGGATCACCGGTCAGGTGCAGCAAATTCGCGCCCGTAGCACGGTGATTCGCACGAACGACAACATCACGATGATCGTGCCGAACACGAAATTCATCGATTCGCCCGTGACGAACTGGACTTATGGAGACCCGCGGGTGCGGTTTCGCATCCCGGTCGGCGTCGCCTACGGCAGCGATATTGCAAAAGTGCGCGAGGCTTTGCTCGCCGCCGGACGTGAGAATCCCAATACCTTAAAGGAGCCCGCCCCGAGCGTTTTTCTCGAGAAATTCGGTGACAGCTCGATCGACTTCGACCTCGTGGTCTGGAGCAGCGAGATGAGCGCTCGGCCGAGCCGCTATCGCAGCGATCTCAATTTTGCCATCGAACAGAAATTCCGTGAAGCTGGGATCGAGATCGCCTTCCCCCAACGCGATCTCCATATCCGCAGCGGCGCGCTTAAAGTGGAAGGAGCGGGGTTTGACACGACGAAACGATCCGAGTCGTAGCCGCGTTGTTCAGCGGTTCATTTAACGCAGCCGACTTCGCAGCGTTATGATGCGGCCACCGCGCCTGCCCGGCAATCAAGATCGAAGTTGGGACAACTTTGGCATCAATTCGTCCGCGCGAACCTTGAGAAAATTGCAATTCCTGTTAATTGCTGACGCCCTCGGTTCGTCCGTCGGGTCAACCCGCTTTTTTGCATGGCCGTTACGACTACCATTCCGATCCCCAACGGGATCGCAAAAATCGTTTCGCGCACCGCGCTCCAGAATTGCGACGCATGGGAACGCGCGTTTCAGAACAAGTGCAAAGATCATCGTTACTACGAAATCGCCGATGAAACGTTGGACGGCAATTTCGAGCATTATTACTTCGTGCTCGAGGATGATTCGGGCAATGTGCGGGCCGTCCAGCCTGTGTTCTTTGTTCGACAGAACCTCGTCGAAGGCGTGCCGGGAAGAATTCGCTCCCTTGTCGATTTTGTCCAAGAAAAATTCCCGCGTTTTCTGACCATGCGCGTATTGATGGTCGGCTGCGCGGCCGGTGCAGGCGACTTGGGCGCGTGCGACGAAAAAGATGAATCCTGGGCGGCGAAAGCGTTGCATGTCAGCCTCGGGTCTTATGCACGGCAGAACGGAGCCTCCCTGATTATTCTGAAAGATTTTCCGGCGAAATATCGCTCGGCGCTCGAACCGTTTCGTTCAAACGGTTATGTACGCATCCCAAGCATGCCGATGACGCGGCTCGCGCTGCATTATCAAAACTGGGACGAATATTTTCGCACGCTCAGCAAGGCGACCCGAAAAGATCTGTGTCGCAAATTCCGGAAAGCAGAACGCGCGCCAAAGATCGACGTGGGGATCGTCACCGACATTACTCCCTACATCGATGAAATTTATCCGCTTTATCTTCAGGTGCACGAACGTTCGCCCCTGAAATTCGAGACGCTGACCAAAGATTATTTTCGCGCGATCGGACAGCGGATGCCGGAACGGGCGCGGTTCTTTATCTGGCGGCAAAGCGGCAAAATTGTCGCGTTCAGTTTTTGCCTGGTGTGCGACGACACGATTTACGATGAATGTATCGGGCTCGATTACACTGTCGCGCTCGATCTGCACCTTTATTTCTATACGCTGCGGGACATCATCTCGTGGTCGCTGCAACAAGGATTGAAATATTATTACAGCAATCCATTGAATTACGGACCCAAGCTGCATCTTCGCTGCGAGCTCGTACCGCTTGACTTGTACGTCAGGCACACGAGCGCGCTTTTGAATCCGATCTTCCGCCGCATCATCAAATATCTCGGACCTACGCGCCATGATCCGTTTCTGCGCAAATTCCCCAACGCGCACGAACTCTGAATTGGTTCGCCTGAGGCCGTAGCACGCCTCATTGTCATTCCGACCGAAAGTCTTGCCCTGAGCGCAGTCGAATGGGTGGAGGAATCTCCTATTGTTTTGTTTTCGCTTCCTCGCGGCGCTCGCGAACAGTAAGAGATGTCTCGACTCCGCTCGACATGACAAAACAGCCAAAGGGAAATCAACCTTTCGGTTTCGGCAATCCGTGGCTGCAACTGACGCTGAGCGTCCTGTGCGTGCTCGTGTCGGAGCTTCTTTTGAAACGCGGCGCGACCGATATAGCGGATCCTTCCAGCGCGTGGTCATGGACCGGGATTAATGGTCTGCTCTCGCCGCTGGTCTGGATGGGGATCGCCTTTATAATCGCCAGCTTTCTGAGTTGGCTTTATGTTCTTAAATACATTCCGCTCACGATCGCGTTTCCTCTCTCGCGAGTGGTAGATATTCTTGTTCCGCTTGGTTGCTGGATTTTTCTGGGTGAATTTATTTCGACTCGACGCTGGTGCGGAATTGCGCTGGTTGTGATAGGGCTGGCGTTGGTCGCCAAGCCCGTCGCACGGATAGAAGAACGCCTGTGAGTTTCCTGGCTTTTTTTTTCATTCTTGCCTCTTTGCTGAGCTTTGTCTGGGCCCAGCTCGTTCTGAAGAGGGCCATGGAGACCACGGGAAAAAGCGGCTTCCGCAATCTGCGATTTATCTCGCGCGTTGCTGGCGGCATCGCTTTGATGACGATTTCTTTTTTTCTTACACTCGGATTATTACAACGGTTCGATCTTAGTTATCTTTATCCGTTTCAAGGGCTGAGCGTCATCATCATCACCCTGATGGCGGCGTTCATGCTGAAGGAAAAGTTGACCTTGCAACTGACGATCGGCGCATTGTTGATCAGCGCCGGAATCGTGCTCGTCTCACTGAGCTAACGCTGGCCAAAGTTTCGCCAGCGCAGCCGAATTTGTTCTCTGAATCTGGTTGGCAGCCGGCAATTGCACTTTCGGATGATCGAATTCCGCAGCGAAACGTTGCTTCCACCGCGCATATGATGGCGTTGAAAATGCACCGCAAATATCACCGCCGATAATTTTCGTGCTGCCGCGCAAACGCGAAAGCGCCCATTCAAGGTCGACAGCGTCAAATTGGCCACTCTCCCAGTTTGTCACCGCCTCTTCGGCGCGAAGACAATCGAGATCGATCGTGACATAGACACTTCCTCCACCAAGGGCTTTGACAAATTCGTCAAAGTGCGCGCGCCAGTTGTCCCGCAAAATGGCGCCGCGACGTTGTCGATCTTTTGCGGGCCGGTCGTCTGCCCAGGGATGAACTTCGAGAATGCCTGCTCGCTCCGCGCGCCGGTTTCCGAAAATCTGGTGCGGCCACCAGCATTCAAAATTCCCGCAACCCCAGACTGCAATCTGCTTGACCTTGGGAAGCTCCAACGCGCGATTCACCCAACCGCCGCAACCCCATTTCGGCGGGCGCACATCCCAATCTGGGTGATTGTCGAAAGAAACAAGTGTGACCGGCTCCACGACTCGTCGGAGCCAGAGCGAAGTCAGATAATGAAAATCACCCGAGCCATAGAGCAGAAACGGCGATGCGAGAAGTGTTTCAAATTCGCGGTAAAACTCGGCGACCAAGCGCGGCGGCGCGGAGAAACGCAGTCGCGGGCCCCAGTTGCGTGCATCGACAACGGGCAAGCCAAACGGTTGATCCCGCCACGCGTCATCCAAATTGAGATGCAGAGCGCCGGAGATCAAAGATTCTATTTGCGCGGTTGCGGAAAAAGCTGGGCGTCAGCGGCTTTGGCGAGGCGCAAATTCTCCTCGGCATCCTTGGCACCGGGATTGAGGCGCAAGGCCTCGCCGAATTGAACAATCGCTTGAGAGACCTGTCCCCGCTTGAGGTAAAGATTACCCAAATTGCTATAAACGGGCGCCCGACTCGGGCCCAGGCGGAGGGCCGCGACGTAATACATTTTGGCTTCTTCACAGCTAGGTTTTCGTGCGACACGAGGCAGAGCCGGGAGAGTTTGCGGACGTGAAAATGCGGTGACGTGCTGCATGAATTCGGGTGCTAGTTTTCCTTAAACCGGCGGGAAAATCAATGTTGGTTTTGCCGGCAATCGACTGGCGCTCATTGTCGATCTTATGCGCCCGATTGCAAAGCCAGACGCGAACCTAAAGGGACGTGCTGATGGAAACTCAAGGCGAAAAACTAAAGGAGCAGGAAAGGAAACGGGATTTCTTTTGTGTCGTAAGCGACGCGTTTCGCGTCTTCGCCCGCCGTTCCTCGATCGCTCTCGGAAGCGCCTGGGCTTTTGCCGGCGCTGTGCTGGTCATCCTCGTGTGGATTCTGACCGGACCAACATTTCATTTTTCCGATACCTGGCAATTGATCATCAACACCGCCACAACCATCGTCACGTTCCTCATGGTGTTCCTTATCCAGAACACCCAAAACCGCGACGCCAAAGCAGTGCATCTCAAACTCGATGAAGTGATCCGCGCACTTAAGGGCGCACGGAACCAGCTTGTCGATCTTGAAAATTTATCTGACGAAGATCTGAAGAAGCTTGAGAAACAATTCCAGCGCCTGCGCGAAAAAGCCGAGCACGATGGGACTGGTTCTCGCGATGTTACACCGGCCGAGTCGCGTTGAACGCCTGGCTCAGCAGACAGCCGTTTCAGGTTTTCGGGCTTCGCCGGTTCGCAGAAAAATTTTGCCGCTCGGACAAAGCTGAAAAATTTCACACTGACTGCAATCCGGTTTACGCGCGTAACAACGGCGGCGTCCGTGCCAGATGAGCCAGTGACTCCAGTCCGTCCAACGCTCGCGCGGTATGAGCTTCATCAAATCGCGCTCAATCTTTTCCGCGTCTTTTTGTTTTGTTAGGCCAAGCCGCTGCGACAGTCGCGCCACATGCGTGTCCACAACGATCCCTTCGTTTTTTTCAAACGCATTTCCGAGCACGACATTGGCCGTTTTACGGCCAACACCGGGTAATTCGCGTAATTCCTCCATCCTATCAGGGACTTTTCCGCCGTGTCCCTCCGCGATTACACGCATCGCCGCGCGAATACTCTTTGTCTTGTTCCGAAAAAATCCTGTCGATTTAATTGCGTTTTCAAGCTCGGCCTGCGACGCATTCGCATAATCTTTTGCCCTCCGATATTTCTTAAAGAGAGTAGGCGTGACCATGTTTACGCGCTTGTCCGTGCATTGTGCTGAGAGAATCGTCGCGACAAGCAGTTGGAGCGGATTGTGAAAATCCAACTCACAATGTGCCCCCGGATAAACCTGTGGCAGGACCTTCAACAGCTGTGCGACGCGTTCACGCGTGGTCATTGTTCAAGCCTGCAGCCCCTCCGAATTCAGGAATCAATCGCGCGTTGCGTGTGGCGCGAGCTTTTGCTCGAGATGGGGCGGAACATGCGCGACGATAAAGGCGTAGTCGCCATCGTAACGCAATTCAAGCACGTGACCGACGCGATGGATTTCCGCAATGAGGGCCGATTGATCGGACGGAATTCGAAAACGTGAGCGAAAGCGCCATGAGCTGAGCGCGTTTTCCAGCGCCTGCACCAGTTTGCTCACGCCTTGGCCCGTGCGGGCGGAGATTGCCACGCTACCGGGAAATCTTTTCACATACGTTTCAGCCAACTCCCGGTTTTCGAGATTGTCGATCTTGTTGAAAACGATCAGCGTCTGTTTCCCGAAAGCATCGAGTTCTTTAATCACAGCATCGACCGCCTCCATTTGGTCGTCCACGCGTGGATGGCTAAGATCGACAATGTGAATGAGCAGATCGGCTTCGCTGACTTCTTCGAGTGTCGCCTTGAATGATTCGATTAATGTGTGTGGCAATTTTCGTAAAAAACCGACCGTATCGGTTAGCAGCACCCGCTGTTTGTTAGGCAAAACAAAACTGCGCGTAGTCGGATCGAGTGTAACAAAAAGTTTATCCACCGCGACAACGTCCGCGCCGGTGAGTAAATTCAACAGCGTCGATTTGCCTGCATTCGTATAGCCGACTACAGCGGCGACGGGCCATTGATGCCGCTTGCGACCCTGCCTTTGCACTGCGCGCGTTTTTCTTACCGCCTCCAGCTCACGGTCGAGTCGCGCGATCCGTTTCTGCACGCGGCGGCGATCGACTTCCAACTGCGTCTCACCAGGACCGCGCGTGCCGATCCCCCCAGTCTGCCGTGACAAGTGATGCCACATCCGGGTAAGGCGCGGCAAAAGATATTGCAACTGGGCCAGCTCGATTTGTAACCGACCTTCCCGGCTGCGAGCGCGCTGCGCAAAAATATCGAGGATCAGCTGTGTCCGATCGAGAACTTTTCGCGCGAATAAATTCTCCAGGTTCCGACCCTGCGCTGGCGAAAGTTCATCGTCAAAGATCACCGAAGTAACGTGTCGCTCCTGGCACGAGTCTTTGATCGATTCCGCTTTGCCGCGGCCGATGTAATACGGCGCGGTCGGTTTCTGTAATTTTTGCGTGACGGTATCAACAACCTGCGCACCGGCGGAATTCGCCAGCTCGCGCAATTCTGCGAGCGAATCCTGCAAGTCCCATTTCGAGACGCCTTCTTTTTCGAGGCCAATCAGGAGCGCCCGCTCCTGAGTTTTTTGCGGGCGCGTCTCAATCATTCCTGTACGCCAACGAGCGACGCGCCCGCAGCAGTATCCATTTCGCGGCTTCGTTGTGACTGAGAAGCGATAAGTTCAGCGGCTCAAAATTACTTTGTCGCCGAAACCAGGTCAACTGCCTTTTGGAGTAACGGCGGGTGGCTTGCTGAATGGCAGCGATGCATTGCAAGATCGACATCTTGCCTTTGAGCAATTCACCAATCTCATCTAAACCGATCATTCTTGACGCGGTTGAACTCGTCGCTCCGGCGGCGCTCACTTCTTCGATCACGCCATTTTCAAACATTGCCTCCACTCGATTGTTAATTCGCGTGTAAAGTTCATCGCGGTCGCGAAAAACGAATACGCCTGTAGCCGGGATCGTTGATCCCGGCGGGCCGGGGTCACCGACCCCGGCTACAACATTCCATTCCATGCGCTGCTCAGACGCACCCTTTCCGGTTGTGAGACAAATCTCAAGCGCACGCACGAGGCGACG
>WNGG01009549.1_pt1 | contig 11433 bp, 15 predicted proteins | sample 5400661 | NCBI WGS metagenome assembly WNGG01 (sample SAMN13153372, study PRJNA577476) | soil metagenome | isolation source: 100 cm soil or saprolite under Garry oak tree replicate 1 | place: USA:California | collected 2016-06-15 | reverse complement strand
CGGGATCGACGCGCCCATAGGCGCCGCTCTGGCCGGTGAACCAGAGCGTGCCCGTGCGGTCGAACACCGGCGTGTTGAGGTTGGCGTTGGCAAAATCCTTCGGCAGCGGGAAGGCCTTGATGGCCTTGGTCGCGAGATCGACGCGCACGATGGCGTTCTGGCCGCCGTCGGTGAGCCATGCGGCACCGTCGGGGCCGACGACGACCCCGTGCGGAGCCGAGCCGGAACCCAGCGGGATATGCTCGGCTTTGCCGGCGCCGGGATCGAACCGGCCGAGCACGCCCTTGTGCTGTCCGCTGTAGAGGACCGTCCCATCGGGGGCGGGAGCGACGTCGTGCGGAAAGGCGCCGGACGGCAGTTGATAACGCGTGGCTTCGGCCGCCGCGGCGACGCCGATCGTTGCGGCGAAGATCGCGGCGGTGGCGGCGAGCACACACATCATGGGTTGGCCTCCGGGACGCGACGCGAACAGCGCGCGAGCCGCTCCGCTCACTGCGCCGCCCAACGCCCGGCGGCGGCATCGTCCGTCTGCTTGGCCTCGACCCAGCGGGCGCCGCCCGCGCGCTCCTCGCTCTTCCAGAACGGCGCGCGGGTCTTGAGATAGTCCATCAGGAATTCGGCGGCCGCGAACGCATCCTGTCGGTGCGAGGAGGCGGTGACCACCAGCACGATGTTCTCGCCCGGCTCGATCCGGCCGTAGCGGTGGATCACGGTGACGCCGAGGAGCCGCCAGCGCGAGTGCGCCGCCTCGACGTGACGGGCGATCTCGGCTTCCGCCATGTCGGGATAATGCTCGAGGGTGAGCGCGGCGATCGGCTCGCCCGCCTCGGTGCCGCGGCAAGCGCTCGCCTTACGGCTCAGCCGCCGGTCATCGGCGGGAAGAACGCGATCTCGCGCGCGCCGGCGATGGGCGCGTCGGGCCGCACGTGGGTGCGGTCGATGGCGGCGCGCACCACGCGCGGATTGTCGAACGCATGGGCATATTCCTCGCCGCGCGCGGCCAGCCAGGTCATCAGCTCGCCCACGGTCGCAACGGCGGCCGGCGCCTCGATCTCCTCCTCCGGTTTGCCGATGCGCTCGCGCACCCAGGCGAAATACAGGATTTTCACGTTCACTCCTTGATCAGGTGCCGCACCCCGGCGCGGAAATAGTCCCACCCGGTATACAAGGTGACCAGCGCGGACAGCCACAGCAGGGTCAGGCCGATCGGGGTGACGACCGGTATGATCAGGTCGCCGGCCTCGCCCAGCAGCAGGAACCCGATGGCGACGAGCTGCGCGGTCGTTTTCCACTTGGCGAGCCGCGTCACCGGTACGCTCACGCGCAGCTCCGCCAGGTATTCGCGCAGGCCGGAGACGAGTATCTCGCGGCACAGGATCACGATCGCGGCCCACAGCGACCAGCCGCGGATGGTGTCGTTGGCGGCGAGCATCAGCAGGCACGAGGCCACCAGGAGCTTGTCGGCGATCGGGTCGAGCATGCGGCCGAAGCTCGAGTGCTGGGCCCAGGCGCGGGCGAAATAGCCGTCGAAGAAATCGGTGACGCCGGCGGCGATGAAGATCGCCAGGGCGATCCAGCGCAGCCACAGCCCGCCCTGCAGGATGTCCGACCAGTACATGCAGGCGACCACCGCCGGCACCGCGGCGATGCGCGCATAGGTCAGCATGTTGGGCACCGAGAAGGTGCGCGCGGTCGGATTCGAGACGGTGGTCATAATGGCAAGGAACACCCCGCGTGGCAGTGCGTCAACCCGGCACCGGACATTGTCCGCTCACGGTCGTGCGATCATCGGCGGATACGCGAATGTCTTGAACACGGTGCGTCAACCCGGCGCAGCGTGGAAGAAATCGTAGACCTTGCGCGCGGTCTCGGCGCTGATGCCGGGCACGTGCTCCAGGTCGGCGATCGAAGCGCGCTCGATCGCGCGCAGCGTGCCGAAGTGGCGCAGCAGGGCCCGCTTGCGCGTCGGCCCGATGCCGGCGATCTCCTGCAGCCCGGCCTCGCGCAGGTCGCGCCTGCGCTTCTGCCGGTGCGAGCCGACCGCGAAGCGGTGCGCCTCGTCGCGCAGCCGCTCGACGAAGTAGAGCACCGGATCGCGCGGCTTGAGCTTGAGCGGCTCGCGCCCGGGCATGAAGAACGTTTCGCGCCCGGCGTCGCGTTCCGGTCCCTTGGCGATCGCAATGAGCGGCACCTCCCCGACCGCGAGCGCCGCGAACGTCTCGCGCGCGGCGCCGAGCTGGCCGAGCCCGCCGTCGATCAGCACCAGGTCGGGCCAGGGCGAACCGTCCGGCCGGTCGCCTTGCGGTTCAGGATCGGATGACGGGGCCCCGGCGCCGAAGCCCGCGGCCGGGCTTTCTTCCGCAAGCCCCGCGGGAGCGCGGGGCGACTCGGCCATCAGCCGCTTGAACCGGCGGGTGAGCACCTCGCGCATCATGCCGTAATCGTCGCCGGGCTGCAGGTCCGCCGAGCGGATGTTGAACTTGCGATACTGGTTCTTTTGGAAGCCCTCGGCACCGGCGACGATCATGGCGCCGACCGCGTTGCTGCCCTGGATGTGGCTGTTGTCGTAGACCTCGATGCGGCGGGGCGGACGCGCAAGCCCGAACGTCTCGGCCAGGGCGGCGAGCAGCCGCTGCTGCGACGAGGTCTCGGCAAGCTTGCGGCCGAGCGCCTCGCGCGCATTGGCGAGGGCGTGCTCGACGAGGTCCTTCTTCTCTCCGCGCTGCGGCACCAAGACCTCGACCCGGTGGCCGCTTTTGACGCCCAGCGCCTCGGCGATCAGGGCGCGGTCGGTCACGTCATGGGAAACCAGGATGGCGCGCGGGCACGGCTTGTCGTCGTAGAACTGGGCGATGAACGCGCCGAGCACGTCCTCCGGACCGAACGAGCGGTCGGCGCGCGGGAAATAGGCGCGGTTGCCCCAGTTCTGCCCGGTGCGGAAGAAGAAGACCTCGACGCAGCTGAACCCGCCCTGCTGATAGAGGGCGAACACGTCCGCCTCCTCGACGCTGCGCGGGTTGATGCCCTGGTGCGCCTGGATCGCCGAGAGTGCGGCGAGGCGGTCGCGGTAGATGGCGGCGCGCTCGAAGTCGAGGGCGGCGGACGCCTTCTCCATCTCGGCGGCAAGCTCCTCCTTAACCGCGCGGCTGCGGCCCGACAGGAACGCCTTGGCCTCGCGCACCAGCTCGGCGTAGTCGACGTGCGAGATTTCGCCCGTGCAGGGCGCCGAGCACCGCTTGATCTGATGCAGCAGGCACGGACGCGTGCGGCTTTCGTAGACCGCGTTCGAGCAGGAGCGGATCAGGAACGCGCGCTCGAGCGCCGTGATGGTGCGGTTGACCGCCCACACCGAGGCGAACGGCCCGAAATAGTCGCCCGGCCGGTTGCGCGCGCCGCGGTGCTTGAGGATCTGTGGCGCCGCATGGTCGCCGCTGATCAGGATGTAGGGGAACGACTTGTCGTCGCGCAGCAGCACGTTGAAGCGCGGGCGCAGCCGCTTGATCAGGTTGGCCTCGAGCAGCAGCGCCTCGGTCTCGGTCGCGGTCGACACGAACTCGATGCTGGCGGTCGCGCCGATCATGCGCTCGATGCGCGCCGGATGCCCGACCGGCCGCCGGTAGGCGATGATGCGCTTCCGGATGTTCTTCGCCTTGCCGACGTAGAGCACCTCGCCGCGCGCGTCGATCATGCGGTAGACGCCGGGAGAAGCCGGCGCGTGCCGGGCATGGCGGGCAATGACGTCCTGGCCGGCGCCGAGCGGCAGGCCGGCGGCCGCCTCGTCCTCGATCGCCGGCAGGCTCGCCTCCTCGTCCTCCTCCTCGAGGTCGATCTCCGGGTCGATGTTCTTCTTTTCGTCGATCATGCGCGAAAGGTATGGCGTCGGCGGGCCGGGAGCCAGCGGGCCGTCCTGGTAAAGCGGCGCCTCGGCGCCCGAGTGATGCGCCGCGACCGGAAGGTCCTGGATTTACCGCTCCTTAAGCATCAAGGGCTTGACCGCACGCGGTTTCACTCCTGCTTAACCTGAAGAAATCGATACAGGCGAGGCGAAAACTCGTGCATTCGACATTTTGGCGCCGCTCCGAAACGAGCGGGGTGCCCGGTCTCGATCACATGGGGGATAGGATGATCAGAGCCTTTCTGCGCACGGCAACCCTCGTGGTTGCCCTCGCGACTGTGCCGGCGATGGCGGCCGACGTTGGCCGCGATCCTTACGTGGCGGCGCCTTATGGCGGCTTTACCTGGACCGGATTCTATGTGGGCGCCAATCTTGGCTACCTGTGGGGCATAGTCACCAATGCGGGCTTCAATCACTCCGGCGTCGCCGGGGGCGGCCAGGCCGGCTACAACTGGCAGGTGCGAAGTTTCGTGTTCGGCGCCGAGACCGACCTGCAGCTGACCGGCGCCCAGGACACGGTCGGCGGGTTCAAGTTCTCCAATCCGTGGTTCGGCACCCTGCGCGCCCGCGCCGGCTACGCCATGAACAATATTCTGCTCTATGCGACCGCCGGTATCGCCTACGGGGGCGGCCAGATCGACTTCGGCGCCGTCTCGGAAAGCCACAGCGATTTCGGCTGGACCGTGGGCGGCGGCATGGAGGTCGCCTTGACGCCGCACTGGTCGGCCAAGGCCGAGTATCTCTACGTCGATCTCACCGGGCAGAATTACGCGCTGACCGGCCTGACCCACGCGATTCATTCGAATGTGCTGCGGCTCGGCGGCAACTACCGATTCTGAGCTTCAGCTTGTCACCCGGGTCGCCGCAAAGGCCGGCACCGCCGCGGCGAACCGGTCGAGCCAGGCGACGAGGCGCGGGTGATCGCGCCGCCACAGCCCTTCGAAGCGAAAATCGAGATAGCCGAGCGCGCAGGCGGCGGTGATCTGGCCGACATGCGGGGGCGCATCGAGCCCCGGTGGGTCGGCCTCGAGCGCGGCAAGCGCACGCGCCATCTTGCCGGCCTGATGATCGAGCCACTTCGACACGTGATGCTCTGCCGGGCGCCAGCGGCCCTCATAGACCCGCAGGATTCCGGCATCGAGGATGCCGTCGCACAAAGCCTGCTGGCGTAGCGCCGCGAAGCGTGCCTCCGGCTCCTGGGGGATGATGCGTCCGCCGCCCGCGCGATGATCGAGGTATTCGAGGATCACCCGCGAATCGTAGAGCGCGGCGCCATCCTCGAGAATCAACACGGGGATTTTTCCGAGCGGATTCTGCCGACGCACGCTGTCGGCGGGGTCGACGGTGTTGGCCGGCTCGATTTTGATGTCGGGCTCGAGGCCGAGCACGCTTGCGGCAATGCGGATCTTGCGTCCGAACGGCGACGGTGGGGTGGAGCGGAGGATCATTTGCCGGACGGGGAAATCAACCGATCAACAGACGGGGACGCGCCGTTGCGGCGCACGAATTGCCTCGATCTTCGTAATGACGGCGCGACGCGGCTTCAGCCGGTGATCACGAGGTTCACGGCCTTCGGGCCCTTGCCCTTCTTGTCGGGCTCGACGTCGAAGCTGATGCGCTGGCCCTCGTTGAGCGACTTCAGCCCGGCGCGCTCGACCGCCGTGATGTGCACGAACACGTCGCGCCCGCCGTCGTCCGGCTTGATGAAGCCGTAGCCGCGTTCGCCGTTGAAGAACTTGACCGTACCGGTCATCGCCATAGGGAAGCTCCTTCCCCAATGTTTGCCCGCCGCCGGCCCCCACGGCGCGGCGGCTCGGCCGGACATTCGCAAACGGGGAAAGGCATCGGCCCCTGCGGGCCTCAGTCACCTCCGCCGGCCCCCATCGGAGGCGGAACGTCAGAGCCAGCCCGCTAAGAAGTAAACTAATGCCGTCGCGCTGGAAAGAGGCGAAGGCGGGCGGGTATCATTTTTCCTCGCCGAGCCGGTCGAGCCGACAGGAGCCGCGGCCGTCGCGCGCGAGCACCGGGGCGAGCGCCGGCAGCAGAATGGCAAGCTCCTGCTCCAGCCGCCACGGCGGGTTGACGATCACGAGGCCGGTTCCGTTCAGCCGCTCTCCCGCGCGCGCCGGCGCGACCATCAGCTCGGCGCGCAGAATCCCGGGGATGCGGGTGCGGGCGAGCTTGCGCGCGAAGGCGTCGGTCTCCCGCCGGTCCTTGATCGGGTACCAGGCGAGGTAGATCCCGGTCTCCCATTTGCGATGGGCGGCGGCGAGCCGGTCGACCAGGCGATCGAGCTCGCCCGGCTGCTCGTAGGGCGGGTCGATCAGCACCACGCCGCGGCGCTCCCTGGGCGGCACATAGGCCGTGAGCGCGGTCCAGCCGTCGATCGCGATTGCCCTGATGCGCCGGGCTCCGCGCATCTCGCGGGTGAGCGCCGCCGCGGCGCCGGGCTCGAGCTCGCAGGCGATGAGCCGGTCCTGCGGGCGCAGCCACGACCGCACCAGCACGGGCGAGCCGGGATAGCGGGCGAGCCGCCCGGGCGGGTTGCAGGCCGCGACCGCCGCGAGATAGGGGGCGAGCAGGTCACGCGCGGCCGGATCGAGCGGGGCGGCATGCACGCGGCCGATGCCGTCGCGCCACTCCCCGGTCCGACCTGCCTCGGGTCCGGAAAGATCGGTCAGGCCGGCTCCCGCATGAGTGTCGATGACACGGAATGCCGCCGGCTTCCGGCGCAGATGGGCGAGAACGCGAGCGAGCGTCGCGTGCTTGACGACCTCGGCGAAATTGCCGGCGTGGAAGGCGTGGCGATAGTTCATCGCGGTTCGTGCAACACGGCGTCGGCCGGCTGCGCGCCGGGCGAAGCCGGATCATTAAAATTGTCGTCGAATGATTAGGACCGAATTGAAGGCTGCGCGCTAGCTTGGCGCCGATACCAGGGGCCGCCGGCGGCGATTCCCTTGTCGAGGATCAGACCGCATGTGGCGCACCGTGCTGACCGCGATCCTGGCCTATGGCTACGGTCATCCCTCCTTCGACGGGTACCGGCCCGCCGGGTTCGACCGTCCGCTGCAGACATTCTATGGCGAGGTCAACGGCGCGGCGCGTGCCGGCCGGCAAAAGCTGGCGTCGCTCGACGGGGATCGCGTCACGCGCTACTTCAGAGGCTACGCCGACCGGGTCGAAGAGCAGCTCAGAGCAGCCGATCTGCAACCGACACCGCGCCCGGGCGATGACGCCCAGACGCGGTGAATACGCCGGTTACTCACACACACAATTTTGATACCGGTCGCGCCGATGCCAGCGCGTCAGGATCGCGAGCCGCGCACCGGCGGCATCACCAGCTTGTCGCGACGGCACGTCCTGCGCTCGACCTCCGCGCAGTCGCGGAAGGCGAGCTCGCGGGTCATGCAGATGCGGACCTCGCGCAGCCGCTTGTTGTCGCAGCCGACCGCGATGGCGCCGCGGCCGAGCCCGGGATTGGCCTTGGTGAACGCCTCCTGGACTTCATCGGGCGTCACCGTGATCTCCGACTTCACTTCGAGGAACTCGGTGGGGATCTTCACGACGGCGCGGGCCTTGCGCACGGTCTCGAAATAGCCGCGCGCCGGAAGGCCCGAGCAGGTGCCGTGCCGGTCCCATTCGTGGAAGATCAGCCGCGGTGCCGGCATCAGATCGAGCATGGACGAGATGATGCCGCGGTCGAGCCGCGGTGCCGGAACCTGGCAATATTCCGGGAACCCCTTCTCGTATTGCGGCCACAGGCCGTGCACGACGAACGAATAGGGCCGCTCGCCGCATTCGGGTTGCTTCGTCGCCCGCTCGCCGGCGGCATCGCAGAACGACGGCGACCACGAGAGCGAGAGGACGTAGAAGTCGAACTTGCCGGCCTCGTTCTGGCGCGTTTCCTGCGCCATCACGGCTGCGGCCGAGACCAGGAGCATGAGCGCGGCGGCGACCGCCGGGCCGATCAGACGGGAACTGCTTGCAGACCGGAACATGGGTACCCCCTGTACGAGAACCTCAAGGAATTACCCATTACCGCAGGCGCGGAACATTTCAAGAACAAAATAGAACGAACCCCGGCCGCCTGTGGATACCGGGGGAGCGGCCCGGGTACCGTCGGGGGATTGCCCTACGGCCGGGCCATCCGGCAGCCGGGATTGTACGCCCAGTTCCGGTCGGTGCCGACGACGCACCATTCGACGCCCCAGGTGGCGCCGATCATGCCCAAATCCTCGCCGATCGAGTAGTGCACCGGCCGGCGCACGCCGTCCGAGGTGAGCGCGATGGCGCTGCAATAACGGCGCGGGATCGTCTGCGCCGCCCACGGCCGGAACGCGGTTTCGCGCACTCTCTCGAAGCCGACGATACGCAGCTCGGAATTCCAGAACCGGCCTTCCTTGGTGGCGAAGCGCGATTGAATGCGATTGAGCGCGAAAGGCACATCGCAGGGCGGCAACACGCCGTCGTAGCGCGGGCCGGAGAGCCAGAAGTTCATCTCGAATGGACTGGCGGCTTGGGTGGGCCGGGCGGCGAGGAAGACGAACAGGCCGCACAGCAGCGCGGCGACGACGCGAGTTCCCATGTCCCACCTCCTGCGCGATGCGACCGTGCCGCGCGGTCCGGCGAGCGTCAAGAGGGAGCGCAGGCGCGGGCTCAGCGGCCGTCGTGGAAGATGATGCCGAGCGTCATGCGGTGGCCGGAGCGCACCTGGCTCACCCCGTGGCGCATGCCGGCGCGGTAATAGCCGCGGGTCCCCTTGGCCGGATGGTGGTTGACCGCGAACAGGCATGCATCGCCCCGGCGCAGCGGCACGACGTCGACGCGCGACTGCATGCGCGGCTTGATCTCGGTGAGCACGAACTCGCCGCCGGCGAAGTCGCGTCCCGGCGCGTTCAGCAGCACCACCAGCTGGATCGGAAAGTAGATGTCGCCGTAGAGATCCTGATGCAGGCGGTTGTAGTCGCCCGGCCCGTATTTGAGCAGCAGCGGCGTCGGGCGCGTCTGGCCGCGCGCGCGGCACTGGGCCGTGAAGGCGGTGAGCGTGGTGGGGTATTCGCCGTCCTCGCCCAGATTGCGTTTCCAGCGATTGGCGAGCCGGGCGAGCGGCGGATAGGCGTCCTCGCGCAGCTGCGCCACGATGTTCGGCAGCGGATAGGCGAAATACTGATACTCGCCCTGGCCGAAGCCGTGGCGCTGCATGACGATGCGGCTGCGGAAAGCCGCGGGCTCGTCATAAAGACGGATGACCTCCGCGCACCGATCGGCGTCGAGCACGCCGGGGATCACCGCATGGCCGGCGCTGTCGAGATCGCCGAGCGCGCGCTCCCAGTCGATATCGGCAAGGCGGGATCGATGTTTCAGGCGGGCGACCGCTGTCATCGTGGCCTCCGTGCAAAGAGCGAATCTAGCGATCCGCCATTCACGGCGCAGCCCGATTTCTGTGAAACCGGAGGGTGACGCAGCCGCGGCGTCGCCGCGGGCGCGGCACTGAATGTGTCGGATGGGAGGGGACGACTGCCGGCCGACGCGGGCAGCCCAATGCGGCTCAGGTCGAGGCGGAGACCGATTATTTACGCGCGGTCGTGGGCAGCGAAATCACTGCTCAGCGCAGGGCGAGGGCCACCGGCATGTCGTTGCGGTGAAATGCGCAGATGCGGGCGGCCGCCGCCGACTGGGTGCGCTCGAAGCGCTCGAAGCTCGCCCGTATGCCCGGATCCTGGATATGGATCGCCAAGCCGCAGGTTCCCGTATCGGCCGTGGAGCCGGCCGGTGCGGGCGCTGCCGCCGCCAGGGCGAATAGGATCACCGCAAAGGCGAGGAATCGGGGCATTTGCATGATGACGTCCTCCGGCAGCCGCGTCTGGTTATGGTTAATGGTTAGTCGCGGTGAGGCTGCCGCCGGTTCAACGGGGGACGTCGATTTTCCAAGGACCGGCCATTGGCCGCCGGAAGGGGCCATCCAGCCGGCAAGGTCGTGGCGTGGGTTGTCCATGGCGGGTATCGCAGGATCGGGAAAAGCGGTGGTATTTCGGCAGCTTGCGGCCCTCGGCGGATCACGCGACCCGCTGGAAAGGGGGGTGCCTATGCGCTGCCGCTACCTCGACGCGGATGACAGCCACTGCGGCCCTCAGCCCAGGACTGTCGCAGGTCGGTCGTTGGCCCGCCGCGCCGGCCGGACAGCCGGCCGCTTGAAGAATTTTCATTGTAGCCCCCCTATTTGCGGGGCCGACCTTAAGGCCGCGGCAGTTAAGGGCGGTTGTTCGGATGCCCCCTTCGCGGCGGGTTTTGCCCTCGTTGGTTAGGGCTCCTTGGTCACTTTATGTCGAATTTTCGCTGTCGCACCCCTCCACGCGAGGCGAGGCGGCGGACCGGACCCGGGAGGGCTCGAAACCAAAACGCGGCTGGGTCGTTACCTGACTGGGAGGACTATCCGATGAAATCCGGGCTTGCGACAGGCGCGATCGTGCTCATGCTGCTGGGCGGCATCGTCCTTGCCGGTGCGCAAACCGGCGGCACGGGCGGGCCCGATATGGCGTGGCGGCTCACCCCGCAGCAGCGCTCGGCGATCTACCAGACCGTGATCAAGGACAAGCTGCGCACGCCCCCGCCGCCGAACATGACCGCCACGGTCGGGACGCAGATACCGCCGGTGACCGAACTCTATGCCTTGCCGGATTCGATCGCGGCGGAATCGCCCTCGGCAAAGTTCTACAAATACACGATCGCGGAGAGCCAAGTCGTCATCGTCGATCCGACCAACATGAAGGTGATCGACGTCATCCGCCCCTGACGCCCGCAGGATCCCCGGCAAATCAGTGCGCGGCGGTGTCCTTGTCCGGCGCGGCCGTGCCATTGACCAGCTTGTCGACCGAGAGCGGCAGGCCGTCGAGATAGGGGCCCATGAAGAAGGCTTCGCCGGAGCCCGCGCCGAACAGACGATCGTGCGCGTCGATCATGGAGCGCATGGCGTCGGCGCACACGGACATCGATTCGACGATCAGCTCGTTCATATCGGCGCTGGCTAGCGATGGACGGTAGCGCGGATCGGCAGAAACCGCGTGCACGACGCAATCGGTGGCGGAGCGAATGAGCGGCCGCAAGGTCGTGAGCTTCTGTTGCGGCGACAGGCGGGCAGCGGCTTTCGCCTCGGCATTGGGCGAAAGGTCGGTCGATTCGAACGCGACGTTGACGACAAGCGAAAGCCCCAGCACGGCGGCTGCAATCATTCCCCTCTCCCGATCCCCCGGCGATTCGACCTTTGTCTGTTGTTGTATCCGCCAGACGGAACGCTTGCACCCCTAAATATAAACAATCGGTTGATCGTGGCGATGGTGTGGACTTACGGTCACAGCGGTATCGCGTTCTTGCGGGCCGTCCATGTTCCAGTCGGCGTCGTCAAATGGCCGCGCAGGGCGTCGAGAAAGCGGGCGCCGTAGCGCTCGAGCTTGGCGGTGCCGATACCATGGATGCGCGCGAGATCGCGCAGCGTCGCCGGCTTCGCCCGCGCCATCTCGATCAGCGTGCGGTCGGGGAAT
>WNGG01015356.1_pt1 | contig 11434 bp, 7 predicted proteins | sample 5400661 | NCBI WGS metagenome assembly WNGG01 (sample SAMN13153372, study PRJNA577476) | soil metagenome | isolation source: 100 cm soil or saprolite under Garry oak tree replicate 1 | place: USA:California | collected 2016-06-15 | reverse complement strand
ACAAAGTTACCTGTTAACCGACCCAAAGGCTGCGGACCATATTCCCCAGTCTCTCCCCGTTGTCCTATCTTCCGAATCATCACTCACCCACCTCTGGGTGGAGTCGAGGTGTGACGCGGTGGGTTAGGAGGGGCCTATCCGTTGCCGACCCTTTCGTCTGTCGGTGCCTCACTAGCCTCACCCTGCTTCCGTTTTCACACCCCGCTCATCGAACCGGACATGCGGATTTGCCGCATCCGGCTCTCGGAGAAGACTCACGCAATCGCCATAGCCATTGCCTGTGACGCCGTCTGCAACTTCTGGAAACAACCGGGAGTTGTCAGGCTTATCGCCAATCTCCCCTTCCTTCGTCGCTTCTGGCGTCCGCCTTCAACTGAGACCCCTTCCCTCCACCGGAGTTACCCGGTTTCATCGGTACTACGAGCCTCTCCGCCACCCCAGGCGGTCCGGCCTGTCTCTCGCGAGCTGCCAGTTGATCCGCATTGCGACCACCGCTGGGGTTTCCCGTGTTGCGTCTGATCCCCTTTGCCTGCATGCCGTCGCCACTACCCCGGCAGGTCCGAGGGGAACTGGTTCGCTCGTACCTTCCCCTCGTCTTCGGCCTTCCCCGAATCTCAGGCGGGTCGGCCCCTGCAACGCCCTTTTCGAGGCCTGCTCAGCGTTCACTCACGTTACGGCCTACAGACTTGTCAAGTCGCCAGTGCGACCCTCTACACCGGAGGCTTCAGCAGCTTTGTTGCCTCCACTGCTGCTCCGGTTGCTACCGGGTGGAGCGAACCAGCTCCCGGGCGGGATTTTCACCCGCTGTGGATCAGCGCCTTTTCACGGCGCACTGAGAAGATCGGGCTAGATCGAGGAGGCGCGTTGGCTCGTTGGCCAAGATTAGGTGAACCGCTTTACTTCACTTCGCATTTTGAGGGATTCCAACCGGAAGCATCAGGAAGCCGCTTAAAGTTTGTACTCGTAATGAAAGGCTGGAGCAAATACTGAGGATCCGTGACAATGGTCGTCACGATCAGCCACTTATCGCCGTTCGGTTCGCTGAAGGATTCAAAATACTCTTCAACGATGGCATTCGCGCTGTAAGGAACGCCGTTCTTTCGCAAGTATCCAGGGCGCATGTGGTTCGTAAGCACTTTCAAAAATCCTTCTTTGCCTTGTCCTTCTTGGGCTTGTCCTGGGCCCGCTTGCGGATTTCTTGGTCTTTGCCCTTCCCAGGAAGCAACGGAATAACCTTGCCACGTCGCAGGTTCGTCGCTCGGGGCCTTCCCGCTCCCATTTTCCGCCGGCGATGGCTCTTCAAAATGCAAGAGACGAGTTTGGGTTCCGACGTCAGTATCGATGCGCAGAGTGTTGTCGTTTTCCCAAAAGACGTGCACGCGTCCGGGCACGCGCATGACGGCAGCCGCGCCGTAAGATTTGCATTGATTGCCGTCCGCCTCGTCCTTCTCCGGATCCCAGGTGTTGGCAAGGCGGCGCCCCTCGGGGTTGAGGGGGACACTCGAGAAGTCGCCCTTGTCCGGCGTGATCATTCGAAAGCGCCAATCCTCCGTGACAATCGATATCCAATAGCCGGTGAGATCGACTGGGGCGGCGGCCTTGGGTGCGAGTGGAGTCGCGGGTTGCTGAGCGCCCCGGGCTGCTTGGGCGTCCATGTGCGCCGGTACCTCGAGCGACAATGCCATCACGACTCCAAATAGCAGAACCGCGTGACTCCGTAAAGTCCTGTAACTCATCCTTACTCCTTCGGCCTCGCATCCATATTGCGACTCACGCCATCTGGTGTAGGACACCTCGCACAGAGTTCATTTCCTTCTCCCTCGCCACCTAGGTCGAACCGAAACACGCCAGCTCATTGAATAACGCCACTCCACTCCCATCCATCCGATGGCCGGCGAATGGTATGAATGCGAATCCTGTGCTCGTCAGGATCGCGCCCGGGATTGCCAGTAACGATTACGTGATCGCCTGGCTTCAAGGTGTCTCTTGACACGCGCTCCCGGCTCAATTGTGCAGCGCCTCCCCACTCGATAGACCACGTCTGCATCTTTCCTTGGTCATCCGGCGCCTCCACTTTGACGAAGGAATGCGGATTGCGGTACAGAAACTGCACCAAATTTCCTTCGATCGTTATCGTCTTGTCCACGTAATAGGTCGCCGCAAAAGAGTGGTGGGCGTATGTCCGGGCGGCGCACAAGAACGCCGCGGCACTCAGCAGGACAAGAATTTTGCGTTTCATGATCATTCCTCCCGGGAGAAATCCTGGCGGTTCGCACTCGCGCGGCACGCGGCCTACTTACTGAGCGTGACCAGCACGCCTAGTGTTTCTTATTAAGGCTGCGATACACCGCCTCTACGAACATATCCGTCGTCCAGGGGCCCGTATTCGAGCCATATCGCGGATCGTAGTCCTTGGTCGGATGGGCCGCTTTCACTTGCTCCAGCGTCATGCCTTTCTTCACCATATCTTGAATGCGGTCGCGAACAATGATCACCATTTCCTGGTAGTAGATAACGTCGGCCTGGTCGCAGAGCCGTCCATGACCCGGAATCACGTACGTGCCGCCTTCTTCCTTATCTGCGGGAATCGTGATCTGGTAAACGAGGCGATTTAACCCATCGATGATTCCCTGGATGCTGCCGCCTTTCTCCAAATCGATGACGGGGTAGCCCGTCGTCGTGAAAATTTCACCCGTGCTTACCACATCGGAGCGGCGAAAAAAAACGAGGCTGTCTCCATCCGTATGCGCCGCCGGTTGATGAAGGATTTGAATCGCTTCGCCGTTAAAGAAGAGATTTTTTTCATTGGTCGTGAAAGTATCGGTTGGCCAGGCGCCTTCGGGTGCGGGCGGCTTCTTGCCGGTCGGCGCGCTCATCCTGTCAAGAATTGTTTGAAACGCGATTACTGTCGCACCCTCGCCCGCGCTCGCGCCGATGGTGCCAACCACATTGCCGCCTGCTATGGTGCTGCCGCGTTTCGCAATGCTCTCATTTCCACCCGTGGATGGCGCATCGACGCTGGTATTTATGATGTAGCGAATCGGTTTGTCGGAAATCGTCCGGATCGCCGCGAAGATTTTGTCGCTCATGGGGGCGAGCCCCGTGTCCACCAGCAGGATTCCTTCCTTGCCTGCCTGCACTGTGATATTTCCACCTGCCCCTGCCAACATATAGACGTTCCCCTGCACTGGCAGCACGTGGATTTCCGAGTCATCGCCATTCCGGCTTTGCCGCGCGCCATTCTGATTCTCCTGGGCGAGAGAGAGCTTTCCCAAGCCGGCAGTTCCGGCTCCGGTTTGGGCTGAAACGCGCGGAGCCGCAGCGTAAGGCAGCCAAGAACTCATCGCCCTGAATAACATCAAGGCCATGGATATGCGCCTAGCTTTCTCACGGAATGCCGTCATCTGTCCCCATGTCTTCCCGCTGGGCGCGGCAGCGTTTTCATATTTTTCAATTTTAATTTATATTCCGGATACATCGTCTCCGCGCCACCCCGCGTTGCTTCTGGAGGTATGCCGAACGCAGCCGGAAACTCGTTCAGAAAAGTGTTCGTCCCCGGCAAGTGGTGGGGCACGACACCCTGCGGCCGATCGGTCTCGTCTACAGCTTCGCAGGGGTACGGCGCAATTTCCTGTTGTGGGGCATACACGAAATCCGTACTGCGGACAAAAGGCTCGGTCAGATACACCGGGTCGTACACTAAAATAACAACCGTCAGATAATTGGCGTGCCGCAGAATTCGTGTGGTCACAGTCGCTTTGTCGCTTCGGGGAACGCCGTTTCGCCGAATCCAGCCTTCCTTGAGGTGGTCGGTCGTGACAGTGAGGATGTCGCCTTCCCATTTTCCAGTCGAGAAACCCTGCCAGGTGTGAGGCGCATAGTCAGGAGGATGCGGTCGCCCGTCCATATAGATCGTTTGCTCGGGGGCCTGCCATGAGATGTGCGTGTGATAAGCAACGAGCTTCTGCGTATCCCTGTCTATTTCTTTCCAGATTCGAAGCAGCGCCGGCCCGCGCCACGCGTAATCGGAAGGGTGCGGCCTGCACTGATTTTCGGGTAGCTCCAGAAGTGTCGCGGCCCAGCTATCGGCTCTCAGGCGCGCCGCATCATTGATCGGCAGTCCCAGGTAATCGCCAATTTCCGGACCGGGGATGCGCTCAGGCTCGTCCTCGTGAAACCTGTTTTCCCATTCCCCGGTCGGATCCATTTGCGCATACGCCGGGGCACTCAGCAGCACAAGCAGAAACGAAAAACCTAAAACTGTGGATCGGTTCACGTTGCTCATATCACACTCCTGAGAAGACGCAGTGCACTGGAGTAAGAGAGCGAACGAGTTCTGGAAGCTACACCCAAGCGAGCTCCACGAATCATCGGTTCTCGCGTGTTAAATGGAATACTAGAACCGCAACCTCCAGCATATTAGATCGCCAGGCCGTGCGCTTGCACAAATTTCACCTGAACCAACAGAATCATGACCTTATGACTGCAAACTCCCGGGATTGCATCGGGCGGAAGCCGTCTTGATGGCAAATAGGCTAACGGAGACACTCCTCATTTAGATACGCAGCGGCATGGAACGCGACGAATGTTTCGGGACTACGGAATCTCACTGGGCCCTAGCCTTCCGCGAACAGCGGACCTGGCAGAACACACCGATCAAAAGCCAATTCCAAAGTCATTATTCTGTTTAGGAAGGTGTGGTTTCTGCAAGCCACGCGATTCCACGATGAATTAGCATCCCGCCAATCATCAATATCTCAACGCCTATGGGAAGAAGTTCTGTTTGAGGATGAGGTCGGTGAAATGAAGCCGAAGATTTTCTCCGCCAGCCGTTCAATTTGTCTGCAACTCTCGATTTGCGATTACTGTGAAGAACTTTTGGGTGGTGATGCGCATGTCAGGTGGCCTAGCGCACCCAAGCGAGGCGGTTAAAGAGAAAACTAGTGGACACGATTAACGAAGTTGGCCAAGCACGCGAGTCTACCCCGGGGTCGAGGCTATCTGGATTTAAGTTTGACGGAGGTGAACAACAATGAGCCGCAACTTCAAGGTTAGCAACTGGGCCCTCGAATGCGCTTTGAGCGCAATGATTCTTCTCGCCACAGCTGGCGTAAGCCGGATGGAAGCACAGACCAACGTCAACGCGCTCATCCAAGGTACCGTGATGGATTCCTCAGGTGGTGTCCTGGCTGGCGCGACGGTTCAGGTAAGAAACACCGGGACGGGTCTCACACGATCCGCCGTTACCGATAGCCAAGGGCGGTACACGGCGACGGATCTGATGATTGGGGAATACGAAGTTCAGGCCACGCTGGCGGGATTTGAGACTGCCGTTTATAAGGGGATCACGCTAAGTGTTGGCAGCCAACTTGTAGTCGACTTCACGCTGAAAGTTGGATCGACAAATACGACCGTGACTGTCGATGTCGAGGTGCCGCAAGTGGAGACCACTTCCGCGGCGGTCTCGAACCTGATCGATCAGACCCAGATGCGCGCGCTGCCATTGAACGGGCGGAACGTCGAACAATTGATCCTCCTGTCGCCGGGCGTTCAGCTCGTCACGATCGAGGCTTCGAACTCGTTTTTCGGAAGGCAGGCCAACTACTCCGTCGCGGGTGGAAGAGCCGAGGGGCAAGCATTCCTGCTGGACAATCAAGATATGCAGAATTTCTACGGCCATGGAATTGGTGCGAGTGGCATTGGCACATCCTTGGGAGTGGAGGGAATCGCGGAGTTCCAGACTCTGACCAACACGTATAGCGCGCAGTTTGGCGGCAACGGAGCCGCAATCAACTCGGTGAGCAAAGGAGGCACGAACCTGTTTCACGGTTCGGCTTATGAATTTCTCCGCAACAGCGCTCTTGATGCGCGCTTCTTCTACGATCCGGCGCAGATACCCGAGTTTCGCCGAAACCAATTCGGCGGCAGCGTGGGAGGGCCGGTCAAGAAAGACAAAGCGTTCTTTTTTGCGAATTACGAAGGCTTGCGGCAGTTATTCGGTGAAACGAAGGTGGCCAACATTCCCGATGCCAACCACCGCGTCAGTACTGCGGCCGACCCGGCAGTCGCGGCGGCTGTCAACAACACGCTGAGTTTGTTCCCGGCGACGACGTCGGTGAACACCGCTTCGAATATCGTCAAAATCCCCGTTGTCGCCAACCAGATCGCCCATGAGAACTATTTTCTTGGTCGCTCTGATTACACTCTCTCGGAGAAGGACTCCTTGTTTGTCCGCTACGTCTCCGACCGCGGAGACTTTTTGGAACCGTTCCCGAACGCCAATACTTCTCTGGCGTATTGGTCGGAACAGACCATCAACAGAAACCAGTTTGCGACAATCGAGGAAAGGCGCATCTTTTCGCCCACGCTGATCAACACGGCTCGGTTCAGCTACGCGCGGCCAATCACGTCTGGCGTTACGTTAACCCACGCTCCGAACAACGCGACCAATTTCTACCCGGGTACGGGACGACAGGATGCGCAAGTCACAATTACCGGCCTGTCCTCGCTCGGCCCGAATAACACGACTCCGTTTACATTTGTGCAGGACAAATTCACCGGAGCTGATGACGTCGTATGGGACAAGGGAGGGCACACCATCACGCTCGGCTTCTCCGTTCTGAGGAATCAGACCAATACGTTCGATCAGTTTCAAATCGGCGGCGTATGGTCCTTTGGTGGTTTGACGCAATTCCTGGCAGGCACGGCAACGTCGTTTGTCGGAACGTTGCCGGACAACTTAGCGGCTGGGGGCGTTCAAATTTACAACCGAGATACCCGCGCCACTGAACTGACTCCGTACTTGAATGACGAGTGGAAAGTGCTGCCCAAACTGACGCTGAATTTGGGCCTGCGATATGACTTTGTGACCAACCCGTATGAAATCCACGGCTACGCCTATAATCTCACAAACCCTCCGAATGCGGCGGCGACCGGCGTCACAAACCTTTTGGGCATTCCGCAAATTCCGCATATTTTCACGGCGGGGAATCCCTCGAGATTTAATTTCGATCCGCGCATCGGTGTGGCTTACGATCCATTTGGAAACCATAAGACATCGATCCGCGCTGGCTTGGGAATGTTTCACGACGTAATCCAAGGCCGGTCGTATTTCCCGGGGACGTGGGACACACCGCCAACCAGTTTCGGCCAGCAATCGAATCCAAATTATGGAGTCGCCTTTGCGTCGGTCACCCCGGTCGCTCTGAGAATCAATCCGGGGACAGACTCACGGATCAACACCTCGCCCTACATGGTCCAGTGGAACCTTAATGTCCAGCATGACTTTGCCGGCAATGTGTTGTCCGTCGGCTACATCGGTTCCGTCGGAGTTCACCTGATCGTTCCGATGGACTTGAATCCGATTGTGCCGGTCAACGGCGCCTTCAGCAGGTTGATGGGCTGCAAGCTGGTAAACGGTGTGTACGTGCCCTCGGGATGCAAATTCGTTCCGTTTCCCCGCGTCAACACGGCCTTCGGCCAACTGTACCTTATGGAGGCTCAGGGACACTCGAGCTACAGTTCGCTGCAAGTGAACTTCAATCGCCGGCTGATGAGAAACGTGGGGGTGGGAGTATCTTACACATATTCTCACTGCATCGATAACGGGTCCGCTACCTATGGTCAAGAGGGCCAAAACAATGGAGGCAATCAGAACCCTTACGACCTCACGGCGGACCGTTCAAACTGCGGGTTCGATATTCGAGAGGCGATGAGAGCCAACGCCGTCTACTACTTGCCATTTCACGGCAACAAGCTTGTCGAAGGTTGGCAAGCAAGCACGATCGTGACTGCGACGACTGGTCCCTGGATTTCACCCATGACCGGATTCGATCAGCTCGGGTTGCAAAACGCCAATGCCGTCCGACCAAACATTGTTCCCGGCTGCAGCAATCTCGTACTCGGGAGAACCGATCATTGGTTCAACTTTGCATGCTTCACCCCTGCGGGGCCGGTCGCCGGGCCCGACGGCACTCTCGCCGGGTTTCTCGGCAATGCCAGCAGAACCAGCATACCTGGTCCTCACCTTACCTTGGTGGACTTCTCGGTGATGAAGGACACGAAGGTTGCAAAGATATCGGAGAACTTTAACATTCAGTTCCGCGCTGAGTTCTTCAACATCCTCAACCATTACAATTTCGGGCTCCCCAACGGAAATATTTTTACCCAAAGCGGCGGCCAGAGCCAGGCGGAAGGCCAAATTACTTCCATGGTAGGGACCCCGCGCCAGATTCAATTCGGATTGAAGCTTCTGTTCTAGTTTGACGAAGCGCGGGGGGCATCAACGTATGAGTTGGAGCGCTCATGCCCGCCTGCTGGAGCCACAATGAGAATGCCGCTATGGTAACGGGGTTGGGGAGATGCGTCTTCTTACGCACTATGTGTGGTATTTCAATTCGATGTTCGTGCTTCCGGAGAGCAGCTATGCCCACGCTGGCTTCGGGCAGCGTGGCGCTCTGCTTTACCTGCGCGCATCCTTGCCTGGATGGTAGTATTTGCAAAAATTGGTAGGACTGCTGAGGGCAAAAAGGGAACGAATGAGGGAGAGTGACGTAATGGCTGCTAAATACCGATTTAATGAAGTCACGATGATAGATCGGCGATCATTTATCCGCTACGGAACAGTAGCAGCTAGCGTGCTCGCGGGCGGCAGATTGGCGGAGGCGCTAACGCAAGAGAACAAAGGCGCTCCCGGCGCCACAGTAGAGACGGCGGCGGGTAAGCTTCGAGGCCTCGCGCAAGGCAAAGTCAGCGCTTTCAAAGGTGTTCCTTACGGCGCTTCGACAGCCGGGAATTTGCGCTTCATGCCACCGGTAAAGCCAAAGCCTTGGACAGGAGTCCGGGACGCCTTCGAGTTGGGCCGCAGAGCGCCTCAAAACCCCTCCGGCCTGATCCCCGAGGTCGCGGCAGTGGAAGATACCAAACCAATGGGAGAGGACTGCCTCTGCTTGAACGTTTGGACCCCAAGTGTGGACAGCGGACACAAACGTCCCGTGATGGTTTGGCTGCACGGCGGCGGATTCTCGACCGGATCCGGGGGATTCACGATTTATGACGGCGGGAACCTGGCTGCCAAACACGATGTCGTTACTGTTACGGTTAATCATCGCCTTAATGCCTTCGGGTATTTATATCTCGCCGATCTTGCCGGCGAGAAGTACGCCAATTCGAGCAACGTGGGAATGTTCGATATCGTCTTGGCCTTGGAGTGGGTAAGAGACAATATGTCCACCTTTGGCGGAGATCCCGGCAACGTGACGATCTTTGGCCAGTCAGGCGGCGGCAGGAAGGTCAGTACGCTGATGGCCATGCCCTCAGCCAAGGGTCTATTTCACCGCGCAATTGTGGAAAGCGGAGCTTCGGTGAGAGGGGTTCCTCGTGACGCCGCAAATAAATCCACAGAGGCTTTCGTCGCCAAGCTGGGCTTGAAACCTGACCAAGTCGATCAACTCCAAAAACTGTCCGTCGAGGAAATTCTGGCGGGGATGACGGGCGGCGGCCCAGCAGGAAATTCGGCGTTCCGAATGGAGCCGGTGGTCGATGGCCGCACGCTGCCTGCCCATCCCTTCGATCCAGCCGCTTCGGAGATTTCCGCGAATGTTCCGCTGCTGATTGGCTCGACGCAGACCGAGGCCGGATTCTTTCCCGGCACGCCGCTCGATCCAATCGATGAAGCGGCCATGCACGCACGCGTCAAGCAATCTTTGCGCTCGGACGATGCGGGCACCGATCGAGTGATTGCGGCCTATCGGAAAGATCAGCCGAACATCAGCAATATCGATTTGGCGCTGCAAGTCGCTTCAGACATGTTCGCGTGGAACAGTTCCCTTACAGAGGCGGAACGCAAAGCGGCTCTTGGGAAAGCGCCTGCCTTCATGTATTACTTCACTTGGAAGTCGCCCGTGCGCGACGGGAAGTTGAAAGCATTTCACACGCTGGAGATCCCCTTTATTTTTGACAACGCGGATGTCGGCGAATCCATGACTGGATCAGGTCAGGATCGCTACGCGTTGGAAGCCAAGATGAGCGGCGCCTGGGTCGCTTTCGCGCGAAATGGGAATCCGAACCACAAAGGCCTGGCGAATTGGGCGGCTTACGACACCGGCCGTCGCGCGACGATGTTCTTCGATAATGAATGCAAGGTCGTCACCGACCCACGCCGCGAGGCGCGACTGGCGCTGACCTCCTTCCAACCCGCGTAACTCTATGCCCAGCGCCGGACTTCTGGGACGCGCATTTCTTCGGCTTTTCTGCGCTCGCCGCAGGCTCCTTCAGCCCGGGTCCTTCGTCAACAAATCCTGAGACTGCAACGAAAACACCCCAAACCGTGGATCAGCTGATCCAACAGCCGTTTTGAATTTTGGCGAATAACGGCGGCGGCATCCAATCACGGTATAACCAAGCGTCCAGCCGATGGTTTCGGTCCTCTCCTTTTCATGTGCGCCCGTCGAACATCAAAATTTGTAGCAATAAATCAGCCCCATGGATTCGCGATTCCCGAATAGGATGACATTTCGGCAAATAATGGGAGGCGATGAACCCACCGGGCTGTTCGCGGCATCCAATCGTTCATGAGCGAAGCGGTGCAAGTACGCCTCGAGCCGACGGAGCTGTCTGTAGCGGCGCGCTATGAGGCGCTTATCCGCCTCTCCCAAGCGGTAAGCGCCTACCGCGAACCGAAGAAACTATTCGACGCTCTTGTGGATGAATTGCGCTGCGTCATTGAATTTGACGGAATCGGCATCGCGCAATACGATGAAACGACGAATACCATCGAGTGGCATGTCTCGATTCACTGCGATGAACCAAGTCTGGCCCCGCCGAAGGATTGCGCAAAAAAAGAAACCATGACCTGCTGGGTGTTTCAGAACCAGCGGCCGCTCGTGATTCCGTTTGTGGATCGGGAAACTCGGTTCCCAGACACGATGGCGCTTTTGAAAAAACACAAAATACAGTCGGTCTGCATGCTTCCGCTTACCACGGTGCATCGCCGCATCGGGAGCATGTTTATTGCCAGTGAACGTCCTGATGCTTATTCCGAGGACGAAATCCGCTTTCTTGGCCTGGTTGCGGACCAAATGGCCCTGGCAATTGACGATGCCCTGAACTTCGATGCTTCACGAATCGCGCAAGAACAGTTGAAACTACTTCTGGATCTGACCAACAGCGTTGTATCCACCTTGGACCTGCGCGAACTATTACGAAGTGTTTCCGGAAATCTTCGCCGGGTAATGAGCTGCGATCTTGCTGGCGTTGGGCTGCCGGACGCGGAAAGCAGCAGGCACTTGCGCGTTTACGCGCTGGACTTTCCCGACAGCAGAGGTTTTATCACGGAAGAAGTCCTCATCCCCATCGAAGGAACTCCCCCGGGCATCGCTTTCAAGACTGGCGAGCCCATTGTTGGAACGATTCGTGACCTGTGCCACATGATTCC
>WNGG01008313.1_pt1 | contig 11434 bp, 9 predicted proteins | sample 5400661 | NCBI WGS metagenome assembly WNGG01 (sample SAMN13153372, study PRJNA577476) | soil metagenome | isolation source: 100 cm soil or saprolite under Garry oak tree replicate 1 | place: USA:California | collected 2016-06-15 | reverse complement strand
GACGTGGAACTCTTCTTTCTTCAGGCTTCCCAACTGTTCGCGGAAATGATTGAAAACGTCCCTGCTCGAGCGGAATTGGTCCCCCGGCTTGAGCTCTTCTTGGGCAAAGCGCTTGGCAATCTCCAGAGCCGCTTTGATCTGCGCCGCTTTGGCCGGACCGATGCCTTTGATTGCGCGTAAGTCCTGGATACTCGCCTCCTCAAGCCTGCGAAAAGAGTTGTCGAAGCGGTTTATCAGGTCACGACCATGATCCAGGGCGCTCTGGCCGGTGCTGGCTTCGCCGGTACGGAGGATGATCGCCAGGAGTTCAGCTTTCGAGAGTGTCTGCGCCCCCTTTTCCAAAAGCTTCTCTCGCGGCCGGTCTGACTCCGGCCACTCCTTAATCGGCTGCGCCATCGCTCCGGCTCATACCATAGTTGCTCACAGCTAGTCCAGCAGCAGTGGCCTTGATAGAGATGGTCTTTTCCGCTTTGATCCTTCAACTGTTCGTACTGAGCTTATCGGAGCGCGCTGTGCACACACGCAGGAGAGGCGGTCTATGATTCCCTGGGTCAAAATCGTTCACCTGCTTGGTCTTATCTTGTGGATGGGAGGATTCCTGGTACTTACCCAGATCCTGCGCCGTCACCTAGAAGAGGTGGTGCAGGTCCAAGAACGCCTAGTGTTGATCGAGCAGCAGATCGCGCAGACCATGAACATCGGCGCTGGCCTCACGCTGGCCACCGGGATTCTGATCGTCTTGCTGAGCCCGGCTGTTTATCTCAAAGCTGGCTGGTTTCACGCCAAGCTCCTATTTGTCCTTGGGCTGTTCATCCTGCATGGGAGGATGCTGCGGAAGATGAGAATGATCCGCCAGAACCCCTCACAGGTGAATGCGGGGGAGTTTGGCATGCTTTATGGTCTCGGCGCGCTGCTGCTGACTGTAGCTCTCACCCTGGTACTGGTGAGGCCGTTCTAATTTATCTGACCGTCACGATCACTTTACGGTCGCGCGGGCCGTCTAGCTCGACCAGCATGATTGCCTGCCAGGTGCCGAGCGCGAGCCGACCGTTTTGGACCGGGATCATCTCACTCGGCCCGAGGATCGCTGCCTTGAGATGGGCGGCGCCGTTGCTATCGATCTGATCGTGGCGCCATCCTCCTGCAGGGATGAGCTTATCGAGGGCATCGAGCAGGTCTAAGCCGATCTGCTGGTCATCGTTTTCGTTTATGACGAGCGCTGCGGTGGCATGCGGCACGTACACGCAGCAGATGCCCTCGCTGACCTGCGAGTCCCGCACTGCTGCAGCAACCTGCGCGGTCAGGTCAATGACCTCGTACTTTTTGCCGGTGCGGACCTTGAACTCCATATTACTGCAGCTCTATTATGGCCACTTCGCCAGGGTTTGATGCTGGGCTTCCTTTGGTTACGTCTACCGGCACGCCTGACTTCTCCCTCACCGCTTTGGCGAGTAGGGCTTGATCCACCATCGCTCTCCAGTCGCTCTCGCGTACAACCCTTTGGGCCTCTTGCCACAGGTCAGGGATGAGCTGGTAAATATCCTCATGCACCTCGACGTAGACCTTGCCGTACAACATACCGATCTTGACCGGCTGATAGACAAATTCTCCAGGGCTGCCGACGCGAACGACGTCGAAAAACTGCTCGATATCCTCAGGATAGAGGCGGATACAGCCGTGCGTTACTAGCCTGCCAACCGCCCAGGGGTTGTTGGTATCGTGAATCGCGTACAGAGGCAAGGTCAGGTCTATACGGTACTTACCCATTGGGTTGTCAGGCGAGCCGGCGGGGATCACGTTCTCGCTCCAGCCCTTTTCCTGGATGCGTTCTTTTTTGATCGACTCGGGAATGATCCAGACCGGATTGGGGGTTTTCCCACGGATTTTAAACTTCGCTCGTGGGGTAGGCCAGTCTTCGCGTCCCAAGCCGACGGGCAAGGTAATAACGAGGCGATTGCTAATCCCTTTCTGCAGTGGTGGGAAGTAGTAGAGCCGCATCTCAGGGATGTTGACCACCACGCCCTCGTATCCGCTCTGCGGGATGATCCAGAAGGTCGGTATCATCAGGGACTCCCCGGCTGCAGGGATCCAGGGGTCAACACCGGGATGAGCGCCGATTATTTCATTGTAGCCAAGGTCGAAGTAACGGGCGATATCGAGCAGGGTGTCTTTCGGCTGCACCACATATTCACGCGGCGAGCCGATGACCGTCTGCGCTCGCGTATCATGTGGGCTCCGTGGAAGGACAAAAGAGTGGGCGATCAGTCTTTTCTGAGAGAAAAAGGTGGCCTCATCCCACGCCCAGGCACGGACCGGAAGGGAAACCACCAGCCCAGCGACTAGCCCAACCCACCACACCTTAACAAAGGACCACTGTTCCATAGACTTCCTGCAGTATAACACGTGGATTTTCATCAATTAAGGTAGCCCCTGCCCCCCCCACAGCAAAGGATCGGCAAGTCACCAAGACTCTTAAGAGTAAGTAAGGACAAAGAGGGAACGGGGGTGCAGGAACGCGACGATTCGGGGTTGATGAGGGCCGCTAGCGTGCTAAGTAAGCCCTTATCTAAGGGCCGTCCCTTTCCTCGCGCCGTTCTCTAGGGACAGAGGATGAGTGGGGGCGCTTCGCCCGGCGGCGCGTAGGCTTGGGAGTTTTTTCTTTGCTGGCGAGCAGCCGATCAAGCTTGAGGTTCAGGTTCACCAAACTGCCCTGCACCGTTTCTACCTTGGCCAGCAGCTTGTTATAGTCGGCCTTGGAAGGGACGTTGAAGAGCTCCAACATGGCGTTGATGTTCCGGTCCATGGTCCCCTTGGTTGCAGCGGCGTTGCGAAACGCTCTCTCCACCGCCGCGGAAACGGTCGGGTGGGAAAGAACCTCTTTGGCGAAGCGGATGAGGTTTTCCTCACTGGCTTCATAGAGCTTTTCGAAGAGAGTTTTTTCTATACTCATGCTGTACAAGAAGCTTTACCCAAAGGCAAGGTCCAGATATAGCAGGACCTTGATCGGGGGGCAAAAAGAGACATGAATTTCGAGGTTTTCCTGGGGTATTTTACCGGCTTGCGAATCTTGCAGGACAGCCTCACCTTCCCCACCCTTGTGGGCACCGCCCTAGCGATCCATTTGCTCGATGGCATTATGTGTCGCTTATTCGCCCGTAATAACGGCTACCCGAAAAACCTCTGGACCGTTCTTGGTCTCACCTTTGGCATCTGGGCAATAGTAACGCTCGTTCTTCTGCCAAAGCGGCAAAAGGAGTAGGGGCAGGTTTTACACCCGCCCCTTGTTGGTTTTCAACGTAAAGTCCGGGGCCTGCTGGCCTGCGTGACCATTCATAGGTCCTCCTCTGTTGGGGTAACGAGACTTTCTTCTGCTGCTATTTCATCTTCTTTTTCCGCCAACAGTGCGAGACTCACCACACGCTCCTCAGGGCCGACGTTGAGCAGCCGCACTCCTTGGGTGTTGCGGCCAATGACCCGCAGTTCCACCATTCGCAACCGGATGATTCTTCCGCTGTCGGTCACCAGCATCAGGTGGTCCTCGTCAGTCACCTGCCGCACACCGATGACCTCGCCGGTCTTGTCAGTCGTGCGCATAGTAATAATCCCTTTGCCCCCGCGCGACTGTACCCGGTACTCCTCAACCTCGCTGCGCTTGCCGTACCCGCCCGAAGACACTGTCAGCAGCGTCGCCCCTTTGCTCAGCATCTCTAGGGAGACCACCGTGTCCCCCTCTTCGAGGGTGATCCCTTTGACCCCATATGCGACGCGGCCGGTAGGTCGGACCTCTTGCTCGGAAAAGCGGATCGCCTGCCCCTTTTTTGTAGACAGCAAAAGATCTTGGCTGCCGTCTGTCAGTCGCACACCAATCACTTCGTCATCCTCCTCAAGCGACAGCGCGATGATGCCGTCGTGACGCGGGTTGGCGTAGGCCATTAGCTCGGTCTTTTTCACCAGCCCTTTGCGGGTGGCGAAGACGACGAAATATCCTTCTTGAAACTCGCGCACCGGGAGGACAGCCGAGATCTTCTCTCCTTCTCTCAGCGGCAGCAGGTTGACGATCGCCTTCCCCTTCGCTGTCCGCCCACCCTGGGGAAGCTCATGCACCTTCACCCAATATACCCGGCCGATGGTGGTGAAGAACAAGAGGAAAGAGTGGGTCGAGGAGATAAACAGGTGCTCGACAAAATCTTCTTCTCTGGTGGTTGCTCCAACCACCCCTTTGCCACCACGGCGCTGTGAGCGATAGAGGGAGGTAGGGTTGCGTTTGATGTACCCCGCGTGCGAGACCGTGACGACCATGTCTTCTTCGGCGATCAGGTCCTCGTCAGAGAGGTCGGCAGTCGCAGGGAGGATCTGCGTGCGCCGTCCATCGGCAAAGCGCGAACGGAGGTCCAGCAATTCTTCCTTGATGAGCGCATTGATCTCTTGTGGATTGGCCAGCACAGCCTGCAAATGGGCAATCAGCGCCACGGTTGTGCTGTGCTCTGCGAGAATTTTTCCCTGCTCGAGCTGGGTCAGCCGCTGCAAGCGCATATCGAGGATTGCCTGGGCCTGGGTCTCGCTGAGCGCAAACTGAGCCATTAATCCCTGCCGGACACTGGCCGGATTCTGTCCGTGGCGGATCAGGTGCAAGATCGCGTCGAGATTGTCGAGTGCGATCTTGAGCCCTTCCAGGATGTGTAACCGTTCCTGGGCCTTTCCCAGGTCAAAGACAGTCCGCCGGCGAACGACTTCGCGGCGGTGGGCGAGAAAGAAAACCAGCATCTCTTTCAGGTTCAGGAGGCGGGGACGACCGTCAACAATGGCCAGGAGGATGACACCGAACGACTCTTGCAGCGGGGTCAGCTTGTAGAGTTGGTTCAGGACCACCGTGGGAGTGGCTTCCCGCTTCAGTTCGATGACGGTCCGCAGGCCTTCACGATCAGACTCATCGCGCAGGTCAGCGATGCCCTCGATCCGCTTTTCGTTAACCAGCTCGGCGATACGCTCTACGAGGCGCGCCTTGTTGACCTGAAAGGGAATCTCGTGGACGATGATGCTGTTTCTGCCGGTGCGCTTGTCCGTTTCGAGGGACGTGCGGGCCCGCATTTGCACGATCCCCTTCCCGGTTTCGTATGCCTCACGCACCCCTGTGGTCCCGTAGATAAAAGCGCCGGTGGGGAAGTCCGGTCCCGGGATGTACTGCATGAGATCGGTGCTGTTGAGGTGAGGGTTATCCAGGAGCGCTAGGAGGGCATCGACCACCTCTCCGAGGTTATGGGGAGGGATGTTGGTTGACATCCCTACGGCGATGCCTGATGACCCATTGATGAGCAGGTTCGGCAGCTTGGCTGGCAAGACGACTGGTTCCCGGCTGGTGTCGTCGTAATTCGCTATGAAATCGACGGTTTCCTTTTCTATGTCGGCGAGCATTTCTCCGGCGATGCGGGTCATGCGGATTTCGGTGTAACGCATCGCTGCCGCCGGATCTCCGTCGATCGAGCCAAAGTTCCCTTGTCCATCGATCAAGGGGTACCGTAGGGAGAACTCTTGTGCCATGCGGACTAGGGTGTCATAGACTGCCGCATCCCCATGGGGGTGGTACTTGCCGATCACATCTCCCACGATGCGGGCAGACTTCTTGTACGGACGGTTCCAGTCGTTTCCTAGGTCGGCCATTGCGTAGAGCACACGGCGGTGGACAGGCTTCAGCCCATCACGCACATCGGGCAGAGCCCTACCGATAATGACGCTCATGGCGTAGTCCATGTAGGACTGCCGCATCTCCTGCTCGATGTTGACCGGGATGGAACGTATGCTCAAATTTTTTTCCATAGGCTAGCGCGGGTAGGCCGGGGGAGTCGGGGCGGTTGGCGACCCCGTTGCAACTTCCTAGATGTCGAGGTTTTTGACCGCCAGCGCGTTTTCGGCGATGAAGCGCCGTCGTGGCTCTACCTCGTCGCCCATTAACGTGGCGAAAATTTCGTCCGCCTCGTATGCGTCTTCGATCCTCACCTGCAGCAGGGTGCGGGTCTCAGGGTTCATGGTGGTCTCCCACAGCTGCCCTGGGTTCATTTCCCCCAACCCTTTGTAACGTTGAATTTCCACACCCTGACGGGAGCGAGTTAGGATAGCGTCGATGACCTCTTTTTGGCTGGTGAGCACGCTCGGCTCTTCTTTATCGGAGAGGGTGAAAGGAGGGTTGCCGATTGCGCGTAAGTCGCCCAAGAGTTTTCTTATTTCCTGCACTTCAGGGGAATGGAGAAAATCGCTATCCATCACGACCCGCATTCCAGCCCCATTCGTCCTTGCTGTCGCCACGATGCGATATCCTCCTATTTTGCTGTCCTCCTCCAGAGTGAGAGACACCGGTAGCAGATCAGGGAAGGTAGACGTGAGAGTGGCTTCGGCGGCAGCGAGGAATTCTTGTAGCAGGAGGCGATCCTTGAGCACCTCTAGAGAGAGGCTGGACTGGTTGAGCAAGGCGGAGACGAGGCGACGGTCCCGGCCTTTGCGTTCGACAAAATCAAGCAACTTTTCACAGTGCAGAAAGGTCTTAACCCAGGCTTTGAGTTGCCCCCCTGCGAGGGTTTCTACCCGGAGGTTTTCTATGCCGAGATCAATGAGAAAATCCTCAAGCGCCGCCTCATCCCGCAGATACCGCTCGGTTTTTCCCTTTTTCACACGGTACAAGGGGGGCTGGGCAATGTACAAGTGACCCTCTTCGATGACTCCCGGCAGCTGGCGGTAGAAAAAGGTCAGGAGCAGGGTACGGATGTGCGACCCATCGACGTCGGCGTCGGTCATGAGGATAACCGTGTGATAGCGGAGCTTGGCCAGGTCTGTGTCTTCTTTTCCGATTCCCGCTCCCAGAGCAGAGATGAGCAGTTTGATTTCCTGCGAGGAGAGCATCTTGTCGAAACGGGCTTTTTCCACGTTGAGGATTTTTCCGCGTAGCGGCAGGATTGCCTGGGTGCGGCGGTCCCGGCCCTGTTTGGCCGATCCACCGGCAGAGTCGCCTTCGACAAGGAAAATTTCACTCTTGGCTGGGTCTCTCTCCTGACAGTCAGCCAGCTTACCAGGGAGAGAGCCTGAGTCGAACGCGCCTTTGCGTCGAACAAGCTCTCTAGCCTTGCGGGCGGCATCTCGAGCGCGAGACGCCTCCAGACTCTTCTGGCCGATCTTTTTTGCCTCTGCCGGGTGCTCTTCGAAGTACGCCCCGAGCTTGTCGTTTACCAAGGCCTCAACGAACCCCTTCACCTCACTGTTGCCTAGCTTGGTTTTGGTCTGCCCTTCGAACTGGGGTTCGGGAACTTTCACACTGATGACGGCAGTGAGGCCTTCACGAATGTCTTCTCCTTGGAGCCCTTCCTGGTCTTTTTTCAGCAGCCCATGGGCTGCCGCGTACGAGTTGACCGTGCGGGTGAGAGCAGCCTTAAGGCCAATGAGATGAGTTCCTCCCTCCGCCGTGTTGATGCTGTTGGCAAAGGAATAGATGTTTTCCGAGTAGCCTTCGTTCCACTGCAGCGCGATCTCAGCTTCTGTTCCGTCTTTTTCCCCGCACAGATAAATCACCTTGGAGTGGAGAGGGGTCTTAGCTAGGTTCAGATGCTCGACAAGAGAGACAATCCCCCCTTCGTAATGGAAATCGTGACGTTTGGGTGGCTCTCTTTCATCCTCGATGGAGATGTGTAGGCCGGGATTCAAAAAAGCCAGCTCTCGGAGTCTCTGCGAGAGGATGTCAAAACTGTATTCCCGATCGCCAAAGATCTGAGGATCGGGCTTGAAGGTCACCTGGGTCCCACTCTCTGTGGATTTGCCGACTTCTTTCAGCTCTTCTTCCGGGTCTCCTCTCTGGTACCTTTGCAGATAGACCTTTCCTCCCCTTTTGATCTCGAGCTCTAAACGTTCTGAGAGGGCGTTGACAACAGAGATGCCGACACCATGTAATCCCCCTGAGACTCGGTAAGCGCCTTTGTCGAATTTTCCACCAGCGTGGAGTTTGGTCAGGACGACCTGCGCGGCTGACACCCCTTCAGTCGGGTGGATCTCTGTGGGGATGCCCCGGCCGTTGTCTTCTACGGTAACGCTGTTGTCGATGTGGAGGGTGACGCGAATGTGGGTGCAATAGCCGACGAGCGCTTCGTCTACAGAGTTATCGACGACCTCGAAGACGAGATGGTGGAGACCTCGCTCTGCGGTGTCCCCGATGTACATACCTGGTCTCTTCCGCACGGCTTCGAGACCTTCGAGAACTTTAATCTGGTCAACTCCGTAGTCTTGTTCAAGCATGTGTTCCTCAGGGAAAATTTTATAACACAGTTATTTTTTTGATCCGCCATGTAGGTAAATAGTAGCATTTTTCGACCTTTAGGTAAATCGGATTTCGGGATAAATTCTATTTTAGAACGATTTCCCAAAATTAAAATATCCTCATGGGCATGATGACGTAGGAAAAATCCTGATCTGCTTCTGCTTGCAGGAGTCCAGGGCTAGCATCGTCTTTGAGGAAGAGGTTGATTTTCTGCCCCTCTTCCATCACATTCAGCACCTCGGTCATGTACCTGCCGTTAAATCCAACGATAATGCTTCCACCGTCATGGGTCACGGCTATCTCCTCCACCCCTTCGCCGAGGTCGGGGGTGTTGACCGAGACCTCCATTGTCTCTTTCTCGACTTGGAGCTTGATCCCGCGGGAACGCTCGGTGGTGAGAACCAGGAGCCGGCGAAGCGCACTCAGGAGATCTTCACGCGAAAAGGAAACCGTGTGCTGCCTGTCTGTGGGAATGACCTGGCGGTAGTCGGGGAACTCCCCTTCGATAAGGCGCATGGAAAGCTCGGTAGTGTCGTGTTTCAGTATCGCCGTCGCTCCCTGGAGAGAGAGTTGTGAGTCCCCCTCGCTTTTCTCCAGCAGCTTACGGGCCTCGAGCAGACCCTTGCGAGGGAGAATGGCCTGCGGCCACACCGATGGGTCAGGGATGGTGGTGTCGCGCTCGATGATGGAAAGACGGTGCCCGTCACTAGCGACCATACGCAGTTTTCCCGTTGGCTGCACTTCCAGATGCACGCCACTCAGGTTCAGACGGGTCTCATCTGGGGAAGCGGCAAAAAGGGTTTTTTCGATCATCTCTCGTATAGTCTGCCCAGGCAGAGACACTACTGCCACAGACTGCTTTTTGTCTTTCTGCTGGGTCTGCTCCGTAGCCGGCGGAGCGAGGGCGGGAAATTCCTTAGGGTCAAGGCTCGCCATGCGGAAGCGAGACTTGCCGCTGCTGACCTCTACCCATCCATCTTTGGCGGAACGCAAAGCAACCCGCTCCGGTGGCAGCTCTCGTATGATCTCATAGAGCCTGCGGGCGTCGGTGGTGACGGCGCCACCGGTTTTCACCTTGGCTTTGCACTGCTGGCGGATGCCAACTTCCAGGTCAGTCGCGCCCAGGGAAACCATTCCTTCCACACACTCGATGAGGACATGGGCGAGAATGGGAAGGGAAGACCGTTTCTCCACCACTCCCTGGACAAGGTACAGACAACGGAGCAGATCCTCTTTCTCGATGATGCATTCCATGATGGTTCCTTTCAGACTTATCGGCTTCTTTTTTCTGCCTTTTTGTCTTTTTTCCCTTCTTCCTACTACTTCTTATATATATTCTTTATAGTAGTAGTAGGGGGTGTGAATATGTGGATAAGTAGGATAGGTCCTTGAACGGTAAGGGAAAAGTTATCCACAGGGGGGTGTGAGTAACCTGTGCATAACTTCCCGCGAAAAAAGTTATTCACAGTAATTCACAGGTTTATCCACAGGTTATCCACAGGGTTATCCACACCCTAGGGACGCTGTCCATAGACCAGGCGTTCAATGCGCTCGATGACGGCACGCAGCTCATCATCTTTCTTGAGGCGCGTCTCAATTGCACTACAGGCATAGAGGGCGGTCGTGTGGTCCTTGCCCCCGAACCGCAGACCAATCATGGGATAGGACGCGCCCGCGAGTTTGCGACACAGGAACATCGCCACCTGGCGCGGAAACGCAACGAGCTGGGTGCGCCTTTTTGAGGTGAGGTCGGCCACCCGGAGGCTGAAATACTTGCACACGGCTTTCTGCACGGTCTCGACCGAAATCTCTTTGGCTTTCCCCTTCACCAAGTTCTGCAGGACTTGGCGGGCGAAATCGATCGTCACTGCGGTACGGGTCAAAGCGGCAAGGGCGCCGAGCCGGGTCAGGCCCCCTTCGAGTTCGCGCACGTTCGAGGTGACGTTGGCAGCAATGAAAAGTGCCACCTCAGGGGGGAGCGCGATTTTTTTCATCTGCGCCTTTTTTTGTAGGATCGCCACCCGAGTTTCCAGGTCCGGAGGTTGGATGTCGGCGATGAGTCCCCACTCAAAGCGATTGCGCAGTCGCTCTTCCAGACCACCAATCTCGTTCGGGAACTTGTCGGACGTGAGCACGATTTGCTTGTGCGCGTCGTAGAGGGTGTTGAACGTATGAAAAAACTCTTCCTGCGTACGCTCGCGGCCGGAGAGGAACTGCACGTCGTCGAGGATGAGGGCATCGGCCTGACGGAACTTGTTCTTGAAGTCATCCATGCGGTCGCGACGCAGGTGGGCGATCAGTTCGTTGGTGAAGGATTCTGACGACAGATAAAAGACGCTGCTGCGCCCTTGCTGGGCCAGGGTTGCGTGGCCGACCGCGTTGATGAGGTGGGTTTTTCCCAGGCCAACACCCCCGTAGATAAAAAGCGGGTTGTAGTGCCTGCCGGGATGGTCCGCGACCGCATGCGCGGCGGCATGGGCGAACTGGTTGCCCGCGCCGACCACAAAGGTCGAGAAGGTGTAGTGGGAAACGAGCCCTCCTTTGCGGGTAGAGCGGGACAGATCCGCTTTCTCGACTTCTTTCTCGACCTCCGCGTCGTCTGCAGGGAAGAGTTCCCCCTGCGGCTTATCTCCGACATGGATACTCACCTGGGCTGGATAACCCAGGGTCGCGGCCAGAGACTCGTTGAGAGGCTTGAGCAAGTTGCCGAGCAGCCAATCGCGAAAGAGCGCACTCGGTACCTCGAGGTGGAGAGTGTCGTCACGCAACGCAAGAGGGCGGATCGGTTTGAGCCAGGTCTCTGTGGTCGTCTTCCCAACTTTCTCTTCGATCAACCCCAACACTTGTTCCCACACGCTCTGCATACCCCACCCCACACAGCCTCGGCTTACGAGTTATTCACACCTGTGAATAACTCTCCAACCCCGGTTACCATAGGCAGTTTTTCCCCTTACTTCACAGAGTTCTCCACACACTTTTCCCCCACCTCTTTTCTCTCCGTCCCAGGGAAACCCGGCTGGTTGGCCCGTGTAATCGGGAGGGAGGGGAAAGAACTTCACTATACTGTACTGACTGCGCCTGTGTCTCGGAAAAACGGACTCGAACGAAAAGGTGTTGTTCGTAGGGTCTTAAACTTTTTTT
>WNGG01008312.1_pt1 | contig 11436 bp, 12 predicted proteins | sample 5400661 | NCBI WGS metagenome assembly WNGG01 (sample SAMN13153372, study PRJNA577476) | soil metagenome | isolation source: 100 cm soil or saprolite under Garry oak tree replicate 1 | place: USA:California | collected 2016-06-15 | reverse complement strand
GGCTTCGCCATCCCGCGGGCCACCGGCTCCGACGCCGGCGAGATCCGCGCCCTCGACCGGATCTCGATGGCCGAGTACCTGGCGCAGCACGGCTGGGACTCCCCGCGCCTGCGGTGGTTCGTCGAGTACGGCTGCCGGGACGATTTCGGGACGGTCCTGGCCGGGACCTCGGCCTGGGCCGGCATCCACTACTACGCCGCCCGCCTCGAGGACGGGGCCGAGGAGCCGGCCGAGTTCCTCACCTGGCCGGAAGGGAACGGACGCCTGGTCGCGCATCTCGCGGGTCTCGTGGGGAAGCGATTGCGCACCGGGGCGCTGGTGACCGACGTCGCGCCCGGGCGTGACCGCGTCGAGGTGGCGTGCTACGACGAGGCGGCGCGGCGCGCCGTCGCCCTGCGGGCCCGACAGGTCGTCTTCGCGCTGCCGCGGTTCCTGGCCGGGTTCCTGATCGCGCCCTGGCGCCTGGACCGGCCCGCCTTCCTCGGGGAGGCGGTCTACGGCTCCTGGATGGTCGCGAACCTGACCCTGCGCGACCGGCCGTTCTCTCACGGCTTCCCCCTGGCCTGGGACAACGTGATCTACGACAGCCCGTCGCTCGGGTACGTGGTGGCCACGCACCAATCGGGGCGCGACCACGGGCCGACCGTCCTCACCTACTACCTGCCGATCCTGGACCCCGACGCGCGGAAGGGCCGGGAGCAGCTGCTCGCCACCACCTGGGAGCAGTGGGTAGAGACGGTCCTGGCCGACCTCGGCCCCGCGCATCCAGGCCTGGCCGACCTGATCGAGCGGATCGACGTCTACCTCTGGGGCCACGCGATGGTCCAGCCCAGGCCGGGCTTCTTGTGGAGTGACGCCCTCGCGGCCTCGTCGCGCCCGCTCGGGCGCGTCCACTTCGCCCACACCGACCTGTCGGGCATGGCCCTCTTCGAGGAGGCGCAGTACTGGGGGATCCGGGCCGCGGAAGCGATCCTGCGAGAGCGGGGCGTCGCCTTCCGCTCGTGGCTCGAAGCCTGACGAGTCATTGGGCCCGAGGTCATATGGGCGGCCGCTTCGCGCCACCAATACCGAAGAAGAAAGGAGGCGGGATCGACCATGACGAAGAGGAGCAGAGCCGCGGGCGCGGTGCTGACGTTGACGTTGATGGTGGCGTGGGTGGCCCCCCTGCGGGCCCAACCGGCCCAGCAGGTCGCCGAATGCGAGGGCGGCCCGCTGGCCGTCGTCGCCCAGTTCCTGAGCCTGGCACCCGAGCAGGCTCAGGCGCTCGCGCAGTCGCTGCGGGAGCGCCAGGAGGCCCTCGCGCCGATCCAGCAGGAGATCGCCCGGCGCGAGCAGCGGATCCGCGAGCTGATCGCCTCGGGCGGCGATCCCGCCGAGATCGGGAGGCTGGTCATCGAGATCCAGCAGCTCCGCCAGCTCGCCGAGGCGGCGCAGGCCGCCTTCCTGGCGCGCTTCCAGTCCCTGCTCAACGACGAGCAGCGGGGGCGCTGGCAGCAGGTCCAGGCCGCGGCGGGGCTGCAGCCGGTGCTCCCGGCGTTCCAGGCGCTGTCGCTGCTGTAGTAAAGGTGTCGGAACGGGCTAGACTGCGCGGCGATGTCGAGGGCCCGGCTGGAGGGCGAGCTGGCGAACCTCCACCCGGCCAGCTTCGGCTGGGCCCTCGGCTGCTGCAAGGGCGAGCGCGGGGAGGCGGAGGACGTGCTCCAAGCCGCGTACCTCAAGGTGCTGGAAGGGCGCGCCCGCTACGACGGGTGCTCGGCGTTCAAGACCTGGCTCTTCGCCGTCATCCGCCGGACGGCGGCGGAGAGGCGGCGGCGGAGCTGGATGCGGGCCCTGGCCCTCGACCACTGGCGGACCGGCCGCGCGGTCCCGGCGCCGCCGCCCGACCCCGAGCGCCTGGCTTGCCGTTCGGAGGCGGCGCGGCGGCTGCGCGACTCACTGCGGGCACTGCCCGCGCGTCAGCGGGAGGTGTTGCACCTGATCTTCTACCAGGACCTCTCGCTCCAGGAGGCGGCGCAGGTGGTGGGCATCTCGGTGGGGAGCGCCCGGACGCACTACCATCGTGCCAAGCTGCGGCTCCGCCAGTTGCTTGACGCGCGAGGACGATGACGATGTGGGACGACGACGAAGAGGCCGATCTGCGGGAGGCCTTCGCGGCTTTGCGCCGCGAGGACGCGGAGAAGGCGCCCCCGTTCGAGGCCGTGCTGGCGGGCGCGGGCGCCGCGCGTGGCCGGCGCGGCCTGGCGCCGCTGCTGGGCGGCCTGGCCGCGGTCTCGGTGGCGGCCACCCTGTTCGCGGTGTTGACCGTGCGCCGTTCGGCGCCGACGCGTCCCCAGGTGGCTTCGATCGAGCAGTGGACCGCGCCCACGGATTTCCTGCTGAGGACGCCGGGACACGAGATCCTGGAGACGGTGCCCCGCATCGGAGCGCGGCCCTCCCTCGCGCTGCCCGAGGACCCGGCCGCGATCAGGTCTCTTCCCAAATGAAGGAGCATGCCGCCATGAAGGGTGTCTCGTCCTTGGCCGTGATCGCACTCCTGGTCCTCGCCGTGGAGGCGCGCGCCCAGCCGCCCGGACCCGGTCAGGATCCCCTCGCCCCCCACGTTTTTCCCCCCGACCTGGTCATGCGGCACGCCGCCGAGATCGGTCTCGACGAGAGGCAGCGTGCGGCCATCAAGGAGCTGGTGGTCAAGATGCAGGCGAGGTTCCTGGACCTGCAGTGGGACCTCCAGGCCGAGTCGGAGAAGATGGCCCGCCTGCTCCAGGCCAGCCCGGTCGACGAGGCCGCCGTGCTCGCGCAGGCCGACAAGGTCATGGGGATGGAGCGGGAGGTGAAGAAGGCCCACCTCTCGCTCCTGGTGCGGATCAAGAACCTGCTGACCGATGCGCAGCGCGAGAAGCTGATGGAGCTGCGCCGCCGCGGCGAGGGCGGTCCCTAGCCCGTTTCGAGGAGCCGCGGTGCGGTGGGCGGGGGCGTACAATCGCCGGCGTGGCCGACCCGCCCGCCCGCCCGATCGGCCGGAGCATCGGGGCGCCCGGACCCTGGCTGGTCTCGGCCCGCTGGGACGTCGCGGTCTTCGGCGGCTCGGCTCTCCTCGCCTTCGGCCTGCTGCTCCTGGGCCGCCTCACCGGCCTCCTCGAGGGGGCGGTTCCCGCCTGGGCCTGGATCGCCACCGTGGTGTTCGTGGACGTGGCCCACGTGTGGGCGACCGGCTACCGCGTGTATCTCGATCCCGACGAGGTGCGGCGGCGGCCGGCCCTCTACCTCGGGATCCCGGTCGCGGCCTACGCGGTCGGGGTCGTCCTCTACTCCGTCGGCTCGGCGGCGCTGTTCTGGCGCGTGCTGGCCTACGTGGCGGTCCTGCATTTCGTCCGGCAGCAGTACGGCTGGGTGGCTCTCTACCGCCGCCGCCTCGGCGTGCGCTCCGCTCTCGACCGCGTCCTCGACGACGCGGCCATCTACAGCGCGACCCTCTACCCGCTCCTTTACTGGCACGCCCACCTTCCACGCGAGTTCGAGTGGTTCATCACGGGCGACTTCATCCCCGGCCTGCCGAAGTCGGCCGCGCACCTGCTCCTGCCCGTCCATCTCGCGATCACCGCCGTTTACGCGCTGCGGCAGGTGCAGCTCCGGGCGACCGGCCGGCGCGTGAGCCCCGGAAAGAACCTGATCGTGGCCACGACCTGGCTGTCCTGGTACGTGGGGATCGTGGTCCTGAACTCGGACTTCGCCTTCACCGTGACCAACGTGCTCGTCCACGGCATCCCGTACCTGGCCTTCGTCTGGACGTGGGGACGGGCGCGTTTCGCCGGGTCGGGGACCGCGCTCGCGCGCGTCTTCCGACCGCACGCCTGGCCGCTGTACCTCGCCCCGCTCCTCGTGGCCGCCTGGCTCGAGGAATGGGGCTGGGACCGCCTGGTCTGGCACGAGCGGGCCGCCCTCTTCCCGGGGCCGGCCATCTTGCCCGGGCCGGAGGCCCTCGCCCTCCTCGTTCCCCTGCTGGCCCTGCCCCAGGCCACGCACTACGTCCTCGACGCGTGGGTCTGGCGCGTCCGCCCCGAGAACCCCGACCTCGCGCGTCAGCTCGGGTTCTGACGGGCGGCGGTCCTCAATACCCCCGCACCTTGTCGACGACGTTGAGCAGCGGCAGCCCGGAGCAGTAGCGCCGGACGTTCTCCACCACGAGGGCCACGAGGCGCACCTGCCGTATCGGCGCGTTCCCGGCGTTGTGCGGCGTGATCACCAGGTTGGGGCAGTCCCAGAGCGCGTGCTCGGCCGGCAGGGGCTCCGGAGTCGTGACGTCCAGGCCCGCCCCGCGGATCCAGCCCTCCTTGAGGGCCCGGGCCAGGGCCTCCTGGTTGACCAGGCCGCCTCGGGAGACATTCAGGAAGTAGGCCGTCTTCCTCATGCCGTGGAAGAAGGCTTCGTTGAACATCCCCACGGTCTCCCGGGTGTGCGGGGCGCAGCTCACCAGCACGTCCACCTGCCGGCTCATTTCCATGAGCCAGGCCGGCTCGCGCAGGTCCGCCACCCACTCGGGCCTCGGCAAGGGCTTGGGGTCCACCGCCAGGACCCGCATCCCGAAGCCGTAGTGGGCGCGCCGCGAGACCTCGGTCCCGATCCCGCCCAGCCCGACCACCCCCAGCGTCTTCTGGTAGAGGTCGTCCAGGGGCGCGGTGCCGGTGCGCGCCCACCGGCGCTGCCGGAAGTTCGGGATCGAGTCCTGGGCGAGGCCGCGGGTGAGGCTCAGGAGCATGCCGAAGGCCGTCTCCGCGATCACGGGCGCGAAGACCCTCTGCATGTTTGTCAGGACGCACGGGTGCTCCATCAGCTCGCGCGGGAGCCGCTCCACTCCGGCGGCCCAGTGCTGGATCCACTTGAGCTTCTTCGCGGCGACCACGGTCTCGGGGTCTGGCTCTCCGAGGATCACCTCGGCCTCCGCGGCCGCGCTCCGGAGCTCCGCCGGGTCTCGGGGCACGATCAGCTCGGCGTTCGGGCCGGCCTGCCGGATGCTTTCGATCTCCGCGGGTAGGAGGCGCGTGGCCAGCAGGATCCGGATCGGCCCCGCCGAGGGCGAGGGCTCGAAGCGCGGGTACAGCGGCTGGACCACCGCATCGGCGGAAGCCGGCTCGGGGCCGGCGGCGAGCAGGGTGCCCCCAGCGGTCAGACCCGCCAGGAAACCGCGGCGAGAGAATTCCTGCGACATGGCTTTTCTCCTGTGCTCTTGGGCGTTAACGCGGCCGAGCGGCGGGCCGATCCCTGCAGATCGGGCAGTTCTGCATCCGGGGCTCCCTGCCGAAGGTGAGGAGCGCGGGACCCAGGACCTGGCCGGTGTCGGTGAGGAGCACGGACAGGGTCAGGGTGCGGCCGTCGGTCCGCCCCGAAAGTCGCGCCGGGTGGAGAATGCCGCGGTCGACCGGGTAGGCATCGACGTTCCACTGCCCGGCCACGTCGAAATGGCCTTCGGCATCGAGGGGAATGGGGCCGGCCACGTCGCCGAGGGTACAGCCGATGTGGGCGTGGGCGCCGTCGGTGCGCACGATGAGGCCGGCGTCCTCCCCGCCCCATGTCCCCACGGGTACGGTGTCCAGCTCCATCCGCGAGGGCTCGCAGGCTCCGGCGAGGAGCAGGGCGAGGGCCAGCACCACCCTCCGGCGCATGTATCGATTCTTCGCCTGTTGACGCCGCGGGTCAATGCGACGGGCGCGCGCCCTACCGGCCCCTTTCGGTCACCGTCGAGCCGCGCTCGACCGAGCAGCGGAAGACGAGTCCGAGTGGAGACGCATCACGCCGTGGCGGGCCGCCCAACTCGGTCTCTAACGGCCAGCGCGATCCCCCCGCAGAGAGCGCCGACCGCCATCGTGAACCAGATCCAGATCGTGAGCTGGGGCACGACGCCGATGAGCAGCCATTTCGGGATGGGGCCCATCTCGGGAAAGCCGGGGGGAGCCGCGTCGTAGTGCGTGCCCCAGTTTCCCAGCATGGCGATCAGCATGATGACGGCCACCGGGATCCTCGCGGCCAGGCCGTAGGCCAGGAGCGTCCGCCCCAGGGCCGGCCAGCCCCGGAACGCGACGAGCGCGCCGAGGATCGAGCAGACCACGAACACCGCGAAGAGGCGAAAGCTGTTGGGGGGAGCGCCGAGCCTGCTCGCCGCGAACCCCGCCGCGGGCAGGAGGGCGAAGCCCAGAAGCGGATAGCCGATGGCGGGCCCCACGCCGGCCGGGCGTTCGCCCGCCGCGGCCAGGTTCAGTGCGAACATGACGCCGAAAACGAGCACGAGCCAGGCGATGCCCACCACCGCGCCCCCTCCGCCGGGCGCCGGGTTGAACAGCATGGTCGACCAGTGCATCAGCTCGCCCACGAGACGCAGGAGGGTGACGGCGAGAGTGATCACGGCGGGAACGAGGATCAGCTTCTTGATCGGCAGGGCATTGGCCATGCGGCCCCCTTTCGCATGGAGGATGATACCCAAAGGACCCGGGCACGGGTGGCCGGGGTCCAAGCTTGGGGGACCTGGCGCCGGGTTTTATGGAATGAGGAGATCGCCATGAAGTCACGAGCACTGACCCTGATCGCCGGCCTGGCCACCGGATCGGCGGCCGCGGAGTCGCCCATCGTGGGCACGTGGCAAGGCAAGGTGGACGGCGTGCCCGCGGTGACCCTGACGGTGAAGGATGATGGAGCCGCCTGGAGCGGCACCATCGTCTTCTACAAGATCCTGGACGATGGCAGCGGCCCCCGGGTCACCGGAAAGGACACGAGCGTCCTGGTCAACCCGAAGCTGGAGGGAAAGGTGCTCTCCTTTCAGGTCAAGGGCCAGAACGACACGCTCATCGGCTTTCGAATGGAGCTCACCGGAAGCGGCGAAGGCGAGCTGAAAGGGAAGGCGACGCAGACGGGCGGTGGGGCGCCTCCCCCCGTCAAGATGACACGAGAGCGGTAGCGTCCGGTCTCCATGAGCCTGGTCCTCGCCTTCCGCCGCCTGCGGCAGCAGCCGGGCTTCGCGGCCGCGGTCGTCGCCACCCTGGCCCTGGGCCTCGGGGCCACCACCGCCATCTCCAGCGTGGCGAGCGCGGTCCTGCTTCGCCCTCTCTCGTACCCCGAAGCGGACGGGCTGGTGATGATCGAAGGCCACTACTTGAAGCTGGGCATGGACAACCTCGGGGCTTCGGCCCCCGAGCTTCTCGACTACCGCGCCGCGCGGTCTTTCGAGGGGGTGGCCGCGTTCCGCAACCTGGAACTCAACCTCGCCGACGGAGGCGAGCCCGAGCGGGTGACGGCCGCGCAGGTCACCGCTTCCCTCTTCCCTCTGCTGCGCGTAGCGCCGCAGCTCGGACGGCCCCTAGGGCCGGAGGAGGAGGAGCCCGGGGCGGACGCGGTCGTCCTGCTGAGCGACGCCTTGTGGCGGCGGCGGTTCGGTGCCGATCAGGCCGTGGTGGGGCACGCGGTTCACCTCGACGGCCGGAGCTGCGTCGTGATGGGGGTCATGCCGCCCGGGTTCGAGTTTCCCCACCCGAGCTTCCGCTTCGGCCGGCGCGCCGACCTGTGGGTCCCCCTGGCCCTGACCCCGGAGCAGCGGGCCGACCGTTCGACCTACAGCCTGCGCGTGATCGCGCGTCTCGCCCCCGGGGTCCCCCTCGCGGCGGCGCGGGCGGAGATGGACGCGGTGGGGCGCCGCCTGGAGGAGCAGTACCCGCGCGATTACCGCGGCCCGCGCGGCGAGGACGGGGGCTGGCGCGTGAGCGTGGTCCCCTTCAAGGACGAGGTGGTGGGGGACGCCGGGCGCCGCCTGGGGGTCCTGCTGGGGGCGGTGGCCGTGCTGCTCCTGATCGCCTGCGTCAACGTAGCCGGCCTGTTCCTCGCGCGGGGGCTCGCGCGGCGGCGGGACTTCGCGGTTCGCCTGGCCCTCGGGGCGCGCCGGAGCCACCTGGCCCGGGAGGCCCTCGCGGAGAGCCTCCTCCTCGCGCTGTTCGGAGGCGCCCTGGGCCTTCTCCTCGCCTGGTGGGGGACGGGGCTACTCGTCGCTTTCGGGCCCGCGAGCCTCCCCCGTCTGGCCGAGGTCTCGCTCGACGGCCGCGTGCTCGCTTTCGCTCTCCTGCTCTCGCTCGCCACCGGGATCGCCTTCAGCCTGCTGGCTCCCCTCTCCGCGTCTCGCGCTCCCCTTCGGGAATCCCTGGGGGCGGGCGCGGCACCCCCGTCCCGGCGCGGTCCGGGGCGGTTGCGGCAGATGCTGGTCGTCGCGCAACAAGCTCTTGCGCTCGTGCTCCTCGTGGATGCGGGGCTGCTCCTGCGAACCCTCCACCACCTCCAGACGGTCGACTCCGGCTTCGCGGCCGAAGGCCGGCTGGCCCTCGAGATCGCGCTGCCGCGGTCGCGATATCCGGAAGGGCGGCAGCAGGCGGCCTTCTTCGAGCGCCTCCTGGCGCGGGTGGAGGCCCTGCCCGGAGTGGGGGAGGCGGGCCTCGTCACCCGTCTCCCCTTGACCGGGCCGGGCTTCGGCGGTCCCTTCAGCATCGAGGGGCGTCCGCTCGATCCCGGGGGCCCTCCCCCCTCGGTGAGCTACCGGGCGGCGAGCGCGGGCTATCTCGAGACCATGCGCATTCCGCTGCGCCGCGGCCGTCTCCTCGCCGCCGAGGACGCCCCGCCCGCGCCTCCGGCGGCGGTCGTGAACGAGACGATGGTCCGCCTCTTCTTCCCCGGAGAGGAGGTGCGGGGGCGCCGCCTCAAGCTGGGCGCCCCCGGCTCGCCTCGTCCCTGGCTCACGGTCGTGGGCGTCGTGGGAGACGCGAGCGACCGCGGGCCGGGGTCGCTTCCCCGCCCGGAGATCTACGTTCCCTACCCGCACCAGCCGGCGGCCGCCATGACGCTCGTGGTGCGGGCCTCCGGTGACCCGCGGTTCCTGGGCGGCGCCTTGCGCGCCGCGGTGCGCGCGGAAGACGCGGAGCAGGCCGTGGCCTCCGTGCGCACGCTCGAGGAGGTGCGAGCGGAATCGGTGGCGCCCCAGAGCTTCGCGGTCGTGCTGCTCGCGGGCTTCGCGCTCCTTGCCCTCTCGCTCACGGCGGTCGGGGTCTACGGCGTGGCGGCCCACGTGGCCGGCCAGCGCACGCGGGAACTGGGGATCCGGCTGGCCCTGGGAGCGGGGCGCCGCGAGCTGTTGAGCCTCCTCGTGTCGCAGAGCCTGGTTCTCGCCCTGGCCGGGGCGGGCCTCGGCCTCGCGGGAGCCCTCGCCTCGACCCGCGCACTCGTCAGCCTCCTCGAGGGAGTGGCGCCGACCGACCCCCCGACGCTCGCCGCCGGCGCCCTGGGGCTCGTCGCCCTCGTCGTCCTGGCCGCCTACCTGCCCGCTCGGCGGGCGTCCCGGCTCGATCCGATGTGGGCGCTCCGCAGCGAGTAGCCCAGAACTCGTTCTGGACCGAGTTCGAGCCCGATGCACGACCACTCGTGAGCTATGCCTCCTCCGGAGCTCCTCGAAGGTGCCGAAGCCGCCGGGCAGGGCGAGGAACGCGTCGGAAAGCTCGGCCATGAGCGACTTGCGCGCGTGCATGCTTCACGGGCGACCGGGCGCGGGTCAGCGCCCCTTGGGAAAGAGCGCCATGAGCAGGCCGAATCCGGCCACGGCCAGCGAGGCGTAGCGGGCCATCTCCCACTTGCCCGCGGGGTACCGCAGGGACTCGCTGATGCTCTGGCCGGCCGGCACCGGATCGTAGTTCTCGATCTGCGCCGAGGCGTAGAAGAAGCCCAGGACGCCGAGGAGGAGGAGGACGCCCCCGAAGTTGCGCATGTCGGATCGCTCCTATTCACCCTTGAAGGCGGGTTTCCGCTTCTCGAGGAACGCCGTCGTGCCTTCCTGCTTGTCCGCCGACTCGAAGGTGATCGCCTGGGCCGTGGACTCGTAGAGGAGCCCCGCGGCGAGGGGCATCTGGCCCGAGGCGTTGAGCGCCATCTTGGCCAGGCGCACGGCCAGGGGGCCGAGGGCCAGCACGCGGTCGGCCATGGCTCGGGCGGCCTTCATCAGCTCGGAGCGGGGCACCACCTCGCTGACGAGGCCGGCCTCGAGCGCCTTCCGGGCGTCCCAGCGCGCGCCCCCGAGGATCATCTCCTTGGCCCGGCCCAGGCCGACGATCCGCGGGAGGCGCTGCGTCCCTCCGGCCCCGGGGATGATCCCCAGGCTCGGCTCGGGCAGGCCGAAGACCGCGTGCTCGGCCGCCACCCTCAGGTCACAGGCCAGGGCCAGCTCGCAGCCGCCTCCGAGCGCCACCCCGTTCACGGCCGCGATCACCACCGCGTCGTGGCTCTCCACCTCGGTCATGAGGCGGGAGTTCATCGAGGCCAGGGCGTCGTCCCGGCGCCGCTCCCGGAGGCCGCGGATGTCCGCCCCCGAGACGAAGGCCTTCTCACCCGCACCGGTGATGATGAGCACGGTCGAGCGCGCGGTCCGCACCTCGCCCAGCGCTCGGTGGAACTCCGACACCGTCGCGCCGTCGAGGGCATTGCGGACTTCGGGCCGGTTGACGGTGAGGACGGCGACCCGGCCCTCGAGGCTCAGGAGGAGGTTGCGGTAGGCCATCTACTCATCCCCCGGGTAGTCGTAGACACCGCGCCCCGCCTTCCGGCCGAGCCGCCCCGCCTTCACGTGCTGGACCAGGAGGGGGGCCGGCCGATACTTCTCGCCGAGGCTCTGGTGCAGGTGCTCCAGGACCGCGAGGCGCGTGTCGAGGCCCACCAGGTCCACCATCTCGAAGGGGCCCATCGGGTGGTTCAGGCCCAGCTTGACTCCCTTGTCGATGTCTTCTGCGGAGGCTATTCCCTCCTCGAGCATGTAGAAGGCCTCGTTGCCGATGAGGGCGTTGATGCGGGAGGTGACGAAGCCCGGGGACTCCTTGACCAGGATCGTCTCCTTGCCCATGCGGCGGGCCACCTCCTCGGTCGTGGCCACCGACGCGGCGCTCGTCGCCGGGGCCCGCACGATCTCCACCAGCTTCATCTTCGGGACGGGGTTGAAGAAGTGCATGCCCAGGACGCGGTCCGGGCGGCGGGTGGCGGCGGCGATCCCGGCGATGGAGAGGGCGGAGGTGTTCGAGGAGAGGACCACTTCGGGTCGGGCGAGCTCGTCGAGGCGGGCGAAGATGCGTCGCTTCAGGGCCAGATCCTCCGGCACCGCCTCGATCACGAAGTCCGCGGCCCGGGCCGCGTCGTCGAGGGCGGAGAGGGGCGAGAGGAGCGACCGGGCAGCATGGGCCCGGTCGGCCGCGACCCTGCCCCGAGCCACGCCTTCCTCCAGGTCCCTCCCGATCTGGCTCACCGCGCGCTCGAGCGCTTCGGGGGAGGCGTCGTGGAGGAGCGTCCGGTACCCGCCCAGGACGGCCGCGTAGGCGATCCCCCGGCCCATGAGGCCGGAGCCGACCACGGCGACTGACTCGATGCTCACGCCGGGAT
>WNGG01008311.1_pt1 | contig 11436 bp, 8 predicted proteins | sample 5400661 | NCBI WGS metagenome assembly WNGG01 (sample SAMN13153372, study PRJNA577476) | soil metagenome | isolation source: 100 cm soil or saprolite under Garry oak tree replicate 1 | place: USA:California | collected 2016-06-15 | reverse complement strand
GTACCCTGCGGGGCGATGCCGACGGAGATACATTTGCAGGACAGTATATCGCCTTGCCGCTGCGTGATAACGGGCAAATAATCGGAGCGATGTTTCTTGCAGAGCCGCAGTTATATCCACAGGGCTTTTCACCCAACGAGTTCCTGGTCAATGTCAACTGGGCGCTCCTGATTACCGCTATGGGTGTCTCGCTCGCCGTATTGATCTTCAGCCTCTTCCTCGCTCATAGGCTCACCAGGCCGCTGGCCGCGCTCACCGCTGCCGCCGCACAAATGAAGGGCGGGAACTATACTCAGCGGGTCTCCCCACCCATGTCCCAGGACGAATTGGGCAGGCTGGCGCTGACCTTTAACGCCATGGCGGATACCATCGAGTCAGATGTGACCGAGCTGCGCCAGCAGGAGGAAATGCGCCGCGAACTGATTGCCAATATTGCCCACGATCTGATTACGCCCCTGACGGCAATTCAGGGCCTGGGTGAAGCGCTCGCCGACGATGTGATATCCGAGCCGAAAGCCCGCCAGGAAACGGTGCAGCTGATCGGCCGCGAGGTACAACGCCTGCGCCGCCTGGTTGGTGATATGCAGCAGATGACTTCATTAGAGGCGGGTCGCATTCAGCTTGACCTTGCCCCACTGAACCTGCACGCGCTGGTTGACGAGATGCTGGCGGTGATTGGACCCGAGTGCGAGCAGGCGGGAATTTCCGTGCATAACGAGATTGCTCCGGAAACACCCCCGGTACTGGCCGATAGCGACCGCATCACACAGGTGCTGCTCAATTTGCTGGACAATGCCCGGCACCATACGCCCGCGGGCGGCACGGTGACTATTGGAGCCAGGGCAGAGGGAAAAGAACTGACCATGTGGATAAATGATACGGGGACGGGCATCGACGCTGCCGATCTCCCGCACATTTTTGACCGCTTTTATCGCGCGGACCGTGCGCGCTCCGGCTCGACGGGAGGCAGCGGCCTGGGCCTTTCTATCGTCAAGGCTATCATCACAGCCCATGGCGGCACTATCCATGCCGAAAGCGCTCCAGATCAAGGCACAAGTATCCTGTTCACCCTCCCCCTCGCGCAGGAAGCCCGGTGAGGAGATGCCATTCAAAGCCAGCTCTCGCCTGACTCGCATGCGCTTCCGAGGCGCAACACGTTGGATGGACGCTGCCAGCATTACTGACCACTACTGGAGAAGCAAGCAACCTAAAACTGATCAGTGCATAAACTCTGTCGTTTGTCTCACTTACTCATTATGACTCTCAGATTATGAGACGTTGTTTTTGAGATGGGTTTTGAGATAGCTCAACCATTCGTGTCAGCCTGGCGCTTCTGATACACCTTGCCTCCCTCTAAACTGATCGGTTTGTCTCACTTAACGGCCGGTTGTGAGACAAGGCCGTTTACATGTGCAAGTTTTAGCTTGCCTAACACCTTCTACATCTATCTCCTAAAAAATACATCCGCCATCGTTACTACTTTGTAAGAGATTTCATACGGAATTTGTCGCTAGATAAGGAGACAGATATGTCCGAAGAGATTGAACCATTCATGAAAAAACGCAACGGAGATGATCCTGGTGAAGATGGAGGTGGAAGCAGTGCTGGGCAAGGAACGCCGAATCCGACACCGCAGCCACAGCCTCCCCCTCAGCCCCTCTCATCTCCAGCAAATGACCCCTGCGCAAGCACCCGGGCTCGCTACCTACAACTCACAAATGATCTGAGAGATCTGGAAGGCTTGCCGCCTCTTCGGCAGCACACAGCCACTCCATTGATGAAAGGTGATGGCGACGGTAACGGTTCTGGCCCGCCAATAGACAAGGCTGCCATCGAAGCCTGGCACGAAGAAAACGACACAGAGTACAATAGACTGGCGGCGACCCTCAAAGGACTCAATTGCCAAGGACCACCCACCATCGGGCTTATTATCAGCTCTTGCCAGCAGGAGTTGGTTCCACGGCTGAAACAGCGACTGCAAGATAACATGGGGAAATTGAGAGACACAATTGAGACAAAATTCAAGGAATACAATCCTAGTTTCAAGCTCGACCAGAATCTCTTCCCCAGCGAAGGAGTTGATGTTCGATGCGTGGGCAACGAACTACACGGCGGAGTGTGGGCGACTCTGTTCGCTGATCCTCTCGCACCCGCCTTTGTAGGACTCAATCAGCTTGACGACTTCCTGCAAAACCCTCCAGTCTCAGCCGTGAGTGGCATCGCATTTCGATTCTCGCCAGAGCTGTTCGCTATCTTAGGCAATCTCCTGCGACGCAGCCTGCCGAATCGCTGGAACACCAACGGGAACCCGGACCAAAACGGCACGATTGAAATCAAGTTTATATCTGTCACCCCGCAAAGTCCTAACCAGATCGTTGCAGGTGTCACCGGAACCGCCCAGCATGTGAAGGTTTTGGGTGTTGATATTGGGGATATCGACTTCACCATCACCTCGACAGACACTTTGACGGTTGACAACGGGAAACTAACGAATGCCCCCGACGTGAAGCTTCATGCCGACACCGACGCCATCAAAGCAGCCATCGGTTTCCTCATTCCGCTGACGCAGGGGGCCATAGGGCTGGCAAACTTCGTAGACCAGACCGTTGAGAGTAAAGGTGAAGGTCTGCCGCGTGTGAGTATTGGTCAGCTCATTGTAAACCTGCTCTCACAGAAAGTCCCGATTGAAAAACCAGACCCGGAAGAGGGAATGCCCCCGCCACAGGCGATGATCTTTGCCGTCCCGTTTGAACGTATAACCGTTGATCCGATCAATGGTCTCTTGGCGTGGGATGAAACACTCAACTTCTACCGCAAGAGGCGGCCAACCATGACTTTAGCTGGAGACTTCGACATTTCCCCGGCCTCTTTCAATCCGCAAACCGGTACGGCGATGGGGAAATACACTATTGTACCTGATGAACTGCGAGACCCACTGACAGTGACCTGGATGGTCGATGGGCAAGGTGTCTCTGCGACAGGCAAGTCCGTCACGCTTACCTTCACACTCGACCGCGAGGAGTTGCAGCAGGGCTTCGCATCAAGGAGCATTTCGGCCACGGTCACAGACGCTGATCAGCTCCAAGTGACTGCCAATGCCGTTGTGTCTATCGCTGTGCGTGGCGATGATAAGCCGCGAGGCCCCAGGGGCAAGCACCTGGATAACGAATAAGTGGCCTTTTATAGCTTGGTGTCACGCAAACTGCCACGAGATAGCGCATGCATAAACAGTCGTACTTCAGTCTACTCGAGTGGGGAGTCTTCAGTAGGATAAGACTCCCCCAAGAAACCCGAGTCGGTAAAATTGCGGCAAGACTATTTTATAAGGGAAATGACAGGCATAATTGAGGAATTCCCGAGGCTCTAGAGTGTCTCAAGAAACGAACGATTTTGACACAACTCATCCACAGCAGGATGAGAAAGAAACCGCCAGTGGAATTCCAATAATTACAGAAGTGATGCAGATGAGCTAGTCCTACAACGAACTTTTTCTCAATGCAAGGTTCCGTACATAAAAACGCTATAAAAATCTATGTTTCGCTATATTTTCAAAAACTACTCTTTACCAGACTCCGGTACATCGGCGTTGACTGCCTGCACCCCTTCCAGGGCCCGCAGTTCCGCGAGAGCAGACGCCAGCACTGCCACATTCAGAGCACGACTCGTTATCTTCACGGTATCAATATCCTTTTCTTTGTGTATGTCCAACACATCTATAGGAATGCTATTGCGTTTACAGATCTCGTATATCTGGCCAATAAATTGAGCGTCTATTGCTGTGGTTTCAATGTGAATATGGTACGCATCTGACTTGCGACGAGGCAAAAGGAACTTCTCGATATAGCGGAATCCCACCAGAATAATGAGCGCTAAGGCGGTTACCGTTACCGCCTCCCAGAGCAATCCTGCTCCGCAGGCCATTCCAATTGCTGCGACTACCCAGATGGTCGCTGCAGTTGTAACTCCCTTGACGCGCTCGCTTTCTTGCCGCAAGAAAATAACTCCACCACCCAGGAAGCCGATTCCGGCGACGACGTACGAGGCGATACGCGTCGGGTCGATCTGTATATGAGCAAGGCCTAGAAATCCAAGGAAGCCATAAGCGGAGATGATGGTAAAGAGCGCTGTACCAACAGCTACGAGAGCGTTTGTGCGCATGCCTGCCTCGTGATCATGGCTTTCGCGTTCCAGGCCCACCAGGGAGCCAAGAATCAGTGCGACACCGAGCCGTAATAGGATCGTTGGAAAGGAAATCATAGCATCTTCTCCCTTACTGATATCCTCAGAGATAGGCAACTCGTTCCCTAAATGATACCTGCGCTGCCTCAAGTGGTCAAGTCAAGCCTGCAAGGCGACGGCAAGCGTCGCTCTACATATAAGACGATCCCTGTCCGTGAAATGTAGGGGCTGGGCTTGCCCCAGCCCTGCACCACTCTTGACTTTTTCTACAAATTCGTTTATCATACAATCAAACAATCTTTTGATTGACTTACCAAAGGAGGCACAACTATGGAAAAGGACAAGCAATGGGAACAACGCGGCAGGGAAGAGATGCCAGAGGTTGTCAAGAGATATGCCTCGGCAGGCTACGATGAGCGGCAGCTTATCCGCAGGTGGCAGTCACAGGACTCTGCTGCTGGAGCGATACACACGGAGCATGATCCCCAGTACTTTACGCCGCATATGGGGCGTATGCGCGTCCTTGGGCTGGCGCTGTCCGACCCGAAGCGCCTGCTGATCCTGGCGCTGCTGGCGGAGCAGGACCGGGAGATGTATGGGCAGGAGATCGCTGAACGCCTGGACGTGACCCCGCAGACCATCTCGCACCACCTACACATTCTCATCAATGGGGGATTGATACGCGAGAGGCGCGAGAACGCCTATCGCTACTACTCGCTGGACGCCGAGAGTATCCGGCAGATACGGGAGACGGTGTTTGCGGACGACCATCTCGGGCTGCCTACTAAAACTGAGTCGCGCAGCCGCGTGATCGAGGTTTTCTTCCAGAACGGCCGCCTGGTGAGCATTCCGGCCCAGCGCACGAAACGGCGTATCATCCTCGAAGAACTGGCGCGCTCGTTCGAGTGGGGACGCATCTACACCGAGTCCGAGGTCAACGTGATCTTAAAGCAATTTCACGAGGATGTTTCCAGCTTGCGTCGTCACCTGGTCGATGAACAGATCATGATGCGCGAACGCGGCCGCTACTGGCTGGTACGCCCAAATGCGGACGAAGGGACAACACAACCATGAACACACAGTGGCTACAGGAGTACGCGCTCCTGGCACTGTGCATCGATAAAATTATGCGTACACGCACTGAATTACCATACGTGGATGGCTACTACGGACCGGCAGAGTGGATTGCGACGGTGGAGGCCCTGGCCGGTGCGCTGCCAGCGCAGGACTTTGAACCGCGCCGGGCCAGCTTCCTGACAAAGCAGGTCACAGCCATGGAGACCATTTGCCGCAAGCTCAGCGGTGAAATCCTTTCGCTGGAGGCAGAAGGGCGGCGCCTGTTCGACATCGCGTTGACCCGGGTGCCGGAGGAGCAGTTTGAGCGAGCGCTAGCGCTGTACCATGCTGCCTTGCCGGGCAAAGGCACGCTGGCCCGGCGGCTGCACGAGTGGCGCAGGCAGTATCAACTACCTCCTCAACATAGCGAGCTGTTTGCGAACGTTACCGGACGCATCCTCGACGAGGTACGCCGCCGCGCGCAGGACTTTTTAGACCTGCCCGAGGACGAAAGTGTAGAAATACGCACCGTCACTGGCAAGCCCTTTGGCGCTGCCAACTTTTACCTGGGCGAATACCACACGCTGGTGGAGATCAATATCGACTCAACTGTAAACGTGCTCGCGCTGGTCGACGACCTCTGTCACGAAGGGTACCCGGGCCACCATGTAGAGACCGTGCTGAAAGAGCAGCATCTCTACCGCGAACTTGGCTACCTGGAGCAGGCTGTACCAGTTGTGCTCAGTCCGCCGTGCCTGGTCAGTGAAGGCATAGCCATGCTGGCATGCGATATGCTCTTCGCTCCCGGCGAGCTGGAGCAGTGGCTGGCCGAGCATGTTTACCCACAATTGGGGCTCAAGCCGGACCCGGTGGATTTGACGACGCTGCGAACTGCGGGTGACCTGCTGAATGGCACCTGGTGCAATGCCGCCCTGATGTTGCGCGAAGGACATCCCAAAGAGGAGGTGCAGGACTACCTGGCGCAGTACATGCAGCCAGCGGGGATTGTAGAGCACCTTGAGCTGCCTTTCCAGGATGTCTACACCTGCACATACTACTTTGGGAAGCAGCTGCTGCAACCGTGGCTGCAGGGCGCAGACCGCTGGGAGGTCCTGCGGCGCTTGTTGCGGGAGCAGGTGCTATCTTCAGAGCTGGTGAAAGATACCAGGTGAAAAAGAGCGGCTCTATTGCAAGTTGCGAATAGAGTGCAGGAACAGCGGAATACAATCCAGACAGTGCGGGTGCTTGACCAACGTTGGAGCTATATGTTATATTTTGTTTAGAACTTTAGTTCTAATTATCTCACAACTTTGGTTACAATAATTCCTAATGAAGCCCGGTGGTAAACTTCATACAACGGTACAACGCCTGGATCACGTCAAATCATTCAAACCAGAATTGGGGGAAGAACTATTTATGGTGACCAGAAACGAATACTTCATCACTCAGATGAAATTGCGCGAACTGCGGGAACAGCGTGCCAGATTGCTGAATGCCTACGATGAGTTGCAGCAAAAGTCAGAAGGTGAACAAGATGAAACCAAGCGGCTACGGATGTTATACGATGGCTTGCAGCAAATCAAATTTGCCAATCAATCATTACATCCAGACGTAGCAAACCTGGAGCCTCTCCTACAAGGCATCGATGCCGACCGATCATCTCTGGAGACCATTACCTTCTGGCGCTCGCGCCTGGAGAAGGAACTTATGATCGGGCGACTGCGCTCGGAAATTGTCTATATCTTTGGAGCCTTGCTGGAAGAGTGGGCCTCACAAGCTGCCGAGGAAACACCGTCCGCTGCAAAAAGTGACGAAAACCATGCCTTACTTTTGGAGCAAGCGACTCGTTTAGCAGAAGTCGAAATCGACACCAACCTGCTTAACTCGTTTTTCGCCGCTGTGGACTTCCCTGGCGAAGAAGATGCTGTCGCTCGCTTGCAAAAGGTGGTGGTGGGTACCTTGCGCACCCGCGTTGAGTCCGAGGAGTTAACGGTGGTTTTGCAGCAGATCAGCAATGATCCCCGTCACTCTGGTGCTTCCCGCAATGCGGCGCAGGGCTTTCTGCGAGACAAGATTCTACTCAAAGAATTTGCCGATGCCCTGACGATTATGCTCGAACACTTAGAGGAGTGGGATTGGCCACGGGCGGGCGTTCCTACTGGCGCCATTTGGACGCTGAATAAGTGGCGGCTGGCTCTTGATGATGACTTGCCTACTCTCTGCTTTCTAGAGATCATAGGCATGCGCTGGCAGGAAGTGTTTGGGCTGCGTTTCGCAAGCGGGCGGCGTGCCCTGCTCAGACGTTTGCGCCGGATGCGTGAAAATAATGTCTCTGCCGCTACTACTGGAGAAATGCTGCGCCTCTATAACCAGATCATCAGGCCGGGTCCTTCAAGAGAACATGATATATGGGCAGATGCCACGACTACAGAGCGAGCAAACGGCCAATCGGAATATGAATCATGGGAGCCCGGATCAATTTTTGAGCAGAGGATTACAATAAAAGGTAAATTGCGTGATGTAACGGAAATGGCGAGCTATGGCGCTCAGCAGTCCAGGGGTGGTTTGGAGATAGCTTTAGCGCTTGTCAATGCTGAGATTGAACTGTTTCGGGCTGTGTTTCCAGGTACCCCTTTGCATATCGTAAAACTCGATCTGAAAGATTATTATCCCAGCCTTTCCCATACATTGTTGCTGGCTATACTCAAACGTTTTGGCCTCTCACAGGCCCAGCTTGACTTCTTCCACAAATATGTGCAAGTACCACTTCAGGATGGTGAGCGAGTGTTGCGGATGCAGCGAGGCGTGCCGAATTTTCATCGCCTTTCTGATGTGTTGGGCGAGCTTGTTTTAGGCTTGCTCGATTTGTATGTGCAGCGAGAGGCCCGAGTGCAAATTATCCGCCTGGTAGATGATATTTTCCTGCTCACTTCTTCAGCCGAGGAAGCTATCAAGGGTTGGCAGGCCGTGCAAACGTTTTGCGCCGCCGTTGGCCTGGTCCTCAACGTGGAGAAATGCGGTTCGGTCTGTATTGGGGGAGAGCGTCCTACCTCGCTGCCTGCTGCCCAGCCCAACTGGCTGCTGCTGACTCTTGGCAATAACGGCCAGTGGAATGTGAATATGCAGGCGTTTGAGGCATATCTGGTACAGGCTCGCGAAGAGGTAGCGCAGGCTTCCTCCCTTATTGCGCGTATCGAAGCATATAATGACCACCTCAAGTACCTGATGAGAGCCCTGGCAATGCGCGTTGCGCTAGGTGAGGAACATCGACGCAGCATTGGCGGTGTAATGCTTCGCTTCCACCAGGCTTTCTTTGCTGAGCGGCAAAGCGTAGTAGAGAATTTGCGCCAGTTGATCCAACAACGTTTTTTAGAAACAGGCTCGGAGACACATATCCCAGAGGCATGGCTGTACTGGCCGATTACGGCGGGAGGAGGAGGACTGATGCAGGCCGCAGTCCTGGCAGCCGGTTATGCGGAGGATCTTTCTACACGAGAGCACGTGAGACCTCCGGAGGAACGCTCCGCCGACTGGCAATGGCGTAGAAACGAATGGGCGGATTTCTATAAAACGCTGCTCACAGAGATACTACCAAAAGAGCCGGAGCCGAATAAGGTGATGGAGACGTTAGTAGACGATTTTATAGAGCGTGGTGGAGAGTTGACCGATGGCAAGCAAGCGGGTCTTTCATCTTACTGGCGCTGGATACTCTACATCTATGGTCCGCAGATACTGGAATACCTGGGTACTTTCCGCTTCCTCATCACCGGGCTAGTGCCATTGCAACTGATTATACAGAAAGATCGTCAGGCTACCACCGGCGAAGTATAACGCTCATTCCAGATAGCACTTAAAGTGGCGAGATACCCAGCCCGCGCAGCACCATCTGGGTGGCGAGCACGACCAGCACGGGCAGGAAGATCAGGCGCAGCGTGCGGTTGCTCAGGTGGGCCAGCAGGCGAGCGCCCACGAAGGCGCCGGCCAGAATGCCCAGGGCCACGGGAGCGGCAACCAGCGGGGGTACGTCGCCGCGCGCAAAGTAGATACCCGCGCTCGCTGCTGCCGTCACGCCGATCATGAAATTGCTGGTGGTGGTAGAGACTTTCATCGGCAGGCGCATAATAGTATCCATCGCCAGCACTTTGAGCGAACCACTCCCGATACCCAGCAGCCCCGAGATCATCCCGGCCACGTACATCATCGCCAGGCCGAGCGGTGTACGCGTCACCTGGTAGGAGACTTCCTTGCCTAAATGTTTATCCGGGTAGCTGCCGGCGAGGTGCAGCCAGTTTGCCCAGCGATCGTTGCGTATGCCTTTGGGCAATTCCTCGCCGAGCTTCAAGACGAGTGGGACCGCGGAGATAATCAGGACGATGCCGAAGATGACAAAAAGCAGGCTAGGAGCCAGCAAGCCCGCCAGGAATGCGCCGGTGATGGCCCCAATCGTCGTTCCAATCTCCAGGAACAGACCTATGCGCAGGTTGGTCAGGTGATCGCGCACATACGCCGCTGCCGCGCCACTCGATGTAGCAATGACCGCTACAATACTTACCCCGATGGCATATTGAATCGGCAGTCCGAAGGCCAGGGTCAACAGTGGTACGATAAATGTGCCGCCGCCCAGGCCGACGAGCGCGCCTAAGACGCCTGCCAGTATTGCCCCGCCAAAGATGAGGAGGATAATGAGCAGGGAAAGGTGCATCATCACCCTCCTTTCCCGATGAGAAAACTCGTGATGAGGATAGCCAGCACAACCAGTGAGATGACCACGTAGCGGCGATCGCGTTCGAGCGCGAAGGCCACAGCCGCTGCCGTTACGGTCATAACCGGCGTGGCAAGCAGCAGCATGAGCCCTGCTGTAATCACTGCCTGTGGCTGCAATGCCAGCAGTCCTGTCCATACCTGGTCCACGGTATGTGGAAATATCTGTAGACTGGTCCCAGAAAGGTCTCCGGGATGCAGAAGCAGAAGTAACATGCCGAGCAGAACAATCGCGGCGCTAAGGGTAGCTCCACCACGCAGTATCCAGCCAATGACGGCCGAGTAATCTTTCCTGGTAGAGAATGGTACCTGCCCTCCTGCTGGAGCCTCAGGTAGCTCAGTCGATGGTGGATCTGATTGTATGTTAATGATAGATGGAATCAGGGACATAGATATACCTCATATAAATACAGTTTTTGCTTCACCTTAAAGCAAGTAAATGGAATACTGCCTACTAGTAATGTAGTCTATTTTCTGCTATTATTCCAATATATAGTTTTTATCAATTTGATAACAAAAAGGAATGAAGGAGCATACTGGGAGTTTCCCATGAATCTGCAACATCTACGCGTGTTCCTGGCGGTGGCCGAGCATGAACACATCACGCGTGCCTCAGAAGAGCTGGTGCTGAGTCAGCCCGCGGTGACGAAGACCATCCAGAGCCTGGAGCGCGAGGTGGGCCTCGAGTTAATTGAACGACACGGGCGGCGTATCACCCTTACATATGCCGGGCGTGTCCTGCATACTCACGCGCGCCGGGTCTTTGCTGTAGAGCGTGAGATGGAGGAGGCGCTGGCCTCGCTGCGCGACGTGGAGAGTGGAGAAGTTACACTGGCGGCCAGTACCGTGACCGGCGTATATCTCCTGCCATCCATTGTGGCGCGTTTTCGTGCTCGCTATCCACAGGTTGAACTGCATATTACCATCCTCAACTCCCATGAAATTATGGAGGCGACACTCGACTGGAAGCTGGACTTTGGCCTTGTGGAAGGTGATACTTCGATGCTTCCGCCGGAACTGCAGGTAGAGGCATTCTCTCACGATGAACTGGTGCTCGTTGTAGCCCCCGGTCATCGCTGGAGTGGCCTATCTGCCATAGCGCCGGAGGCCCTGGGCGATAGAGAGTTGCTGCTGCGCGAGCAGGGCAGTGGTATTCGCGAGGTCATCGAGCACGCTCTACGTCTCCGGCATGTGCAGGTGCGCCCGCTGCTCGTGCTGCCGGACAACGAAGCCATCAAACAAATGGCGATCAGTGGCGTAGGTGCAGCTATCCTTTCGGCCCTTGCCGTGCAGCGTGAGGTAGCAGCGGGTGACCTGGTGCGGATTGCCATCGACGGGCTGGACCTGCGTCCTCAACTCAGCCTTGTGCGGCGTGCCGACAAACACCTCTCGCGGGCAGCTCAAGCATTTTGCACTCTCCTGCATGCAGAGGCGTGATGC
>WNGG01017447.1_pt1 | contig 11438 bp, 8 predicted proteins | sample 5400661 | NCBI WGS metagenome assembly WNGG01 (sample SAMN13153372, study PRJNA577476) | soil metagenome | isolation source: 100 cm soil or saprolite under Garry oak tree replicate 1 | place: USA:California | collected 2016-06-15 | reverse complement strand
CACCGCCGGCTACTTCTCCCTCATCGCGCTCAACTTCGCCGACACCACCCCCCTGGACCACCGCATCGCCGACCAGCTCCACCAAGACCCCCGCTACCACACCATCGCCGTCATCCCCTACGGCCCCCACGGCACCTACGTCATCTGGCGATACGAGCCCCACCCGTGACCAACACCACCACCCGGCCAACAGCACCGGAACCACTGGTCACAGACGCGCCTGACACGATCGGCCTTGGCTCCGCAAGGTCACAGCAGGCGGGGCACAGCGCCCTGATCAGCCCGCCGCAGACCTCTCGGTCGGCCAGTGAGACCATCTACCCGCCGTCGGGCGCCCGCCGGGCCGGCGCGGACGGACGAGTTTACGCTTCGATTGCTCACCGGCAAGCCGCTGGGCTAGAGGCATTGCAGTCACTGGCGATGCCAGTCGAGGCTGTCGGGCTGGATCCAGGCGTTGTTGAGTTGCCTGCTTCGGCGAGGCGGCGGCTCGCAATCCCGTTGCCGCTCGTCATCATCCTGACTGTTCAGGCGGTCCTGTCAGCAAGGTTCTTCCACGCTAACACCGCCTTTGGCGACGAAGCGCTCTATCTGTGGGCTGGGCACCTGGAGTGGTCGCACTGGCTACACGGCATGCATATTCCGGCGTTTCCCACCTGGTTCAGCGGGTCACCCGTGATCTACCCGCCGATCGGTGCCCTGGCCGACACCATCGGCGGACTTGCTGGAGCGCGAGTTCTATCGCTGTGCTTTATGCTCGGGACGACATGCCTGCTCTGGTGCACGGCGTCCAGACTCTCTGGCAGGCGACAAGCGTTCTTCGCTGCTGCGCTGTTCGCCGCGATCGGTCCTACCCTGCATCTGGGAGCGTTTGCTACTTACGACTCGATGGCTCTGTTTCTCCTGGCATTGGCCGCTTGGTGCGCATGCGGCGGCCGGACTAGCGAGGACGCGACGGGCTGGATTATTGCAGCAGCCGGTGCGTTGGCGCTGGCCAATGCCGCCAAATATGCAAGCGCAATTTTTGATCCGATCGTTGTGGCCATGGCCGTGCTCAGTGCTTATCCACAGCCAGGAGGAAAAGTCGCCCTGCGGCGCGGCGCCCTGCTTCTGACTTGCCTGACGGGCGCGCTGGCAATCCTGCTCCGCCTCGGCGGCCCGTGGTACCTCACCGGCATCGGCCTGACCACCACCATGCGCCCCAACGGTGGCGTCCCGATCGCCCTGGTGCTTGCGGATTCCTGGCAGTGGACTGCTGTCGTCGTGGTTACCGCTCTAGCCGGGGTGGCGCTGAGCATCCTGAAGGGCAACGCCAGGTCGCGAACCTTGCTGATCGCCGCGCTGGCCGCCGCTGCATTGCTTGTCCCCGCGGAGCAAGCGCGCATCCAGACGACCGTATCCTTGAACAAGCACGTCGATTTCGGCGCATGGTTTGCGTCGATCGCCGCGGGGTGGGCGCTGAGCCGGCTGGTGGCGTGGCTGCGCCCCCGGTACGCCAAGATAATGGCGATGACATGCCTGTGCGCTGCCCTGATCGCAGTCGCAGCGACCGGTTCGAGCCAGGCGCAGGAAATGGTAAACTGGCCGGGGGCCGCAAATCTGATTGCTTTCCTTCGCCCAGTGACCAGTAACGGTGGCAGATTTCTCGCCGAAACTGATGACGTCCCTGAGTACTACCTACCGCAGACATCATGGCGCCAATGGTCTAATACCTTCAGCATCACATTGCCGAATGGCCAGCAGGAAAATGTTGGTGGGCGCCCTGCGCCCTATGCCCGAGCGATCCGCCAGCATTACTTCTCGCTTATCATACTAAGCTTTTCCGAGACGGCTGCCCTAGACCATGCGATCACCCGCGTCCTGCGGGCAACCCCTGGCTACCGGGTCATCGGCATCGTGCCTTACGGCGGCCCTGTTCCGGGCAATTACACGGTGTGGGCATATCGTCCGCACGCCCAGCATGGTGCGACGTGACCGCCGTACGCGGGCGTAGCCCGGCAGCTGCCGCCGGACGCGGCCGTAGCCCGGCAGCTGCCGCCGGACGAGGCCGTAGCCCCGCGGCTGCCGCCGGACGCGGTGCGACAGCTACTACCGGCCGCCACCGTCGCTACGGGGCGCTGATCCAGGCGCCGCCCAGCAATGATGAGAAGTACCTGTACCTGTCGCGGTCCTTGCCATATCTCGCCGTCAGTATTACGACCGCTTTCCTGGCTGGCTTCACAAGTCAGATCCTGTTCGAGATCAACAGCGGGTTCTGGGTGTTCGCGATCTTCACCTGTGCGAGCGCGATAGCCTTCTCAATGTCTTTGCCGCTAGCATTTCTCGGCAAAGGATTCAGCATCGAGCACCATCACCAGCTGGTGCGCTCCTGGCGCCCATGGCAATACCCGTCGGTCGACATTTTCCTGCCAGTCTGCGGCGAGCCTATCGATGTGCTGCGCAACACGTGGACGGCGGTAGGAGCCCTCGTCCAGGGGTATCCTGGCCAGGCCTTTCCGTATGTGCTCGATGACCGCGCTGATCCCGATGCCCGCGAACTGGCCAGCAGGCTCGGCCTCGGCTATGTCGTCAGGCCGAACCGCGGTGAGCACATGAAATCAGGCAACCTGCGCTATGCATTCGCCATCACCCGCAGTGAATTTTTCGCCGTCCTCGATGCCGACTTTGCTCCTCGCGCTGATTTCCTGACCGAGACGATCCCCTACTTTGAGGACCCGGACATCGCAATCGTCCAGACTCCCCAGTTCTTCCGCACCGACCGCCGGCAGACTTGGGTAGAGAGTGCCGCGGGGGCGATACAGGAGCTGTTTTATCGGGCCATTCAAGTTGGCCGTGACCGGCTCGGCGCATCTATCTGCGTTGGCACGTGCGCAGTTTATCGTCGCCAAGCTCTTGAGCCGCAAGGCGGCACTACCCTCATCCCTTACGCCGAGGACGTGCACACCGGCCTGGACGTGCGCCGGGCTGGCTGGAAGGTCGTCTACGTACCGATCGTGCTCGCCACCGGAATGTGCCCGGCCGGGCTGAACGCCTTCTTCCGGCAGCAGTACCGCTGGTGTACCGGGTCAACCAGCACCTTACTGACCTCAAGGCTCTGGTCGGTGCCAATGAGCATCCCGGCCCGCCTGACCTACGTGTCCGGGTTCAGCTATTATCTGTTCACCGGAATGTCGGTGTTCGTGATTCCGCTCATCCCGATCAGCCTCCTCCTGTTCCGGCCCTACAGCATCACGCCGTGGAACTCAGGATTGATCATTGTCTCCATGCTTACCAGCATGACGGTGCTGCCGCTCTGGCACCGCTCCAGCTACGACCTGCGCGAGACGCTGCCACTGACCCTGGTGCGGGCATGGGCCCACGCCCTTGCCATCTGGGATTATCTGCGCGGCAAGACGATGAGCTGGCAGGCGACCGGTGCAGGTGTCACCTCGGTTCGCCGATTCTGGTGGGGCATCCGGCTGTGGAACCTTACCGCCGTCACGGTGTGGCTGGCGCTGATCGGCTGGAGGATGAGCGTTATCGCGCCGAGCCGGCTGACGATCGTAACTATCAGCGGCCTTCTCAATGCCGCCATCGTCCTGCGGGTCCTCTTTCCAGGAAGGAATGCAACGTGACGGTCCCGCCAGCCGACAGTAACCTGCGTCAGCGTGGTTTTTCAGCTGTCGTAAAGCGCCTCACCAGCCCGTTTCGGCGCAATGCTGCCATTGCCACCGCGGGCAGCATTGCGGCAGCTGTCGCGGTAGCGGTCATCACGGCGGGAGTAACGCACCGGGTCGCCCCTGCGCCTCCGCCAATCGTCGCCAGAACGGCACCGGCCGGACCCTACGGTCTCCATCCTGTAGTCGTCACGTTGCCTGTTAGGCCGGCGTCTTATCTTGGTGTATATGCTGACGGCGTTCCGCAACGCTACAATCCGATCGGATCATTCGCTGCCGCCACGGGCGTGCATCCCAACATCATTCTCTACTACAGCGGATGGAAAGAGCCATTCCAGAGTGAGTTTGCTATCCAGGCAGCGGACCATGATGCAGTGCCCCTTATACAAATAGAGCCTGGCAAAATCAGCCTTGCCGCAATCGCGGCTGGCGGCTATGACGCTTACCTGGAATCCTATGCCAACGCCGTTGCAAGGTTCGGCGCAAAGACCGGACGGGGCGTTATCATAAGCTTTGCCCACGAGCCGAACGGCTCATGGTACCAGTGGGGTTTCAGGCATGTGGCCCCGGCAATCTGGATCGCTGCGTGGCGTCATATCGTGAATGTATTCCGCCAGCAGGGCGCCGACAACGTGACGTGGCTATGGACTGTCAACATCATCAGTAACGGCAGTGGCATTCCCTCCCCGGCTCGCTGGTGGCCTGGCAGCTCATATGTGACCTGGGTGGGAATTGACGGTTACTACTACAAGCCATCCTGGGAATTCGCGCCTTTGTTCGGGCCAACCATCAAAGCGGTGCGCGCCCTGACCCTCGACCCGATACTCATCTCCGAGACGGCAGCGGCACCTATCGCCGGCCAGCCAGCCAAGATCACCGATCTCATCGCTGGCATTCATGACTACGGGCTGCTTGGGCTGGTCTGGTTTGACGCCAGCCGGAATCGGGACTGGCGCCTCAGCAGCCGTGCCGCTATCGACGCGTTCGCCAGGGGAGCCAGGACCTTCAAGGAACCTACGTTATAAGCGAACTATTGCGACGCCGGGCATGCCCGGCGTCGCCTAATTCAACGTCACGTGGACCATCCGCAGACGATGCTTACCAGAGCCCAAGCACGCCTGTAGCCTAAAGAAGGAGCGACCAGATGAGGCTCACCAGGATCGTGGCCATCTCGGGAGCGGTCATTGCCGCAATTGCCGTCGCTGCGGCTACGGGCCTCGGCGGCAAGTTCCCGGGAAGCACGTCCGCGCCAGCCGCACAGCAGCCGGTAACGCTTCCGCACTCTCCTGCAGCCTATATCGGCATTTATACAAGGCAGGCACCTCAGTCATACGCCGGAGTGACCGCCTTCACCGCTGCAACCGGCATCAGGCCAAGCATAGTCCTGTACTACAGCGGATGGCCGGAGCCATTCCAGGCCCACTTTGCCGCAACCGTGGCCAGGCATAATGCCGTACCGCTCGTACAAATGGATCCGACAGGTGCCAGCATCGCCGCAATCGCAGCCGGGCGGTATGACGACTACCTGCGCTCTTTTGCCTCAGCAGTCAAGGCTTTTGACTCGCGGGTGATCCTTTCCTTCGGTCATGAGATGAACGGCGTCTGGTACTCCTGGGGTTACCGGCACGTGCCCCCGGCCGTGTTCGTGGCCGCCTGGCGGCGCATCGTCACCGTGTTCCGGCAGCAGGGTGCCGACAAAGTGACCTGGTTGTGGACCGTCAACGTCATCCATGAGCGCGGCGACATTCCCTCACCGGCCCCCTGGTGGCCAGGCAGGTCCTACGTGAACTGGGTAGGCATCGATGGCTACTACTACAAGCCATCCTGGAAGTTCGCTTCCCTGTTCGGGCCAACCATCAAAGAGGTGCGCAAACTGACGCTTGACCCGATACTCATCTCCGAGACAGCCGTAGCACCGTCCGCGGGCCAGCCAGCCAAGATCACTGATCTTATCGCCGGCATCCGCGCTTATGGTCTGGTCGGGTTCGTGTGGTTCGACGTAAACAAGAAGCGGGACTGGAGTCTCAGTAGCCCTGCGGCCATCGCCGCGTTTGCCCGGGGAGCCAGGATGTTCAGGCGGCCTGTGCCGTGAACGGCGGCATCAGGTCCGGCATGCTATCGACCTCACGGCCGCGGTTTGTTCGGTAAACGCCGGTCGGCGGGGGGGTGTGGCCAGTACGTTTTGTGTGCGGTGTGCCTGTCAGAGGGGTATCGCGACGGAATGTGATGGTAGCGGCACAGTGCGTGGGCTGCGGGGGGTAGCCGAGACCCCCTGGTACGCCCCTGGTAGCGGGCAGGAGCGACCTTTGGATCAGGCAGGCTGGAGGGATTCCGCCCATGCGCCGCAGCCGGCGGAGGCTGCGGTGCTGGCTGCCGCGCCCGCTGCGCGGACGGCGGCGGGTACCCAGGAACGCGTCGCGGGGGTGCGTGCGGCGGGGTGGCGCGGGCCGGGCCTGGCCGTCCCGGGCTGGTGGCCGCTGCTGCCGGTGCTGGCCGTTCAGGCGTTACTTTCGCTGCGGCTGGTGCGGGCCGACACGGCGTTCCAGGACGAGGCGGCGTACTTGTGGGCCGGGCACCTGCAGTGGGCGCACTGGCTGCACGGCACGCCGATCCCGCCGTTTGCGGCTTACTTCTCCGGGGCGCCGGTGTTCTACCCGCCGGCCGGCGCGCTGGCCGATGCCGCCGGGGGGCTGGCCGGGGCCCGGATCTTGTCGTTGGGCTTCATGCTCGGGGCGACCGCGCTGCTGTGGGCCACCGCCAGCCGGCTGTACGGGCGCCGGGCCGCGTTCTTCGCCGCCGCGCTGTTCGCCGTCCTGGGCCCGACGCTGCACCTGGGGGCGTTCGCCACCTATGACGCCCTGTCGGTGCTCCTGGTCGCGGCGGCGGCGTGGTGCGTGGTCCGGGCCGGCCAGCGGCAGGACGCGACCGGCTGGATGCTCGCGGCCGGGACCGCGCTGGCGCTGGCCAACGCCGCGGCGTACCCCTCGGCCCTGTTCGACCCCATCGTGATCATGCTCGCGCTGCTCACCGCATTCCCCCGGCCCGGCGGCAAGCCCGCGGCCGCCCGCTGCCTGACCCTGCTGGCCGTCGTGGCGGTGCTGCTCACCGCGGGCCTGCTGACCGGCGGGAGCTCTTACGCCGACGGAATCGGGCGGACGACCCTGGCCCGGGCGCCCGGCAGCGACTCCCCGCTCACCGTGCTCGCCCATTCCTGGTCCTGGACCGGCCTGGTCGCCGTCCTGGCCATCTGCGGCGTCATCATCAGCTGGGTCACCCGGCAGGGCCCCGCCCGGACATGGCTGCTGGCGGTGCTGGCCAGCGCCGCGCTGCTCGGGCCGCTGGAACAAGGCCGCCTGCACACCGCAGCCTCGCTGAACAAGCACGTGGGCCTGGGCGCCTGGTTCGCCGCCATCGCCGCCGGCTACGCCGCCGACAAGTTCATCGCATCAGCGCCCGCCGGCCGGAACCGGACCCTCACCAGCGCCGCCTGCGTGATCGCGCTCGCCTTCCCGCTCACCCTGGGCGCCAGCCAGTCCCGGGCGTTCTCCACCGACTGGCCAGACGCCTACAGCTTCATCTCGATCCTCCGCCCGCTAGCCGGCCACGGCACCGGGCACCTGCTCATCGAGGACCCCTCCATCGCCGAGTACTACCTGCCAGCCGGCAGCCACTGGAAACGATGGTCCAGCACCCGCAACATCGTGCTGCCATCAGGAGCCAGCACCGGCGGGCCCTCCAGCACCGCCACCGCCGGCTACTTCTCCCTCATCGCGCTCAACTTCGCCGACACCACCCCCCTGGACCACCGCATCGCCGACCAGCTCCACCAAGACCCCCGCTACCACACCATCGCCGTCATCCCCTACGGCCCCCACGGCACCTACATCATCTGGCGATACGAGCCCCGCCCGTGACCAACACCACCACCCGGCCAACAGCACCGGAACCACCAGTGCCAGTAAGCACGGCCGCCACAATCACGCCACGCCGCCAGAAAGCCACGCTGCCCCTCCCTCCGCCCCCCAATGACGATGAGAAGTACGCCTACGTCGACCGGAATCTGGTGTACCTGACGACCGTGCTCGTCATCGGTGTGGGCTGCCTCATCTTCAGCCAGATCAGGTTCGAAGTACACAACCCGGTGCCGTGGCCGTTCATGGCCTTCACCGCCACATACGTCGTCCACCAGGTGATCAGCCTGCCGGTGAATTTCACCGGCCGCGGATTCGACCTGGCAGCTCACCAGGCGCGCGTCGAAGCCTGGCGCCCGCGCTCGTATCCCAGCATCGATATCTTCCTGCCGATCTGTGGCGAGCCGGTAGAAGTCCTCCGCAACACCTGGAAAGCCGTTTTCGAGCTCATCGCGGGCTACGAAGGGGTAGTCCAGGCCTACGTCCTCGATGACGGGCCATCCGACGAGGCTCTGGCGGTATCCGAATCGTTCGGCTTCAGCTACATCCGACGACCCGACCTGCGCGCTTTCAAGAAGAGCGGCAACCTGCGGTATGCCTTTGCCCGCACCAGCGGCGAATACGTGATCATCCTGGATGCTGACTTCGCACCGCGGCGCGACTTCCTCGCCGAGACGCTTCCCTACATGGCTGACCCGTCGATAGCGATCGTGCAGACGCCGCAATTCTTCCGGTGCAGCGCCGCGCAGACCTGGATCGAGAACTCGGCGGGGGCGATCCAGGAGGTGTTCTACCGGTCGATCCAGGTGGCCCGCGACCGGTTCGGCGCCGCCATCTGCGTCGGAACCTCTGCGGTCTACCGCCGGGCCGCGCTGGAGCCGCAGGGCGGTCCGACGCTGATCCCCTACGCCGAGGACGTGCACACCGGACTGGACGTACGCCGGGCGGGCTGGTCCATGGTGTACGTGCCGATCGTGCTGTCGACCGGGATCTGCCCCGATGAACTCGACGCCTTCGTGCGCCAGCAGTAGTTCTTCGGGCCCCTCATCCCCATCGTCATGCTCGGCTTCCTCCCCGGGCAGGTCCGGCTGCGAAATTTTGTCATCCTCCTGCCGGCCATGCTGACCGGGTTCGTCTTGTACCCCCTGTGGCATCGCTCCAGCTACGGGCCTGCGGTCTGGTCGCTCGGGATCGCCCGCGGCTGGGCGCACGCCTTCGCCATCTGGGACAGCGCCCGGGGCAAGACGATGGGCTGGCATCCGACCCGGACACCGGGCAGCGCGCTGCGGCGTTTCCGGATCTGGGTAACCGCGTGGAGTGGCGGCATGGCGCTGATATGGACAGCCCTGGCGGGCTGGCGGACGGTGACCCTGAGCTCTTCGCAGTTCGCGGTGCTGTTGTTCTTCGGCTTGCTCAACCTAGCCGTGGTGGGCCGCGTCATTTTTCCCGGGGAGAGGACAACATGAGACCCCGATTTTCGCTGCTTATCGCTCTGGTACTCGCTACGGTCGCCCTTACCTATGCGGGCGGCCACATCGTCCTACCCGTTAGCCCACCGGACGTACATGCATCCCTCCCGCCCAGCTCAGCTTCTTACCTGGGCGTCTACATCAACGGGTCGCCGCCTGACTACCAGCCGATCGCGAACTTCGCGAACGTGACTGGCACCAAGCCGAATCTCGTCGGATATTACAGCGGCTGGGCACAGCCCTTCGCGCAGTCGTACGCGCAGTTGATCCGCAGCCACGGCGTGATCCCCTTTGTGCAGATCGATCCCACTTACGCCAGCGTCCCGCAGATCGTGGCAGGTGCCTATGACGCCTACCTGCGCTTGTATGCCGACAGCGTCCGGAACTTCGGCCACGCGGTGGTCATCGGCTTCGGCCACGAGATGAACGCCCCCTGGTATTCCTGGGGATACGGGCACGTCGCGCCGTCGACATTCGTGGCAGCCTGGAGGCATATCGTGACGCTGTTCCAGGGCCAGGGTGCCGACAACGTCACGTGGCTGTGGACAATCAACGCGGACCGCCCTGGCACTGGGCGGGTCGCCCTATGGTGGCCTGGTGCGCGGTACGTCACCTGGGTCGGCATCGACGGCTACTACTACACCCCGTCCGACACCTTCGACCGCGTCTTTGGCCAGACCATCGACCAGGTGCGGGCATTCACCCGTAAACCAGTCCTCCTGTCCGAGACTGCCGTAGGACCTAAGGCGGGCCAGATCGTGAAGATCGGCGACCTTTTCCGCTGGTCTGGTTCAACAAGGCACAGCACCACGGGATCCGGCATCAAGACTGGCGCCTCGAAGACAACCCGGCAGCAGAAGCCGCCTTCCGGCTTAACGTCGCCGACCTGAAGCTGACACGACCCTGACCCGCGCAGGCAGGTCTGAACTATGTTCGCGTAACGTGAAAATTACTCGCGGTAAGCAATAATAGCGAAGCTGACGCAGATGAAACTAATTATCGCACTGAAAAACCATGCCAGGTATGGGAATACCGGCTGCTTAAACAAAGTATAATAAGCTTGACCTTCGAAAAATAGACCAATGAAAGGCGCAATCCAGTCTATCCACTTTACTGCGAGCCTCTGTGCTTTTTGGTAATAACCCGCATTATTCTTTGGCGATGCCATGCTTGCTCCCCACATAAGTGGGAATGGCGACATGATAAATACATCCAAATCGTTAAGCTCTCGTTCGTTGTTCCATTTGTAGAATGCTCTTGAAAATATGGCATCCAAGGTGAGGACGCGGTTAGTGTCTGAAATCAGCTGAAGAAAAGGATAGGCAACAAGAGCTGGGATGAAAGTATCAACCAGCGAACCTTTCTGAATCTGAAAAGAGCTTATGGTTATCGTTGTACCCGACTCGCTCACTATTTCAAACGCTGCCATGAGAACTAGGGCCAGTATTGTTGTTCGACGTATCTGACTAGCATACTGATTCATGGTAGCGAGAAGCCAGTCTAGATACGCTTTAACATTATCCTGGTTGTTGTCCTTGGCGAAGGAATCGACGATGCTCCTATCGATTGACTTACCCATTCCTTGCTCCTGTTATACGGTTAGCATGAAACGACCTTTACGTTGTAATGACGCATTATCTGGGTCAGCGGTTTACAGATTTTACTCGGCGGACCAGGCCGCACGGGCCTGGAAGAGGACTTTCGGATTCCACCGGGCTGGCCATCACCGACGACATCTCCGGCGCCATCCTGGCCATGGCCATCAGCACCCGCGGCGGGCAGCTCGCCGACCTGGAACTACGGCACCGCCGCCGGACCCGCTGCGAGGGCCCGCGCCGCGAAGAACACCGGTCTGCGCAACCTGCCCCGGCACGGCTACGGCCAGAACAAAACTTGCTGCGAGATCGTCGCCCTGGCCTGCGACCTGCTCGCCTGGACCCAGATGCCCGCCCGCGCCGCAACGCTGACCGGCCAGCAGGAAAGAACCCTCGGGCCGCAGCCCCAGGCCACCAATCCAAGATCACGAAACATCGAGGCTAGATACTCGTTGACGCACAGTCCATTTCACGGTACACGTGGCTATGGACGGCAAAGCGTTAACCGCAAGACCTTGATCCTTTCTGGACGCATCGCAAATGAGGGTCGCTCGGGGGGAAAGGGATTGTTCCAAGTGTCCGACACCGATCAGATCCGAGCGCTCCGCGCCTACTATCTGCACGACAACAACGGTGAGCCCAGCATCTTTCATATCTGGGAGAGAGGCAGCGGGCGGGGAGACGTGACGACCCCGGCCACGTCCAGCTCCGCGTACCGGCAGTGGATGGGGGACGTGCTCCGCGGGTTCCTCGCCGAAAGCCCAGATCCGGGGCTGCTCAGCCTGGGGTGCGGGAACGCGATGATCGAGG
>WNGG01008307.1_pt1 | contig 11438 bp, 4 predicted proteins | sample 5400661 | NCBI WGS metagenome assembly WNGG01 (sample SAMN13153372, study PRJNA577476) | soil metagenome | isolation source: 100 cm soil or saprolite under Garry oak tree replicate 1 | place: USA:California | collected 2016-06-15 | reverse complement strand
TGATGAGAGTCGGCAGAAAGGCATTACCTACGCGGACCCATTACGCGTCATGGTGCGGCTCGTGGTGCGCGAGAAGGGGGCTGATGGTGAGTCCTCGACCATTCGCGATGTCAAAGAGCAAAAGGTCTATTTGGGTGAAATTCCTTTAATGACTGATAAGGGGACTTTTATTGTCAACGGTACCGAACGGGTCATTGTCAGTCAATTGCATCGCTCACCTGGGGTCTTCTTTGCCCAAGAGAAGGGGCGCAGTACCACGAGCGGCAAGTTACTCTACTCGGCTCGGATCATCCCTTACCGAGGTTCATGGCTCGATTTTGAGTTTGATATTAAAGATCAGCTCCATGTACGCATCGATCGCCGGCGTAAATTACCGGTGACTATTCTCTTGAGAGCTCTAGGATTGGCGTCAAAAGACATCTTACAAACCTTCTACAAAAGTGAAGTCATCCGTTATGATTCCGGCAGTGATACCTTTTATAAAAAGGTCTCAGAACTACTGCTGCAGCAACAGAGCCGAGACGATGTGATTGATCCTGACTCAGGGGAAGTGATCGTCCGTGCTGGACGGAAGATTTCCCGCAGTGCCTTGCGCCGTTTAATCAGTAGTGCTGTCGATGAGATTCCTTGTGCCGAAGAAAGTCTGCACGGGCAAGTCGTCGCCGACGACATTATTGACCCGACGACAGGCGAGGTGCTCTTTGAGCTCAATCATGAGCTCACAGTCGATGATATCGCGCGCTTAAAGGCCAAGCGGGTGGCGGATTGCCGTCTGCTGTTCTTGGATCCACTACGGACTGATGCCTCACTCCGTCTCACCCTGCTGGCGGATCGCCTTGAGACGCAAGATGAGGCTCTGCTTGAGATATACAAGCGTTTACGTCCGGGAGATATCCCAACCAAAGATACTGCTCGCCTGTTCTTTGACAATCTGTTTTTTAATGCCAAACGTTATGATCTCTCACGCATTGGTCGACTGAAATTGAACACCAAGCTCGGCCTCGATTTGCCGCTTGAGATGCGCATGCTCACCAGGCAGGACATTATTGAGGTGGTACGCTACCTGCTGACGCTGCGTCAGGGAGGTGGCGCGGTGGACGACATTGACCATCTGGGGAACCGCCGTGTGCGCTCGGTAGGTGAATTGCTTGAGAACCAACTACGCATCGGTTTGGTCCGTATGGAACGGGCCATTCGCGAGCGCATGAGTATCCATGACCTTGAGATGGCCATGCCACATGATCTGATTAATTCGAAGCCAGTCACAGCAGCGGTGAAAGAGTTCTTTGGCAGTAGTCAATTATCGCAGTTCATGGATCAGACGAATCCGCTCTCAGAAATAACCCACAAGCGACGTCTCTCGGCGTTGGGTCCTGGTGGTTTGACACGGGATAGAGCCGGTTTTGAAGTACGCGATGTGCATCCGACCCACTACGGGCGTATTTGTCCTATTGAGACGCCAGAGGGGCCAAACATTGGGTTGATTGCCTCTTTGAGCACGTATGCGCGGGTCAACCGTTTTGGCTTTATCGAGACGCCGTATCGTAAGGTCGAGGATGGTCGTGTCACCGATGAAATCGAGTTTCTCTCAGCTATCGAGGAGGATCGCTACGTCATTGCGCAAGCCAATGCTGAGGTGGCGGAGACGGGCGACTTTATCCGTGACGCGGTGTCGGCGCGGAAGGGGGGGGAATTTGTCCTCGTGCCTCCGAGCGAGATTAACTATATGGATGTATCGCCAAAACAGCTGGTCAGTGTCGCGGCGTCCTTGATTCCCTTTCTCGAAAACGACGACGCCAACCGGGCTTTGATGGGCTCGAATATGCAACGGCAGGCGGTGCCTTTGTTGCGCACCGAGGCGCCCGTTGTGGGGACAGGTATGGAGGCGATTGCGGCTCGAGACTCAGGGGCTGTCGTGCTGGCCAGGGCTGCAGGCGAAGTGGTGAATGTCGATGCGACGCGGATTGTGGTGCGGGTTGACGAGGATAGTGAGGGGGGCGAACCGCGGGTCGACATCTATTCGCTCGTGAAATACCAGCGTTCAAATCAAAGTACCTGTATCAACCAGCGTCCGGTGGTGTGCCTTGGACAGCGCGTGCACAAGGGGCAAGTGCTGGCGGATGGACCATCGACGGATCAGGGAGAACTCGCTCTAGGACGCAATATCTTGGTGGCCTTCATGCCTTGGGGAGGGTATAACTTCGAAGATGCCATCGTGATTAGTGAGAGGGTGGTCAAAGAGGAGAGCTTTACCTCTATCCATATTGAGGAATTTGAGATTGAAGCCTGCGATACCAAGCAAGGTAAGGAAGAAATTACTCGGGACATCCCTAATGTGGGTGAGGAGGCGCTGAGAAACCTGGATGAAAGTGGCATCATTCGTATTGGTGCCAAGGTTGGCCCTGGAGATATCCTCGTAGGGAAAATCACCCCCAAAGGTGAAACGCAGCTGAGTCCTGAAGAGAAGCTGCTCAAGGCTATCTTCGGTGAGAAGGCTGGGGATGTACGGGATACCTCGCTCGTCGTGCCGCCTGGGATAGAAGGCATTATTGTGGGTGTACGGGTGTTCTCGCGTCGTGGCGCTGAAAAGGACGAACGTGCCCGGGCTATTGAAGAAGAGGACGTGGCGCGGATTGAAAAGGATTTCTACGACGAGATCAAAATTGTCGAGGAAGAGCGCGATAAAAAAATCCGCGGTCTTCTCGCCGGGCAAAGCGCGATGGCGGACATCCAGACTGATCGTGCAAGTACGATTGTCATACATAAGGGCGAACGCCTCACCGAGGAAGTCTTGGCTGACCTTTCCGGCAAAAGACTTCTTGACCTGCCTGTGGCAGACTCGGGACGGGTGCGCGTGCGCATGGACGATATCGAAGGAATAGCGCGGGAGCAAATTCGTGTCTTGCAATCCATACGCGATGAAAAGATCGCGAAGCTTCGGCGAGGTGATGAGCTACCCCCAGGTGTAATCAAGATGGTAAAAGTGTACATTGCTATGAAGCGCAAGCTCAGCGTGGGTGACAAGATGGCTGGGCGACATGGCAATAAAGGCGTGGTGTCGATCATCGTCCCTGAAGAAGATATGCCTTATATGGAGGATGGCGCACCCATCGATTTGATTCTCAACCCCTTGGGTGTGCCCTCACGGATGAATGTGGGGCAAATTTTGGAAACGCATCTGGGATGGGCGGCGAAGCAGTTGCGCTGGAGGGTCGCCACACCGGTGTTTGATGGGGCAACTGAGCAGGATATCAAGGCGGCGCTGCGTCAGGCTGGGCTGCCCGAAGATGGGCGGGTGACGCTCTATGACGGCAAAACAGGTATGCCGTTTGATCAGAAAGTTGTCGTCGGGCAGATCTATATGATGAAACTGCATCATCTCGTGGATGATAAGATCCATGCCCGCTCAACCGGGCCATACTCGCTCGTGACGCAGCAGCCTCTCGGGGGCAAAGCACAGTTTGGCGGGCAGCGCTTGGGTGAGATGGAGGTGTGGGCGCTGGAAGCCTACGGCGCTGCACGGACACTGCAGGAAATGCTAACTGTCAAGTCTGATGATGTCGTTGGACGTACCCGGATGTATGAGGCCATTGTGAAGGGGGAGAACACCCTAGAAGCCAGTTTGCCAGAATCGTTCAATGTGTTAGTCAAAGAACTTCAAAGTTTGGCACTCGATGTCGAGCTGCTTGAGGCAGGAGACGTGCCACAGGATGAGCAGCTCGAAGAAATGTCTGAGTGAGTGTCTCGCATGGCACGTCTCCCTCTGAGAGGGTGTTGACGAGGCGCTCAGGGCACGCACTGTATGTTTACAGGCCGTTAACGAAGGAGGATGCCTTTGGATAGCCTTTTTAATTTGTTCGAGAAACCCAAAGACCCTACTTCTTTCAGTGCGATCCGCATCTCTATTGCCTCTCCGCAGAAGATCCGCTCCTGGTCGCACGGCGAAGTCAAAAAGCCGGAAACGATTAATTATCGGACGTTTAAGCCAGAGCGTGACGGATTGTTTTGCGCCAAAATCTTTGGCCCAGTCAAAGATTGGGAGTGCAACTGCGGGAAATATAAGCGCATGAAACACCGCGGGGTCATCTGTGAGAAGTGCGGTGTTGAGGTAATCCAATCAAAGGTGCGGCGTGAGCGGTTGGGCCATATCGAATTGGCCTGCCCAGTCTCACACGTCTGGTTTTTTAAGGGTATCCCGAGCCGTATTGGGATCGTGTTGGATATGTCACTGCGGGAGTTGGAGCGCATTCTCTATTTCGAGAACTATGTGGTTATTGATCCTCGCGCGACGGGGTTGAAAGAGCGTGAGTTGTTGACAGAAGAGCGTTACCGTGAGCTGGTGGCTGAGTCCGGGCAGGGGAGTTTTGTCGCAAGCATGGGGGCAGAAGCCATTCGTGACTTACTCTGTCGCTTGGACCTTGACACACTGGCAGAAGCTTTGCGCATTGAGATGCGTGAATCGGTGTCGCTGCAAAAACGCAAGAAGACGATCAAGCGGCTCAAGGTGGTGGAAGCGTTCCGCAAATCTGGGAATCGACCGGAATGGATGATTCTCGAAGTCATTCCTGTCATTCCTCCTGAGCTGCGCCCTCTGGTGCCGCTCGATGGCGGACGCTTTGCGACGTCAGATCTCAACGACCTGTATCGTCGTGTGATTAATCGGAACAATCGCTTGATTCGCCTGCAGGAATTGCGAGCGCCGGATATCATCATCCGGAATGAAAAGCGTATGCTTCAGGAGGCTGTGGATGCGCTCTTTGATAATGGACGTCGTGGGCGCGCCTTGCGTGGGCCGAACAAACGTCCGCTGAAGTCGCTGAGCGATATGTTGAAAGGCAAGCAGGGGCGCTTTCGTCAGAATCTCCTGGGGAAACGCGTCGATTATTCTGGCCGTTCGGTGATCGTGGTCGGTCCAGAACTCAAACTCCATCAGTGTGGTCTGCCCAAGAAGATGGCTTTAGAGCTCTTCAAGCCGTTTATTTATCACAAGCTTGAGGAACGCGGTCACGTTAATACGATCAAGAGCGCCAAGAAGATGGTGGAAAAGGACCGACCTGAGGTATGGGATGCGCTCGACGAGATCATTCGGGAATATCCCGTGCTCCTCAACCGGGCTCCAACCCTGCACCGCCTGGGGATTCAGGCTTTTGAGCCGGTGTTAGTCGAGGGCAAAGCCATTCGGATTCATCCGCTGGTCTGTGCGGCGTTTAACGCTGACTTTGATGGCGACCAAATGGCCGTCCATGTGCCACTGTCAGTGGAAGCTCAGGTTGAGGCCAAGACGCTGATGCTCTCGGTCAATAACATCCTGTCTGCAGCGCATGGCAAACCGCTCGCGGTACCCAGTCAGGATATTATTCTCGGGTGTTACTATCTGACCAAAGAGCGTGGGGGAGTCAAAGGCGAGGGCAAGCTCTTTGCCAATCCGCAAGAAGTGCGTGTGGCATACGATACGAGTGAAGTCGGCTTACAAGCGCGCATTCGCGTACGCATGGGTGGGGAGGTCATTGCGACGACCGTTGGGCGTGTCCTGTTGAGCGAGATTTTGCCGTCGGCAATAGACTTCAAGCGCGTCAATCGCCAGATGGATAAGGGCTCATTGACCGATTTGGTCGCCGAGTGTTATCAGCGTATGGGGAAAGAGCGGACGGTGCAGCTCCTCGAAGATCTCAAGGCGCTGGGCTTCTATTATGCGACCCAGTCGGGCCTGTCCATCGGTATTGACGATATGCATATCCCGGTCATGAAAGAGCCTTTGGTTGAGGAGGCACGGCGGGCTGTGATCGATGTGGAGAATCAGTACCGCGAAGGGCTGATCACCAATGGTGAGCGGTATAACAAGATTGTGGATATCTGGGCTCAGGTCACCGAGCAGGTGTCCAATGAAATGTTTAAGGAGTTGGAACGAGAAGACCTGGATGTGATGCATGGGAAGAGCGGCAATGGCGCGCGACATGACTTCAACCCAATCTACGTGATGGCCAATTCTGGGGCGCGTGGTGGCTTGCAGCAGATTCGCCAGCTCGCTGGTATGCGTGGATTAATGGCGAAGCCGAGCGGAGAAATCATGGAGACGCCCATTACGGCCAACTTCCGCGAAGGGCTGAGTGTCTTACAATACTTTATCTCCACACACGGCGCGAGGAAAGGCTTGGCAGATACCGCCCTGAAGACCGCGAACTCGGGGTATTTAACGCGCCGACTGGTGGATGTGGCGCAAGATATCATTGTGTTGAAGCAGGACTGTGAGACCAGTAATGGGATTACCGCCACAGCGCTGGTCCAGAGTGGCGAGATTATTGAGTCGCTCGGCGAGCGCATTTTGGGGCGTGTGGCTGCGGAAGACGTGGTCGATCCTTATAGTGGAGAGATACTGGTCGCCCGTAACGTCCTCATCGACGACGAAGCTGCAGAGCGTGTTGAGAACGCTGGTATTGAGCGTATGGAGATTCGTTCGGTGCTCACCTGCGAGTTAGAGAGTGGGGTCTGTGCGATGTGCTATGGTCGCAATCTCGCCACGGGTGCCATCGTCGAATTTGGTGAGGCGATAGGTGTTATTGCGGCCCAGTCGATTGGTGAACCTGGGACACAGCTCACCATGCGGACGTTTCACATTGGTGGGACCGCAAGCCGGCAGGTAGAGCAGAGCACCCTCCAGGCAAAGAACAGCGGTATTGTGCGCTACCAGAACTTGCGTACGGTGCATAGCCGTGAGGGTGCTATGGTGGTGATGAACCGCAATGGTATGCTGGTCATCCAAGACGATCAGGGACGCGAGAAAGAGCGCTATCAGATCGTCTATGGAGCGCGTCTCAAAGTGAAAGATGGGCAGAGGCTTGAGCGCGGTGAGAAGCTGGTGGAGTGGGATCCTTACACGCTATCCATCCTGGCTGAAGTGCCCGGACATGTCGCCTATGGCGATATTGTTGAAGGTGTAACGGTACAGGAGGAAGTCGACGAGCAGACCGGGCTGTCACAGAAAGTGATTCTCGATCATCACGACGAGAAACGGCAGCCGCGCATTTCGGTCAGGGATGAGAGTAACGTGACCGTCGGGCGTTACTTGTTGCCAGCAGGAGCCCATATTTCGGTGGTCGAGGGTGAGTCTGTCTCGCCTGGGGATGCGATTGCGAAGATTCCGCGCGAGACGACGAAAACCAAGGATATTACCGGTGGTTTGCCACGTGTGGCAGAGCTGTTTGAGGCCCGGAAGCCCAAGGAGCAGGCGATCATTTCGGAAATCGACGGCGTGGTCAAATTCGGGGGCTTTCAAAGAGGGGCACGCAAAGTGCTGGTGACCGCCGAGAGCGGGGAAGAGCGTGAGTATCTGATCCCGCGGGGCAAGTATGTGAACGTGCACGAAGGTGACCGCGTACGCGCCGGCGAACCACTGATGGATGGGGCGGCCAATCCCCATGATATCCTGGATATCTTGGGTGAGAAGGAGCTGCAAAGGTATCTGGTGAATGAGATTCAAGAGGTGTACCGCCTCCAAGGTGTGCAGATTAATGATAAGCACATCGAAGTGATCGTCAAACAAATGCTCAAGCGGGTTGTCGTGGAGGAGCCTGGAGACACCGATTTCTTAGTCGGGGAGCAGGTCGCAAAGACGATCTTTGCCCGCCGCAATCACGCTGTCATGCAGGAGGGAGGCACGCCAGCCCGTGGCAAACCGATCTTGCTGGGGATTACGAAGTCCTCTTTAAGTACGGAGAGCTTTATTTCTGCGGCGTCCTTCCAAGAGACCACACGTGTGTTGACCCAGGCCGCGGTGAGTGGCATGGTTGATCGTCTGCGCGGACTTAAAGAGAATGTCATCATGGGACGTATCATTCCTGCTGGTACAGGGATAGTGCAACACCAGGAGGATCTGGTCGAACTCTATGATGGTGTTCCTTCCGAGGCGCGTGTTGAGGCCCCGACAGAGCGGTCGGGCAATGGGCATGCCGAGACAACGACGGATATGGTGCCTGTCGCTAGCAGTGTAGAAGAGGACGCTACGGTAATCCCTTGACAGCGTAACAGGATACGTGGTAAAAATAGCGACTTTAGACCTCGGGTGAAAGGTTTTCGATGCCGACTATTCATCAGCTTGTGCATAAAGGGCGGAAGCGCACCAAAAAAAAGACTTCCAGCCCTGCATTGCGCGGTAACCCCCAAAAACGTGGGGTGTGTACGAGAGTCTATACCTCAACGCCAAAGAAGCCGAACTCGGCGTTGCGCAAGGTGGCACGCGTCCGGTTGACGAATGGTGTAGAGGTGACGGCGTACATTCCTGGTGTAGGGCATAACCTGCAAGAGCACGCTATTGTCATGATCCGTGGCGGGCGTGTCAAGGATTTGCCCGGTGTGCGCTATCATATTATCCGGGGAACTTTGGATACCATGGGGGTGCAAAACCGGAAGAAGAGTCGGTCGAAATACGGGGCAAAGAAATCGTAATCGGGACGCACAGGAGGCGGCCGTGAGCTGGTGAAGCTGCCTCCTGGTTTTTTTTGGAGAAGGTACATGCCGCGTAGAAAAGTTGTGGCAAAGCGGCCCGTTCTGCCAGACTCACAGTACAGTGATCAGTTTGTGACTCGTTGTGTGAATGTCCTGATGAAACGGGGGAAGAAAAGTCTCGCCGAGCGCATCATGTATGGTGCTATGGAGATTATTCGGGAGCGCACAGGTGAGGACCCGCTGAAAGTATTCAGGCAGGCGGTAGACAATGTGAAGCCTGTGCTTGAAGTACGGTCGCGAAGGGTTGGGGGCTCCACGTATCAAATTCCTGTCGATGTGCCTCCAGACCGGCGCACTGCTCTAAGCATGCGCTGGATTGTGGGGAGTGCGCGCGCACGTGGTGAGCGAGGTATGACGCGGCGTTTGGCGGCAGAGCTGGTCGATGCGTATAACAACACTGGCAGTGCGGTGAAAAAGAGAGAAGATACGCATCGCATGGCAGAAGCAAATAAAGCCTTCGCGCACTATCGTTGGTAATCGCTGCTCTGCTTCTCCACCTGTGGCCCGTTTTGTTCTTCTCCTCTCCGTTTCGTATTTCAGTGTGGATGGTATTATATTATATGGTAGAGGGCATTGACTATGCGCTCTTAGCATAGTTCTTGCGCTATAGCGAAGTGAGGCTGTTGTGCCACGTTTAGTGTCCCTTGAAAAGATGCGGAATATTGGCATCATTGCGCACATCGATGCGGGGAAAACCACGACGACCGAGCGTATTCTCTATTATACTGGGAAGTCACACCGTATAGGTGAGGTCGATGAGGGTGCCGCTACGATGGATTGGATGGTGCAGGAACAGGAGCGGGGTATCACCATTACTTCTGCTGCTACGACCTGTTTCTGGCGCGATCATCTTATCAACATCATTGATACCCCGGGCCATGTCGATTTTACCGCTGAGGTCGAACGGAGCTTGCGGGTATTGGACGGCGCAGTGGGGCTTTTCTGCGCTGTCGGCGGGGTCGAACCGCAGTCCGAGACCGTCTGGCGCCAGGCCGAAAAATATCATGTGCCGCGCATTGCTTTTGTCAACAAACTCGATCGCTCTGGGGCTGATTTCTTCCGTACCGTCGCCATGATGCAAGAACGTTTGGGGGCGCATCCCCTTATTCTACAATTGCCTGTGGGTATTGAAGAGACCTTTCGTGGAGTGATCGATCTCCTCACGATGCGAGCGATTATCTATGAAGAGGATACCCTGGGTACTGCGTTCCACATCGTCGATATCCCAGATGACTCGTTGGGGCAGGCGCAAGAGTATCGTGTACGCCTTATTGAGGAGCTTGCGGAGTTAGACGAAGAAGTGATGGAAAAATATCTGGGAGAGGAAATCTTAGCTCCGGCGCTCCTGGCTCGCGTTATCCGCCGTGGGACGATTAGTAGCCAAATTACCCCCGTTTTTTGTGGTGCAGCCTTCCGCAATAAAGGAGTCCAGCTGCTGCTGGATGGTATCGTAGACTATTTACCTTCTCCTGTTGATGTTCCCCCCATTACCGGGGTTGATCCTCGCACGGCTCAGGCAGTGTCCCGCCTCGCCTCAGACGATGAGCCGTTTGCAGCTCTTGCCTTTAAAGTGATGGTAGACCCATACGTCGGGCAACTGGTTTTCGTCCGGGTCTATTCTGGGGTATTGGAGGCCGGGTCATACATCCATAACTCGTCGCGAGGGAAACGGGAACGTATCGCGCGACTGGTCAGAATGCATGCCAACAAACGTGAAGACGTCAAGGAAATACGTGCTGGTGACATTGGTGCAGTGGTAGGCCTCAAGCACACCGTTACCGGGGATACGTTGTGTGAGGAGACCCAGACAGTCATTCTGGAATCGATGACGTTCCCTGCCCCAGTAATGGCAGTGGCTATTGAGCCAAAAACGAAAGCTGATGCCGACAAGCTGGCGGTCTCTTTGCACAAAATGTCCCAAGAAGATCCAACCTTCCGGGTGAGGATTGATGAGGACACAGGCCAGACCATTATTGCTGGCATGGGGGAACTCCACCTGGAGATTTTGGTGGATCGGTTGGCGCGCGAATTCCAAGTCGAAGCCAACGTGTCACGTCCTCAAGTCGCCTATAAAGAGTCCATTCATCGGCCAGCAGAAGGCGAGGGGAAATTCATCCGCCAAAGTGGTGGCCGTGGACAGTATGGGCATGTCAGACTGCGCCTCGAACCGCTGCAGCGTGGAGAAGGGTTTATATTTGACAATGCCGTTATAGGTGGGATGATTCCTAAAGAATACATCCCAGCTGTGAAAACTGGCGTAGAAGAGGCCCTGCAGCGTGGTATCGTAGCCGGGTATCCAGTCGTCGACGTCAAAGTCACTGTGTACGATGGTTCGTACCATGAGGTTGATTCCTCTGAACTGGCATTCAAGATTGCAGCTTCTATGGCATTTAAAGAGATTGCCAGGAAGGCTGAGCCGATTCTCTTGGAACCCATAATGAACGTTGAGGTTGTAGTGCCCAATGAATACATGGGTGATGTCATTGGCGATCTGCATAGTCGGCGTGGGAAAGTGCGTGGCCTAGAAGAGCGGGCTGGAGCCAAGGTAGTGCTAGCACAAGTCCCTTTGTCAGAGATGTTTGGCTATGCCACGGATCTGCGTTCACGTACGCAAGGGCGGGCAACGTTTACGATGCAGTTTGCTTCCTATGACGAGGTTCCTGCGCACAAATGCGCAGAAATTCTGACATCCTAGTGTCTTTCTGCGATGAAAAATGGTGGGGTTACCTCAGAAGGGTGTGAGCCTCCATGGGGTGTATCTCTCAGGACATTGCCTACGTCTGGACTGTACATAGTAGGCAAGGGGAGGGCAGGATGGCGAAAGCGAAGTTTCAGCGCACCAAACCGCATGTCAACGTGGGGACGATCGGGCATGTCGATCATGGCAAAACCACGCTGACCTCAGCGATGACGCAAGTGTTGGCGAAAAAGGGCCT
>WNGG01010893.1_pt1 | contig 11439 bp, 10 predicted proteins | sample 5400661 | NCBI WGS metagenome assembly WNGG01 (sample SAMN13153372, study PRJNA577476) | soil metagenome | isolation source: 100 cm soil or saprolite under Garry oak tree replicate 1 | place: USA:California | collected 2016-06-15 | reverse complement strand
GTCTGGCATGACTGTGTAGACTGGGTAGGTGGCTATCCGTTTGAAGTCGCGAGGCCGGAGGATGTCTTCGCCTTTTGCCTAAAACGCGGGTTCGCCCTGCGACGCTTGAAGACCGCCGGCGGGGGACACGGCAACAATGAGTTCGTCTTCGTTAGGGACTTGGCCTGACACGAGCCGACCAATCTTCGGCTAACCGTCCTGCACAACGGGGAAGATCATTGGGGATCGTTCGTGATTGCAACTGACAAGGCGCCGCTGCAGCGACACGGGTCAGTGCTCATGGTCTCCTACCAATATGCGCCGATGGTGGACGGGGGGGCGGAGCGCCAGGCGCAGCAGCTGGCTGAGGGCCTTGCCCGTCGTGGACGACGAGTCGGCGTAGTTACTGGGCGGTATCCTGGCCTTCCGGCGTTCGAACGTGTGGCTGGCGTTGATGTTCATCGAGTTTGGGCAATTCCCAAGCCTGGATTTTTTTCCCTGACATTTCTTCCCTCACTTGCTCGTTTTCTTTCGTTCCACGGCCGGGGGTACGAAATTTGGCATGTGCACCATGCATTCTACAGCGCCGGTGTGGCTTTGACACTCGCCCCTCTACTGGGTAGTCGATGTGTGGTGAAGGCAGCGGCTAGCGGACCGTATGGGGACGTTGCGCGGCTGCGTCGCGCGTGGATGGGGCAGTGGGTCAAGAGAATTCTTCCCAGAGCGGACGCAGTAATCAGCCTGAATTCAGACCTTACCGGGGAGCTTGTGTCGTCGGGAATTGATCCTGCCCGAATACGTCTAATTCCGAACGGTGTGGACTGTCGGCGATTCTCGCCTCCCTCCACAGATCAACGGGCACACGCGCGAGCGGCCCTGGGTATTCCGCCACACCGAAGACTGGTGGTCTTTGCCGGTCGTCTCGCAGAAGACAAGGGTGTCGGCTACTTACTCGATGCGTGGCGGAGTATTGAAGAGAACATCGCAGGGGAAGCCTGGACTCTTGTCGTAGCAGGGTCGGGACTCCCCGGCAACAACTACCGTGAGCGGGGACAGCGCGAGCTGCGGAGCGCGAGGTTTGTAGGAAAGGTTCCGGATGTTCGGCCGCTGCTTGAGGCGGCCGACGTGTTAGTCGTGCCCTCCCTGTCCGAGGGGTTGAGCAACATCGTGCTCGAGGCGATGGCGACTGGCCTACCCGTGGTGGCGACATCCATCGGGGGACTCAGAGAACAGGTCGAAGATGGAGTGACTGGCCTTCTTGTTGCGCCTCGGGACGCCGCCGCTCTGGTTGAAGGGCTTAGGACTCTGTTACGAGACCCGCAGCTGCGAAGGGCGATGGGCGCGGCGGCGCGCATCCGCGCCGAGCAGCGCTACGGTGTCGCCTCGATGGTGAATGCTTACGAAGATCTGTACGAACGGCTGGCTCACGACCGCGTTGGCGGGCGGCCTGCGGCCCAGCAGTGAAATGAGGCCGACTCACCGAGCGCTTCGAGTGTGCTACGTGATCACCGAGTTTGACGCCGGAGGCGCCGAGCGCATTGTGCTCCAGACCGTGCAACGCCATGACCGGAAGGCGTTCCGATCCTACATCGTTTCGCTTCGTGCACGGGGGTCGCTTTCCCCTGAGGCCGAGCGTTCCGGCGTGGAAGTGATCCATTTGGGGATGGGACGGCGGCCTGGACCAGGGACAATCTGGCGCTTGGCGCGTCTGTTTCGTGACCGGAACGTGGATATCGCGCACGCATACTTGTACGATGCGAGCATCGCGACCCGCATCGCGGGACGGTTGGCGCGCGTGCCGGTCGTTGTGACGTCGACCCGGGCTTCCCTTTCCTATCTCCCGCGCCTGGCTTGGTGGCTCGACCGGGCAACAGCGCGCTGGTGCCAACGAATCATCGCGGTTTCGCGGGGCACAGCCGAGTTTGTGGTCGAACGGGAAGGAATCCCGCGCGACAAGGTCGTCGTGATTCCCAATGGAGTGGACCTGGAGCGGTTCCGCCCGGGTGACCGAGTGAGGGCACGCACTCACCTGGGAGTTTCGGTTGATGCGTTCGTGCTGGCTTGCGTTGGGCGCCTGCACCCGCAGAAAGGACACCGCTACCTCTTTGAAGCCATCGCCGCCGTGCACGGCCGGACCCGGGAGTTCATTTGCCTCATCGCCGGTGACGGACCGCTCCGCCGGGCACTCGAGGCGGAGGCGCGACGCCTGGGGCTTGGAATGGTATGCCGGTTCCTCGGCGTACAGGACCCCATCCAGCCGCTCTACAATGCCGCGGACGTAACCGTGCTCGCGTCGTTGTACGAGGGCATGCCCAATGTCGTCCTAGAGGCAATGGCGATGGGTTGCCCCGTCATCGCCACAGCGGTCGAAGGGTCCGTTGAACTTGTGCAGACCGGTGTGACAGGTCTTTTGGTGCCGCCGGCCGATGCTCACGCGTTGGGACTCGCGCTCCTCGAGTTGGCGGGCGACCCGCAGCGCCGCAGCGCCATGGGGCGCGCCGCCCGAGCGGTCGCGGAGCGCTTGCACGGGATCGATCGGATGGTCGCTGCCCTCGAGGCTTTTTACGCGACCGAATGGGACCTCTCAACGGGTACGGACGGTTGGCTAAGGGAGGTGCCTGACCAGCCGAGGAGTCGCCGATGAAGCCACTCACCGAAATGCAGCACTGGAATTCGCAGTACGATCCTCGTGCTGCCAGGGTGGCCGCGGACGCGCCGAGTCGTCTGAAGTCCGCCATTAGGCGGTTTCTGGGCCCGACGGTACTTGAGTACATGCGCGACTACGGCGACTATCTGTTATGGAACGTCATATATCCGCAGTTCCTGTCGACAAAGAGAGGGGCGAAGGTTCTCGAGGTGGGGAGCGCGCCGGGCCATCACTTGATACGCCTGCGCGACGTATTCGGCGTCGAACCTTACGGCGTAGAATATGCGCCAAAGGGTGCCGAACTAAACCGAAAGTTGTTCGAACTGCATGGTATAAGTAGCAACCAAGTAATCCAAGGCGACTTCTTCTCTCCAGCGTTTCAAAGTAAGTACGCAAATCATTTCGATGTCGTTGTGTCCCACGGGTTCATCGAACATTTTACCGATGTGGAGGGCGTCATTTCCAGGCACCTTAACGTTCTGGCGCCCTGTGGGTGTCTCGTAATTAGCATCCCCAATTTGCAAGGCGCGAACTACTTCTTGGTCCGGCTGTTTCGGCAGGAACTGATACCGCAGCACAACCTGTCTATAATGCGCCGCGAGGCTTTTTGCAGACTGTTCAACAAGCAGGAAGTAACTCCGCTGCTGTGCGACTATTACGGCACATTCAGTTTTGGACTCTTCAACAGCCCCCCAAAATCCAGAAGGCGTCATCTATTAACGGTGTGTGGTAAGGTACAGAGGCTGTTGAACGCGACTTTTCGAGGACTCTTTGGAGCCCGGGGAGCGGAAAGCCGCTATTTCAGTCCCTATTTGATCTTTGTTGGCACGAAGGCGCGCTAACCGCTATTACTCGGACCTACAGTTTGAACAGACGCGGCGCAGGTGGTCGCCTTCGATGAAGGTGGATTCGACACTCGCTCGGCGCGTGGCTGCTTGGTTTCAGGCATCCCCCAATCGCCGCATCCTCGCGGCGATCCTAACCGTGGGCGGCTTCTCGGTCGTGGTCAAGGTGACCGCGACGGTAAAGGAGCTGGTCGTCGCTTATCAGTTCGGGACTGGGGACGCGGTTGACGCGTTCTTGATCGCTTTCCTTGTTCCGTCCGTTGTCGTAAACGTGGTCGCAGGCTCACTCACGGCGGCATTCACTCCTGTCTACATCGAGGTTCGCGAGACGCTAGGCGTGCCGGCGGCACGTCGGTTGTTTCAGAGTGCCAGTACGGGGAGCGCAGTCCTCGTCCTCGTGGTGACAGGCGTCTTGCTGGCGCTTACGCCTGTCGCCGGACAATTTCTGGAGGGAAGCTTCAGCGCGGCAAAGCTGCAGCTCACACGCTCGCTGTTCTTTCTGCTCCTACCGATCATACTTCTCAACGCTGTCGTCACAATCTGGTCGGCGCTATTGAATGCTGAACAACGATTTGCATCGGTGGCGGTCGCTCCAGTATGTGTGCCCTTGCTGACCTTGGCGATGGTTGTGGTCGCCGGTCGGATCTGGGGCATTTATTCCCTTGCTTTGGGAACCGTTTGTGGCTCTCTCGCTCAGTGTGGTGTGCTGGCGATGGCGCTCATACGCCAGGGAATGCCGGTGACCCCAAGATGGTGTGGCGTGACATCAGAGTTGCGAAAAGTCGCCCTTCAGTATGTTCCGATGGTCGCGGGAGCTGCGCTTATGAGTAGCAGTTGGGCCATCGGCCAGACAATGGCTGCTATGTTGCCGCCGGGGAGTGTAGCGTCCCTAAACTATGGGAATAAGGTTGTGGGCATGAGTACCGAGATTGGCTCGATGGCTCTCGCGACCGCGGTCCTGCCTCATTTTTCCGTGATGGTTGCGCGCCACGACTGGTCAGCAATCCGGAGAACTGTCGGAGTCTACGTGCGTTTGATCGTCCTGGCCGGGGTACCTGCTACTGTCGTCTTGATTCTCCTTTCAAAATCAATCGTACGGATCTTGTTCGAACGGGGCGCGTTCACGCCGGCAGACACGAACCTCGTGGCGAGTATCCAAGCTCTCTATCTTCTGCAAGTGCCGTTTGTGATGGTGGGGATGTTGTTTGTTCGTCTCGCGTCATCACTCCAGAGGAATCAAATCCTCCTGTGGGGGGCCGCGATCACTTTGCCATTAAATGTCGTGCTGAACCTAACTTTGATGCGGTGGCTGGGGGTTGCTGGGATTGCCTTCTCCACCTCTCTCGTGTTCTTCGTTTCCTGCTCCTATCTAATGCTGTCCGTCTACCGCGCACTCGGGATCGTGGAGCGCCGCCACCCTCAAGGCCCTGTCGTCGAGGCCACCTGAGAAAAAGGGATGAGCAGCATCGTGGGTGAGGGACCCGTTAGCGGACCGCCCGTCGCGGGGAGTAACTCCCCAATCAGTTCAGCGAGGCGATCCAGAGATCCGTTGATCTACCTCGTGCCATTGGCGCTGGCTTTCCCACCTCTGCTGGCGTACGGCGCCGACGCGCTCGGTTGGTCGGGGGGATGGCTGTCGACCCGTGTAGCACTAGTCATGTGCATCGGGTTGTTCTCGTTTCTCCGATTGTTACGGCGCGACTTCTCCTACTGCCGGATCCCGGGCCTCTCGTTTGTGGCCCCCTACTTGTTGCTCGTGATCGCATCGGTGCTGTGGGGCGTTTTGGGCACAAACAATGCCGAAGCGGCGGTGATTGCGAACGAACTGCTGAGTTGGCTGATCTTCGCAGCAGTATTCCTCATGATCGCTGGATCATCCCATCGGGAGATCGATTTCACCGGCGCCGGTCGAGTCCTCATTGCGGTGGCGCTTACTCAGGTGCTTTACTCTGGTTTCCAGGCGCTTGTCCTGGTTGGATTGGAACGGCTTGTGCCTGCTAGCATCGTGGAACTCACACAACACGCACGCGACGATCTTTCGTTCGGATCCCTACGATTATACGGCACGTTGCCCAACGTGGGTCCCAACTTCTTTGGTGCATTTCTGCTTTTTCCCACCGTGTTTGCCTTTAGCCGGGCATTTGGCCAACACGGGTTCGCGCGAGTTGGATGGCTACTCGCGGGCGTCAGTTGCGCAACTGTCATCGCCGCAAGCTATTCACGTGGCGCCACGTCGGCGCTGGCGATCGCCCTTCTCATGATTCCAGTTTGGCGCCGAAGCTGGCGGGGCTTCGTCGGCATGATGGCCGCCATCTCAATGGCTGCTCTCATTGTCCTGCAGACACCGGTGGGACGTCACGTGACCGAGCTCTATGAGGCTGGGCAGCTCGATCCTTCCGGAGCGGCGCGCGTGTACTTGTGGAAGGCAATCTTCAAGAGTGCTGAGGATCACCCTCTCGGGCTCGGCTTCAACGGGTGGCCTCGCGCGGCGCGCACGTCGATGGACGTCGGGCTCGGGGATCCGCCGGCTAGCATCGGCGCTGAACATCCTGCCGAGAATCAATGGATGCGAGAACTTGCCGATCGGGGCATTCCTGGAGTCTTTGCGCTAGGCTTGCTTCTCGCAGGGATCATCCGCTTGACTTTTCGGGCAACGCAACCGAACCGACCGCGGAGTTACGCTCGAGACTTTTTGGTGGCTGCCGGAGCAGCAAGCGTCGGGTGGGCGTTTGTCTTCCTTACTGGAGACCACCTCATGTACGACAACGTTGCAGGGATCTTCTGGTACATGACGGCCCTCGCCTTGGCCGCGACTCGTGACGCAGTGGCACCCACTGCAGGAGCAGTCGAGAGTTGATCGTTCGGAGCTGCCTGTGCATCGCGGAATCTGGTTTTGGGAGCGCATTGGCTGGCTAACGATGGGTCGACTGCCTGCCAAGATTACGGACTGACATACTCCAACCGGATTCGCACCGTGTACTGCGGTTTCCCCCCAACGCCGATGAACGTTGTTTGATAAGTGATATTCTGACTCGCGGCTGAAAAAAACAGGAAGCTCCCATCGATTTCCGTTCCGATCGCCGTCGTCGTCGCGAGTGTGCCGGTCGTGCTCGACTGCGCCAGCGTTCCGTTGTTCCATCCAATGGTCGCTGAAATCGTGCCGGCAGTCCCCGTCTTGGTGAGAATCAGCGACACCGTCGCCCGATAGAGTCCAGCACCGGGAATCAATCTTGAGTTAAGGATCGTTGTCTTCTCGATCGCCGCCGTTTGCTCCCTCAGTGTGACGGCACTCGCCCCGCCTCCAGCCGTTTGGCTAGTAAAGAAGTTGGGACTCGTCGTAGTGGGGCCAAAGAACTCTTGCGACCGAACCGAGCGACCGTTCGAATCAACATAGGTACAATTGCCCGCGCCGCACGCCCACACGTTGCCCGTGAAAATCGCCGGCGGGTCCGTCGTCACCGGGTTAGTGAGGCTGATCGTCAACCCCCCGGACCCAGTATTCTCCCAGCGGTTGCTGGCAAAACGTGAAAGCGCCATCGCGCCGTTGATGGCGTGGAAGGCGCTGTTGCAGTTCGCCTCAAAGCGATTCCCGATCCAGCCACTCGACGACGCAATGTCAGTGCCGGGAGTGACAAAAACGATAAAGCCGTTCCCATCGCCAGGACATCCGGCGTTCACGTTGCTATTGATGACAGATATACCGTCCGGTCCCCCGGCCGTCCCCTCCATGCTGGTCACCCGGAAGGCGTAAGTCGGGAGCGTTGTGGTCGCGGCAACTTGGATCTCCGTCTGATTAACATCATCAAAGCCACAGCACACGGACGCGGCTCCGGTGAACTCCATGCCGAAATTGTTGAAGCCAGTGATGGTCACCCGGTTCACGTGGCAATACATACACGCCATGGTGATCCCGCCTGGCGGGAAACTGGGACCGCAGTAGCCGCTGAGTTGGAAGTCTTGCAGCGTGACACGTGCAACAGGCGCGGTCGTCGTTCCAACGGTCAGCATGGGGGCCGTGCTGTTGGAGGAACATAACCGCGTGCCCCCCAGGCCACCCCTCGAGCCTCCCGAGCCCGCTCCATATAACACTAGCCCCGAGCACCGAATCGAGAGATTGACGATGAGATACTCTCCCGGCGGGATGTAAACCGGCGCTGGCCCAACGTTCTGGGTTGCCAACGCACAGCTCGCGTTAATCGCTGCCTGTAGCGCCGACGTTTGGTCAGCTCGTAGGGTCGGGGCGGCCCCGCAATCCGCTGCATTAATTGGGAGACTCGGGTGGACGGTACACTGTGCCGCCACTGAGTGCGTAACTGCTACCATCGCTGCAATGTTAATGAACAGAAGCCGGTTGATCATCGTGCCGTTTTCGATTCGCCGACTCGGATTCTGGCCAGTCGGTCCAGCGTCGCCTACGCCCGCCTCGGCGTGCGGCCCAAGAACTCCGTCACTCGCTGACGCAAGCGGAGGTATTCGGGATCCCCGGAGGCTATTAGGTCCTCATGGTGCTGCAACATGAGAGCTAACGCTGAGACCAGGATAGCCACCACAAAAGTCACAAGCAGCACAGTGATGGTACGCCGAGGGCGGATGCGCCATCCTGGAACTGTCGGTTGATCGATGATCGTTAGGACCGGCGTGTTATTGACCTCTTCGATCCGAGCCGTTTCGTATTCCCGACGTAAAGTGAGATACAGGTCCTGCTGCACCGCCACCTGCCTGGTTAGCTGTTGTTCCTCGAACCGTAACTGGGGCGAGCTTTGCAATTGCCGGTTCCGTTGATAGAACGTACGCAAAGCATCCTCTGCACCTCGCAGTTGTTGTTCGGACGTGGCGACGCGTCCCTCAATGAATTTTCGCCGTTCGCCCGCCGTGCTTTGGCGGGTATGCAGGTTGAAATCCGCGAGTCTGTCAAGGAGAAGCTGTAGAACATCTTGTGCTGCAACAGGCGAAGGCGCCTCGACGGCAACGCGGACGACGTCGGTTCGCTGATCTACGGCGAGTGTGATCCTGGCGCGAAGTGCCTTGATCCCTTCGTCGTCACGTTGCTCCGGAGTGGATCCAGAGACGCGATACAGATCATGGACCGTGATGCTGTCACGGGGCGTTGGGCCCGCGACTTTCGCCTGCAGAACCTCACTGAGAATCTCCCGACTTCTAAGCAGATCAGCGTAGAATGCAGGTGACCGGCTGGCTTCGGCGCCAAGACTTACCCCAAACTGCGTCGCCAGTCCTGCAAGTCCTGCAGGAAGTCGGGATTGAACGGGGTTCTCCGCCACAAACGACGCAGTGGAAGCATAGGTTGGTTGCATTAACAGGACAGCAACGGACGTAAGCACGGCTGCGATGAACGGGAGGCCGAGAACCAGCCGACGCCGTCCCAGGAGGGCTTCGAGAATTGGAAATATGGTGCGCCGCTCGGTCGTCAAGACACGCGTCACCGTGTCGCCACGACGATGATCGCGACTGTGCTCGCGAGGATCTGCGCAATCGCGCCAAACAGTGAGACCATGTCCGTGTGTGGTGCGTTCGGATCCTTCGCGGGCACGAAGACCTCAGACCCGGGCCCCGGCGCGGGATTGCTCCTGAACAAGCCACCACGTCGCGTTCGCACGTCGCCATTCGCGTAGTGGACGCTGACCTGTCCTTTTTCAGCAAGCCGCGTGAATCCGCCGGCGGCGCTCAAGTAATAGTCAAGGCCGGCGCCTTGGCGGTACAACACACTTCCGGGTGAGTTCACAGCGCCCGTGACCCGCACGCTCGGCTGATACTCGGGAACCCGAATCGAATCGCCCGGCTGCAGGATGATATTGTCGCGCGACCCATGATCCCGCAGCGCCTTCGGTAAGTCGATGTTGATCCGACCCCGATTATCCGCCGGACGGACGAACCGAATCCCCTCCGGATACGCCCGCGGCGTCAGTCCACCCGCCCGCTGCACGAGATCGGCCAACCGGTCGTCCTTTGCCTTCAGCGCGTAACTGCCAGGATACATCACCTCGCCGGCAATTGTGACGGTTCGCTGCAGCTCGAAATCGGGCTGCCGGAAAACCAGCACATTATCGAACGGCTCGAGCGTCAACTCTTGTGCCGAGCCGCGAGCCGGGAAACCGCCAGGGAAACGTCCCTGGTTGTTGCACCATCCCGGTGATTGCCACGGTGTACTGCTCGGCGGCATCGCCCAACGCGTCCACCTGGACGACGTCTCCGTCTTCGAGCCGGAACAGTGGCACAGCGCCCTTGGACATGGGGACGTCAATCGTGACCCGCGCCGTGCTTTGCGTGCCGCGCGCATCGGCTGGGAGAATCCGCGTGACCTTCAAGCGCTCGCGCGCGGCGTCGGGGCGGAATCCTCCCGCCGCCGCGATCATGTCGGCGAGCGTCTCGCCCGCCTTGGTCTCGTAAACCGCGGGCCGGAGCACCGCTCCAGTCACCTGCACACGCGACTCGTGAATCGGGACGAAGATCACATCCCCTGTCTCGAGCCGGATGTCGCCCCGCGTATCGCCGCGGAGCAGATAATCGTAGAGATCGAGTGTCGCGATCGTCTTGCCGTGCCGCTGCACGTCCACCCCGCGCAGCTTGGCTCGCTCGGTCACTCCACCTGCGGCGTACAGCGCCGTGAACACGGTGCCGAGCGAGCTGATTTGATAGGCGCCTGGCTGCGCCACCTCGCCCACCACGTACACCTGGTTCGCGCGCACATTCGCCACAGTCACATCGAACCGAATAATGGCATTTGCCCCGCCGCGCAGCCCCGAATATGCGCGACTCAGTCGCGAGTACAGCACGTTGCGCAATTGATCGAGCGTGAGGTTTGCAACGTATACCTGGCCCACTTGCGGGATCAGGATGAAGCCTTCACGTGTGATAGGAAGGTTATATGTCAGCTCCACTTCGCCGGTGAGAATCAGAACGAGATTGTCGCCGGGTCCGAGCTTGTAATCAGGGGGGACGGGACCCGAAAGGAGCGGCAAGAATTGCGTCGTCGTGCGGCGGAAGACATCGACGCCAAACACATCGCTCGGCGGTCCGCCGGCGGCGCGCACGATCCCCGTATCGACATTGAGCAATGGAGTCTTGACTGCAGGCAGGCCGAGCACCTGAATCGCCGCCAGCTCCTGCGAGCCCGGGGCGCTCGGTACGGCGTTCGTTCCCATGTATGCGTCGAGCAGCGTGGCGGGATAGCCGTTCGCCAGGAGCCGCGCACGAATCTGCTCAGCCGACAGCCCCGACTCCGCGATGCGCGTGCGCACCATGTCGCCAAGGCCAGCCTGCTGTTGCAGCGCCTGCTGCACCTGTGCCGCAGTCGGCTGCTGGGTGCTGGCGATCGACGGCCCGAAGGCTAGCACCGATATCGCGGCGAGCATGAGCACGGAGCACGGAGCAGTACGCTCTGGTGCCTCTTTCTGCTCCGTGCTCCCTGTTCCGTGCTCCGTCATGAGGGAGCCAAACATGAGCCCTAACTCACGGCGGGTCAAGCCGTTAAACACAGGCTTGCCCATGATAGCTAGTTTGCTATCATTGGCCATGACCACGGCTGCCACACTGCTCCGTCAAGCCCGTGCTCGCGCGGGTCTCAGCCAGCGCGCCCTCGCGCGCCGGGCCGGTACCGCCCAATCCGTCATCGCGCGCATTGAGCGAGGTCAAACCAGTCCGACCTGGGAGACGCTGGAGCGCCTCTTGGCGGCCGCCGGCGTCGCACTGCGCCCGGAGCTCGAAGCGCCGGTCGTCGTTGGCTCGCATATGCTCGCAGAGGTGCCCGGCATCCTGCGGATGACCCCCGAACAGCGGCTGCAAGAGATCAAGAACCTCAGCCAGTTCCTCGAAGGAGCACGGAGCAAGGAGCAGGGAGCAGCGGATGGCTGAGCAGAGGGCCGTCGCGCCGCTCGATCCGGAACGCATCGTCCGGACACTCGCGAAGCACGGCGTCCGCTACGTTCTGATCGGTGCCCTCGCAGCCCGGCT
>WNGG01018864.1_pt2 | contig 11446 bp, 4 predicted proteins | sample 5400661 | NCBI WGS metagenome assembly WNGG01 (sample SAMN13153372, study PRJNA577476) | soil metagenome | isolation source: 100 cm soil or saprolite under Garry oak tree replicate 1 | place: USA:California | collected 2016-06-15 | reverse complement strand
CAGCCGGCCATGGCGTTGAGGGGCCCGCGCAGCTCGTGGGAGACGGTGGCGATGAACTCGTCCTTGAGGCGGCTGGTGGCCACCGCCTGCCGGGCGGCCGATTCCTCCTGGACGAGCAGGCTCTCGCGCTCCTGGGCCGTGCGGACTTCCTCCGTCCGGTCGTAGACCGAGAGCAGGGCCCGCGCGGGCTCCGTTCCCTCGAGGATCACCCGTCGCGCGTTCACGAGGAGCGCGCGCATGCCCCGGCCGGGGACCTCGCGCTCGAGCGCCAGCTCGTTCATGTCGGCGGATCCGGCGAGCAGGTCCGCGAGCTGCCGCTTCAGGAAGGGGACGTCCCACACGCCGCCGTGCAGGTCCGACAGCGGCTGGTCTTCGATCTGCTCGGTGGTGGTGCCGAACATCTCGCAGTACGCGCGGCTCGCCCGCTCCACCCGCAGCCGGGAATTGAGCACGAGCAGGGGCGAGCTGACGTCGACGATCGCCTCCGCGTAGGTGCGCGCCCTCTGCAGGCGGTCCGCGGACTTCTTCAGCTCGTCGATGTCGACGAACATCATCACCACGCCGTCGATCCGGCTCTCCTGCGACTTGTAGGGCCGTACGCGCAGCGAGTACCAGCGGCCGTCCCGGTCCATCACGTCCCTGGTCTGCACGGCGAGGCTGTCGAGCGCGGCCCGGATGTCGGGCTCCAGCTCGGTGAAGCCGATGCTGCCCCGCAGGTCGGCGAGCGGCCGGCCGACGTCGCCGGGTATCAGGTTGAACAGGCGCGCGGCGGCAGGGGTGAAGCGGCGGACCTGCAGGTCGAGCCCGAGCATGATGATCGGGACGTCCAGCGCGGCGAGCAGGTTGGCCATGTCGTCGGTGGCGCGGCTCAGCTCCTCGTTGTTGTTCTGCAGCTCCTGGTTGACGGTGCTCAGCTCCTCGTTGGCCGACTGCAGCTCCTCCTTGGCCGTCTCCAGCTCCTCGTTGGTGCTCTGCAGCTCCTTGGCCGTCTCCAGCTCCTCGTTGATGCTCTGCAGCTCCTCGTTGCTGGAGAGCACCTCTTCGTGGGCCGACTGCAGCTCCTCGTTGGCCGCTTCCTGCTCCTCGAGCAGGGCCTGCTGGTACTCGCGGGTCCGCGACAGCTCGTCTTCCAGCGCGCTCAGCTTCTTCGTCGGGCGCGGCCGCACCGGGAAGCGCGTCCGCTCCTTGATGTGGGCCGGCGGCGCCGCGTGTCCCTCCTCGAAGAGGACGAGGAAGCAGCGTCCGCGGCCGGGCGAGGGGATCAGGACGGGGATCGCCTGGATGGTGACCCGGCGAAGCGCCTTCTTCCCCCCCCGCGCGCGCACCTCGCGACGGGCGACCGTGTTCTGGGCCCGCGCTTCCTTCAGCGCTTCCCGCACCGGCGCCACCGACTCCGCAGGCAGCAGCTTCATGAGGTTCAGGCTCGACTCCCCGACGTCGTGCCGCAGGTACGGGGCGGTGTCCCCGCGGAAGTGGATGATGTCCAGGGTGTCGTTCACGAGCACGCCGGGCGGACCGTAGCGCAGGAGCGTGAGGCGGTCGGCCTCCTTCTGCAGGCCCGAGCGCTGGGCGGCCTCCTCGCCGGCCGACAGCGGCGGCGCCGGTGCACCCGCGAGGAACGGAGCGATCATAGCCGCGGAAACGCCGGCGTTGACGCTCTTCACGTAAACGCGGTGGTCCCGGTCCACGACGTCGAACATGCCCGGCACGTTGACGGTCTCCGAGGCGCCGGAGAACGGAGGATCGCGGATGATGTTGTGCTCGGCGAACACGCACACGTCGCGTACCGCCTTGCTGATCTGGTAGTGCCCGTCGATCTTGACGAAGAACCGGCTGAGGCGCGCCGGCGACACGTCGGCGGCGATGCTCTCCAGGTACTTGCCGGCCCTCGCCTTCTCGATCGCCACCCCCGAGAGGTCGGTGCCGAACAGTTGCAGCGCCGTCGTCGTTCCCAGCCTCGCGGCGGCCTCGAGCAGGCAGATCGCGATCGAGTAGGCCTGCTCCCCGGTCGCGCAGGCAGGGACCCAGACGCGTACCGGCGTCTCCCCCGTCCGGTCCTGGAGGATGCGGGGGAACACGTCGCCGGAGAGGACTTCGAAAGCGTCGGGGTCGCGGAAGAAGGTGGTCACGTTGATCAGGAAGTCCTGGTGCAGCGCGTTCAGCTCGGCCCGGTCCCTCTCCAGGAGCCGCGCGTACGCGTCGTAGGTGTCGACGCCCCGCAGCGTCATCCGGCGGCGGGTGCGGCGCAGCAGCGTGGGCTTGCGATACGTCGAGAAATCGGTGCCGGTGTGCTTGTGCAGCAGGACCAGGATCCGCCGAAAGGGGTCCTTGCCGGGCTCCTCCGGAGGAGGTGTTGCCTCCGGCTCCGGGCTCGGACGCAAGTAGTCGTGGCCGGACAGCCGCTGCAGCTCGCGGGCGATCTCTTCCGGCGGCAGCACCAGGTCCACGCACCCGGCCGCGATCGCGCTGCGCGGCATCCCGTCGTAGCGCGCGGAGGCGGGGTCCTGGGCGAAGGAGATGCCGCCCGCGCTCTTGACCGCCTTGCAGCCCAGCGTCCCGTCCGTGCCGGTGCCGGAGAGCACGATCGCCACCGACTGGCGGCCTTGAACGTCCGCGAGCGTGCGCAGGAAGAGGTCGACCGGCATGTGACGGCCGTCGGTCATGGTGCGGGGCTGGAGAGCGAGGTGGCCGTCGCTGATCACCATGTCCTGCCCCGGTGGGATCACGTAGATGTGGTTGGGCCGCAGCGCCATGCCCTCGGTCGCCTCCCGGATGGGCATGCGCGTCTCGCGGGCCAGGATCGAGGACAGGATGCTCTCGTGCGCGGGCGCAAGGTGCTGGACGAGCACGAACGCCATCCCCGTATCGACCGGCACGTTGCGCAGGAGCTGTCCGAAGGCCTCCAGGCCTCCGGCCGAGGCGCCCACGCCCACGACGGGAAAGAGGGTCCCCTGATGTGGGCGGTCCGTGATCGGGTCGGCCTCGGTCGGGGCCTGCGCGGCTACGGTGGGGTCGGCCTCGGCGGGGGAGCGCTTCCGCGCCGGCGCGTGCCGTGGCGGCCGCCTAGAGCCCTTCCTCGGCATCCGGTCCTCCCGTGGACGTCTAAGCATATACCTCCGCCAAACGCAAAGTGCGGGCCGGGGTCCTGGCCGAGACCAAGGACACCTGAACTGGGAGCTGATCGCCGAGGCGGCCAGGAAGCTAGGGGGTGAGATCCTTCAGCCCGTAGCAGCGGGCCTCTGGCCGCAGGTCGACGGGCTCGAGCAGCCCGGCCGCGTCGAACCGCACGCGGTCCCCGCCGTAAAGGCAGAGGTAGCGGGCATGCAACTCCCGGGCGATGGCCATCGCCTCGTCGCGGTCCGTGGTGTGGAAGAAGCGGAAGACGGTCTCATGGCGTCGCTCGAGCGCCTCGGCTGTCGCGAACTGCGTGAAATAGGGCGTGAAGCGCTCGTACGGCACGCGGCGGCCGAAGAGAACGACCGGCAACGGAGGGTAGCGGGCGCCCGGCCGCTGCATGACCACGTCGCCGGGACGGCTGGCGGCCGCGACCGATCTCACGGCGCCGACCATCCCGGCCGGGACCGGATCGGGCGCCAGCGTCGCCTTCTTCACCACGAAGTGCAGCGTCGAGGGCAGCGCGAGGGCCGCGGTGACGGAGAGCACCGCCGCCCTCCGCCGGCCGGCGACCGTCAGCTCGGCGAGGGCGAGCGCGGTGAAGATCCACAGGAGCGGTCCGCCCTCTTCGACGATGTAGGCCGCGTCGTTGATGATCCTCTGCCCGGCCAGGGCCTCCGGCGCGGAGACGCGGAAGAACAGGCCGAGCGGCCACGCGGCCAGGGCCATCACCGCCAGCGCGGCCGCGACCGAGGGCCCGTGCCGCAGTGCTCTCACCACGGCGGGCAGCCCGAGCATCCGCATTCCGAGCGAGGCCGCCAGCCACATGATCGCCCAGCCTGCCCGCGCGAGGCCAGAAAGGGGGACGAGGCCGAGCGTCTCCCGCGTGACGGCGACGAGGTCGAGCGGCGCCCAGTGCACCACGACCGTCTCCGCGCCGCGCCCGAAGGCGAGGGCCACGGTCGCCAGGAGGCAGGGCGCCGCCGCCGCCGCAAGGGCGCGCCGTCGCGCGGGGCGGAGCAGCGCCGCGGCGCCGAGACCGAGGAGGAGGTGGGCGCCGAGGAAGACCTTATCCGGCGAGCGTCACCGCGAGCGGAGAGGCCCCGACCGCGCGGGCCGCGCCGCGCACGGCGAGCAGCAGCGCGAGCGCGCCGAGCGTCACGTCGAAGCGGGCGATGGCGTCGTAGGGATCGACGCACGCCCAGCGCAAGGCGGCGGCGCGCAACAGGTCCGTGCCGAAGTGGTACCCGACGGGGAATCCGGCCACTCCGGGAAGCTGCGGCGGATAGCCGATCGCCAGCTCGCGGGTCAGGCCAACGTGGAAGGCGGTGTCGAAGGCCACGAACGGGTCGAGCAGGAACGCGCCGTCGCTGGAGAGGCGGTTCCACGGATACTGCGAGAGCGCCAGGAGCACGACGAGCGCCGCCAGCGGCGGCAACGCCCCATGCAACGACGGCCCGGCGGCCAGCCGCCATCCGCGTCCGGGAGCGAGGAGTGTCGCCAGCGCGAGCGCGATCAGCAGAAGGAACAGCCAGGGCGTCCCGGCCACCAGGCTCAGCCAGAAGGCCCCGGCGCACCAGGCGAAGCCGATCGGCAGGACGAGGGCCGGGTCGATGGCGCCGGCGGCGAGGCGCTGGAGAGCGGCTCCCGGTCCGACCAGAGCCAGGCACGCGAAGGCGGCGTACCCGAGCGTCGAACCCAAGATGCTGAGGTTCAATGGATTAAAAGGAGGGCGAGCTTATCACGGGTTTACAGTCGCCGCGCCGGCATGTTACGATGACCGCTTGTGAAAGAGAGAGGGTGAGGAGGTAAAGCGGGTGACGCTCAGCAAGGCGCAGAAGACAGACATCATCGCCGGGGTCCGGACGCACGAGAAGGACACCGGATCGCCGGAGGTCCAGATCGCCATCCTGAGCGAGCGGATCGGTTACCTGACCGAGCACTTCAAGACCCACGCCAAGGACCATCATTCACGGCGCGGCCTCATGATGCTCGTCGGCCAGCGCCGGCGCCTGCTGGACTATCTCAAGACCAAGGACGTCGCACGGTACCGGGGGCTCATCGAGAAGCTCGGGATCCGGAAGTAGGCCCGCCGCGACCAACGACGACCCGTACCCCCTCCAGGCCGTTCATATAACTAACGAGAGCAGCGAGAGCCGGCTTTCTCCAGCCCGTCGCCGGCGCTCACCGGTCCTATGAAGACGATGATCCGGTCACGGTGAGCGTCGCCGACGGGACGGAGGCGCGGCCTCGCGCTCTCTCTTGCGGGACGCCCAAGGGGGCGTTCCGCGCGGAGCGGAGAGAGAACAGATGACGATGCAACGAGCCGAGATGCAATTGGGACGCTACACCCTGTCCCTCGAGACAGGCCGCCTGGCCAAGCAGTCCGACGGCGCGGTGGCCGTGCGCCTGGGCGATACGGTGGTGCTGGCGACCGCGAACGCCCAGAAGGACGTCCGCCCCGGCGTGGACTTCCTGCCCCTGACGGTCGACTACCGCGAGAACACGTACGCGGCGGGGAAGATCCCGGGCGGCTTCTTCAAGCGCGAGGGGCGGCCCAACGAGAAGGAGATCCTCACGTCGCGGATGATCGACCGCCCGCTGCGGCCGCTCTTCCCGGAAGGCTACGCCAACGAGACGCAGGTGATCGGCCTGCTGCTCTCCGCGGACCTGGAGAACGACTCGGACACGCTGGCCATCACCGGCGCCTCCGCCGCCCTTTATCTTTCCTCGATCCCGTTCGAGAGCCCCATCGGCGCGGTGCGGGTCGGCTTCTGGGACGGCCAGTGCGTGATCAACCCTACCTCGACCGAGCTGCGGACCAAGAGCCGGCTCAACCTGCTCGTGGCCGGGACCGAGGACGCCGTCGTGATGGTGGAGTCGGGCGCCCAGGAGATCTCCGAGGCGGAGATGGTCCAGGCCCTCACCGAGGGCCACGAGGCGATCAAGAAGATCGTCGCCCTGCAGAAGGACCTGCGCGCCCGGGCGGGCAAGCCGAAGTTCGCGGTCGCGAAGAAGGAGTACGACCCGGCGTGGCTGGCGGAGGCGGAGCGCGTCATGGCCGGCCCCCTGCTGGAAGCCATGCGCCATCCCGGCAAGATCGAGTCCTATGCCCTCATGAAGAAGGTGAAGGACGATTACGTCGCCTCGATCCCCGAGACGGAGCTGGAGAGGCGGGCGGCGGTGAGCCCGATCTACGAGGCGCTCCGCGAGCGGATCATGCGGCGCGAGATCCTTGAGAACAGCCGCCGGCCCGACGGCCGCCGCTTCGACCAGATCCGGCCGATCACGAGCGAAGTGGGCGTCATGCCCCGCACGCATGGCTCGGCGCTGTTCACCCGCGGCGAGACGCAGGCCCTCGTCACCGTGACCCTCGGCACCTCCGAGGACATGCAGATCATCGACACGGTCCAGGAGCCCGACCACAAGAAGCGCTTCATGCTCCACTACAACTTTCCGCCCTTCTCGGTGGGCGAGGTGAAGTTCCTGCGCGGGCCGGGCCGGCGGGAGATCGGCCACGGCGCGCTGGCCGAGCGCGCGCTGCGCGACATGCTGCCCGACGAGGAGTCGTTCCCCTACACGGTCCGAATCGTGTCCGACATCCTCGAGTCAAACGGCTCTTCATCGATGGCGTCGATCTGCGGCGGGACGCTCGCGCTGCTCGACGCCGGCGTTCCGATGAAAAGCCCGGTGGCCGGAGTCGCCATGGGCCTCGTGAAGGAGGGCGAGAAGTACGCGGTGCTCTCCGACATCGCCGGCGTCGAGGACCATTACGGCGACATGGACTTCAAGGTCGCGGGCACCCGCAAGGGCATCACCGCCCTCCAGATGGACATCAAGATCTCGGGCATCGACTCCCGCATCCTTTCCCAGGCCCTCGAGCAGGCGCGCGCCGGCCGCGTCCACATCCTGGACCGCATGGCGGAGGCGCTGCCCGAGGCGCGGGCCAGTATCAGCAGCTACGCGCCGCGCATCCTCACGATCAGGGTCCCCGTCGACAAGATCCGCGACATCATCGGGCCGGGCGGCAAGATGATCCGCTCCATCGTCGAGCGCACGGGCTGCAAGATCGACGTCGAGGACGACGGCCGCGTGTCGATTGCCTCGGTGGACGAGGCGGCCGCGCGCAAGGCCATCGCCATCATCGAAGAGCTGACCGCCACCGCCGAGCTGAACAAGACCTACCTCGGCAAGGTCGTGCGCGTCGTCGACTTCGGCGCGTTCGTGGAGATCCTCCCCGGCACGGACGGGCTGCTGCACGTCTCCGAGATGGCCAACCACCGAGTCCAGGACGTGCGTAGCGAGGTGAAGGAGGGCGACCAGATCCTCGTCAAGGTGGTGAACATCGAGCCCGGTTCGGGCAAGATCCGCCTTTCCCGCAAGGCCCTGCTCGGCGAGGGCGAGGGCGGCGCGCCCGCCGCCGCCGGGGCTCCCGCCGCGGGCGGGCGCGAGCACCGCGGCGGAGGCGAGCATCGCGGCGACCGGCACCGCGGCGGCCACGGGGGCCACGGGGGCGATCGCCGGCGGTAGCGTTTCGGAGAACCGCCTCCCGTCTTCCCCCTGACGTAGAATCCGCCCGGTGAACTACGCCTTCCTGATCGACAACCGGCGGTGCATCGGCTGCCATGCGTGCTCGGTGGCCTGCAAGGTGGAGCACGAGGTCCCCCTGGGCGTGGCCCGCACCTGGGTGAAGTACGTCGAGAAGGGCGTCTTCCCCGAGACGCGCCGCACGTTCCAGGTCACCCGCTGCAACCACTGCGACGACGCGCCGTGCGTCGAGATCTGCCCGACGACCGCCCTGTTCCGCCGGCGCGACGGCATCGTGGACTTCGACGGCCGCCGCTGCATCGGCTGCAAGGCCTGCATGCAGGGCTGCCCCTACGACGCGCTCTACATCGATCCCCAGACCGAGACCGCGGCCAAGTGCAACTTCTGCGCGCACAAGGTCGAGGTGGGACTCGAGCCGCCCTGCGTCACGGTGTGCCCGACGCAGACGATCGTGGCCGGCGACCTCGACGACCCCTCCTCCCGCCTCGCGCACCTGGTCGCGCGCGAGAGCGTGCAGGTGCGCAAGCCGGAGAAGGGAACGCGCCCGAAGGTCTTCTACGTCGACGGCGACGCCGCCTCGCTCGTGCCCTCCGCGGCCCCGCCCGCGAGCGAGTACATGTGGTCGCAGGCGCCGGGCGCCGCCGGGACCTTTGGCACACGGCTCACGAGCCAGGGGGGTCTGGGGGACGCGGAGCGTCCGCTGGCTCAATGGGCGAGCGAGGGACTGACTCCCGAGCGGGCCAAAGACGCGCCGCGCCGCACCTACGGCGTACGCGAGCAGCATCGGAACTCGTGGGGCTGGAAGGTGTCGGCGTACCTGTGGACGAAGTCTCTCGCCGCGGGCTGCTTCCTGGTGCCGGCGACCGCCGCTCTGGCCGCGGGCGAGCGCGGGCCGGGAACGGAGCCGCTCGCCGCCGCCCTGTTCTTCCTCGCGCTCACCGGCGTGCTCCTCGTGTGGGACCTGCGCCAGCCGATGCGCTTCCTGTGGACGCTCACGCGGCCCCAGTGGCGGAGCTGGCTGACGCGCGGCTCCTACATCATCGCGGCGTACGGAGCGCTGCTCGGTCTCCAGCTTCTGCTGCGCCTCACCGACCGTCCGGTACCGCGCGGCCTCACGCCGCTGACCATCTTCTTCGCCGCCGCCACCGCGCTCTATACCGCGTTCCTCTTCGGCCAGGCCAAGGGGCGCGACCTCTGGCAGTCGCCGCTGCTCGGGCCGCACCTCGTCGTGCAGGCGCTGGCCGCGGGCAGCAGCCTCTTCCGGCCCGAATGGCTGCTGTACCTCCTGCCGGTGAACGGGCTCCTGGTTGCCGGCGAGACATGGGGCCACCACGCGACCGAGGACGCGCGCCGCGCCGCGCGCCTCATTCAAGAAGACCTGCGCTTCACGACCGGCGTCCTCGCCGTCGGGCATCTCCTGCCCCTCACGCTGTTGTGGGGGACGGGCCAGTGGTGGCTGGCGGGCGCCCTCACGCTGGCGGGTCTCGCCGCCTGGGAGCATCTCTACGTGCAGGCTCCCCAACAGGTCCCGTTGTCGTGACGCTCGACCGGCTCGTACCCGGGTCAGGATTGCAGGCCTTCCCACCGCCGGAGAAGTGGGACGACTGGGGCGAGTACGACCCCCGGCAGTGGCCGCGCCGCGTCGAGAGGCGCTACATGCTCGTCCCGACCGTCTGCTTCAACTGCGAGGCGGCGTGCGGCCTGCTCGCCTACGTCGACAAGGAGACGATGCGGGTCCGCAAGTTCGAGGGCAACCCGCTGCACCCCGCCTCGCGCGGGCGCAACTGCGCGAAGGGTCCGGCTACCATCAACCAGATCCACGATCCCGAGCGCATCCTCCATCCGCTGCGGCGCGAGGGCCAGCGCGGCGAGGGCCGGTGGCGCCGCGCGAGCTGGGACGAGGTGCTGGAGGAGATCGGGGGACGGATCCGCGCCGCGTTCCGTGAGGGCCGGCGCAACGAGGTGATGTACCACGTGGGCCGGCCGGGCCACGAGCGGGCCATGGACCGGGTCCTGAAGGCGTGGGCGATCGACGGCCACAACTCCCACACCAACGTCTGCTCCGCCTCCGCCCGCCTCGGCTATGCGTTGTGGAGCGGGCACGATCGCCCCAGCCCCGACCACGCGCGCGCCCGGTTCATCCTGCTGCTCTCGTCGCATCTCGAGGCCGGCCACTACTTCAACCCGCACGCGCAGCGCATCGTGGAAGGCAAGCTTGCGGGCGCGAAGCTCGCGGTGATGGATCCGCGGCTCAGCAACACCGCGTCGGCGGCCGACTACTGGCTGCCCACGTATCCCGGCAGCGAGGCGGCGGTGCTGCTGGCGATGGCCAAGGTGATCCTCGACGAGGGGCGGGCCGACCTCGCCTATCTCGAGCGCTGGACGAACTGGCGCCACTTCATGGCCGACCGCCATCCCGGGGGTGAGCTCAATTTCGATTCGTTCGTCGCGGAGCTGAAGGAGCACTATCGGGAGTTCACGCCGGAGATGGCGGAGGCCGAAAGCGGCGTGCCCCGCGACAAGATCGTGGAGGTGGCCCGCCTCATCGGCGCGGCCCGGGGCGCCTTCGCCTCCCACGTGTGGCGTGGAACGGCCAGCGGCAACCTCGGCGGCTGGCAGGTCGCGCGCGCCCTCCAGCTCCTCACCGTCCTCACCGCCAGCGTGGGCACGCCGGGCGGCACGTCGCCGCACGGATGGAACAAGTACAAGCCCGTCTTCTGGGAGGAGCCGCCGGGGCAGAAGCAGTGGAACGAGCTGCTCTTCCCGAAGGAGTGGCCGCTCAGCCACTACGAGATGTCGTTCCTCCTCCCGCACTTCCTCAAGGAAGGGCGCGGCCGGCTCGACGTCTACTTCACGCGCGTCTACAACCCCGTGTGGACGAACCCCGACGGCCTGACGTGGATGGAGGTGCTGAAGGACGAGGCGCTCGTGGGCCTGCACGCCGCGCTGACCCCGACCTGGAACGAGACGGCCGTCTTCGCCGACTACGTCCTGCCCATGGGGATGGCCGGCGAGCGGCACGACATCCAGAGCCAGGAGACGCAGTCCGAACGGTGGGTGAGCTTCCGGCAGCCGGTGCTCCGCGCGGCCCGCGAGAGGATGGGAGAGAGCTTCCGCTACACGTACGAGGCGAACCCCGGCGAGGTCTGGGAGGAGGACGAGTTCTGGATCGAGCTGTCCTGGCGCATCGATCCCGACGGCGCGCTCGGCGTCCGCCGCTGGTTCGAGTCGCCCTACCGCCCGGGCGAGAAGCTGACCGTCACCGACTATTACCGCTGGATCTTCGAGAACGCCGTGCCCGGCCTGCCGGAGGCGGCGGCGGCGCAGGGTCTGGCGCCGCTCGACTACATGCGCCGCCACGGCGCCTTCCTCATCGCGAGCGACGTGCACGGACTGCAGGAGGTCCCGGTGGCGGTCCCCGCCTGCGCGGTCACGGATCCCGCGACCGGCCTGGTCACGGCGGCGGGCCGCCCCGTCGGCGTCGAGATCGACGGCCGGGTCGTCGCGGGCTGGCCCACGCCTTCGCGCCGGCTGGAGCTGTTCTCGCCGACGATGAAGGAGTGGGGCTGGCCGGAGGAGGCGCTGCCCGGCTACATCCGCAGCCACGTCCATCGCTCGGCCCTCGACGCGGCGAAGGGAGAAATGGTCCTCATCCCCACGTTCCGCCTGCCGACGCTCATCCACACGCGGAGCGGAAACGCGAAATACCTCAACGAGATCTCGCACCGCAACCCCGTGTGGATCCACACGAGCGACGCCGACCGGCTCGGCCTGCGCACGGGCG